>Ga0206118_100030_pt1 | contig 345401 bp, 303 predicted proteins | sample 3A20Ametagenome_FD_177999 | JGI IMG/M metagenome (GOLD analysis project Ga0206118, IMG submission 177999) | Enriched microbial communities from leaf-cutter ant dump, University of Wisconsin, Madison, United States - 3A20A | ecosystem: Environmental > Terrestrial > Nest > Insects nest > Nest...
ATAACAAAATCAGCGGTAGCCTGATCCGTTTCTAAAATATTCGATTTAATAGTGACCTCTTCAAAATAGTTTGATTTTGTGATGGCTTCTAAATTCTCAAACTGTTCGGTTATTTTAAATTCCATATGGTATTATTTGTCGTTTTTTATTTAAATAATGGTCATTTCACAATCGAATTTTTTGAATTGTATTTCAATCGTTTTGATGTCTTTTTCACTCTCGGCACTAATCAAAAACAACGGTTTGTAAAAAATAAACTCCCCATCTATTCTTTCGTAGCTTTCATCCATTGTCTTTTTAACGGTGTGAAAGAATCTTACGGCTGCTTCCTTGTCTATCTTTTTTATTTGCTGAATCAAATCAACGACCGCCACTTCGTCATTCCCCCTTGTTTCGAGAAACAAAGAATAGTTGCTTCTATTTCCTAGTGCGACGTTATGATCCGTCAAAAAGGCACGTGTTTCATCATTCAACGCTACATTTAACGGCGTTCCACCGCTAAAGGTTTTGGTTTCATAATGCGGTCCGTCCAATGTTTGGTTTAAAAATGCTCCTTTTTCAGCTAATAATTTTAAACATTCCAGATTTCCCTTTAAACTGGCTTCGAAAACAGCCGACCATTTTTGGTAGTTGGGATTAAACTCAGGCGCATTTTTAACCGATTTCTGTTTAAGCAGGTGTTTTAACATTTTTGGATCTTCTGCAAACCTGGCAAGTTCCGTAGTTTCCAGGTTTAAAATTTCGGTATCAAAAGTAGCTCCGGCAGCCAACAACAGGTCGATAACTTTCTTTATTTTTGGCTGATAGCCTTTTCCATACTCATTGCCATTCCAGCTGCAATACCGAACCAACATTCTGGTCAGAGGTGAGTTACCCATTTTGTTTTTGCCATTCACATTGGCGCCACGACTGATTAACAGACTGCAATTTTCGGGATTGGTATCGGTACCGTAAATCGGTGTATCATCAAAATCATCTTTGATTTCGATATCCATTCCCTGATCGAGCAAAAACGCAATAAACGGAATGCTATTATCCTTTTCAACCGCTTTGTGTAATACCGAATTCCCGTATTGATCCCTAAACGTAAGATCCGCTCCATGATCAATAAGCAACTGACAAATTGCTATCTTTTTATCGTTATTGGATACTTGTGCTAATTCAAGTAAGGGTACAAATCCGTATTTGCAAGCTTGATTGACCGTGGTTAGCTTCTTTAAAATTTTCTTAATCGTTGTTACATTTCCGCTTTCGATCGCAGCATTTAAATCGCCAATTAATGCGGATTCGTCTTTTTCATTGGATTTAAAAACAACATTTTTTATAGCCTCCTGAAAAGCCGCATCATTCCAGTTTTCCTCCGCATATTGCACAATCAAGGCTTCCACACTTGGATCCAGGGTATAATATTCGTCACTCAACGCGTTGTGCAACTTTTTTAGCGTTTTATCAAAACCACTCACATAAGCATAGTCGCCATAAAAGGAGGTTTTGTGTTTGTCTGTCTGGTGAATAAAATCAATGAACTTTTTTACAATCTCCAGACCTTTTTCACTTTTGATATTTTGTAATGCTTCAATCAGATAATCCGCATTAAACCCTTCACCCAGATTGGAGAAAAGCTGTTCGATACCACCATTTTTAATTTCCCCGTCGATTCGTATTGTCAGCCAGATCGTACGCGCTATTTCATTCTGTTCTTTAAATAGATCGGAAGAAAGACCAATTTGATGGTGCATGTATTCAAACAAAGGATAAAGGTTTGAAATGGAATAAATAGCTATATTTTGATTGGAAACTGTGTTCATTAAATTCGTGTTTTTATAGGTTTGACAATATTGTGTTTAAAACCTGAAACGAAACTTTAAAATAGAAATTCCGTTTTGAATGGCTTAACTAAAAGCGTTTGCCAGTAGTGTTAAGTTTTCTTTTAATTTTACTTTTTGGATGTTTTGAATGGTTTCATCTCCACCAACAGCTAAGGACGGGACGAATGTCAAGCACTCGTCTATTGCTACTGGTCCGTATTTATCAAGTGCAGGTAGCTCTATGTCTCCATACCATTCATCTTCCATATAAAGCCTACTTCCTGCGTATCCTTCTAGAAATCGATTTAATTTATTATCAACATATATATATTCTTCTGTTTGTATGTTGTAAAAAGCAATACACTTTTCATCATCAACTTCTCCTATTAGGAAAAAATTTCCCATTGCCGTTTTTGCAAAAGGCATAATCGATTGATTATTTAATTTTGGAAACTCTTTTAATAATATTTCATAATCAAGAGGATTTATAAAAGAAAATAGCCCCTCCATGAAAACGGATTCGCCATAATGTTCCAGATATTCCAAAAGAACATCACTGTCGATAAGAGTGGCTAATTGTGTCGCATATTTTATTTTTAAAGTTGCTATATCTATTGTGCTAATCTTTTCAGGTTCATTCAATCTATCTATAAAATCTTCATGTATCATTTTAAACTACTTTTAGTGTTCCGTTCTTATGAATCTGTCTTTTTTATTTATTATCGCAATGTCACGGATTCTATTCTGCATTATAATCCGCTAAACTATTTGCTTCCTCCGGAGCCTGATATTTTTCAACAGCTATGAGATTGCCCGGATTTTTTACCTGATTTATTTTTAAATTGTGTGAGTGGCGCCATTCAGGGACATCACTTTCATAGCGTATTTTATAGATAATTTTCAAACCTTCATTTGTTTGTGCTACATAAAACACTGTAGCATAATCAAGAGGTAAATCATTATTTTCTGTATAACTCGTATAACATGCAAAAAGTTCATCATTAACCAACCATTTCTGCAAACCTTCTCCTACTTCTGGATTTTTATAGTGCTTAATTTGAAATAAAGTACGCGGTATTGCTCTTTCTACATTTTGAAAATATAAATCCTTCATTTCAATAGTAAGCTCGAGCACATCTTCTTCCTCCAAAGCCCTCCAATATTCATCAATATTCACGGTATGAAAATGATCTTCCAATTTTAATCTCATATTTTCATATTCCTCATCAGAAATAGAAAAATCATAATTTGCTTTATTGCAAGCATATTCATCCTTAATAAAAGATTCAATAAAATTTTTAATGTCTTCCATGTAGCTATTATTTTTTTGTCATATTTTATCTGCAACCTCGGCGATTCTCACGATGTCGCGGATTATTAAAATCAATACTATTATCCGTTGTTGTAATCTGCTAACCAGGTAGGATGCTCCGGTTCAAAAACACGTAATGTTTCTACTAATGTACCTTCTTTTTTAATTGTGATATCTTCTTTATATACATTGGATCTTTCCTTATAAATCCATTCGATAATTTCTTCATTTCTTCTTTTTTCAGAATTTAGGTTTCTTTCTGTTATGATTTTCAATTCACCATTCACAATCCCAACACTTAAATTACGGTAATATATTTCCGAAGTCGGATTTGATTCTGAACCTAAGAAAGCAGAAAACACTACGTTAGAATCTGTATCGTATATTCCTTTTCCAAATGTGGGATTTTCATATTTTCTGATTAAAAACAAGTTTCTTTTTTTAAGATTTTTCTTATTATTATCGTATAATTCTTTGGTCATTAAAGATTCATCTCTGTAGGTAGTAACAATAGTATGATAACCATATCCAGCGCTATAACAATTTTCAAGTTTTGTTGCTAAAGCCTTCCATTCTTCATTTGTTATTGCGCTATCAAATTGCCCTAACCCAAACTGATATTCCAATTCGGTAAATTCTAAAATAAAGTTTTTTACGTCTTCTACTGTATAATTCATAGCTGTTACTTTATTTTATCTCAATATTGCGAAATTTAAAATAATAATTTTGATATTTTTTAACCGAATCTTTATTTATTTTTCAAATACGCGCCAAGTGAAAAATTATCACGATTATCTGATTACAATAGTATTCTATAACAAGAAATTTTATCATAACGGATTGCAAATCCGCGATGTCGCGTTTGGAGCCATCGTTACCTTTTGTCCAAAAAAAAAGAGAAAACCAGTTTCTCTTTTTTTACAGTACTATTTTGAAAACCGCTAGTATTCGGTTTAATATTTTTCCAGTTCTCCCCGTTGTTTGATCACACTGTCTTTGATAATAAAAACACCATTGGTAATTTGTGGTCTTTCACTAGCTTCGTTATGAAAGGCAAACTCATATTCTTCGATAAAACCGTTGTATAAATCTCTAGACGTATTGCTTGCAATCGCTTTAAAATAGCCCCGTCTTGGAACGGCTACTAAGATCTCATCCGATTTTAATATCGTATGCAATTCGTTAAGAAAGGGTTTGTGCAATAAAAATTCGCTACTAAACTCGTGTCCGCATGCATTCACCTCAAAATCGTCGTTATATTGAAATACTTCATACGGAACTTTAATGGCTTCGAGGTTTTTTTGCGCTTCGTCGTACATGCGATTCAGCTCCTCATAATGGGTTCCTGTTTTATACGGAACATATACCAAATTATTGGGCATGTCATGCGCTAATGCTACGACAATTTTAGGATTTTCAAGCGTTCCGATTATAGGGGTATATAATGCCCCGCTTTGTATGCCAATCCAATCGCCATTTCGTAAAACGGGATAGAGTTTCCCTCCTTCACCCGCCAGTATTTGATTTAATTCGTTTTGGTCTTGAAGTTCACTGCCACTTTGGCCGTGTACTTGCTTAAAATCGTTGTCCATACTATATAAGGTTTTGAAGATCATCGGGATTACAATCCCATTCTACGATAAGAATAATCCGGTTGAGGTATTGCCGGATGTACACAAAGTCGTTGTCATTTAAGTGGAAACATTTGAATTTCTCCATTGTTTTATGAATGATATCCAGTAACATCAGTCGGTCAAGTCCTTGTTCTATTTTTGAATAGATCTCAAAAATACTTAGATCGATGATTTTACTGAGTTCAATTCGTACCATTTCATTATCCAAACCCGGATAATAAATGGACAGCGGCATTGTGAATTTGGGTTCTTTACGCAGCTGAACTAATTTTTCTTTAATTGATTTGTAGGGCATAAATCAGTTAATTAATTTTTGTGCCATTGCAAAAAACAAAAAATGGCTCACGAAAACACCGTAGTAGGTTTTACGATATTGTCGTTCGATTTTTAGTAGTACGCTCGATCGATCGGGTAATGTTATGATCCAGCTACACTACTATACTTTCCTCCACATTATTCCTTGCAGTTTGGCTGGTTGTTTTTTTTGATTTGTTTAACCGTCAAACTTAAATCATTTTCTAAGTACGAAACAAACTAAATTAACAAAATAAGTATTTATACATAGCAAAAATCTACGTATTTCATAAAAACCCGTACAACTGTTAGGAAAAACAACAATTTGTAAGAATTCGTGCTTTTGTCGTTTAATTTTTAAGAATTATATCCAATTGCCGACCTTCTTTTAGTGCTTTTTTGTCCATATTGGTACCAATTGCGATTCCGATAGCCATACCAATGGGTAATCCGATTCCCAATAAACCCATATTTCCCATACTAAGCCCTAATAATGTTCCGAATGGTAATCCAAAAGCCGACATTCCAATCGCCAACCAAGTGGTCATATAATATTTTTGAGGTACGATTTTCACTTCTTTTTCAACCACACGTACAATTTTTGTCTGCTTTTCTTTTAGCAGTTTTCGGAATTCATTGTCCGGTAAAGTCGTTGCATTGAGTGCTTCGATATCCAGATTGATGGATTCGATGAGCGTATCGGGTAATTCCTTTTTTCGTAATTCCTCCAGCAATTTTTGAAATTGTGTATAAAGCAAAATGAGTTTACTGTTTTCCGATGTGCTTTGAATTTCTTTTAATTCGATTATTTTCATAGGGATGTTTATTTGGGCTATGTCGTAACAAATTTATATAAAAACGGATCCGATTCTTTTAAATCCTTTCTTTTAATGCTTCTATTGCAGTATTTAAGTCAAAAAATAGTTTTGAGTGCTTTACAAAACCATAGGTCGTATCTGTTTCTTTATTTAGGATATAGCTTACTTTAGACGGGTTATTTTCAAAATCGGCATACATGGGAATAAAATCCTCTAAATATTTGTCTAAGTATTGATATTGGAGCGCTGTAATATCGATGATCACATGTTCTACTCCGGAAAACATTAAAAACTTTTTTAAGGTCGCATAAAACCTTTTGGTTTCCAAGATATCATCATCCAGATCTTTGGTCGGACCGGGATATTGTCCTGCTATTTTAAAATAGCCGACTTTATTTTGTTTGTCGTGTTTTGTTTCAAAGGAAAAAAAGGGAGTCGCTTCTACCGCTTCAATAAATTGAGGCTTATAATGGTTACCATCATAGTATCTTACTTTTCCATCATAATAGGTTTTCTTTAGTAATTCCGAACCATAATTTATAGCCTCTAATTCGGTTTCAAAAACAGTATCTCCTTCAATTATAAAATTCCCTTTTATAAAAATATACCGATCTTTATAGTAATGGTTTAATTTAAAAGGCTGCTGTGTATTATTTTGTAAATCCGAAAAATTAATGATACGGTATGACGTATTATCATCGTAAAATTCGTCATTAAAATAAAAGCGTAATAATTCTAATTCCTCAATAGAATCGATTGTTCCGGTAACTTTTATAATTGGAATATAAGCATCACTTTTGGTTAGCTTCCAGTATATCGTATGGGTCGTAAAATTTACTTTGGGTGTTGCGTATGTTTCGAATGTCATGTTCTATTTTCGATACGGTTTAATTTTGATCATCCATAGGAACCACATTTCCCTCTTTATCGCGTTGTCTTTGTAAGTAGGCTAATTCATCGTTTGAAAAATAAGGCGAATTGATAATTCTGTTTTCTAAAAACACCGCTAATTTGTATTCTTTTTTTAAATCTTCCATAAAAGCGTTTAGTCTATAAAACACATGATAGGTACCGCCGTATTTCTCTGTAAAAAATATATTTCTAACTTCTCGAATGTATTTTTTATACGTTCTAATGGACACATAAAATACGATAATTTCAGACGCTATGTCTTCTACTGGAATATTAAATTGTTTTGCAATAACTGCCTTACTAATGATGCTATTTTTTCCTTCATTAACATCGGAGGGCGTAACCACATAGTTACTTTCAAACAAACAAGCCATCCGAACCCCTTGCGTGGTCGTATCGTCGTAGCTATAGGCTTCTATTAATTCGTCAATATTTTCGATATGGGGAATAAACCGAACCTTTACAAAGTGATTTAATACTAATGTAAAAATTCCTTTTGATAGATTTTTCGCATAATCTCCCTGATCTGCTTCTCTGAAATATCCAATTCTAAAATCATATCGCGGCAAATGATGCATCGGTTTCTTTTATTTTTTAGGTACTAAATGCTAATCTTTTCATAAAAGTAATAGTATTCTTTCAATAAAAAAGTACTTATCTGTTAATTTGTTGCTATACTATAGTTATTAATCTATCTTTTTCGGATTCACAACGATGCTATGATATTAAAATCATACTTACTTTTAGTCTTACTTACTATTTTTACCGTAACCGTAAAAGCGCAAACCTATTCGGAACAATACGAGAAGTGTTCTGAAGATTTGAAGAAATTAACCGAAGTCGATTCCGTTTATTTCGAATTATTGAAAAAGAGAAACGATTGTCTTGTTGGAGCAATGGCTCCGAATTTTAGTGCCAAAACGGTTGACAATGAAGTAATAGAATCCTCAAAATTGATCGGCAAGGTTGTGGTTTTAAACTTTTGGTTTACCAAATGCGAACCGTGTATCAAGGAAATGCCGTACTTAAACAAACTGGTGACGACTTTCTCCGGAAAAGACGTGGCGTTTATTTCGTTGGCACCCGAAGATCCCGAAAAGTTAAAAGCATTTTTCACCAAACATCCGTTTGCATTTAAAACCATTCCCAACAGCGAAACCATCCGACGCGATGTTTTTAAATTGTTTAGTATCTGGCCGTATACGATTATCATCGACAAAAACGGAAAAATCAATACAATGAGTTTTGGTACGCTCGACGATACCACTTTCGCGGAATATCAGAATCGGATCCAGACGTTAGTAAATCAATAACCGTGTTGATTCAGTTTTTGAAACATCTTAAAAAAGTAAAGTACCAGTAGAAATTGCGCATAACCATAAACCGCGTCTTCGATAGGAATGGTAAGCAAACGAATCGTTAGAAATGCTTCGGGATTGTAATTCACAATTGGGCTTTCCAATCCGGTGCCCGTTAGTACGCCATTTACCGGAAAAAAACCCAGCATTAAAATTAAAAATACCACCGACGCCTTCCCGATCCAATCTACGCGGACTATAAAATGCAAAAAGACTAACGTGAGCGTTGTAATGATGGCGGTAACCAGTGTATAGGTTTTGTCGTAATGCAATAAAGCGATAACAACACATACGATTACACTGATAAATACGATAATGTTATTGTAAGCATTGGCCCAATTGAGGTTAAAAAACTTGTCGAGACAGAAGAAGGTAAAAATACAGGAAAATGGAATGCAGATAAAAAACAACCATTCTTCGAGCGGTAAACCAAACATAATAAGTCCTATCGTATAGTCTGTGTTAAACCACCACACGCCCATTTTGGTAAACCAAATGTCCCAGATTATAAACGGAATGGCCACCAAGAAACTGGCTTTAAGAAAAGCAGGGAATTGTTTGTTAAACTGTATTCGCTTGTCAAATGAAAAAATAAAACAAACAATTACGGTCAACAGGTTGATCAATAAATAGGTATAGGGTTTCATTTTTGTTTGGTGTTATAATACATTTTAAAATATTTGAAAGGAACCCACAAAAAACCAAAACACTCCCCGTTATGCTTACCGGTATGTTTGTGATGTTGTTTATGCGCCCTTCGGATGGCCATAAAATACGGACTTTTTGTATCGCGCAAGGTTTTTATTCGCTGGTGGATAAAAAGATCGTGTACCCAAAAATAGGCTATTCCATATAAGGTAATTCCCAAACCGATATAAAACCGAAAATCGAAATTATTTTTGGAGCCAAAATAAAGCAAAGCAATCGCCGGCAAAGCAAAGATCACAAAAAAGTAATCGTTTTTTTCCAGAGAACCTTTGTTACTATGGTCGTGATGATCGCGATGTAAAAACCATAAAAAACCATGCATCACGTATTTGTGAATGATCCAGGTTGCCCCTTCCATCAGTAAAAACGTTAGCAGTACAATACTAAAATTCATAGCGGTTGTTTCGATTGATTAAACGATATTTTTTACAAATAGGTTGTATATCATGGTAGCTCTTTTTTGATGATTTCGGCAATCATTTTGTTTAATTGTTGCGAGGCGATACGATGCTTATTGGCATTTATAAACGCTACATCCTGGTCGATTTCGTCATTATATCCTAAAAAAGACGGACAATTTTTCTGAACGGATAATCGGACAAAACGAATTTCAACATTATCCGGATTTTGCTTTACAGCCGATTCGATATATTTCTTTCCCTTGTTAAAAGTCGAAAGTTTGCTAATCGGATTGATCGCATGATGCGCCCAAATTGTCTTAAAAGCACCAAGATACGCCAGATTGACACTGTTTTCGCTTTTATTTTTCAAGGTCTCTATCATCGTTTTGCAGAGTTTTTTATCCGATACGGCTTTCCCATAACTCATTCGAATATACTCCATTTCTTTATTCGAATCATTGAAGGGCGCTTTTGTAAAACCTGAAAAAAACAATAGCAATAGCGCTAGCAGCTTCATAGTACGGCCATTTTATATTGCACATAACTACTCATGGCAAGGGATAACTTCTGACGGTTTGGAATCCGGATACGCTGGGACATGATCTTCTCCGCTGGCGTATTTTTAATTTTGGTAAATAGCGACAAATAGTACCTGTAGGCTAAATAGACCCCAAACCGCGAGGAAGCCGGTAACATTTTGATTCCGACAAGCGCTTCTTTAAATTCCGATTCGATTTCAATTTCAATCTGACGCTTGATTTCCGTGTTAAAGCGGTTCATTTCGATATTCGGGAAATACGTGCGCCCCAAAGTCTGATAATCGTCTTTCAGATCCCGTAAAAAGTTTACTTTCTGAAAGGCGGAACCCAACTTCATGGCGTAGGGTTTTAACGCGGCAAAATTGGCGGTATTCCCTTCCACAAATACCTGTAAACACATAAGCCCAACCACTTCGGCAGATCCTAAAATATATTCCTGATACCGATCGGAATTATAGGTTATTTGTTGTAAATCCATTTCCATACTGTGCAAAAACTGCGCAATCAGGGATGGATCAATTTTATAGCGGTGTACGGTTTCCTGAAACGACTGTAGGATCGGATTCAGCGAAATTCCCTCCTGAAGCGCCTTATCTGTTTCCTGTCGAAAGCGTTCCAATAGGACGGCTTTATCGTAGTCGTGAAAACTATCGACGATTTCATCCGCCAGGCGTACATAGCCGTAAATAGCGTAAATGGCGGGGCGTATAGCCGGTTTTAAAGCCAAAATACCTAGCGAAAAACTGGTACTGTATTTTTCGGTCACCATCTTGCTGACCTTGTAGGATACTTCATCAAATAGCTTTTTCATACCGATTTATTTTGAGTTTGTTTACTTCGTTTGCGACAATAGTTCCGGATATAATAGACGGTGGCACTCCCGGCCCGGGAACCGTTAGCTGACCGGTATAGAATAAATTTGTTACGTGTTTGTTTTTAATCGACGGCTTTAATACCGCGGTTTGATTGAGTGTATTAGCCAATCCATAGGCATTGCCGCCGTAGGCATTATAATCGTTTATAAAATCGGTCACACAATAGCTTTTTTTATACGCTATTTTTGAAATCAGATTCCGCGTTCCGGTGTGTTTTTCGATACGTTCTAACATTTGATGCAGGTACTGTTCCCGAATAGATTCGGCATCCGAAAGACCGGTAGCAAGCGGTAGCAGTAAAAAAAGGTTTTCATGACCTTCGGGTGCCACCGACGGATCGGTTTTAGACGGACAACAGGCATAAAACAATGGCTTTTCCGGCCATTTTTTGGTATTGTATATGCTCGCCACATGTTCGTCGAGATCGTTTTCGAAAAACAAAGTATGATGTCTCAGATTTGGAATCCGTTCGTTAATACCCAGATAATAAATTAAACAGGAAGGCGCAAAAGTCCGATTGCTCCAATATTTCTCATCGTAATTCCGCATTTGGGGTTCCAGTAAGGTTTCCGTATGATGGTAATCGGACGAAGCAATGATCACATCAAAATCGTGAAATTCACCATTAACAATCAACCCAACCGCTTTTCCCCGATCGGTCACAATTTGTTCCACAGCCTGATTAAAATAAAACTGCGCTCCTTGCTCCTCCGCTACTTTTTTCATGGCTATAACCAATTGATAAAAACCACCCATCGGATACCAGGTTCCCAAAGCATAGCCGCCATAATTCATCAGACTGTACATCGCCGGAATCTTTTTGGGTGATGCTCCCAGAAAAATAACCGGAAACTCCATAAGAGCCCGTAGCTTGGGATTGGTGAAATATTTCCCTACATAGCTTCTGAAATTGGTGAGTAGATCCAGTTTTAATGCACTGCCTGCTATTTTTGGGGACATAAATTCCAACCAGCTATAACAGGGTTTCGTAACAAAATCGCGCATTCCGACATCGTATTTGTATTTCGCCGACTCCATAAAAACATCCAACTTCTGACCCGCTCCTTTTTCGATGGACTCAAATAACGCTTTAAGTACTTCATACGATTCCGGAACGGCTACTTTTCCATCTTCAAAAATCATTTCAAACTGTGGATTTAGCGCCACCAACTCGTAAAAGTCGGAAGCACTATACCCGAAGTCTTTAAAAAACGACTCCATTATATCGGGCATCCAATACCAACTGGGTCCCATATCGAAGGTATAGCCGTTATCCGTTTGAAACTGTCTGGCGCGTCCGCCGGCTTGTGCCTGTTTTTCGAACACAAAAACCGTGTTGCCTTCCTTAGCACAATAGGCCGCAGCCGATAAACCGGAAATCCCGGAACCGATAATAGCGATTTTCTTTTTCATAGGGTAGCGTTTTCAGATTGTAAATAGCGATCATTTACCTTTTCTAATAATTCCTGACTGTCGATATGTTGCGAAAAAATAGGCTGATGAAAATCGTTAAGCTTGTTTAGCAACCCAATCAATTGCATTTTTTCGGAATGCGACAAATCACCCGCAACAATTTGCGTCGCCAGACGTATTTTCCCCATTTGCTTATCTAATGCTTTTAGACCTTCGGGCGTAATTGTAATGACCTTACTTCTTCTGTCGGTTTCGGAATCCGTTTGGGTAACCCATCCATTTTTAATGAGTCGGTTGATAATTTGCATTCCTGTTGGTTTATCCTGAATATTTTTGTTGATCAGCGCCATCTTGGTCATCGCACCAAAGGCTTTTAAATTGATCAAATAAATAAAATCTTCCTGTGTCGAAAACTCAGAATCCTGTATAGCCGATTTGGAATAGGTTTTGGCATAGCGATTCATATGCACCAATAAAGTACTGATCACACTTTCTGGACTTCTTCCATTATCCTTACCTTCCCATTCGGGTTCGAAAGGAAGCGATTCGGTTTCTTTTTCACCATCATAAATCCAACGCGTAAAACCGCTGCTGTTTTTAGAATAGCCGCTGCCACTTTTTTCAAACTTTTCTACAAGTTGAATGACGTCCTGAATCAATTGGTAGTTCATAAATAAAGTATTATTTAGTACGTAAATATACTAAATAATACAAATGAAAGTATTTTTAAATACTTAAAATAAACCTAAAATCAAATCATCCGGTTGTAATAAAAAGCAAAATACGATTAAAGATGTTAAATAATCACATTAGATAAGGTTACTTATTTAACAGTAAAACAGTTAAAAAAATCACTATTAAAATAGTGCTGTAAAAATCATCGTACAATTGTATCAACTTTTATCATTACTTTAGGAGTGTTGTGCAAATCAATTTTTAGTTTTGATTTCCGAGAGTACAACAAGTCATTTTAATCCAAACCCATTTCAATTGACTCATATATTATTAAAAGAAAATATCAGCAAACATGTGACGCTATCCGAAACCGATAGGACACAATTCTGCGATTTATTTACCGTCAAAAAAGTCAAAAAGAAAACCTTTTTATTACAAAAAGGAGACGTATGTCAATTTGAAGCTTTTGTTACAAAAGGACTTTTTAGAGTCTACCATACAGATGTAAACGGATTTGATAAAGTATTGTATTTTGCTATGGAAGACTGGTGGATTACAGATATCGACAGTTTTACCAATCAGAAAAAATCGCAATTGTATATTGAAGCTTTGGAAGACAGTGAAGTGGTAATGATTTCAAAAAAAGATAAAGATTTTGCCTACGAAAATATCCCTTCTGTCGAAAAGTTGTTCCGGATTATGACGCAAAAAACACATGTTGCACTACAACAACGCATGATTGATAACCTAAGCAAAACAGCCGACCAACGCTATGTTGATTTTATCGAAAAATATCCCCGGTTATACGAAAAACTCACCAACCTGCAAATAGCCGCTTATTTGGGAATAAGTCATGAGTTTGTGAGTAAAATCAGAAAAAAAATAGCTTCAGGCAATTAAAATTGTTCCTTTATTGAACTTGTTCAATGTTTTAACCGAATTTCTAATTCATCTTTGAAAAATAGAACTTTAAACCTTTTTATATATGCAAAAGAATACCGATTTAGGCCTTTTAGTGTTACGTATTAGTATTGGCGGACTTATGTTATTTCACGGAGTCGCAAAAATGATCCATGGTATTTCATTTCTCACCGAAAGTATGGGTGCGTTTGGATATACCGTATATATTGGCGAAGTAATCGCTCCTCTGGCCATTTTGTTAGGATGGCGAACCCGAATTGCCAGTGTTTTTCTAGCGATTACGTGTATCGTTGCCATGGCTATTGCGCACGCCGATACGCTTTTTGCGATATCGGAACACGGTGGTTATGCCAACGAACTACTGATGCTATTTCTATTGGGGTCTATTTCCCTTTTCTTTACCGGAGCCGGAAAATATGCCCTTTCGACAAAAAACAACTGGGATTAATTTATTGAACTTGTTCAATCTTTAGAAACAGGATGCTATCTAACTTTGTATCCTGTTTCTAAAACATAAAGTGTAACCCGGTTTTATTTGTAATCCTAATGGTAACCCGTTTCTATCCTATGCCAAAACAAACGACACCAAACGAATTGTATTTCAATAAAACGAATCCTCAGGTATCGTAAACATCAACTTTTATCATGAAAAAAATAGTTATTGCAGCAGTAGGATTGTTGTTTTTTGTTTCTTGTAAGAATAATACAGAACAGAAAGACACCGCGACTACGACACCAACAGTACAATCGACATCAGGCGATTATACACTGATCGGCAAAAAAGGTCTTTTGGTTTACCCGGATTTTAAAGCCGAAGTAAGCTATCTGTCCGACAGTACGCTTCATTGGAAAACCACAACACCCGAAGGATTGGTAAATGAAGGTGACGAAACGGTATTTCTAAAAAAATTAAATGATCATCAATACTTTTTAAACTGGATTGAACAAGACGGTCTTTCGATTAGTCAGGTGATTGATCTGAAAGCCAAAACGGTTACGGCTTTTGGTACTTTTGCAGATGAAAAAAGTTCCCGAGGCAAACGCAGCGGTATGAATATGGAAGGCACTTTTGAATTTGTAAAGTAATTTTTACCTGATAGATTCTGTTATTTTATAAAACTAAAAAACACCCTGCCGGTTTAAAACCAACTGGGTGTTTTTTTATGGTGTAATAATGAATCGTTAACTCTATTTTATGGTTCTAAAGGTTCGCAATCTTTGGTTAATAGCACTCCACAACCAACAGCTCGGGTAAGTTCCGGTGGTCCCATTGGGTCGATACAAATCATTACCGATTGTGTATAGGTAAAAGGTAGTGCAGGACCAACTCCTCCACCATTAATAGCGCTTTTTTCGCTATCGGTTAACACAGAAACCACTTTCTTTTTAAGGTTAAGCTTTTTCATTTTATACTTGTTTTAGGGTTATTATTTTATGAATTTAAAAATAACCAATTAAACAATAACTGCTTACCCTTATTTAGGGTATTTTGCCCTATTTTATATTTATATAAAAAACACAATAAGGCAATATGCATATAATTAACCTGTGAATTTCTTTTTTAGTCCTTTTTGCTTATTGAATTGAAATTTTATATTCTAACGCTTCCATTGCCTTTTCTACTGTTTCGCCATGTGCCGAAAGATCCTCTTTTTCGATTAAAACAGTTTCGGATAGATTAGGAATACCGCCTTTACAGTTATTAAAAATAAACCCGGTGTGGATTAATAGTCCATCAGAAGATTCGGATTTTTCGATGATAGTTAACATTCTATTGGCTGATTTTACAGTGTATTGATAGGTACCGAATCGTACGTTGGTTAATGCATCACATTTCTGAAAATTATCGGTTCCAACAGAAGTCACTTTAGGAGCTTCAAAACGAAGTAGCGCATCACAATATCTAAAATTACCACTACCGATAGACGTCAGTTCGGGAATTTCAAAATCGGTTAGCGTATTACAATCGTTGAAATTTTCATCTCCGATATACGTTAACAAAGGAGCCTCGAAGCGGGTTAACGCATCACAGCCATTGAAATTTTCATCGCCAATAGACGTCAGTATGGGTGCTTCAAATTCGGTTAGTGCGTTACAATATCTAAAATTATCCCCTCCAAAATCTGTCAGCACAGGAGCTACAAAACGGAGTAGTTCATTGCATTCGTTGAAATTGTCGAATCCAATGGAAGTCAGCAAAGGTGCCTCGAAGCTTATCAGCTCATTACAAGTTAAAAAATTTAAGTCTCCAATAGACTTCAACAAAGGAGCTTCGAAATGGGTTAGCTCCTCACATTCGTGGAAATTATCGTTTCCGACAGAAAGCAATCCCGGTGCGACTACTTTAACCAGTTCCTCCTGATATTGAATCACCCCATCGGCTATTTTTTCTACCGATTCCGGTAAATAAAGTATACCATCCTTTATATCGTCTGAATCAATATTTATTAATTTGTTTTTTTTTATTTTCATAATAAAGCGTTTTTATCTGGTAAAAAATAGTTTAATCTGTTATAGTCGCTCTAACTCTTCTCAAAAGCGAGTAATGCTTTGAATTTTGCAATTCCATAAGCGTTCGTTTTTTCGAGAATCGGTAACAATTCCTTTGCGGTGAGCGATTCCACGGTAATGTTGTTTTGTTCCTGCCAGTTTTTAATTCCCTGCTCGCAAGCACCGGTAATGGCTTTATAATAGGCCGCTGTGATTACGGTAGCTTCGTGAATCGGTTCTTCTTTTATGGTTTCGGCTACAATTTTAAATTGTAAATCTTCCATTGCTTTTTTTAGCGTTTCACCATGGGCAAAAAAGCCTTCCTTTTCCACTAAAAATGTTTCGGACAAATCGGGAACGCCTTCATTACAATCATTAAAAATAAACCCGCTATGGATTTCAATTCCATTCACGGTTTTAGATCTTTCGATGATCGTCAATAACCCATCGGCTGATTTTACAGCATATTGATACGTACCAAATTGTACTTTAGTTAATGCATCACAAGCTCTAAAATTGTAGTTTCCGATTGTTATCAGTTCGGGAGCCTCGAAACGGGTTAGCGCATCACAATTTATAAAATTATCGTTTCCAAGCAATGTTAGTTCTGGTGCTTTAAAGTTTGTTAGCGCGTCACAATACCTAAAATTAAAATCCCCTATAGTAGTCAACATAGGCGCTTCAAAATGGGTTAATACGGTACATTCTTTAAAATTGTCGTCTCTAATCCATTTCAGTTCAGGTGTTTTGAAGTTGGTTAGTACTCCACAACATCTAAAATTAAAGTCTCTCATGTCAGTCAGCATAGGCGCTTCGAAATGAGTTAGCGTATCACATTCGTAGAAATTTTTATTTCCTATTTCATTTAGACCAGGAATCACAAGATCGGTTAATACATCACAGGAATAGAAATTATCGTTTCGCATGGAAGTCAACATAGGCGCTTCGAAGGAAATTAGCGCCTTACAAAAACCAAAATTGTCGTCTCCCATAGTCGTCAAAACGGGTGCACTAAAGCGTGTCAATGCATTACATTCTCTAAAAATGTGATGTTCTACAGACGTCAGCATGGGTGACTCGAATGCGGTTAACGCGTTACATCTATAAAAATTATACGTCCCGATAGTCGTTAATTTGGGAGCTTCAAATTCGATTATCGCATTACATTCATAAAAATTTCTGTTTCCGATAGTTGTTAGTATCGGAGCTTCGAATTCGGTTAGCGCGCTACATTCATAGAAATTTTCGTTTCCAATGTTTTCCAATAGCGGAGCCTCAAAACGGGTTAGCGCATCGCATTGGTAACAATTTTTATTTTTGAGCGCAATTAATCCGGGCGCAACAACTTTTATCAGCTCCGACTGATTTTGAATAACCCCTTCCCCTATTGATAGTATTGATTCGGGTAAATAAAGTATCCCATCCTTTATATCGCTTGCCTCAATTTTTTTTAATATGCCATATTGTATTTCCATAATTCTATTATAACCATTCTAAATGCTTTCAAAAGTGATCAACGCTTTGAACTTCTCCATCCCATACGCATTTGTTTTTTCGAGGATCGGTAACAATTCTTTTGCGGTGAACGATTCCGTAGTTATATTGTAATGCTCTCGCCAACTTTTAATTCCTTGAGCGCAAGCACCGGTGATGGTTTTATAGTAAGCCTCCGTTATCACGGTATCTTCGTGTATCGGTTCTTTTTTTATTTTCTTGGCTATAACTTTAAATTCTAAATCTTCCATCGCTTTTTTTACCGTTTCACCATGGGCAAAAAAACCGTCTCTTCCAACTAAAAATGTTTCGGATAGATCGGGAACACCGTCAATACAATCGTTAAAAATATAACCACTGTGGATCTCTATTCCATTTAAAGTTTTGGATTTTTCGATAATAGTTAGTAATCCATCTACCGATTTTACAGCGTATCGATGTTGTCCAAATTGTACGTCGGTTAACGTGCTACAAAACCTAAAATTGTCATATCCGATAGTGGTTAACATCGGAGCCTCAAAACCGGTTAGCGCGTTACACCTGTAAAAATTGTTTTCTCCCATAGTGGTCAACTTCGGAGTTTTAAAATCAATTAGTACGCTACATTCCTCAAAATTTTTATCCCCGATAGAAGTCAGCATAGGCGCTACGAAATGGGTAAATGTCTCACAATCTTTAAAATTGTCGTTCTTCATAGAAGATAGCACGGGCGCCTTGAAGCTGGTTAGCAGATCGCATCTTCTAAAATTCTCTTTTCCCATAGCAGTCAACACAGGAATCTCTAAATGGGTTAAACTATTCGATCGGAAGAAATTATTGTTTCCAATAGCGGTTAACATAGGAACCTCTAAGTGAGATAGTGTCAAACAATTTATAAAATTCAGATTCCGCATAGCAACCAACGCGGGAGCCTGGAAATGGGTTAGCGCATCACAATCGTCGAAATTGTAATTTTGCATCGTCGTCAGCATCGGAGCCTTAAAATGGGTTAGTACTCCACAAGACATAAAATTTTTGCTTCCGATAGCAGTCAATATTGGAGCCTTAAAGAAAGTTAACGCCCGACAAAATTGAAAGTTGTTTTTTCCGATAGCCGGCAACACAGGCGCTTCAAAACCGATTAATGCGTCACATTCGTAGAAATTGTCGTTTCCAATAGTAATCAGCGTGGAAGCTTCAAAACGGTTTAACCGATCACAATATTTAAAATTACCATTACCCATAGTCATCAACGCAGGATTGTCGAATCCGGTTAGGGCATTACATTCGAAAAAATTTTTGTCCCCGATGGTCGTTAACATTAGCGCTTTAAAGTCCGTTAGCCTATGACATTCATAGAAATTTTTATTCCCGATAATCGTTAGCGACGGAGCTGTAAAGACAGTCAACGCGGTGCATTCGTAGCAATTTTTATCCCCGATTGAAGTCAGCTGAGGGACTTTAAAACCGGTTAAGTTGTTACACTCATAAAAATTCTTGTCACCTATAGTCGTTAGCATTGGCGCCTCAAAATCGGTTAGCGTGTTACATTCGTAGAAATTTTTGTTTCCGATGGTCGTCAACATGGGAGCTTCGAAACTACTGAACCCGCATTCATAAAAATTACGATCCCCAATGGTCGCGAGCAAAGGAGCTATAAAGTCCGTTAGCGTCTTACAGAATCTAAAATTTTTGTTTTCGATAGTCGTCAGCACCGGAGCCTCAAAACGGATTAGCTTTTTACAACTGTAAAAATTATCGTTTCCAAAAGCTGTTAGTTCCGGAGCTACAAAATCGCTTAGGGCTTCACATCGATCGAAATTATCGTTTCCGATAGCATCCAACTTAGGCGTTTCGATACGGGTTAAGGCACTGCAAATTCCAAAATTAAAATCCCCTATAGTCGCCAATTCGGGCGCTTCAAAGTCGGTTAGTGCCTTACAGTCGTAGAAATTTTTATTTCCAATTTCATCCAAAATCGGAATCTCCAGGCGGGTTAAGACATCACATCCGTAGAAATTTTTATCCCCCATACCTCCTATAATGGAAGCTACGAAATGGGTTAGCGCCTTACTATTGTAAAAGTTTTTATTTCCTATTTTTTCGAGCTTAGGCGCTTCAAAACCGGTTAACGCTTTACAATTGTAGAAATTTTTATTTCCGATGCTATACAACTCGGAAACTTCAATATTTGTTAAGCTACTACAATGGTTAAAATTTCTATCCCACAAAGACATCAGACTGGGAGCCACCAAGGTCGTTAGCGCGTTACATTCGTAGAAATTATCACTATATAACGAGATTAATTGTGGAGCCTCCACTCGGGTTAGTGCGTTGCAGAATCTGAAATTCCCGCTTTGGATATAACCTAATCCGGGAGCTACAACAGTAACAAGATCCGGCTGATTTTGAATAACCCCATCCCCTATCAGTACTACATTTTCCGGTAAATAAAGTACACCGTCCTTTATATCACTTGACTCAATATGCACTAAGATGTCGTGTTTGCCGGGCTCTTTTTGTATTTTCATGGTCGTATTTTAACTAAATAATTACTTCTATCTAGCTCCGTACACCTTTAATAAAACAGACAAATCCAAGTCGTTAACAGGAACTGCATATTCTTGGGTATCCTTTTTTTCTTACAGAATAAATAGATTGTAATTTTACGATTATTTTCAGAATAGGCAACAAAAAAATGTGGTAGTACATCAAAAATGATATAAAATAGAATACAAATGTATACAGTAGAAAATTTCAGTGAAGTCTTAAAACAAGAAAACCACTGAAAAATCAGCGGTTTAACCTGTGATCACGACAGGATTCGAACCTGTGACCGCCTGCTTAGAAGGCAGGTGCTCTATCCAGCTGAGCTACGTGACCTAAATCCGGTGTTTCAATTAAATTGGGAATTGAAACTTGTCGGGGTGGCAGGATTCGAACCTGCGACCTCCTGGTCCCAAACCAGGCGCGATGACCGGGCTACGCTACACCCCGAAAAAAGCGGAGAGACAGGGACTCGAACCCTGGCGACGGTTACCCGTCGACAGATTAGCAATCTGCTCCGTTACCACTCCGGCACCTCTCCTGCTTAGTAAGGAATTTACTTCCTTGTTTGCGGTTGCAAATGTAGAACAACAATCCATTTCTTGCAAGTATTTTCAAGTGTTTTTTTATTTTTTTTTGCATTTTTTTGAAAACTATTTCACTGTCAACAACATAGAAATTACAAAAAATTTACAATTTCATTACCCGGAGCGGTTTTCCGGTATTTAAAGGCTTCCGAAAACATTTGTAAGTAAAGTATTCGGCGGTCAACCCTAAGAAAATAACGGTACACTATATATATCTGCATAAAATTGGTTAAATTCGCAACTTCAAGTATAATAACAAACCAACAACTAATAATCATGAGTAAAAAAGTAGTAATCGTTTCAGCGGTTAGAACCCCGATAGGAAGCTTTATGGGTGCTTTATCTACTGTAACAGCGCCACAATTGGGTGCTACTGCAATAAAAGGAGCCTTAAACAAGATCAATTTAGATCCGAACCTGGTTGACGAAGTAATAATGGGTAATGTGGTTCAGGCTGGAGTTGGACAGGCACCAGCACGTCAGGCGGCTATTTACGCTGGACTACCAAACAGTGTTGTATGTACAACTGTAAACAAAGTATGTGCATCGGGTATGAAATCTATTATGCAAGGCGCACAGGCTATCATGGCTGGTGATGCTGAAATCGTAGTAGCCGGAGGTATGGAGAACATGAGTTTGATTCCACACTACGTACACTTACGAAACGGATATAAATTTGGCCCGGCTTCTATGGCTGACGGTATGCAGAAAGACGGTTTAACCGATGCATACGACAACAATGCTATGGGTGTTTCTGCCGACTTATGTGCTACAGAATATAAAATCACCCGTGAAGAGCAGGATGCTTTTGCGATTCAGTCGTATGAGCGTTCGGCAAAAGCATGGGAGGCCAATAAATTTGACAATGAAATCGTACCGGTAGCCGTTCCACAACGTAAAGGTGATCCGATCATGGTTACCAAAGATGAGGAATACACTAATGTAAAATTAGACAAGATTCCTACATTAAACGCTGTATTCACTAAAGACGGAACCGTAACGGCCGCAAATGCTTCTACAATCAACGACGGAGCTGCTGCAGTGGTATTAATGAGCGAAGACAAAGCCAATGCGCTTGGTTTAAAACCGCTTGCTTATATTAAGAGTTATGCCGATGCCGCTCAAGAGCCAAAATGGTTTACAACAGCTCCTGCAAAAGCATTACCTAAAGCATTAGACAAAGCCGGAATCGCACTTTCTGACGTTGATTTCTTCGAATTTAACGAAGCGTTCTCGGTAGTAGGATTGGCGAATGCTAAAATCTTAGGATTGGAAAACGATAAAGTAAACGTAAACGGTGGTGCGGTATCTTTAGGTCACCCACTGGGATGTTCCGGAGCGCGTATCGTAGTAACGTTGCTTAACGTTTTAGAACAGAACAATGCTAAAATCGGTGCAGCTGCTATCTGTAATGGTGGTGGTGGTGCTTCTGCCATTGTGATCGAAAGAGCTTAATTAGAATTTATAAATGATGCGTTTTAAATCGGGCGGGTTTCCCGGAAAGATTTAAGGCGCATCATTCACTTTAAAATCAATCTGAATGTTTGCAATTTGTAATCTTGCTATTGTACCATTACGTGCCGAATCCAACGACAGAAGCGAATTAGTTTCCCAGGTATTATTTGGGGAGCATTTCAAAATTTTAGAACAAATTACCAATTGGACTAAAATTAAACTGGCATTCGACGGTTACGAAGGTTGGGTTGACAATAAACAGTTTCAGCTAATTTCAGAAGAACAGTATCAGGCGATCTCCAATTCGGCTGCCATATTAAATGCCGACCTGATCGAGTATATCACCACTCCGAATAATTTTCTGATTCCAATTCCGATTGGCAGTTCGCTTTCGTTTTTGGATTTTCCGGAAATTAACACCGCTCAGTTTTCGTTCGAAGGCGTAAAAATTTGCGGTATCAAACCCAAATCGGAACTGATCAAAACCGCTTTTATGTATTTGAATGCGCCGTATTTATGGGGTGGCAAAACACCTTTTGGAATCGATTGTTCCGGTTTTACACAGATGGTATACAAACTAAACGGGTATTCAATTTTAAGGGATGCTTCACAACAAGCCACTCAGGGCGAAGCATTGAGTTTTATCGAAGAAAGCGAACCGGGCGATTTGGCCTTTTTCGACAATGAAGAAGGAAAAATTATCCATGTGGGAATGATCATGGAAAACAACTATATCATTCATGCCCATGGAAAAGTCCGCATTGACCGACTGGATCATCTTGGAATTTACAATGTCGACACCGGAAGACATTCACACAATCTCCGTGTCATCAAAAAAATAGTATAAAAAAAACCGAAACTTTAAAAGTTTCGGTTTTTTTTATTGCCTTGTTATTTCTGTGCTTTCAATGCTTTGTATTTCGCATCCATTTCCAACACTTGGTAAGCGTTTAACAATACCGCTTTGATGTTTGGTTCTTTTGGTTCGATTTGCAATGCTTTTTCGAAATATGGTAAAGCTTCCGCATACATTTTATTACGCTTCACTTTTAATTCGTCATAACGTTTGTTGTCTTTTGGAGTAGTTCCCAAAGAGTTCATCTCTTTTACCATTTTGTCCTCTCCATGTAACATTAACGCCCCTAAGTTATTGTAAGCATTAAAATAGTTTGGATTTACTTCGATTGCACGTTTGTAATATTTTTTAGCCTCTTCGATATCACCTGAGTTTGTGCTGATTACTCCTAAATTAAATAATAAATCAACATCGTTAGGATCTTTTTGTAACACTTCAGTAATAACACGCTTGTAATTTGTGTAATCTTTCGCGTCCAAATATAAATTAGCTTCCGCCAACATCAAACTCGTATCACCAGGATTAGCCGCTTTAGCTTCATTGATTGCTTTTTTAGCTTCCTCCACTTTACCTTGATGTACTAAGATCGACGCAATATTTTTATAGATCTCCCCTCTTTTCGAAGGCACTTTCTCATCTCTTGGTTTTTCGTGTACTCCTAATTTAATAGACGCTTTACGATCGGCATCCGAGTTAAAAGTCTCTTCATTTCCGGAAGCTTTATTCACCGCGTAATAAAGTGTCCCTTCTCCGGAATAATTGATATTTTTTAACTCATACAGATATTTTAACGCCAAATCAAAATCCTGAGCCTGTAATGCCAAGATCGAAGCATTGTATAAATTCCCCTCGTCTTTTTTATCCAGATTATAGATCGCTTCAAAAATCTGACCCGCTTCTTTAAATTTAGAAGCCTGATTTAAAGTAATCGCATAATTGATCAATACCGGCTTGTACTCGGTAATGGTTTCGATAATATCGTCGGTATACACTTTTTTACCACTTTTTTTCTCGAAATCCAGGGTTGCATTCAAACCAGCAGCCATTTCGTTGATTTTAGATGGTGTAAAAGCCTTTGCCAAAGTCTGCGCGTTTGGTGCCGCTCCAGCCGTCATCAACTCCAATATAGGAGTCATTGATTTATAGAAATTAGTATATATCTGATCCCCTTCTGCCAAACCAGACATACCACTTAATTTATTCACTGCCGATTTATATTCGGATATATCCGAAGTAGATAATTGATCTTTAGCATACAATTTTTTCAGCGTTTTCAACTCGTCTTTCTGCGCAAATGACGCCACAGAAAAGAACATGGAAGTCGCTAATAAAGCATATTTAATTTTCATCTGTTAGTTATTTAGTTGTTTACTTATTCTTGGGATTCGGTTATTTCTGAGTTATCCATATCTTCATTTTCTGATCCGTCGTTTTCTTCGCGCATCACTTTCGTAACGGCAGCGATCGAATCGTTTCCTTTGATATTAATCAAACGCACCCCTTGCGTAGCACGTCCCATAACTCTCAAATCGGAAACCGCCATACGAATCGTCAATCCAGACTTATTGATAATCATCAAATCATCAGCATCGGTTACGTTATTAATCGAAACCAGACTTCCGGTTTTATCGGTAATATTAAGTGTTTTCACCCCTTTACCACCACGGTTTGTAATACGGTAATCTTCCAATGACGAACGTTTTCCGTATCCGTTTTCCGAAACAACCAAAATTTCACTTTCCATATCGTTCACAGAAACCATTCCGATTACTTCGTCTTTTTCATCTGCTAAGGTAATACCGCGAACTCCAGAAGCACTTCTTCCCATCGGACGGGTTTTTCCTTCTTCGAAACGAACCAATTTTCCGGATTTCACTGCGATTAGAATCTGACTTTCACCATTGGTTAATTTTGCCTCTAGTAATTCATCATCTTCCTTAATAGTAATCGCATTGATACCATTTTGACGCGGACGGGAATATTGCTCCAACGGTGTCTTTTTAACCTGACCTTGTTTCGTGGCCATGATCACATAATGACTGTTGATATATTCTTCGTCTTTTAAATCCTGCGTACAGATAAACGCTTTTACCTTGTCGTCGTTCTCAATATTAATAAGGTTTTGGATCGCACGACCTTTGCTAGTTTTGCTTCCTTCCGGAATTTCATATACCCGCATCCAGAAACATTTTCCTTTTTGAGTAAAGAACAACATATATTGGTGGTTGGTCGCTACGAACAAATGTTCCAGGAAATCCTGATCGCGCGTGGCCACACCTTTTTGCCCTACTCCTCCTCTATTCTGTGTTTTGTATTCCGATAGCGGAGTACGTTTGATATAACCGGCATGCGAAATCGTGATGACCACATTTTCATCGGCAATCAAATCTTCGATACTCACATCTCCGCCGGCGTATTCGATAACCGAACGACGATCGTCTCCGTATTTATCACGGATTTCGGCTAACTCATCTTTAATAACGCCCATTCTCATTTCCTTGCTTGCTAATAATTCGCGTAAATAAGCAATCAATTTCATGATCTCTTCGTATTCCGCTCGTAGTTTATCTTGCTCCAGTCCGGTTAACTGACGTAAACGCATTTCTACGATCGCACGCGATTGGATGTCGGATAAGTTAAAACGTTCTACTAATTTTTCTTTGGCTTCATCGGCATTTTTAGACGCACGAATCAACGCGATTACTTCGTCGATATTATCCGAAGCAATGATCAGACCTTCTAAGATATGCGCTCTTTCTTCTGCTTTGCGCAAATCGAATTCCGCTCTGCGGGTTACCACCTCATGACGGTGTTCCACGAAATAGTGGATCAGGTCTTTTAGGTTTAACAATTGTGGACGTCCTTTAACCAATGCGATGTTATTCACACTGAACGACGACTGTAATTGTGTATATTTATAAAGGGTATTCAATACGATATTCGGAACCGCTTCCCGTTTTAACACATAAACGATACGCATACCGTTACGATCCGATTCATCACGGATCGTCGAAATACCTTCGATTTTCTTTTCATTAACCAGGTCGGCTGTCTTTTTGATCATTTCCGCCTTATTTACCTGATACGGGATTTCGGTTACGATAATCGACTCACGGCCATCCACTTCTTCGAAGTTGGCTTTCGCACGAACAACCACACGTCCTCTACCGGTTTTAAATGCTTCACGAACACCTTCATATCCATAAATCACCCCTCCGGTTGGGAAATCCGGCGCCTTGATGTACTGCATCAATTCATCTACTTCGATATCGTTATTATCGATATACGCCAGGGTACCGTCTACCACCTCCGTCAAATTGTGAGGCGCCATATTGGTAGCCATACCTACCGCAATACCGGAAGCCCCGTTAATTAACAGGTTCGGAATTTTAGTTGGCATTACTTTAGGCTCTTCTAAAGTATCGTCAAAGTTTAACTGGAAATCAACTGTTTCTTTATCAATATCGGCAAGAATTTCTTCCGAAAGTTTCTTCATTCTTGCTTCCGTATAACGCATAGCTGCCGGACTGTCGCCATCGATAGAACCGAAGTTCCCCTGGCCGTCCACTAAAAGATATCGCAAACTCCATTCCTGAGCCATACGAACCATAGCATCGTAAACAGAGCTGTCCCCATGCGGGTGGTATTTACCCAGAACCTCTCCTACGATTCTGGCCGACTTTTTATGTGCTCTATTCGATAATACTCCTAATTCATACATTCCGAACAATACTCTTCGGTGAACCGGTTTCAAGCCATCTCTAACATCAGGAAGCGCCCTTGATACAATTACCGACATCGAATAATCGATGTAAGCAGATTTCATTTCGTCCTCAATGTTAATAGGAATTAACTTTTCTCCTTCAGACATAAGTTGTTATATTAAAAAATTATAGTTATTTCAAAACGTGCCAATATACATATTTTTCCAGTAAAGAATCACATTTTTCTGTATAAATTTTAGCGATTTATCAACAGTAAAAACCACCGGAGTGCTTAAAAATTCACACTTTTTAACTTTTATATGTCGTTTTTTTTTTGTCAATTAGCATAAGGGAGATCCCGCAAAATGTCAGGTACGGTTTTTGCTTTATCCTACCTGAATTAGTAACTTTACAGTATAAAGTATTTTTAAGTAATGGACGATAATTTTTCACCAAGAGTTAAGGACGTAATTAGCTATAGTAAAGAAGAGGCTTTACGATTAGGACATGACTTTATCGGTACGGAACACTTAATGTTAGGCATTTTAAGAGACGGTAATGGAACCGCTATTACTATATTAAATAATCTGGATGTAGATTTAGAACATTTACGCAGAAAAGTTGAAGTATTAAGCCCCGCCAATCCTACTATCGATCGCAGTAACGAAAAGAAAAACCTACATCTGACACGTCAGGCAGAACGTGCTTTACGAACCACTTTTTTAGAAGCTAAAGTATTCCAGAGTACTTCGATAAGTACCGCTCATTTATTGTTGTGTATTCTCCGAAATGAGAACGATCCAACGACAAAGCTTTTAAACAAATTAAAAATTGACTACGAAATAGTTAAAGAACAATTTATTGCTATGACATCAAACGAAGAAGATTACCTAGATAACCTGCCAAAAGCCGAGTCGTTTAATGACGATTCCGGACAAGATGACAGTTTGCGTGACACGGGTTTTAACAATCCGGGGACAGGCAAAACCAATAAAAAATCGAAAACACCGGTTCTTGACAATTTTGGACGGGATTTAACCGAGTTGGCCGAAGAAGGCAAACTGGATCCTGTTGTAGGTCGGGAAAAAGAAATTGAACGGGTTTCTCAGATTTTAAGCCGACGTAAAAAGAACAATCCACTGTTAATCGGTGAACCGGGTGTGGGGAAATCGGCCATTGCCGAAGGACTCGCCTTGCGCATCATTCAGAAAAAAGTATCCCGTATTTTGTTTAACAAACGGGTTGTAACACTGGATCTTGCCAGCCTTGTAGCCGGAACCAAATACCGCGGTCAGTTCGAAGAGCGTATGAAAGCCGTGATGAACGAATTGGAGAAAAACGACGATATCATTTTGTTTATCGATGAGATCCATACCATCGTTGGTGCCGGAGGTGCTACCGGTTCGTTGGATGCCTCCAACATGTTTAAACCGGCACTGGCACGTGGCGAAATCCAATGTATTGGTGCGACGACGCTTGACGAGTACCGACAGTACATCGAAAAAGACGGTGCCTTGGAAAGACGTTTCCAGAAAGTAATTGTGGAGCCTACTTCGGTAGAAGAAACGATTACGATTCTGAACAATATCAAAAACAAATACGAAGACCACCATAACGTAATTTACACACCGGAAGCGATTGAAGCCTGTGTGAAATTAACCAACCGCTATATGTCGGAACGTTTTCTTCCGGACAAAGCGATCGATGCTTTAGACGAAGCCGGTTCCCGCGTTCACATTACCAATATCGATGTACCGAAACAAATCCTTGATTTGGAACGTCAATTAGAAGAAGTTCGCGAACTGAAAAATTCGGTGGTTAAAAAACAGAAATACGAAGAAGCGGCCAAATTACGCGACGACGAAAAACGTATCGAAAAAGACCTTGCCACCGCACAGGAGCAATGGGAAGAAGATGCGAAAAACAACCGTATTACCGTTACCGAAGACAATGTAGCCGACGTCGTTTCGATGATGACCGGCATACCGGTAAACCGTATCGCACAAACGGAAAGCAATAAACTCGCACATTTACCAGATTTGATCAAAGGTAAAGTGGTAGGTCAGGACGAAGCGGTTTTAAAAATTGCCAAGTCCATCCAACGTAATCGCGCTGGTTTAAAAGATCCGAACAAACCAATTGGTTCTTTTATCTTCCTGGGACAAACCGGGGTTGGTAAAACGCAATTGGCCAAAGTGATTGCCAAAGAATTATTCGATTCGGAAGATGCACTGGTTCGTATCGATATGAGTGAATATATGGAGAAATTCGCCATCTCAAGATTGGTTGGAGCGCCTCCGGGATACGTAGGATACGAAGAAGGTGGTCAGCTTACCGAAAAAGTAAGACGTAAACCGTATTGTGTTGTACTGTTGGATGAGATTGAAAAAGCCCATCCGGACGTTTTCAACATGATGCTACAAGTATTGGATGATGGCCATTTGACCGATAGTTTGGGTCGTAAAATTGACTTCCGCAATACGATTATCATTATGACTTCGAATGTAGGAGCGCGTCAGTTAAAAGACTTCGGTCAGGGAGTTGGTTTCGGAACCAATGCCAGACAATCACAAGTGGATGAAAATTCAAAAGGGATAATCGAGAATGCGCTTAAAAAAGCATTTGCACCGGAATTCCTAAACCGTATCGACGATGTTATCGTATTCAACCCGCTTGAAAAAGAACATATCGACAAAATTATCGATATCGAGTTGGAAAAACTATACGCACGAGTGGCCGATTTAGGATACAAATTAGCCTTATCCGAAAAAGCAAAAGACTTTATCGCCGATAAAGGATTTGACAAACAATTCGGAGCCCGACCACTAAAACGAGCGATTCAGAAATATGTGGAAGATACGCTGGCTGAGGAGATCATCACTTCCAAGATACACGAAGGCGATGAAATCTTTATGGATCTTGAAGATGGCAGTCAGGAGCTCACTGTAGCCATTAAAAAAGCTGAAAAACCTACTAATTAAGTAGGTTTTTTCTTTTTTAAGCAAATGTGTTTGGCATTTCAAAAAAAGTAGTACTTTAGAATTACAAATACAAACAAAGAAATGCTAGACAAAGTTATTGTAGGTAGTGAAGAATGGTGCTCTTTTCCTACTCTTGGAATTCCAACCATTAAAGCCCGTGTCGATTCCGGGGCAAAAACTTCGGCATTGCATGCCACCAACATTGTCCCATTTGAAAAGAATGGTGAAAACTGGGTAAAATTCGATATTAACCCAATCCAGAATAACATAAAAGCCGTTATTCATTGCGAAGCCCTTTTAATCGACAAACGTGTCGTTAAAAGTTCCAGCGGTTACCGCGAACTGCGTTATGTGATCCGCACCGTACTGGAAATCGGCGGTAGCGAATGGGATGTGGAACTAACACTAACCAATCGCGACTCGATGGGATTCCGTATGCTTTTAGGACGGGAAGCCATGTCGGGACGTATCCTCGTTGACCCGGAACAAAAATACCTTTTGGGGCATCCTACAAAAGAAAAAATCAAAGAATATTATTATAGCGAAGAATCCTCCAAAAAAGGCCTTCGTATCGGTTTATTGGCCAGCAACCCGGAACTTTACAGTAACAAACGTATTATGGAAGCCGGAGAAATGCGCGGTCATGAAATGCATTTTCTAAACCTGAAATACTGTTATATGAAACTGGATGCTACGGCTCCGGAAATTCATTACCGCGGTGGTCGGGTTTTAAACGACTTTGACGCCGTGATCCCAAGAATTCGCCCCAGTATGACCTATTACGGTTGTGCTTTGACACGTCAGTTTGAAGCACTAAAAGTATTCAGTTTAAACAGCTCCGCAGCGATCAGTCAGTCGCGCGACAAACTGTTTTCGCTACAATTACTACTTAACAATGGCGTTGATATCCCTACGACCGGATTTGCCAATTCCCCACTCGACACCAACGATCTTATTAAAATGGTTGGTGGTTCGCCATTAATCGTAAAATTACTGGAGGGAACACAAGGAAAAGGCGTGGTATTAGCCGAAACCAAAAAAGCGGCAGAAAGTGTGATCAATGCTTTTAAAAGTTTAAATGCCAATATTCTGGTACAGGAATTTATCAAAGAAGCCAACGGAAAAGACTTACGTCTGTTTGTAGTCGACGGAAAAGTGGTTGCCGCGATGCAACGGGAAGCGTTACCGGGCGAATTCCGCGCGAATATCCATTTAGGGGGAACCGCATCGGTTGTAAAAGTAACAGCCGAAGAAAAGCGCATTGCCATCAAAGCCGCCAAAGCGATGAATTTAAAAGTTGCCGGAGTGGACATTATCCGTTCGTCGAAAGGCCCATTATTACTGGAAGTAAACTCCTCTCCCGGATTGGAAGGAATCGAAGGTGCGACACAAAAAGACATTGCCGGTGAAATGATCAAAGCCATCGAGAAAAACTTTAAATGGAAATAAAAAATGAATATGGAAGCCTACCTGGATATAATCGTCAGAAGTTCCGCCGTATATATCTTTATGGTGGTAGCGCTCCGTGTATTTGGTAAAAAACAATTATCACAGCTCAATACGGCCGATGTCATCCTGATATTACTGATCAGTAATGCTGTTCAGAATGCTATGGTTGGAAGTGATTCCAGTCTTTCGGGAGGATTAGCGGCCGCATTGGTGCTGTTTATCATCAATTTTATCTTTAAAAAGTTACTGTTTAAATACAAAAAACTCAGTAACCTGCTACAAGACAAACCGGAAATCCTGATCCATAATGGAAAACTGGAATTCGACACCTTAAGTCGTTTGGGAATTACATCCGACGAATTATACGAAGCCATCCGCGAACACGGAATCGAACGCTACAAAGATGTCAAACTGGCCATGCTGGAAATAGACGGAAATATTAGTGTAATCTCCGGTGATCAGAATTTACGTCAAACCCATCACAAACGCAGGATCCATAAAACCCTGCGCTCCGAAAACCTGTAAAATCCATCCCCAATGAACAAAACCCGACTGGAAGCTTTTAGCGACGGCGTACTCGCCATTATTATTACCATCATGGTTTTGGAAATCAAAGTCCCGCACGAAGTCAGTTTGAGCGCCTTAAAGCCTATTTTGCCTGTATTCCTGAGTTATGTGCTGAGTTTTATCTATGTCGGAATCTATTGGAACAACCACCATCATATGATGCATACGGTCAAACAAATTTCCGGCGGTATCCTATGGGCAAACCTACACTTACTGTTCTGGCTCTCGATGATCCCCTTTGCAACGGCATGGATCGGCGAAAACCATTTCGCTCCCCTACCGATGATGCTCTACGGAATCGTACTGTTATTATGTGCGTTAGCCTATTTTATTTTACAATATCTGATCCTGAAAAAACACGGTCCGGATTCGGTTTTATCCAAAGCCATCGGAAAAGACATTAAAGGAAAATTATCCCCTGTATTTTATATTTTGGGGATAATCGCCTCCAATTACAATGGACTTATTGCCGGTGCGTTTTACGTTCTGGTGGCCATTATGTGGCTGATCCCGGACAAAAGAATCGAACGCATACTGGATCATACCGAATAACCAAAATCCAAATCTCCTATGACATTAGTTTCAAAAATTATTATCGGATTTATAGCCCTGCTACATCTTTATATTGTATGGCTGGAAATGTTTGCGTGGACCACACGCGCGAAAAAAGTATTTAAAAGCGTACCGGAAGAAATGTTTGAAAAAACCAAACAAATGGCCGGTAACCAGGGATTGTACAACGGCTTTCTCGTGGCCGGTCTGATCTGGTCGTTACTGATTTGCGACGTACAATGGAGCATCCATATTGCGACTTTCTTTTTAGGTTGTGTATTTGTAGCCGGAGTATATGGCGCGATCACTGTACAAAAGTCGATCTTAATGGTACAAAGTGTTCCCGCAGCATTGGGATTACTAAGCCTGTATTTCTTATAATAAAAAAACCTGACTGTATAACGCAATCAGGTTTTACATTCTTTTCACACCTGACAGGTTTTTAAAACCTGTCAGGTGTGAAAATTGTTACTCAAACAATACTTCGTCCATCTGAAAGCTGTTTAAAAAAGCCACCGATTTTTCGATATCATAATGTAAGATTCGGTCTTCTGTAACCAACGGCACTTCTTCGCGGTAGGTTTTTAGGAAGGTTTCGATAAACGGACTCGATTGTAACGGTCGTCTGAATTCGATCGCCTGGGAAGCATTCATTAGCTCGATAGCCAGAATACGCTCCAGGTTTTCCATAATTTTCAAAGCTTTTGTAGCCGCATTCGCTCCCATACTCACATGATCTTCCTGACCGTTTGACGATACAATACTATCGATACTCGCCGGAGTCGCATATTGTTTGTTTTGACTTACGATGCTTGCTGCCGTATACTGCGGAATCATAAAACCGGAATTCAATCCCGGATCGCTAACCAAAAACGCCGGTAAATCACGAAGTCCGGAAATTAACTGATAGGTACGTCTTTCGGAAATATTCCCCAGTTCGGCCAAAGCAATTCCAAGAAAATCCAATGCCAATGCCAATGGCTGACCGTGGAAGTTTCCACCGGAAATAATTTCGTCCGTTTCGATAAAAATATTCGGGTTATCAGTCACCGAATTAATTTCGGTTTTAAACACGCGTTTTACGTAATCGATCGCATCTTTTGAAGCTCCATGTACCTGCGGGATACAACGGAAGGAATATGGATCCTGAACATGTTTTTTGGGTTGTGCAATAATCTCACTGTCTTCCAATAACTCCTGAAAACGTTTTGCCGTATTGATTTGTCCTTTATGCGGACGAACCAAATGAATCAATTCGTTAAACGGTTCGATACGTCCATCGAATCCTTCTAAAGAAATGGCTCCGATAAGATCGGCTAAATACGCATATTTACTCGCTTTTAGTAAAACATACGCACCATATGCACTCATAAACTGCGTACCGTTTAACAATGCCAATCCTTCTTTGGATTGTAATACGATTGGCTCCCATCCCATTTTTTCAAGGACTTTTTTTGCCGGTTGACGGAATCCGTCCACATACACTTCTCCTTCTCCGATTAATGGTAACGACAAATGCGCCAACGGTGCCAAGTCGCCCGAAGCGCCTAACGATCCCTGCGTATAGATCACCGGTAAAACATCATTATTATAAAAATCGACCAAACGTTCTACGGTTTTTAATTGTACACCGGAATGGCCAAAGCTCAACGATTTGATTTTAAGCAACAACATGATTTTTACAATTTCATGCGGCACTTCTTCACCGGTACCACAAGCATGCGATTTCACCAGGTTTTCCTGTAATTTAGACAGATTTTCATTTGAAATTTTCACATTACACAAAGAACCAAAACCGGTATTAATTCCGTAAATCGGCTCACCATGTGACGCCATTTTGGCATCCAGGTAGGCGCGGCATTTTTCGATATTCACACGTGCCTCTTCCGACAACTCCAGTTTCATGTTTTGCGAAATGATTTCCTGTAGTAACTCCAGTGAAATCACATCGGAGCTTATATAATGTATTGTGTCCATTTTTGTCTAAAAAATTAATTGCTCAAAATTCCATAAAATATGCCTAAAAAACAAACTATATTATACCTATTTCGGGTGTAATTATACAAACAACAATCCTTATATTTGAACTTCTAAAAATCAACTAAAAACTAATTTCAATGAAAAACACACTTTATTTGCTGATGATCCTTGTATTGTCGTCGTTTGCGCTACCGGCAGAAACGATTACGATATCCGGAAAAATCAGCAATACCGAAGAAAAAAAGATCAAAATCAAAGGCGAAAGTTTTAATAAAGACATTACGTTAAAACCCGACGGTTCGTTTTCCGAAACCTTCCCTATTTCGTATAACGGTTCGTATACCCTGAGTACCAAAAACAACCGTGCCGCTTTATATCTGGCTAAAGGAACGAAACTAAACATTACCGCCGACGATGTGAATTTTAATACTTCACTTGTTTTTTCCGGAAATGGCAGTGTTGAAAATCAATATCTGGTTAAAAAAGGGCAACTGGTAAATACCATGCTTGGCAATCCACAAACGTTTTATAGCCAGGACGAAACCACTTATATCAATAAGAACAAAGAATTAAAAAATGCCGTATTGGAATTGTACAACAGTACCAAATTTGCCGATGCCGGTTTTAAAAAGAACGAACAAAAAAGTATCGACTATTTCGAACAGCTTTTATTGTTAAACTATCCGGCATATCATGCGCACTACGCCAAAAAGGAAAACTTCAAACCTTCTGATAGTTTCCCGAAATTCGACACTACCCTTGATATGGATAACGATAACGATTTCCTGTTTTCCAATCCGTACAAACAATTGATTGCTGCGCGCTTTAATCAGAAAGTATCGGAAAACAGCGCAAATATGACCGAAAAAGAATTAAGCGACAAGATTTTAGCCGAAATCAAAAAAGTAAAAAGTCCGAACATTAAAAACAGCTTTCTGCAAAACTTAGGCTATCAGATTCGCGCCGGAAATACCGAATCGGAAGCATTATACAAAGAAATCATGGCATTGTCGACCGACACCAAATTCAAGGAAGATTTAACTGAAAAATTCAACAAAATCAAAGGATTGATTGCCGGTAAACCCTCCCCTAAATTCAACTACGAAAACCACAAAGGCGGTCAGACATCACTAGACAACCTAAAAGGTAAATTCGTATATATCGACGTATGGGCAACCTGGTGTGGTCCATGTCGTCAGGAAATTCCACATCTTCAAAAAGTGGAAGAACAATATCATGGTAAAAACATCGAATTCGTAAGTATTTCGATCGATGCTAAAAAAGACCACGACAAATGGAAAAAACTGGTTGATGAGAAAAAACTGGGTGGTATCCAGTTGTTTGCCGATAACGACTGGAATTCTCAATTTGTAAAAGAATACGGCATTGAAGGTATTCCGAGATTTATATTAGTCGATCCCAACGGGAACATCGTGACGGCGGACGCTCCACGACCATCGGATCCACAACTTACAGAACTGTTCACCAAACAAGGTGTGAAATAACAAAAAACGCTTCCAATAGGAAGCGTTTTTTATTCGTATAAGGTTCGGAATGCCTGCCCCAGATGTGCAATACTATCGGAAGCTACAAATGCATGATACCCCAATTCCGGTAAAGCAATATCGGCTGTTAGTCCGTGAATATAAACTCCCGTAACAGCCGCATCCACCGGATCATAAGCCTGTGCCAGCAAACCCGTTATCATTCCCGTTAACACATCGCCGCTTCCGGCTGTTGCCAAAGACTGATTTCCGGTTGTATTCTGAAAAACCTGATCCTGATACACAATATGCGTCGGCGCTCCTTTGATCACCATTACAATGTCACATTCTTTCGAGAGTGCTTTTACTTTCTCCATTTTATCTGCTTCGTTTTTCCAGGTTCCGATCAATCGCTCCAGTTCTTTTACATGGGGTGTCAGAATGGTTTTAGACGGTAAGAACTCCAGCCATTCTTTGTTTTCCGAAAGAATGTTAATCCCGTCGGCATCGATCACCAACGGTGCTTTATTCAGTTTTAAAAAATGAAAAACAGCCTGTTGGGTTTCCAAATGCTGCCCAATTCCGATACCGAGTCCCACCGCCTGTATTTTTAGTTTGGTGCTGATTGCCCGGATATGGGTTGGATAATCATCGGTTTCGACCATTACTTCCGGCAATGCCGTCTGCATAATTTCATAACCGCATTTCGGAATATAAGCCGTAACCAATCCTGTGCCCGATTTCAGACAGGCTTTGGCCGACAAACAGGGTGCGCCAATTTTTCCATAACTTCCGCCAATGATCAAAGCATGTCCCTGTATGCCTTTATGCGAAAATTTACCAATGGGATGAAACCGCTGTAATACTACACTTTTATCGACCTTGATCAAATTGTCCATATGTTATCCTTTTTTGACATTCTATAAATTTACAAAAAATGCTTTTTCTAAACAAAAACTTCTATATTTGTAACAATGCTAACAGACAATAGAAAATATAAGTTCCTTATAGCAACCGAATCTTCCTCGGCTGTTCTTTCTATTGTTACCACGACAACAACCACTACCCCGTCCGGGGTATAATCATTTCATATAATCCAGTGTAGCTGTGTGTTATTTACTAACACCACTAAGTCGTTTATTTTCAAACGATTCTATTTCTATTCTTAATTTTTAATTCAACAGTCTTTCACTAAAAACAGTTAGAGACCATAAATATAGTATACTATGAAAGTTTTAAAATTTGGCGGTACTTCTGTTGCAGACGAACAGAATATCAAACAGTCACTCGCAGTAATACGAAATATACCGGGAAAAAAAGTAGTGGTTGTATCGGCATTAGCCGGTGTAACCGATTTGTTATCGGAAGCCATTAATAAGGCTAAAAATCGTGATTTTCAGTATAAAAACATCCTGATTGAAGTTCAAAAAAAACATCGTGAAGTGATCGAAAAACTCCTTCCGGATCAGGACAATTCCGAACTTCAGGCCTATATTGAAGGCTGTTTTGCAAACATTGCATCCCTATTGGAAGGTTGCTTTTTATTGGGGGAATTATCGGCTAGAACGATCGACTCCATTCTATCGTATGGTGAACTGATGTCGTCCCGAATCCTTTTTTCAAAAGCAGCATCCGATTTTCCAAAAGTAGCCTATTGCGACAGTCGGGAGCTCATCAAAACAAACGAGCAATTTGGTAATGCCGTCGTTGATTTCGAAACCAGCAATTATGCCATTCAGTATTATTTTGATAAAAATCAGGCAAACATCACTATACTTCCCGGGTTTATAGCCGAATCGCTTAACGGGCACACCACTACACTTGGCCGTGGTGGCTCCGATTATACAGCTGCTATTATTGCCGCTTCGCTCGATGCGGATGCCTTACAAATATGGACTGACGTAAGTGGTATGTTTACAGCCAATCCGAAGCTTGTTAAGCAAGCCCGTACCATTGTCGATATCAGTTATAGAGAAGCGATGGAATTGTCGCACTTTGGTGCCAAAGTTCTCTATGCTCCTACCTTACAACCGGTGCTCGATAAAAATATTCCGGTTTATATTAAAAATACTTTCGATCCCGAAGCTCCGGGAACCCGAATCATTCTGGAATGCACTGCCAATAACGAACCGATAAAAGGAATCAGTCATATCGAAAATATCGCCTTGTTAACACTGGAAGGATCCGGACTTATTGGTGTGGCCGGGGTTTCCGAAAAACTTTTCGGAGCCGTTGCCCGTGAAGGAATCAATATTATTTTTATTACTCAGGCATCTTCAGAACATTCCATTTGTATCGGTGTATTGGAAGAACATGCCCAACGCGCCAAAAAAGCGATCGACATGGCTTTTCAGTACGAAATCCGATTGCAAAAAATCAAACCGGTATTATTGGAACAGCACCTTAGTATTATCGCATTGGTTGGCGAAAACATGAAAAGTCACCAGGGATTAAGCGGCAAAATGTTTAGTACACTCGGAAAGAACAACGTCAATGTACGGGCGATTGCACAGGGTGCATCCGAACGCAATATATCGGCTGTAATCGACAAAAAAGATGTCGTTAAAGCTCTGAATGCACTACACGAACGCTTTTTTGAGGACGACATCAGACAGTTGCATCTCTTCATCTGTGGTGTGGGTAATGTAGGCGGCAAATTACTCGAACAGCTGCAGCAGCAAGCAGAGTATTTACGGGCTAATCTGAAATTAAACCTTCGGGTTGTTGGCATTTCCAATTCCCGGAACATGCATTTTGACGCGAATGGTATCGCACTCGACAACTGGAAAGCAGTATTGGAATCGGGGGAAGTGAGTAACCCGGAACACTTTGTAAACCGGATTGAAGCACTCAATCTTCCGAACAGTATTTTTATCGACAATACGGCTTGTGCCAAAATTGCTTCGCTATACAAACGTTTCCTGTCGCAAAATGTGGCAGTCGTTACCTGTAACAAAATTGCCTGTTCTTCGGACTATTCTGAATACGAACAACTAAAAAAACTGTCCAAAAAGTACAATGCACCTTTCCTTTTTGAAACCAATGTCGGTGCCGGACTACCTATTATCGACACTTTAAAAAACATGATTGCATCGGGTGATAAAATACATCAGATTCAAGCTGTTTTATCGGGTAGTTTAAACTTTATCTTTAATAACTTTAAAGCCGGGACAAGTTTCCATGATATCGTGCTTCAGGCACAACAGGAAGGGTACACCGAACCGAATCCCAAACTCGATCTGAGCGGTATCGATGTGATGCGAAAAATCCTGATCCTGATACGCGAAAGCGGTTATCCGATGGAAATCGACGCGATCGGAAACGATTCCTTTTTACCGGATCCTGTTTTACAAGCCGAATCGACTGCTGCTTTTTTTGAATCGTTACAGCTTCATGCCGCACATTTTGAAGCGCTATTCAACAAAGCCGAACAGCAATCCTGTCGCTTAAAATATGTCGCCCAATTTGAAAATGGAAAAGCCAGTGTTGGTCTGCAATACATTCAAAAAGACCACCCTTTTTACCATCTGGAAGGCAAAGACAATATTGTATTATTTTATACCGACCGCTATGCCGAGCAACCCTTACAAATTAAAGGAGCCGGAGCCGGAGCCGCAGTAACTGCATCGGGAATTTTTGCCGACATCATTCGAATTGGAAACCTTTAAAACGGACAACTATGAAACGTATACGCCTATTTTGCCCGGCAACCGTAGCCAATGTATCCTGCGGGTTTGATGTCTTGGGATTGTGTCTCGACACCATCGGAGACGAAATGATCGTGACACAAACCCCTCAAAAGGGAATTCGGATCTCCGGGATTACCGGAGCCGATTTACCGTTGAAGGCCACACAAAATGTCGCCGGAGTTGCCGCTATGGCCTTATTGAAAGCCTTACAACCGGATTGCGGTTTTGACATTGTGATTCATAAGAAAATCAAAGCCGGTAGCGGTATTGGTAGTTCTGCAGCCAGTGCAGCCGGAGCGGTTTTCGGAATCAATGTTTTATTGGGCAATCCCCTTAGCGTAAAAGAACTCATTCCTTTTGCGATGAAAGGGGAAGCCCTGGCCAGTGGCAACGAACATGCCGACAATGTTGCCCCGGCACTTTTGGGTGGCTTTACACTGATTCGCGGTTATGAACCTCTGGATGTCGTCTCATTACCAGTACCATCCGAATTGTATGTTGCTGTTATACATCCGCAAATCGAATTAAAGACCTCCGAAATGCGTGCCGTACTACCATCGGAAATCCCGCTAAAAAAAGCCATCTCCCAATGGGGGAACCTCGGCGGATTGATAGCCGGTTTGTATACCGACGATTACGAACTGATACGACGTTCGTTACACGATCCGATCGTAGAACCTTTGCGATCCGGCTTTATTCCGGGCTTTGATCTGATACAGGAAACGGCACTTTATAGCGGTGCATTAGGAGCCGGAATTTCCGGATCGGGACCTTCTGTTTTTACTTTAAATAAAAGCCTTAAAACTGCTCAAAAAGTAGCACTTGCTATTCATTATAAATATACCGAACTGGGAATACCTTTTGAGGTATATATCTCACCGATTGCAACCAAAGGAGTTCAACTAATTAACGACTAAAACAACAACAATGAAGTACTATAGTCTTACGAACAAACAACACCGTGCCGGATTTCGGGAAGCGGTTTTACAGAGTATTGCTCCGGATGGCGGCTTGTATTTTCCGGAACAAATACCACGGCTACACGCCTCTTTTTTTGAGTCATTGAACACAATGGACAACCCGAGTATTGCCTATACTGTTCTGGCGCCTTTTATCGGAAACACCATTCCGGAAAACGAATTGCGACAAATAATAGCCGAAACCTTCTCGTTTGACTTTCCGGTGGTTCCGATAGAAAAGAACATCTATAGTCTGGAACTGTTTCACGGGCCAACACTCGCCTTTAAGGATGTCGGTGCGCGTTTTATGTCGCGTTGTCTGGGACATTTTAATTGGGAAAACAACCGGCCAACAACAGTTCTTGTCGCCACTTCGGGCGATACCGGAGGCGCTGTGGCAAGTGGTTTCCTGGGTGTAAAAAATGTCAATGTGGTAATACTCTACCCCAGTGGGAAAGTCAGCCCTATCCAGGAAGCCCAATTAACCACTTTGGGGCAAAATATCCATGCTCTGGAAGTACAGGGCTCTTTTGACGATTGCCAGGCGATGGTAAAAAAAGCCTTTCAGGATAGCGATCTGAAAACCAAAAACCTAACATCGGCCAATTCGATTAATGTGGCACGGTGGTTACCCCAGATGTGTTATTTTTTCTTTGCGTATAAGATCCTGCAAAACACCGGAAAACCACTTTATATATCCTGTCCGAGTGGCAACTTTGGGAATATCGGCGCCGGAATGCTTGCCAAACAACTCGGATTACCGATCGCCCATTTTATTGCTGCCACCAATGCCAACGACACCATTCCGCGCTATCTGGACAATGGAATATACCAACCCAAGGCCACCATCAGCACTGTTTCGAATGCAATGGATGTGAGCGATCCCAGTAATTTTATTCGCATACAGGAATTATACAACCACGACCTGGATGCTTTAAAAAAAGACGTTACGTCCTATACGTTTACGGATTCCGAAACGCAAATGGCTATGCAATCCGTTTATCAAAAGAGTCAGTATATCATGGATCCGCATGGTGCTGTTGGCTATCTCGGACTTCAGAAAAAGTTAGCCGAACAACCCGATGCCACCGGATTATTTTTCGAAACAGCACATCCCGTAAAATTTCTCGATACTGTTCAATCGTATTTAAATCTGGGCTTACCTATTTCGGAGTCCCTTCAGCAAATGATCGCCAAACCGAAACAAAGTCTGCCAATTCAAAATTATCAGGAACTGAAAGCGTATCTCCGTCGCTAAAACACTTTGCCACTACATAAAAAATCAATACATTAGCGGCCTAAAATAAATATACAGCACAAAATGAAAAATACAGCATTAACGCACGTTCACGAAAGTTTGGGAGCTAAAATGGTTCCGTTTGCAGGATACAACATGCCTGTTCAGTACGAAGGAGTTAACATTGAGCATGAGACAGTTCGTAACGGCGTAGGTGTTTTTGATGTATCCCATATGGGTGAATTTTTCCTTCGCGGGGAAAATGCCTTGGCTTTGATCCAAAAAGTAACGTCGAACGACGCTTCTAAATTAGTGGATGGAAAAGCACAATATTCGTGTCTTCCCAACAACGAAGGCGGTATTGTGGACGATCTTATTATTTATAAAATTGCCGATAACAACTACCTTTTGGTTGTAAATGCATCCAACATTGAAAAAGACTGGAACTGGATTTCACAACATAACGATTTGGGTGTGACGATGGAAAATGCATCTGATTCCTATTCATTATTAGCCATTCAGGGGCCAAAAGCTGCAGAAGCGATGCAATCGTTAACTGCAATTGATTTGGCAAACATGCCGTATTATTCGTTCCAAATGGGCGAATTTGCCGGTGTAAAAGACGTAATCATTTCGGCTACCGGATATACCGGATCAGGCGGATTTGAGATCTACTTTAAAAACGAAGATGCCGAAACCATCTGGAACAACGTATTCGCAGCCGGAGCGGCTTTCGGAATCAAACCAATCGGATTAGCTGCCCGTGATACCTTACGCCTGGAGATGGGATTCTGCTTATACGGAAACGACATCAACGATACGACTTCCCCATTGGAAGCCGGATTGGGTTGGATCACGAAATTCGATAAAGAGTTTGTGAATTCCGAAAACCTTAAAAAACAAAAAGAAGCCGGAGTTAGCCGTAAATTAGTCGCTTTCGAATTAACCGAAAGAGGTATTCCACGTCATGATTATGAAATCGTCGACAAAGACGGAAATGTAATCGGAATTGTAACCTCCGGAACCATGTCGCCATCGCTAAACAAAGGTATTGGTTTAGGCTATGTACCTACTGCTTTTTCGGCAGTTGACAGCGAAATTGCGATCCGAATCCGCAAAAATGATGTAGCTGCAAAAGTGGTTAAACTACCATTTTACAAAAAATAATCACACGAAAAGGGACTTTAAAAAAGTCTCTTTTTTTGTTAAAGTGCTGTAATAATTTTATTTTTGCAGGCTGTTTTTACAAACTATAAACAAAATACAAGATAACTCTTATGGGAAGAGCGTTTGAATTTAGAAAAGCAAGAAAAATGAAACGTTGGTCGGCAATGGCCAAAACGTTTACCAGAATTGGAAAAGATATCGTAATGGCGGTTAAAGAAGGCGGACCAAACCCGGAGACCAACTCCCGTTTGCGTGCCGTGATGCAAAACGCCAAAGCGGCCAACATGCCGAAAGATAACGTTGAACGTGCGATTAAAAAAGCATCCGACAAAGATACCGCCAACTATAAGGAGGTTTTATTTGAAGGCTATGCGGCACACGGAATTGCAATATTGATCGAAACGGCAACCGATAATAACAATCGTACCGTAGCGAATATCCGTAGCTATTTTAACAAATGTAACGGTACTCTGGGTACACAAGGTTCGGTTGAATTTATGTTTGATCACACTTGTAATTTCCGAATCCCGGCCGAAGGTCAGGATGTAGAGGAACTGGAATTGGAAATGATTGATTTTGGTGTAGAGGAAATCTTTGCCGATGAAGACGGTATCATGATGTATGCGCCCTTCGAAAGTTTTGGTGCCATCCAGAAAGAATTGGAAAACCGCAATATCGAGATCCTTTCTTCCGGTTTTGACCGTATTCCGCAAGTAACCAAAACCCTTGCCGGCGACCAGGTAGCCGATGTGGAAAAACTTCTTGAAAAAATCGAGGAAGACGATGACGTAATGAACGTATATCATACGATGGTTGAAGCGGAATAAGCTTTCACTATTCTTACAATAAAAAAACTACGGCAAATGCCGTAGTTTTTTTATTTATATGCGCACGGATTACAAATTCGCGTGATTGGGTGTTTTTATGATAACCCTCTCTCTTTTAGCTGTTCTTTCAACGCGTTGTATTTTTTGTTGTTCTTTGTTGCTATAGGTATATAGGCCAACGGAAGAAAGGTAAATATTCCAAATCCGGCTTTAATGGTGCCATAACAGGCTACTCCTATTAAAAGACCAATAATCCCGGCATCATAAAGTCGGCTGGTTTTCATTTTCTTTATTTCCTGTAACAGTTCTTCGTTTGTTAAAGTTCCTGGTTCTTTTTGTTCCATTTTTTATAGTGTCTTTTGGTGATTTGGTTTTGGGCATATTATACGCATCTACTCCTGTCAGAGTGTACTATTCGATTACGAATATAGTGAAATAAATTTCTCTTTGGTGGGGAGTAAATATAGATTATAAATTCCTTTCAAATTTTTGTAGATTTATCGAGTACAATTACAACACAAGAGTTTCGCAATCAATAATGGATTTAGTTGTGAGTTCCTTTCAAATTTTTGTAGATTTATCGAGTACAATTACAACTGCCTGTACTGCACAATGTCTTCAAGTGTGGTTGTGAGTTCCTTTCAAATTTTTGTAGATTTATCGAGTACAATTACAACTCATTTTAACCAGTGGAAATTCCGGTACCAGTTGTGAGTTCCTTTCAAATTTTTGTAGATTTATCGAGTACAATTACAACAATCGTAAGAGTTGAGAATAATACCGGTGTGTTGTGAGTTCCTTTCAAATTTTTGTAGATTTATCGAGTACAATTACAACACAATTGGGTACTTGCAAATGCTGTTTTGTGTTGTGAGTTCCTTTCAAATTTTTGTAGATTTATCGAGTACAATTACAACCTGATAATATTGTTGTATTCTTAAAGAGTAGTTGTGAGTTCCTTTCAAATTTTTGTAGATTTATCGAGTACAATTACAACATTGTTGAATTTAGGAAGTTTATCTCTATAGTTGTGAGTTCCTTTCAAATTTTTGTAGATTTATCGAGTACAATTACAACACGAGCGTAAGACTGTTTATACTGAATGCCGTTGTGAGTTCCTTTCAAATTTTTGTAGATTTATCGAGTACAATTACAACTACGGTGATATCGGTAAAATGTTTGATATGGTTGTGAGTTCCTTTCAAATTTTTGTAGATTTATCGAGTACAATTACAACTTTATGGTGAATTAAAGGAGTTGCGCGGCCGTTGTGAGTTCCTTTCAAATTTTTGTAGATTTATCGAGTACAATTACAACATGGGATATCCACATCATGCAGTTTACATTGTTGTGAGTTCCTTTCAAATTTTTGTAGATTTATCGAGTACAATTACAACATAAGAGAAAAATTCACGATGTCGGACTTTGTTGTGAGTTCCTTTCAAATTTTTGTAGATTTATCGAGTACAATTACAACAATAAAAAACGTATATTTACGACTGAGCCTGTTGTGAGTTCCTTTCAAATTTTTGTAGATTTATCGAGTACAATTACAACTCTCGGAAGTAAGGGGATCCATCCACTATAGTTGTGAGTTCCTTTCAAATTTTTGTAGATTTATCGAGTACAATTACAACTTAAACAGTCACAAATTAAAGTGAACACAAGTTGTGAGTTCCTTTCAAATTTTTGTAGATTTATCGAGTACAATTACAACAAACGGTGGGGTAATACCCGCCGTTACTGAGTTGTGAGTTCCTTTCAAATTTTTGTAGATTTATCGAGTACAATTACAACTGTTAACATAATGTGTTTGTTTAAGGTTATGTTGTGAGTTCCTTTCAAATTTTTGTAGATTTATCGAGTACAATTACAACTGGGACCCAGAGATAATCACTAACGGAGGTGTTGTGAGTTCCTTTCAAATTTTTGTAGATTTATCGAGTACAATTACAACAAGAGGTTTATGCATACCGGTTCCAAAATAGTTGTGAGTTCCTTTCAAATTTTTGTAGATTTATCGAGTACAATTACAACCTAAAGAGGTTTTAAGACAAACAGCAATCGGTTGTGAGTTCCTTTCAAATTTTTGTAGATTTATCGAGTACAATTACAACAACGGCTCAACAGCATTGAAGCGTATCAACGTTGTGAGTTCCTTTCAAATTTTTGTAGATTTATCGAGTACAATTACAACATAGTATGGACTAAGGAAAGGGAAGACATAGTTGTGAGTTCCTTTCAAATTTTTGTAGATTTATCGAGTACAATTACAACTGTAAACTTTTAAAATTGTTCCGTTTACAGGTTGTGAGTTCCTTTCAAATTTTTGTAGATTTATCGAGTACAATTACAACGCCAGTAGGCCAAACAAGTAAGCACACAAAGTTGTGAGTTCCTTTCAAATTTTTGTAGATTTATCGAGTACAATTACAACCTCATCAAAATCCTTTATTTTACAAGGATTTTGACATAAACTACAAAACAAAAAAAATAAAAAAATGCCTGATATAAAATGTATATCAAGGCATTTTTTTATTCCTATTAAAACAATTCCAATTGCTGAGGAATATTAGGTAATTCGGTTTCTTTTTTGGCAAAAAATAATTCCATCTGGCCAAATTGTTTATCGGTTATCGACAAAATACCAATTTTCCCTTCTGACGGTAAACTTTTTTTCACTCTTTTAATATGTACTTCCGCATTCTCTTTACTGGGGCAATGTCGCAGGTAGATCGAAAACTGAAACATAGTAAATCCGTCATCCAACAATGCTTTACGAAATTTAGTTGCAACACTTCGCTGCTTCTTTGTCTCCGTCGGTAAATCAAAAAATACCAGAACCCACATAATCCGATAGGCATTAAAACGACTAAAACTCATTTAAAAATTGGATAATGAATCATCCTACTTGCTCCCATAAAACACTTACACAACGAACTCGTAGTAATACTCAAGGCTGTCATTAGCGGTCGCTGTAAACCATTTATACTAACATCCCTTGTTGCCAACTGTAATAAATGAGCTTTTGCATTTTTATCCAATTCATGTGTCGCTAAAGGAGTATTCATCCATTCCCAAACCATTTCATCTACATAGGGTCGATAAGGTTCCATTATATCATCAGCCAAACAATACGCATTATATTTATTACGATGAAAAATACCTATAGTGGGGTGCAAACCACTACAAACCAATGCGCGTGCAACCATACTCCTTAAAATTGCATAACCAAAATTTAAAAAGTTGTTGGGGGTATCTCCTTTTCGTTCCCGTAAAAAATTGTCGAATAATTGATTCCAATAATACTGTGCTGCTATTCCTTCCATATTTGTACTATCCCCAGATTTCACATCATTCATATATTTACCTAATATATCATGTGGCAGCTTCAGTTTTCTCAGAAGCTCTTTTTGTTGGAAGATTTTAGATTCGACCGTCTGTTTCCAAAGTTGTTTTCTCAAAGGTTCAGAAATTTCAATCTGATGCCTTAATCGTTCCGAATGCTCAACATGTCCGCTAATCGGTAGCATTAACCCCAAAGGTAAATGCGACTCGTCACAACTGATAATGGCCACATTATGCTGTTGCATCATCACTATTAGAGGATTAGAAAGGGTGATTTGTGGATGATCCAGAATCAAAAAACCAATATCCTCAATCGGGACAATTCCTTTAACCTCTTTTGACAGTGGGTCTTCTATATATAACTGATTATCCTTTACTTTTAGATAAGAAGGATTTCCAATATAAATAGTACGTTTCAACATGGTTTAAGATTTAGAAATATTTCCTAATCGATCTACTTTTAATTTGATACACTTTTCTTTTATACGAACGGAATTATCCATTGTTACTTCCAATTTATTTAAACTACCAAACTCACCGATCTTAGTTTTGGTATCATAGCTTTTAATTAACGTAGCAACTCTTGAATGAATAAAATGACATTCACTACCTGTACTACTTACCATTTTATATATTCTACTCGCTTGTTCTCTATTCAAATTATTAAACTCAATTCTGGAGATATCTTCTTCTTCCATAGGAACATAAACCAAGTCATTAGGAGATAATACAAACAGAAGTTCATGTCCTTTTTCATTTACTTCAGGAGCAGACGATAATCCTTGTTTTTGTCTCTCAATAACCAAATTCAAGGCAATAGTCTCATAATTTCTTTTGCCGCTTTTATCCTCATAAACTGCAAAAAACAAATTAGTTCCTTTTGCCGCTTCTACATATTTCTTTGTTTTATCACCCGTTTCTCCTAACTGAAACTTACTTCCTTGTTCAAAAACCCTTACTTTTAAAATAGGTTGATGTAATTTACCTTCATTATAATCCCGTATATTTTGATTCATTTCTTCGATTCCTTCAGGTGAAAACGCAATCTCTGAATTGTTGTTTTTACTCTTAAGATAGTTACTCAGTATTTTTTGAATTCCAGTATCCGTTATTGTTTCTATATTGTTTTCATTAAAAGAGGTATCCAACGATTTTCGTGTAGCTGTTAAAATTTTCCCTTTGCCTACTTTTATGCGATCTAAACTTATTTTACCGGATACGGTTTCTTTATGCAATGGTTTTCGGATTGCCCAATTAATACCTTCCTGCTTCACAGTTTCTTTTACCTTTGTTCCATTTTTATCTACCCATTTTTCATAATAATTGGTAGCTTTATTGATAACCCTAAGATTTTGTTTAAAACTTACCACCATTTTTTCTAATTCATTTTTACTATCGGTTGTAAAAGTTTCCCATGGTTTTTTAAATACCCATTGATAGTTTTCGGTTGAATCGCTATTGTATTTTTTATCACACAGTTTGGCTCGTAAATCAAATCGGAATTTTTGCTTCTCCTCTTTTGTTTTTCCATTCTTTAACGCATGCTCATTATTCATAAAGTTTACATGATCTCTTGTTGCGCAGGCAATAATTAAGGCATCCAACGCATGGTGGCGGTGGTCGACTCTTTTTTTAGAAAAACTTTTTGATAACTCAATCGGAACAGTTGGCAAATACTTCTGGTAATTTTCATTCCATGATGTAAACCCAGATGAATTGGTTAGTACATTCATCCGTTCAAATCGTGGTAAAATCAAATCATTCCAAATATCATTTAATCCCCAATCCTGTTTTAAGGCTGTTGTAATTTTGCCATTTCCTGAAATCAGGTTTTTAGAATTAACGCCATCATCGTTAGATTCTGAACGAACAATATTTGACAGTATTCCGGAAATATATTTACTAATATAACGTGTATCATTCAACTGTCGTTCTATCATTTTTTCCGGTATGTCTTCCATTAGCAATTTGTTTCGTTTCGTTCTGTTTTTAGCATAATTTTGGTTTACAAATTCCTCGTAACCTGACACTTCAAATATTTTTACTTGTTTTCCCATTCCACAATCTACAACCTGTCCATGAAATTTTTTAATAAACGCTAGTCCGATAGTATTATCTTTAAGCTTATTAACAGCTGCCTCACAAATAATTTTGTTACTGAAACTATCGTCAAAATAGATGCTTTGCGGAATGATATGTTCTATTTCATATTCCGATGTAAATAATTTGTTTAACGGAATAATTTGTCCGGTATAAGGTGAACGGTATTTTTGTTCTAACCAGAGCTTATATCGCTTTAAATCGCTATTGGAAGGTTGTGCTGCTTTACTTATTTTTAAAATATCTTCTTCTATATCCATACCGGAATTTAAAACGCCATCTTCATAAATCCGCAAGATTTCCTGTTGTGAAGGGGAATACGGGCGAGCATTTTCAACAGTTTTATCCAAAGCCATTTCAGCCAGTAACGCTTTAATGCGCTGATTCGTATTCTCATTTTCGGTAATCATAGTCGTAATGCGTTCCCGTTCTTCGGCTGTATTTTTCAGATCACGCCCCAATTCTATATGAATTTCATTAAAGAAATCTTTATCCCCCTTACCATATTGTATCCAAATATCACGAACTACCCGTAGTGTCTCCAGAACAATTTGCTCTACAATAGGATTACGTAAAGAATGTTGCTTAAAAGAGGCGATATAGTTTTCTAAATCTTTTACAGAATACCATTTATCGGCATTAGTTGCTTCAGAATGACGTCCATATACAACATATTGTGCCAACCAAAGCGGTAATTGTTGAAAGTCGGTTTCTTTTGTTAAATGTTGTGCTTTTTCACGAACCCGATCAGTTATTTCTTCATCATACTCTCCTGTGATAATTTTAGCGATACGATCTTGGGATTCTGTATTAATTTGATTCCAATCCCAATTTTTCCCAAAACGCATTAACGGAAGTAATTTTAAAATTGCTTTTTGAGAAAAACTACCGTAATCACTTTTAAACGGTGGAAACTTCCTAAAGGCTTCAAAAAACGATTCCTCATTTAGTTGATGTCTGCGAGCAAATGTTTTTAATGCTTTGTTGTATTCTTCTTTATCGGTTACTGAATAAATAAGATGCCATAAATTCAATTCCTGATGGAAACTTAAAAAATCAGCCGGTACATTATCAACTTTACTCAAACAAGAATACAACATTGCTTTTGTTTCGTTACATGGATATTTTTTATCCATCACATAATTCCAACGGTATTTTTCTATTTCGGCTGTTAATACTTTTCCTTTATAACCTTTCTTCTCTAAGAGAAACCGAATCAAAATCTTTTGTTCAATGTCTTTTTTATGATTTAAAAAATCGAAAAGTTCTTCCTTGTCTTCTATGGTATTAAAAAATTCGTCCGATACATTTACATCATCTTCCTTTCGATAAATAGCAAGATTATGAATCCATTGTAATACTCTGAATTCCTGATAATATGGATTTGATTTTGCGATGACCTTTAACGGCCGTACTTTATTTTCTCCTTTTTCATTTTTAGTCATTCTGAATTCTAAACTACAGTTACTGATATTAGATTTCTGACTGCGTAATGGTCGCTGGTAAAAAATAATATCCTTTACAAACAAATGCACAAAGTCTTTTAATACAAGTTGTTGTTGCTGTATTTTATTGTTACGGTATAATTCCTCTATACAATTTTTTAATAAAAAAGTATCTTGTAATTCTGAATGGAATGTGAGTTGCGTTTTTAAAATCTGCTCTAGTTCCTCTTTATAAAACTTTCGTTCAATAGTACGCACTAATTTTCCTTTAATTTTCTGTTTCGGATTTAGCAACAAATGATCATATATATATTCCCCTACAGTTTTAGTGGATTGCGCAATATCCTGTTCGGTCTTTTTCTTCATTAAAGTCCAATCGTCAGAACCAGGTGCCCGGAAGCTGCGTTTTACATTTCCGTCTTTATCTTTTTTTTCAGTCCCATCCTCATTTAGATCAGTTGTAACAATAAAATCGCGTACTTTATCTTTCCAATCATACAATTCGGTTTTACTGGATCGTCGGTAAGTCCAGCCATTTTCCAAATGAAGCGAATACCATGTTTCTCCTTTTTTATTTTTTTCTTCATCGGCCACAACATCCAACACCCGCAAGGAATAAAAGACAACCGATTTATTCGGATTTTCCTCTTCTTCTTCACCTCGAAGCTGGTAATACCCACGTTTTTGATTAAAATTTAATAAAATCCAAGCCAGTTCTTCTTTTTCTATTTTTTGTGTTAACGCTTTTTTTCTTAAGAAATAAATTGTCCAATCATAAGGAATCAAACAGTCATTACCCTTTTTATCTTTTAAAAAATCAGGTTGCGCTTGTTTAAAATCAGCCAGCATTTCATGGAAAGAATCTTTAAATAAAAACTCTTTTTTATTGTATACCAACTTAGGTTGACTACCACTGATAAACTTTCCGAAATACTTTTTGAAATCAATTTGTTGGTCATAATGTTCCGGTAAAAAGCCTAAAATATGTAAGACCCTGTGCAATCGTTCTCTCCTTAAAAGATGGCGTTCTCGTACTATTCTTGTAGAGTGGTAGGCAGTTCGTTCTGCCGTTTGAGAAATAGACTTTCCTTTTCCAAAATCACTGATTATATCTTGCGACATAGGTATAATACGCGTACCCATTCCCAGAATACGACCATCTTTATTGTTAAAATGTTGCTGTATCAAGCTCCAAGCAATAGAATTGGTTCCTAAATCTAATCCTAATATATATTTTTCCATAAAAAGATACTTTTGATTTGAAAATTAAGAAAATAATTCTTTCAATTTTTATGGTTATACGTAATGTTTATTTTATAAAAAGTATTTAATTTGTATTTGAAAGGAATTCACAATAAGGATTATTCCGTTGTGAAAACATTTAGTGCCTCGACTATCTTCGGGGCTTTTTTATTTTATAGAACTCTCAAATAGAATTATATTCCTCATTATTATTATTTTTATTATTCTATTACTTTCAATTTTTTGTAGTTTTACCAAGTACCGTTACAACTCAACGAAATTCAGTGTTTTTACGTACATCGTTGTGAGTCCCTTTCAAATTTTTGTAGATTTACCAAGTACTGTTACAACTGGGCAACCCTACTCAACAACTGGAAACAAGTTGTGAGTTCCTTTCAAATTTTTGTAGATTTACAAAGTACCGTTACAACGAAAGCTTATACAACTTGCGCTTTGTCCCAGTTGTGAGTTCCTTTCAAATTTTTGTAGATTTACCAAGTACCGTTACAACAAAAAAAAGAGATACCATATCCCTTATAATGTTGTGAGTTCCTTTCAAATTTTTGTAGATTTACCAAGTACCGTTACAACTAATTATATAAAAACAGGAAACAAAAATGAGTTGTGAGTTCCTTTCAAATTTTTGTAGATTTACCAAGTACCGTTACAACTTTTAATTCGTTTTCTATTTTCATCTGCCCGTTGTGAGTTCCTTTCAAATTTTTGTAGATTTACCAAGTACCGTTACAACTCGTAACACTAACATTCAATAATGAAGCAAGTTGTGAGTTCCTTTCAAATTTTTGTAGATTTACCAAGTACCGTTACAACACGAAGAATTTAAAACATTCGAAGAAGCGGGTTGTGAGTTCCTTTCAAATTTTTGTAGATTTACCAAGTACCGTTACAACCTGTATATAAAACAATTCGAGGTACCAGAGGTTGTGAGTTCCTTTCAAATTTTTGTAGATTTACCAAGTACCGTTACAACGGAATAGTAACATTATGGGGACTATTAAAGGTTGTGAGTTCCTTTCAAATTTTTGTAGATTTACCAAGTACCGTTACAACTCTATAATAATGGGGATTATCTCACTAACCGTTGTGAGTTCCTTTCAAATTTTTGTAGATTTACCAAGTACCGTTACAACTAATGGTATCCATAGAACGGAAGCCACAATGTTGTGAGTTCCTTTCAAATTTTTGTAGATTTACCAAGTACCGTTACAACATTGCAAATGAAATGATAACTACTATCGTGGTTGTGAGTTCCTTTCAAATTTTTGTAGATTTACCAAGTACCGTTACAACAAACGGTGGGATAATACCCGCCGTTACTGAGTTGTGAGTTCCTTTCAAATTTTTGTAGATTTACCAAGTACCGTTACAACAAAAGATCAATAAACATATCGGGTTCTACGGTTGTGAGTTCCTTTCAAATTTTTGTAGATTTACCAAGTACCGTTACAACAACAGGTGCTTACTAATGCAACAGAGATACGTTGTGAGTTCCTTTCAAATTTTTGTAGATTTACCAAGTACCGTTACAACAAACAGACGAAATAAACAAGGAATATAAACGTTGTGAGTTCCTTTCAAATTTTTGTAGATTTACCAAGTACCGTTACAACAATAGCAACAATAGCAGTAAGAAAATTCTTGTTGTGAGTTCCTTTCAAATTTTTGTAGATTTACCAAGTACCGTTACAACTGTTTGGTGATACGGTAGAACAAGCTGTTTGTTGTGAGTTCCTTTCAAATTTTTGTAGATTTACCAAGTACCGTTACAACGACAATGAAAAGAAGTAAAGAAATTTTAGAGTTGTGAGTTCCTTTCAAATTTTTGTAGATTTACCAAGTACCGTTACAACCTTATTTAAACCACAGACTAAGGGTTAATTGTTGTGAGTTCCTTTCAAATTTTTGTAGATTTACCAAGTACCGTTACAACCGATGCACGTATTTGTTCAAACACTAGCGGGTTGTGAGTTCCTTTCAAATTTTTGTAGATTTACCAAGTACCGTTACAACAGCGGAAAAGGACGCGCTAAGAGTAGACCCGTTGTGAGTTCCTTTCAAATTTTTGTAGATTTACCAAGTACCGTTACAACCATTTGGCCAGGAATACACCATCAAATACAGTTGTGAGTTCCTTTCAAATTTTTGTAGATTTACCAAGTACCGTTACAACTTACGTTAGGGCTTATTTTAATGGGGGCATGTTGTGAGTTCCTTTCAAATTTTTGTAGATTTACCAAGTACCGTTACAACTTGGATAAACTTTACCAGATCGCAGGTAGTGTTGTGAGTTCCTTTCAAATTTTTGTAGATTTACCAAGTACCGTTACAACCAGATTCTTTAGAATCATTTGCTTGTTTCAGTTGTGAGTTCCTTTCAAATTTTTGTAGATTTACCAAGTACCGTTACAACACCGACTTTAGTTCGATCATGCACACAAAGGTTGTGAGTTCCTTTCAAATTTTTGTAGATTTACCAAGTACCGTTACAACTGGCAGCACAACAAGCAAATATTGAAGCGAGTTGTGAGTTCCTTTCAAATTTTTGTAGATTTACCAAGTACCGTTACAACGGCATGTGTGTCGATTTGGTACGCAGACGGGTTGTGAGTTCCTTTCAAATTTTTGTAGATTTACCAAGTACCGTTACAACCAGAATTTAACAGGTTATAACATGGCAGCAGTTGTGAGTTCCTTTCAAATTTTTGTAGATTTACCAAGTACCGTTACAACAGTAGCAATAGACGCAACAGACAAAATCACGTTGTGAGTTCCTTTCAAATTTTTGTAGATTTACCAAGTACCGTTACAACGAATAGTTATCACCGCTATAGTGTTAGCTGGTTGTGAGTTCCTTTCAAATTTTTGTAGATTTACCAAGTACCGTTACAACGTTATAGCGAATCGGTTCAATATCTCTTTGGTTGTGAGTTCCTTTCAAATTTTTGTAGATTTACCAAGTACCGTTACAACAAGAGACAAGACAGCCGAAACAACAAATATGTTGTGAGTTCCTTTCAAATTTTTGTAGATTTACCAAGTACCGTTACAACTTGCGGAGACAGGTGGACGATTAGGAATTGGTTGTGAGTTCCTTTCAAATTTTTGTAGATTTACCAAGTACCGTTACAACTACAGGGAAACTAGAAATAAAGAATGATTAGTTGTGAGTTCCTTTCAAATTTTTGTAGATTTACCAAGTACCGTTACAACTAAGCGCGTTGAAATCAAAGTGGCTTTTCCGTTGTGAGTTCCTTTCAAATTTTTGTAGATTTACCAAGTACCGTTACAACTGAAGGTTATCGCTGTAGACAACTTAATAAGTTGTGAGTTCCTTTCAAATTTTTGTAGATTTACCAAGTACCGTTACAACAGCCGGTGTGTCGTATGCGTCTGTGATTTCGTTGTGAGTTCCTTTCAAATTTTTGTAGATTTACCAAGTACCGTTACAACCTCATTAAAACACTTGAAAAGACTGGGGTTTAGAGTTAAATTACAAAACAAAAAAATCAGAAAAATGCCGGATATAAAAACATATCAAGGCATTTTTTTATTTCTATTACTCTATTAAGTACACCTACCATACAAAAAACCCTCTTCGCAGAGGGTTTTATTTTTACGTTACCGCAATAATCCGGAGGGCATTAAAGGCTCCGTTGCGAAGCGGATAGTATTACCCGTTAAGCTCCTGATTAAAGGAAACCAGTAAAAAGTATAGTGACTAGCTGTGTTCTGCTTCCGTAATTGATCTATAGATAATAATGAGATTATCAACAATCCGTCAATGTTGCGTATAATATCTGACTCGTTTCGAAAACCTGTCGGCTGTAAAACCCTCTAATCTTCGATTTCAAAACTATACTGATCAAGACACCAATCAAAGACATAGTAGGTCATCATGGTAGTATGAGAAAACGCTATTAAACAAGGCTCAAATCCTGAACTAACGGCATCTATTCCCTTTTTAGGATCGATACATTTACCATTCTCATAATAAAAATTGGCGTAATAACGTGCATTGGGTTCATTCGGTTCAATTACTTTATGCGTTATAAATTCCTGTAACTGCTCTTCTGTTACAGGATTAAATTCACATTTTCTATATATGTTGAAATACATAAACTCTTCATCTGTATAGAGTATAAATTCTGAGTCGGTAATTATCTCAATTAATTTTCTAATAGTTTCTATCTCATTATTACCGTTTAAATATTGTTGACGAACATTTTCTTCTTCTGTCAACAAACCCCAATGTAATTGCTCTAAATCGATTTCTATTTTTCCAATAATCATGGTTTCTATTTTTAATGTATTACACCAACTGCTTATGATGAATCGTTACGCTTCTAAAAAATTCTGCACTTGTCCCTATTAGATCTAGGACACAATTTGTAAATATATATACTTTTGGTAGAATTAAATTCGTACAAGAATACACTTCAGTAAAATAAAAAAACATCGTCCAATCAACAGCAGTTTTCTACTCAATGGCACTGACTGTAGTTCGGTATCATCTCGCTATTTGATCATCATTCACGCGTTAATGTAGTGCGCAACACCTTACCCGTTTTAGAAACCCGTCAGGTGTAAACAAAAAAACTACGGTAGTTGCCGTAGTTTTTTTATGCTTTTAATCGGATGGAATTATACCAAAGCTGCTACTAAAACGATTTCGGCTTTTAGCAATTGTAAAATCAGACAGTTTTCTTTGGCATCCAAAATGGCTTTCTGGAACGCTTCTTCCGATATTCCCGGTACGCTCGTTATTTCCTTTTTAAAACAAAAAAAGACCTCTGATTATCATAGGTCTTTGCAATTAATTTGTACAGCATTTAACGCGAATCGTATCCTTTCCGATTACCAATCCGACGCCTTCCTTTTTTAAATAAGAATCAATTTCATCGGCTGTCCAGTTTCTTGATTGGTCGGCATCAAAAAAATTAGATCCGTTTGCAAGCAGCAATGTATCGCCAATTTCTTCATAATAAGCGTATTTCAAACCAAACATTTTACGTTTGTTTTCGGGAACCGAATAAAAAATAATGTCTGTCAGTAAGCCTTCTTTAACACCTTTTTTTATTTTGGCACTTTCACCCAAAAAGTAAACATCTACTCCCGGAAGTCCCAAATCGTTTTCATAGTCAGTATATTTAATATTACTTACACACAATTCTCTTTTTTCGGGTTCTTTTGTTTTTTGCTGCTTTTCATTACACGAAATGGTTAGCAGAAGTAAACAAAAACTTAAATATTTTACCATGGGCTTTTTGTATTACATATTTTATAATATTGTTAATAATAGTATAACAATTACCCGATAACACTACTCAACTGGAACATCGGTAAATACATGGCCACCAATAATACGGCCACCAATACACCCACAAAAACGATGATAAGCGGTTCGAGTACGGTCGACATCACTTTCGATTGTAAGATAACTTCCTGATTGTATTGTTCGTTTAATTGTTTAAAGACATATTCGGTCTGACTGGTCTCTTCTGCCACTTTAACCAGTGAAATAATCCGACTGTCGAACATTCGGTTTTCTTTCATACTGATACTTAAACTATGTCCCTGAAGAATATTTTTTTCTACATTTTCCAACGCCTCTTTTAGCGGTACAAAACCGATCATTTTTTTCACCATCTGAATACTATTCAGAATCGGAACCTTCGAAGCGGTTAATAATGCAACCGCCTGCGTAAACTGTGCCAAATAAATCTTACTGATAAAAGGTCCGAAAACGGGAATTCGCAACGCTAAATAATGGATCGCTTTTGTATAATTTTCATTTTTCCGAAGTAGTCTTCCAGCAAACAAAACCGATAGTACTATCAGGACAAAAAGAAAACCATAGGATTTTACAAGATCGGATAAACGGATGATCATTTTAGTTAAAAAAGGTAATTCCACATTGTTTTGCTTAAAGATATCCTGAAACATCGGTACAACATAACTCAGCATAAAAAAGACCACAAGAAGAGCCGTAAAAAACACAATCGAAGGATACGTTAACGCACCGATTACAATTCGTTTCTGCTCGTTTTTCCGTTCGTAAAAAACGCCCAGTTCCTGGCAAACCTGTGCAATCGTTCCGGTTTCCTCCCCTATTTTCAAGGAATAGAATTCATATTCGGAAAAGTTTTTCGAAGTATATATCGCTTCCGAAAACGGTTTCCCGTTAACCACATCGGTTAGTATTTTCCCGATCATTTCTTTATCCGCCGGTTTTTTAAGCGATTCAATAATCAGGGTAAGCCCTTCTTTCAGGGTAATTCCGGCTTTTAACAACACAGCCAGTTCCTGATAAAAAGCTTGTTTCTTTTTGGTAGTAAAACCGCTGCCAAAAAGCACAATCTCTTTTTTTAAGAGCGCTTGTAAGTCGCTTTGTCCTTTATCGACTGTTCTCTGTTGTTTATTTTCTAACTTAAAAGCCATTGGTATTCATAAAAAAAGTTACATCGTTTCTTTTGGAAACAAAAACATTATGATTCGGTAAATTCGTTTCACCCGATAATGAAATGGCATCAACCGGTCCGCCACTGACTTCTTTACCTTGAAAAAACAATTTTTGCAACAACAATTTCGGTTGTATCGTATCGGTATTTCTTAACAGGGATTCGCCAAAGAAATAACGGGTTGTATCGGTTTCAGATACCATAAAAAGTAGTTGTTCCGCCGCGTGGTATTCGATATGCGGATGTTTGGAAAAATCCTGCCATAACTTTTGTTCAAAAAGTGCCAACGCAACCTGATTGTCCAAATGTTTCTGAAAGCCAATGATCTCTTTTTGTACCAATCGCAAGATGCTAAATGCTAATCCGACCACAATGGCGGTAAGTACCATTACAATAAGTAATTCGGCTAAGGTAAAAGAATGGAGTTTCTTATTCAACATGACAGCTTTTTCGGGTTATTACTTTACTGTTGGTCGTATTTACCGCATTAATCCGGTACCATTTGTCCTTTTCGACTTCGGGTTCGATACTAATGGTCCACGATTGCCATTCTTCCCGATAGGGCATTCGCAACATATTATTCTGAAACAGGTATTCCACTTCATTCAGTTTATTTTCAATCGGATGCGTATTTTTAGAAAACGTATTTAACAACAAGTTATTTAAAATAAGACTGGCGATCATAAAAACAATTACAATCAGTGCCGTAGCAACCAATACTTCTACCAATGTAGCCGATCTTATTTTTTTTAGTACAACCATTTCACCACAATTTTGTCCTGATCTTCCAAAAGCATTCCGCCGTAAAAATCCGGTATATTTTGATTTTCAACAACACCATTAAACAAATGATTCAAATAAATCGACCCGCCCTGATTGGTGAGGAAATACCGGGTATATACCGATCCCGAAACGGTACCTTTTAATTCCAGATTCCCGTCACAAAATACCTGTCCTGCAATTTTTGCCGAGGTTTCCACTACAATTTGCGGATAAAAATCGGTTGGTACTTTTTCAAGTAAACATCCGACCACTCCCTTTACCTGTGCATTTTCATCAATAAAAAGCTGCTTATCGTGTAAATATTGCGGCGTACTGTTTTTTAACGGATCCTGTACTAATAGCAAAGCCGACGGATAGGCCAACACACAATTCTTATTCACTTTAATCCGTTCTGAAGCGATAACCTGAAACGTACCGGTAGTTCCTTCTTCAATTTCAACAATTGGGGCAATCAGGATAATGTCTTTTAATGCCGAAGTATTTTTTACGACAATCAGCGAATCCGAACGAACGATAAAATTCCCGGTAAGCCGCACATCCGCCAGTAGCAGCGGATCGGCCGAACGAATTACTTTCGTTTTTTCTCTAAAAGAGCAAACGGAATGCTTGTGATTTAGAAATCCGGTATTTTCATCTCTTTTATTTTCCGAACGCATCGCAGTAAGCATTTTTAATGCGTCGCGGTAACTTGAATATAATTTTGGTAATTCGCCCTTACTGCGCCCGATGCTTCCTGCGACCAATTGTTTTCCGTAAAAACTGTTTCCGGCAATATAACCCGGTCGTATTCCTTGTTCCGGTAAAACCGCTTTTCCGGTTATCTTTGTATTTCCAACGACAACCAACGGCGTATTTTCGTCACTCAAATATAGCGTTGGCGATGCGACACGGTCGAGTTTTGTTGCCAATAATCCGACTTTATCGAATCGTTTTTTCCGATGTGTTGTGATAACATAAGCTTTTTCGAAAACACCCCAGGGGGAAGTGATCGCCCGAACCGATTGGCCTTCGGCTTCCGATGGAATCGTCAGCGTGTCCTGTCCCGGTTTTACATCGGACGCCAACAGATAATCAAAACCGACATCGGCTATTCTTACATTGGCTACTGCCGCTTCCGACTGTTTTTTGAGGTAAACGAAGGTATAGGCATATAAAATGAGTCCGGCCAGCAGTATCGCAATGAGAACCGCGATGAATACACTAAACTGTAAGGCTCCGGATTTGATTTTACAGATCCACTTCCCCATCATTCCTGTAAAAGTATAATGTTTAGATTTCCTTTGTATTTCACATATACGGATTCTTTGGTTCCGTCTTTTAAGAAAATGCTTTCCTGAGTTTCCCCTTTTCTCATCAAACAGGTTTTCCCGGATATGATCAGCATGTATATTTTGATTTTATCTTTGGTATCCGAGACGATTCCTTTGTAAACAATATCCGGCCAATCGATCACTTCTTCTTTTACTTTTGTTTTCGAAACTTTGGCAGCCGAGTTTTTTACCGTATTGGTTTTGTTTTCAACATACATTTTCCCTAAAAAAGGATCCCGATACCGTACATCGATCGAAAAAGTATCCCTTTCTTTAACCTGTAGCGGTTTGACATTAAATTCAAGGTTATTTGCAAGCGTATTTTCCGCTTCGCCCGAAAAAGAAAAAAACTGATAGATCACCGCACCCCATATAAACAGGACAACGGCTAACAATATATAGGTGTTTTTTTTATTTTTCACGGTATAACAATATTAATTTTAATTCACGGTAAACTTAAAAACCGAACTCGAATTACCACTGTTTCCGGCCTGATCAAAACCTTTAACATACCAGTAATAGGTACCGGCATCTAACAGATGGGTAAAAGGAGCCGTTGCACCATTTTTAAATTGCAGGTTGGTTAAGGCCGCATTGGTAAAAATATAAATACTGTCATTTTCGGCACTTCCCGCAACCGGCGTCCGGTTCCATTGAAAAGCAACCGTCGTTCCCGTAACCGCACTGTTATTGGCCGGAGACGTTAACACCGGTGTATTGGGCGGTGTGGTATCGACCAATATCGAACGGGACGAATACAAGGTATATTGCGATCCGTTGCCAGCTCGAACACGCCATTGGTAATTTCCTTCCGGAAACGTATAATTATAAAAAGTAGTCGTTACCGTTTGATCGTGAATCGCAATATTGTTACTGTCGTACACCTGAACCTGATAACTGTTTGCTCCAAGCACTGATTGCCAAACCAGATTTTGCGTTGCCGTTCGGGTAATCAGATTATTCACCGGAGTGGCTAAATTGACCACATTATTTTGAAAATCCTCATTGTTGAGTACCGAAAAAAAGCGATTGCTATACGGCGTATTATACGAACCGTTTTGCGCTCTAACACGCCATTCGTAATTTCCGAGGTTTAATTGCTTCGTAAAATTTGTTCTGCTAATCAAAGTGTCTAAAACAATTTGCATCGGATTGGTAAAATCGGGCGTAACTATCTGCAAACGGTATTTATTAGCATTTTCGACCGGTTCCCAAGTTAAGGTAATTCCGGTATGCGAAAATTGCGCGTTATTCATTGGCGCGACAAGGGTAACATTTTTATCGGAGATGTCATCTTCCAACAGAATTTCTTCGCAGGCAAAAAGCGAGCAAAACACTCCGGCCAATAATATATTTTTTATCAGGATACGTTTCATAATCAATCGGGATTACATTTTAAAAAGACTCTTATCCCGGTCTTTTTCTTTTACTTTTTCGGTGGTTTTACCAATGCAACTGCTGTTATCATCAACAATATCGGCAACATACCATCTTCCTCTGTCGGTAACCGACCAACAGAATTTACTCAGTTTATACGCCAATACTTTTCCGGAATGCAAATCGATCGCTTCGGTTTTTTTCCCGGATTTAAACAGCAACAGGTTGTATTTACGGTCTTGTTCGTTCGTCAAATAATAGGAATCGGCCTGTTTGATTTTGTCCAGATTTTCTGCCGAAAGCGTCACCGCAACCGACGTTACCACCGTTGTTTTTTTTGTGTCCTGAATTAAAGTAAATACATCCTGATTGTAGGATTCGTTTAATTCATTAAGATAACCTTGCGTATCAAATAATCGGATGTTGACAAATTCGGGTTTTACCGGAAGACTGTCTACATATTGTATCGGTGTTAAATTTTGATCGTATTTACCTTTACCGGTATATACTTTATTGAGTTGTTTGTTAAATGGCAAAACCGCAACATCCACCCGAACTTTGTTTTGCAGTTTGGGTAACGAACGGGTTTCAAAATCATTATCGAGGTTAAACGTCGATTTCGATTGTCCGAGACTTCCCAACTCTACCGTTGCCGGCGAAACCTTATATGTCTCGTTTTTTACTTTTACCGTCTGACAGGCTGTAAAAGCTACTGCCGCGATAAAAAAAGACCATTTTCTCATTATAAAAATTTTGGCAAAAATAGGTAAAATGTTCGGGCTACCCCATACTTTATAAAAAAGAAAACGAGTTTGTTAAACCCGCGCTGTACTATACTATAAAGGAGCCCATTGCATCGGTATCCGGAAAGACCGAACGGTTTGTATTTACATTAAAAAGAGGGTTATCGGAAAATAAAATCACATTGCCCTAAAAACACATCTTCTGTTCATTCCTATAAAGAATATAAGTATATTTGCGCGACATTTTAATTCGACAATGAAGAACAAACGCCATAAAAAAGTAGCTTCCTTTAATCTTCAGGAAATGCTGATCGTACTCGCTATTATCGGGATTCTATTACTGATTGCATTGCCGAACCTGATGCCGTTGATTACCAAGGCTAAAAGTGTTGAAGCACAAACGCAATTAAAAGCGATTTACAATGCCGAAAAGCAATACTACTTTATGTATTCCAAATACAGCGGCGACATGAAAGAAATCGATTTTGAAGCACCCAAAACCGTTAAAGAAAACGGTACAGCCAATTACAGCTACGAAATTATTCAGGCCTCGAATACCGAATTTAAAGTGCGTGCCACCGCAATAACCGATTTTAACGGAAACGGTGTTTACAATGTTTGGGAAATCGACCAAAACGGTGCTCCAAAGCAAATAACCAACGATTAATGTGGCTGATCGAAAGCATACTGATTTTTCTTTTTATCTTTATATTTTATCAGGATTATAAAGAGCGATTGGTGTATTGGTTTCTGTATCCGGCTATCGGAATTCTGGTATTCACACTTCAGTTACAGCAAAACGGTGTCGTAATGAGTTTGATAAATACGCTTTTTAATCTGTTTTTTGTTCTGATCATTCTTACCGTCTGTTATTTATATGCAACCTATAAACTAAAACGTTCGATGTTAAAAGAGGTTTTAGGTATTGGCGACGTCTTATTTTTTATTTTTATCTGCGGTAGTTTTTCGACTCTTTCATTTTTAGTACTGTTTGTTTTTGCGTTGCTGTTTGCATTGCTGCTTCATCTGGCGCTTAAATCCTATTATACCGATCCTACAGTACCCTTAGCCGGTTATATGGCTTTGTTTTTCGCCGGCATTTACGGTGTTACTTTTTTTGTTCCGCATAATCTGCTTTATTCCTATTAATTATGACCGATTTTATCATTCCGACAGAAATACTGCAACTGATCAAATCCGAACAAGCCTATTATTACCGGATTGTTCCGTTTACGCGAAAAGAAAACCGAATTCTATTAAAAACCGATCATAACGACCGGAACACCCTTCAATCGGAATTGGCTATTTTATTGGGAATTGAAGTCGAACTGGAAGCCGAAACCACCGAAAACATCAACCGTTTACTATCGACCAATTACCGGAAATCCAATTCGAAAGCGGTTACCGACATGCATTATACCGCCGATTTCTTGGAAAAGGTACTCATCAATGCCAAAGAAATCGGGAGTAGTGATATTCATTTTGAACCATCTGAAAACAATGCGCGCGTTCGTTTCCGCATCGACGGGAAATTAACAGAACAATTTCATATCAGCACCGAAGAATATCCGGTGATCGTTAATAAGATTAAAATCCGTTCACGACTGGACATTTCCGAAAAGCGATTACCACAGGACGGTCGTATCACGGTAATCACCGAATATGAAGATTTTGATATCCGGGTTTCGGTATTGCCCACCCTGCATGGCGAAAAGGTCGTACTGCGTCTTCTTAGTAAAGACACCAGTCATATCGACATCAACACGTTAGGCTTTAACGAACAGGCTTTAAAAATCTATCTGGAGAATATCAAAAAACCCAACGGTATCGTTTTGATTTCCGGGCCAACCGGATCCGGAAAAACAACCACTTTATATGCAACCTTAAAAAAACTCAATCAGACGAGCACCAATATTTTAACGGTAGAAGATCCGATTGAATATACATTAGAAGGGATCTATCAGGTACAATTAAAAGAAAATATCGGATTGGATTTTGCCGCTACCTTGCGTACTTTTTTACGACAAGATCCGGACATTATTATGGTTGGAGAAATCCGTGACGTTAACACCGCCAATATGGCGATCCGGGCTGCCTTAACCGGGCATTTGGTATTATCGACCATTCACACCAATTCGGCCTGGGCTACCGTTTCACGTTTAATCGACATGGGTGTTCCGGCCTTCCTTATTGCCAGCACCTTAAATATTAGTATTGCGCAACGATTGGTTCGGAAACTGTGCAACCATTGCAAAACCGAAACACCGATATCCAAAGCGATATTTCCCACCGGTTTTGTAATTCCGGAAACGCTGAAAACCCATTTTGAAGCCACCGGTTGCGAACACTGTTACCATACCGGTTACAGCGGCCGAAAGGCGATTTATGAAATCCTTCCGGTAGACGAAGCACTATCGTCGTTGATCAAATCCAATCAATTAACCATTGACACTTATATCGAAGAAAAACAAATCATAACGTTACAAAAAAACGCCATTATGCTCATACAGGACGGAACCACATCGGTAGAAGAAGTTTTTTCTCTACTAATGTAATATCCACTATATTTGCCGATTCAATTGAATTCATGAAAACAATAGCCACTATACTTTTACTGTTTACCCTACAAACCGTTTTTTCACAAGACCAACGAATTCAGCAGATTCACAATAATATCGAAGCCATTGCGGCCGATGCGCCGGGTCTTACTGAAAAAGTCAATATCAACATCAAAGAAGCCACACTGTCTAGTTTTCTGTTGGCGGTTTCCGAAGTACACAAAGTCAATATCAGTGTTGCTCCGGGACTGAATCAGATTTCAATTGTCAATAATTTTTCCGATGTAACGGTTGCCGATCTGTTGGTTTTCCTTTGTAAAGAATACAACCTGACGATCGATTTTACCGGTAATATCCTGTCGATCAAATTATATGAAAAGCCCAAAGAAATTCCGGTTCAAAAAAAGATCGAAGTACAATATGATGCGGCAAACGACGGCCTCACCTTAGATTTAAAAGACGACAAATTATACGATGCTTTTAAAACAATAATGGACATTAGCGGAAAAAATCTGGTATTTGCACCGGGCCTGGAAAACAAACTATTAACGGCCTATATCCGCAATATGCCCTTTGACGCCGCTTTAAACAAATTGGCCTACGCCAATAATCTATCGGTTTCCAAATCGAGGGATAATTTCTATTTGTTTGATCAGTTAGACGGTAATTACAGTCCGGAAAGCGGTGACAAAGGCAATACTATTCGTCAAAACCGACCGCAACGTTCCCGTAAATCCAATTTCTTTTTTAACATCATCGATCCGGAAAAAAAATTACTGGAAGTCGATTTCGAAAACACATCAATTGCCAGTATCGTTTACGACATCGGAAACGAACTGGGCGTAGGGATGTTTATTTCGGCTCCATTGGAAAATGCCGGAACCGCAACCGTAAAAGCCAAGAATATTTCATTTGACGAATTATTGGTTAAATTATTCGATTCGAAAGTCGAAACCAAAGGAACGGCCAACAACAATCCATCGATGCCGCAAAGCCAATACGGTGCCGATTCGCAAACCGGTACGGATTCGTTTACCTTTATGAAAAAAGGAGACATTTATTATTTCGGAATCAAAAGTCAATTGGTGGTTCGTAACATCAAAACCATTCTGTTGATGCATCGTTCGATCGAATTATTAAGTGATCCGTCGCGAGAAGGGCGAAGTGCCGGACGCTTAAACACAAACAATTTCACCTCGTATAACGGAATGAATCCCGTTGACAACCGCAACAATACGTCGAATTACAACAATACAAACAGCAACAACAGTTCGTCAAACGAAGCATCGGCTTCCATCCTGACCATCATTCCGGACGAAATTAAAAAAGACCTGGACATTAAAGTCGACAAAGAACTAAATAGTTTTATTGTAAACGGTCCGGCCGCGAATATTGAAAAATTTGAAGCTTTTACCAAATATATCGACAAACCTATACCGGTAATTTTAATTGAAGTAATGTTACTGGAAGTCGGACGATCGGCAACGGTTGAAACCGGAATCAGTGCCGGAATCGGAGACAAACCCGTAACCACCAAAGGATCGGTTTTTCCGAATGCCGATATCACTTTGGGCGCACAAACGATCAATAAAATCATTAACCGTTTCGACGGATTCGGTTCGCTGAATCTCGGGAATGTAGTCCCCGATTTTTACCTGAGCATCAAAGCGATGGAAAGCAACGGCAATTTAAAAATCCGTTCCGCCCCTCGCCTTTCGACCTTAAACGGACATAAAGCCTATTTGTCTATCGGTGAAACCACCTATTATGTCGTAACGAATCAAAACTTCTACGGATCACAAATTCCGCAGACATCTGAGATTAAAAACTACCAACCGATTGACGCCGAGTTGTCGGTTACGATCAAGCCATTGGTTTCCGGCGACGGTCAGATTACGATGGATATCAAAGTGATTCAATCCAGTTTTAACGGTCAGAAGGTCGACAAAAATGCCCCTCCGGGGATTAATTCGAGAGAATTTACCTCGATTATCCGCGTAAAAGACCAGGATTTAATCGTATTGGGCGGTTTGGAAGAAAAAGTAAAAAACGATACCGGATCGGGCGTACCGCTTTTATCCCGTATTCCCGTTATAAAATGGTTTTTCAGCTCCCGAAAAAGAGAAGACTCGAAGAAAAAATTAACCGTTTTAATTAAACCAACCGTTATTTATTAATGCGTTCCTTTTCTTTTCAAACCCTGTTATTGGGTACAAAATATATTGGTGTAGAACATTTCACTGTTGGCGACGAAGAGAAATGCGCCTTACTATTGGCCGAAAAGAAAAAAGGAGAATTACTGATCCGTCAGAAAGACAAAGTTCGATACACCGATAAATTTCCCGACAACTGGGATAAAAAGCTTCCGTTTTTTATCACGATCAACAACAAGCAAGTTATACAAAAAGAAATTGCCGGAACCGATACTTCCGACGGGAAATTATTGCACAAAGCATTTCCGAATATCGCGTGGAATGAATTTTATTATGAGATCTGGCGGCTAAAAACCAAATCCGTAATTGCGATCAGCCGGAAAAGTTATGTCGATACCCTATTGGAATCATATCAAGTGCAAGGCATTCTGATCAATGGATTTAGTTTAGGCGTAACCGGATTATCCGGTTTACAGGAATATACCGATACCGAACAACTGACAACCAATACCCAGACCGTTTCCTTTAGCGAAAGCGACAACTGCATTACGTTGTACGAAAAACCATTGGCCGTAACCTATAGCCTTAACGGACTGGAAATAGAAAACAGTCAACTGTTACCCTTTTCAGGTATTTTAAAACTGATCCTGTCATCCAGCGAAACGACCAGCAATTTTTCCGACCGTAATGCACAATTATCCGATGCGTACCATCAATCCAGTTTTTTCAGAAACAGTTTAAAAACCGCCGTAGGAAGCTTACTCGTATTGCTGTTGATCAATTTTTTTATTTTTAATCATTACTATAAAAAAACGCAAGCCATTTCCGAAGAAATCGAGATGAATAAAAGCACACTCGAAGCCGTACAAAAAACAAAAGAACGCATCCGTATTAAAGAGCAAACAGTAAAAAGCATAGTCGATCTGGCCACCTCAAAAAGTTCCTTGCACATTAATGAAATGGTAAAGCATATGCCCTCCTCTATTTTATTATCGGAATTGATATTTAACCCGGTTGAAAAAAAGATCAAACCCGAAGAAAGTGTTCAAACGCAGGATAAAACCCTTTTGGTTTCGGGAAAAGTTATCGATAATTCCGCATTAACCATTTGGATAGAAATGTTGGAAAAATTAAAATGGATCGATGGGGTTGTGATTACCCATTTCGGAAAAGATGAAAACGGCGAAACCGTATTTTCGTTAAAAGTAACACTGAAAGAAAATGAGACTCGATAAAAAAAATAAACTTTTAATCGGTATTTTTCTGGTAGTTCTTTACGTCTGCTATCAGTTGGCAATTTCAAAAACCGTTACCTATTACAAAACATATAAAGCCCAACAACAAAGCATTGCAGACAATCATTACAATCCGAAACTGGCCGGCGAATTAAAACTTCGCGAAAAGCTATTGGATACGTTGTTAACCCAATACAAGATTTCGACTTCAGCTTCCTTTCAGAACGATTTATTAAAAGCGGTGAACACCTATTGTTCGCGCTATGCTTTAAAGATTACCGATTTTAAAGAACCGCATCAGGTAACCGAAAACGGAATCCGAACCACTTCCTATATATTTACCGTAGAAGGCTCTTTTAACGGTTGTCTTTTATTGCTAAACCAACTCGAGAACAGTCCGAAATTCGGTTCGATACAGCATGCTTCCTTTAAAAAGCAAACCGATTACAAATCGAACACGGATAAGCTTTACTTTGAAATCATTTTACAGAAAAACGAATCGAATTAATAACCGTATTACACCTATCAGGTATAAACAAAAAAACTACGGCAATTACCGTAGTTTTTTTATGCTTTCATCGAATTGAATTATACCAAGGCTGCTGCTAAAACGATTTCGGCTTTTAGCAATTGTGAAATCGGGCAGTTTTCTTTGGCATCCAAAGCGGCTTTTTGGAACGCTTCTTCCGATATTCCCGGGACGCTGGCTTTTACATCCAATTGTACCTGAGTAATCGTACCGTCTTCGAAAACTACCTTGGCATTCGTGTCGATGTTATCGGCCGTAAATCCAGCTTCGTTTAAAACAAAACTCAGTTTCATCGAAAAACATCCGGCGTGTGCGGCGCCAATCAGCTCCTCTGGATTGGTTCCCACACCGTCTTCAAAACGGGTTTTAAACGATAAATTGGCATTATTTAAAGTCGTACTTTGTGTCGATACGGAACCTTTCCCTTCCATACCACTACCTTTCCAGTTAGCACTGGCTCTTCTGATTAATTTCATAATTACATTTTTTTAACTCCTATAAAGTTAACGATTTCATATAAACAAAAGGTTAAATCTCGGTATCAAGTCTTGCAACCCGTCTAATATGTCTCCAAAAAGCAGCATGCATCAGGTAGTACAGCTATTTCCTCCTGATACACGTTCGTATATTATAATAAGCTTATTTAATAGTCATCCTTCTGTTATATATTGATTAAAAAATGTATTTCATCGATAAAATACAACACTTTATCGATATGTTTGTTTTTTTAATGACATAAAATTTTAGAATCAAGAAAAAAGTATAATTTTATAACAAAGCCCCCCCCAACAATTTACCGGAATAGTACATTATGCAATTATTATTGTTAAAAATCGAATGCTATGTATACAAAAAGAAACAAAACAACGCGTAACAAGTTCGTATTTTGGCCTAAAAACATTGGCTATCTATTAATTTTCTGGGCTGTAATTCAAACCCTATTATACCTGTATCTAGATTTAAAATGGATCGCATTGCCATGGATACCGGTTGCGATTATCGGTCTGTTATCGCTTATTGTTTTTAGTCTGAAAAACATACAGGTTCAAAAACACCGTTCCGAAACGGATATGCTTTGGAATACCATTATTCGCACCAGTACTACCTGGACTACTTTTTTACAAAACAGCTTTGCCATAAAAACGGAAATCTATCAGGAATTAAAAAACAGACACCAGGCGTGGTTAATTGTGCTTCACAACCAGCTAAACCTGCAAAGAGACGCCGAAACCGCCACTTTAAAAGCCGAATTGACCCCTTGGATTGCACAAAATGAAATCGATTATATCAGCAAACAAAAAAACAGTGCCAAACAGCTTATGGCCTTACAATCGCATCGGGTAAAAGAATTATTTGATCAGGGTATTATCGATAACAGTCAGCATCTGACCTTACTCGGACATCTGGCCGATTATTACGAACTGCAATTGCGTTGTGAAAAAACGAATCAGCATACCCATAACTCCATATTGGCAACCATTAATTTGTTTCTTATTCAGTTGTTCATCCTGCTATTACCATTTGGCTTGATCAATGAGTTTCAAAAAATAAAAAGCGACTATGTATTGTTAACGATTCCGTTGTGTATCCTCCTTTCGGTCTTTTTTATTTTTACCGAACAACAGGCACAAAAAAATCAAAAAGTCACTCCGGTCTCATATTAGTTCTTTATACAGCAAACAGAAGCACCTTTATCGGGTGCTTTTTTTATGTTGGTCTACTATCAAAAGTTAATTTTTTGCCAAATACCAAAATGCTACATAAAAAGCAGTACTTTTACCGACTGATTAGTCGATCTAAAATTATGGACAAACAAAAAGAAATCCTTACCACAGCTTTAAGACTATTTGTAGACAATGGTTTTCACGGAACGGCAACCAGTAAGATTGCCAAAGAAGCCGGCGTAGCCAATGGTACCTTATTCCATTATTACAAGACCAAAGAAGAACTGATCATTGCACTTTATATCGATATTAAGTTACGTGTTGCCCAACATATTGAAAGCTATCGCGATGCTCATACCGAATATAAAGAGCACTTTAAAAAACAATTTATCGGTTTGATGTTATGGTCGTTGGAAAACGATTATGAGTTCCGTTTTATTCAGCAATTTTACTTTTCGCCCTATGCGTCACTAATGGATTACGAAGAGATTCAGAAGTTATCCAAAAAAGGATGCGAAGAATTGGAAGTGGCTATGGCACAGAACCATATCAAAAAGCAACCGATCGATTACCTGATCGCTATTGTAAACAATTATGTTTTCGGAATACAACAATATTTACGACAATCGAAACTAAGCCCGGAAGAAAAAAAAGAAGTAATCTATAACTCCTACGAAACCCTTTGGATTATGATTAGCTAATCCTTTTTTTTAAATACAATAGAGTGATTAGTCAATCTAAACCTTTTAAAAAACCAATGCTTTTACGAAAAATTATGATACCCCTTATTATAGTACTCCTGTCTCTTACTCTTGGCGTTTATTTCTTTATGCAGCAACCTAAATTTGGAAAACTCCCATCGGGAGAACGTCTGGAACGCATTAAAAAGTCGCCTAACTTCCGTGACGGTCAGTTTCAAAATAATAGCGAAACTCCCGATCTGACTGAAGGTGCCAGTTATTATTCCGTATTAAAAGAGTTTCTATTTAAAGAGAATACCCGTGTAAAACCGACCATCGAACTACCGGCCGTAAAAACCAACCTGCATAAAATCGCACCCAACGAAGAGGTCTTTATCTGGTTTGGTCATTCCTCCTATTTTCTGCAAACCAACGGTGTTAAATTCCTCATCGATCCGGTTTTTAGCGGAGCCGCCTCTCCTATCCGAATGACAACCAAAAGTTTTGGTGGTAGCGATCGCTACACCACAGCCGATATTCCGGAAATCGACTACCTGATCATTACACACGATCATTGGGATCATCTGGATTATGAGACGGTAACCAATTTAAAAAGTAAAGTCAAAACCGTCATCTGTGGATTGGGTGTAGGCGAACACCTGGAATATTGGGGCTACGATAAAAATCGCATTATCGAAAAAGACTGGCACGAAACAATACAACTGATCAACAACACAAAATTACACACCACACCGGCCCGTCATTTTTCCGGCAGGGGATTATCGCGTAATAAGTCGTTATGGTTGTCGTTTGTACTGGAAACACCTAATAAGAAACTATTTATCGGTGGTGATGGCGGCTACGACAGTCATTTTAAGGCTATAGGAGAACAATTTGGCCCGTTTGACCTGGCTATAATCGAATGCGGACAATATGATAAAAACTGGAAATACATCCATTTAATGCCCGAAGAAGTGTTACAAGTGACTCAGGATTTGAATACCGAAAAGTTGATCCCGGTTCACTGGAGTAAATTCTCACTGGCCAATCACAACTGGGATGAGCCCATTTCACGGCTGCACGCGTTACACGACAACCCTTCGTTACGCCTGTGTACCCCAATGATAGGCGAAAAAATGGAACTCGATACCACTACTACTTTCACCCAATGGTGGAAAAACGTAAACTAAACCGTCACAAGCCATGCTATATATCTTTAAAACAAATGTCAAAAGTCAAAAAGACGTCAAAGCCATAAGTCGTATTTTCGAAGCGAGCGAAAGCATCGCCCATTTCAATTTTGATCTGGAAGATTGTGATAAAATCCTACGTGTCAAAAGTGAACACTTAAAAGCCACCGAGATTATTTCACTGGTTTCCCATTTGAATCATTCTTACGAGGAACTTTAAAGTTAAACAAACAACAAATATTTTGTTTTATTCGTGAATTTTATTCTATAAATATCAATTTTTATTATTTTTATCGCACCAATAAGCCCTATAATGAGCCACGATAAAATACGCGACCACATTGATTGTTTAAACTGTGGAAAAATTGTAACCGAAACCTATTGCCCGCATTGCGGTCAGGAAAATGCCGAATCCCGAAAGTCTTTTTCCTATTTATTCACCCATTTTGTAGAAGATTTTACACATTACGACAATGCCTTCTGGAAGACGATTAAATACTTATTATTCCGTCCGTCGCGTTTAACACGGGAATATTTGGCCGGTAAACGCAAGCTGTATGTAGCACCGGTTAAACTCTATATTTTTATCAGTTTTATAGCCTTTTTCCTTCCGGGTATTCTTCCGGATATGGATCACGACAAAGACACCCAACGCTCGGTACGTGAGGCCGAAGCGCATAAATATGATCACAACTACGAGGAAGCCGATTCGATTATAAAAGCGAACTCCGGCAGGAAAATCCCTACCATAGGCAACTATAGTTCGGTAAAAGAATACGATTCCATTCAAAAAACGCTTCCCGCCTCAAGAGAGAGGTCGAAACTATTGGAAAAATTTGAAAGAAGAATGGCCGAAATAAACGAAAAATATACCACAAAAGAAGTTATCGGGAAATTCAAGGAGTCGTTTATCCACAACCTACCAAAGGTCCTTTTCCTCTATCTGCCTCTATTTGCTTTTTCGCTATGGCTGTTCCACAATAAGAAAAAATGGTACTATTTTGAACACGGTATTTTTACACTTCATTATTTTTCGTTCCTGTTGCTCAACACCACCATCTTTCTAACATTAGGATGGTTCCTGAAATTACTGGGCGATAATGGTTTTCTAAACTTTTTAGAGTTTATACTAACGTGTATCTATTTGGGTTGGGGCTTTACCTACTTTTTTAAAGCACACCGTTTTTTTTACGGCGAAAAACGCTATGTCTCTAATCTAAAGAGTTTGGTGCTGTTTTTTGTCAATACCTTCTTAATCACGGTTGTTTTATTGCTGTTTATCATTTATACAATCATATACCTTCATTAATTTGAATTTATTCTAAAAAGTACGACGTTTCATTTTAATGAAATAGTCGTACTTTTGTGTATCTTAAATATTTTAAAATGCAACATATTATTGATCGTTTTATCAGTTATGTAACTGTTGACACCGAATCAGATCCGAATTCCGATACCACTCCAAGTACAGCCAAACAATGGGATTTGGCCAATCAATTAGTCGAAGAGCTAAAAGCCATTGGCATGGAAGAGGTAACCATCGATGACAATGCGTATATTATGGCTACCCTTCCGAGCAATGTAGACCACGAAGTACCAACAATTGGTTTTATTTCACATTTTGACACGACTCCCGATTTTACCGGAGCCAATATCAAACCACAAATCGTGGAAAACTATGACGGTAAAGACATCGTTTTAAACCAAGAGCAAAACATCGTATTGTCGCCAAGCTATTTTAAAGATTTGTTACAATACAAAGGACAAACGCTTATTACTACAGATGGAACGACGCTTTTAGGAGCCGATGATAAAGCCGGAATTACCGAGATTGTAACCGCTATGGAATACCTGATCAACAACCCGGAAATCAAACACGGAAAGATTCGCGTTGGTTTTACACCGGATGAAGAAATTGGTCGCGGTGCTCATAAATTTGACGTAGCAAAATTTGGTGCCGACTGGGCGTATACCATGGACGGAAGTCAGATTGGCGAGTTGGAATATGAAAACTTTAACGCTGCCGGAGCCAAATTGACTTTTAGTGGAAAAAGTGTGCACCCGGGTTATGCCAAAGGGAAAATGATCAACTCCATGTTACTGGCCAACAAATTCATTTCCAAGTTACCGAAACACGAGACGCCACAAGAGACCAAAGGTTATGAAGGGTTTTTCCACGTAACGGGGATCAACGGTAGTATTGAAGAAACCAAAGTAGAACTGATTATTCGTGACCACGATCGTAAGAAATTCGAAAAACGCAAAAAAGTTGTCGAAAAAATAGCAGCTAAGATCAATAAAAAATTTGGGAAACAATTTGGTGGACCGATTGTTAGCTGCGAGATCAAAGACAGCTATTACAATATGCGCGAAAAAGTAGAGCCGGTAATCCACATTGTAGAAGTTGCTGAAAAGGCGATGAAAGAATTGGGTATCAAACCGATTATCAAACCGATTCGCGGTGGAACCGATGGATGTCAGCTATCGTATATGGGCTTACCTTGTCCGAATATCTTTGCCGGTGGTCATAATTTCCACGGAAAATACGAATACGTACCGGTAGAAAGTATGCAAAAAGCGGTAGAAGTTATCGTAAAAATAGCCGAATTAACGGCCGAAAAAAAATAAATCCGAATGGATGAAAAACACAAATGGGACAAGGTGAACCAATGGGAAGAAGAACTGGATTATTTAAAAACCATCCTACTTCAAACCGAATTGATTGAAACCACCAAATGGGGTGGTCCGACCTATACCTATAACGGCAAAAACGTATTGGGTATTGGCGGCTTTAAATCCTATGTTGGCATTTGGTTTTTCAACGGAATCTTCCTAAAAGATCCGCATAAAGTTTTGGTTAACGCCCAGGAAGGCGTTACCAAAGCTTTACGCCAATGGCGCTTCCAATCGAAAGCCGAAATGGACGAAAAACTGATTTTACAGTACGTACAGGAAGCCATTGCCAATGAACAAGCCGGTATTCACTTTAAGCCGGAAAAAAAAGAAGCGTTACAATCGGAATACCTCCAACAACAATTGGCACAGGATTCGAATCTACAAAACGCTTTTTCTCAATTTACCCCTTATAAGCAAAAAGAATTCATCGAATATATTGCTACTGCCAAGCAGGAGAAGACCAAATTAAGTCGGTTCGAGAAGATTAAACCTTACATTTTAGCTGGAATTGGGCTAAATGATAAATATCGTTAAGATTTCTTAAATTAACCTAAAACCTTTAAAATAAAGATAATATCCTTTTTATTTGTTTAACAAAATATCAAAATATTATTAATTTTATTGAATTAATGCAATCGTCTTACAAAAACACGTAATTTTACCTAATATACATCCTCTGTGTTTGTCTAGTTTTGTATAAACTTAACCACAAAATTTATATTTATGGAACAAATTATTGGACAAATCCAGGCTTTCGGATTTGGTTTCGCACCTGCGCAATGGGCATTTTGTGATGGACAGATCATGTCAATCGCACAAAACACAGCTTTATTTTCTCTAATCGGAACTACATTTGGAGGAAATGGGCAAACTACATTTGCTTTACCTGACTTAAGAGGGCGTTCTATTGTTCACCCAGGAACAGGACCAGGTTTAACAAACATCCAATGGGGACAATCCGGAGGAGCTGAATCAATCACTTTAACAACATCTAACATTCCAGCTCACGTACACCAATTAGTACCGGGAACCGGAGCAGGTCAGGTAAATGTTCAAACGGTTATTCACACTAACTCAGGAAATCCAACCAACGAATCCGACAACGGAGGTAACAGTTTTGGTACTGGTGGAGCAGCTGCAAACGCTTATAGCGAGCCGCCATTTTCTGGTACTGACAAAGTAGGAAACATCACTACGTCTATTAGCGGAACTACAGGTATTGCCGGAAGTAGCTTACCGTTTTCAATTCGTAGTCCTTATTTAGGAATCTATACCAGCATTGCATTATACGGTATTTTCCCTTCTCGTAATTAACGAAAAGCAAACAGTTAATTTCTAGGAGAGGAAGAATACGTTCATCCTCTCCTATTATTTTTATACATGAGTATACCAACAAAAATAGGAATCCTGATCCCGCAGTCCAAGCAGTATAAAACTTTGGACCGGGATTTTATTCGTGGTATCAAGCTGAACAACCTAAACGTTCAATATTATGTTGAAAGTATCGGAATCGGCGCCAACGAACAATTGATCATTGATAAAATCCAGAAGCTTTATTTCCAAGAAGGCATCAACATTATTATCGGTTTCTTCGGACATCATAATATGCAACGCGTATATGAATATGCCTCCGACAACGACATACTGTTACTGGCATCCGATATTGGTGCTACAGTCCCTTATGCAATGAAAAAGCAAAAAGGCATTTGTATTAATTCGTACGGTCTGACCGAATCCTGTTATCTGTTAGGACAACACTTTTCGGACAAACAATACGATAAAATTGCCAGTTCCACTTCGTATTACGATTCGGGCTACGGCATGCTATCGGCTATGGAAAACGCTTTAAGCAAAAGTGATATTACCATTTCCGGACATTATATCACGCCTTTTTATCCGCGTGAAAATGAAGCAGAATGTATGCAACTCACCTTGGAACATTATAATCCGGAAGTTGTTTTTGCCTTTTACAGCGGTTTGTATGCCGAAGAAAATGCTTCTTTTATCAATCATAACAAAGTTTCCCAGAAATACACCTTTTACACCACTCCATTCGCCATAAACGAAACCATCGTAAACGAATACCAGAACAACAACCTGCCACTCTATGTAGTGGCTTCGTGGTTTGAAAACTTTGCCCGTACTTCTGATTGTACTTTTCACGAACAGTTTAAAGCACAATATGACGAACCGGCAAGCGTATTCGCGATGTTAGGTTATGAAAACGGAGCCGTATTGGCTAAACTTCTAGAAACAGTTGATCAAACCGATACCCGTACCCTTTTACAACATATCAACACCATACAAGTAGAAGGTCCGCGAGGCATGATTCAATTCCATCCGGAAACGAATCGTACAAAATTTGATCATTACATATACAGATTGGAACGTCACTCCGACGATCAGGTATTTTTCGACCGTGTAGAGACACTTGTAAACGAAGGCCACTTTATCGAAGAAGTAACGCAACAAGAGATGCCCCCAAAAATCGGTGGATGGCAAAATGCCTATTTATGTCATTAAAATTTAACCTCAATTATTTATTCACATGAAGCAGAGATTACTCGCAACCCTCGTATTCCTCTGTACATTTTTTGTACAGCAGAGTACCAAAGCGCAAACCCTCGGCCCTGGAGACATCGCCTTTATCGGCTATGATTTCGGGACAGTCGATGGATTTTCATTTATTGCGCTCAAACCCCTTCCTGCCGGAGAAACGATTTACTTTTCCGAACAGGGTTGGACAGCAACAGGCTGGGCCACAAGTACGGAAACCCACTTACGATGGGTTATCCCTTCTACGGTGCCTTGCGGAACGATTATTTCGATAATCGAAACTGGGCCAGATTCTTTTACCGTAACCGGTACTTCCGGGGTAACTATCGCTCTAAATTCGAACTTTAACTTATCGGGCGGTGACCAGATTTTGGCTTACCAAAGTACTAGCGGTGTAGCGCCAGCGAACCCTATCTTTATTGCTGGTGTTCATGGTGACTACAACAGTTCGAACTACGACCCGGCTACAACCTGGAACGCCTCAAACGTAGCAGGTACAGCCGAAAGTATTGTTCCTACAGGACTTACCAATGGTGTAAACTGTATTTCACTTTACCCGGCTCCGGGTCCTGAAGTTGCTAACAGCAAATATACAGGAACCTTAACCGGAACTGCTGCAGCGCTAAGAGCCAGTATCAATACGGCTTCCAATTGGTCAAATAGTGGTACTGCTTCACTTGGTATCACACCATCTGGTTATACTGCGCCAAACGTTAACTGTACTGTAGTTGTAAACCCAACGGTTACTACAACTGCGGCAATAAACATTGGTTCTACAAGAGCAACTCTTGGTGGAAACGTAACTGCCGATGGTGGTGCTACGGTAACCGAAAGAGGAATTGTTTGGGCATTAGGTGGTAACCCCACTACTTCCGACAATAAAGTGCCTATTGGATCCGGTACTGGAACGTTTAGTTCTGTTGTAACAGCACTTCCAGCAGGAAGTACGATTCACTTTAGAGCTTTCGCTACCAACTCGAATGGAACGGCTTACGGAAATGACCTTTCCTTTACGACAGGTACTGCTTTAGGTGCCACATCATCATTCACGACTGTTTCTTGTAACGGTGGTGGTAACGGAACCGCTACTGTAGTAGCTTCCGGTGGTGTAACACCATACACCTATTCATGGGCTCCTTCAGGAGGTACAAATCCTACTGCTACTGGTTTATCAGTTGGCGTTTACACTTGTACGATTACTGATAACGAAGGAACTTTTATTACTCGTAGTGTAACAATCACACAGCCAACAGCTATGTCGGCAGTGACTTCAAAAACCAATGTGAGCTGTAATGGTGGAGCAAATGGTACTACTACAATAGTTACATCTGGAGGTACTCCTCCTTATACCTATTCATGGGCTCCATCGGGAGGTACTGCTGCAACAGCAACCGGTTTATCGGTAGGAAACTATACGGTTACCGTTACCGATGCGAATGCATGTACGATCACTCGTGGTTTCACGATTACACAACCAACAGCTATGGCGGTTACCACTTCCAGAACAGATCTTACCTGTAACGGAGGTTCAAACGGTATCGCTAGTGTTAACGTAACCGGAGGTGTTCCTCCTTATACGTATTCATGGGCTCCGTCAGGAGGTACCGCTTCTATGGCCTCTGGTTTAGCTGCTGGTACATATACTTGTACCATCACCGATTCAAATTCTTGTACAGCAATAAGAAACTTTACAATCAGCCAGCCAACGGCATTGACAGTTAGTATATCTTCACAAACAAATATTGCTTGTAACGGTGGAACTAACGGATCGGCTACTGTAGCTGTGTCCGGAGGTGTTCCTGGTTATACCTATTCATGGGCTCCTACAGGAGGCTCGGCTGCAACCGCTACAGGACTTGCTGCTGGTACTTATACCTGTACTGTAACCGATGCGAACGCTTGTACTAAAACACAAACAGTTACCATCGTAGCACCAAGTGCAATAACAGCGACTACTGCTTCTACCAACGTTTCTTGTAATGGTGGTTCTAACGGTACAGCTTCTGTTACTGCTACAGGAGGAACAGGTACTTTAACCTATTCATGGGCTCCTACAGGAGGTACTGCTGCAACAGCAACCGGTTTAGGTGTAGGTGTATATACGTGTACGATTACAGATGCGAACGCTTGTTCCATCACTAGATCGGTTACCATCACACAACCAGCTGCTTTAACATCTAGTACTGCTCAGACCAATATTTTCTGTAATGGAGGTGCTACTGGTGTTGCTACTGTAGTTCCAGCTGGAGGAACTCCTCCATATACCTATTCATGGGCTCCATCAGGAGGTACTGCTGCATCTGCAACTGGACTTACTGCCGGAACGTATACTTGTACGATTACAGATGCTAATGCTTGTACACAAACCCGTACATTCGTTATTAATCAGTCAACGGCTATAACTGCTACTACTTCTTCAACTGGCGTCGCTTGTAACGGTGGTTCGAATGGTGTCGCTTCAGTTACTGTTTCCGGAGGTAATCCTCCATACACGTATTCATGGGCTCCATCAGGAGGTACTGCTGCTACCGCTACTGGTTTAGCTGCTGGTACCTATACGTGTACAATTACTGACGATCTAGGTTGTCAGATCACAAGAACAATCACGATTAACCAACCTGCTACTGCTGTATCAGCTACTGCTTCATTCACAACTGTTTCTTGTAACGGTGGATCGAATGGTACTGCTACTGTTGTTGCTTCTGGTGGAACAGCACCTTATACCTACTCATGGGCTCCATCTGGAGGTACAGCTGCTACCGCTACTGGTTTAGCTGTAGGTGTATATACTTGTACGATTACAGATGCTAACGCTTGTACTACTACAAGATCCGTTACTATCACTCAGCCTACTGCTATTACAACTACTGCTTCTTCCACAACTGTTTCTTGTAACGGTGGTGCGAATGGTACAGCTACTGTTGTTGCTTCTGGTGGAACAGGACCTTATACCTACTCATGGGCTCCAACAGGAGGTACCGCTGCAACCGCTACTGGTTTAGCTGTAGGTGTATATACAGTTACGGTTACAGATGCTAACGCTTGTACAGCTACAAGATCAGTTACCATCACACAACCAACTGCTATGGCTATTACCACTTCCAGAACAGATCTTACTTGTAATGGAGGTTCGAATGGTATCGCTAGTGTTAACGTAACAGGAGGAACTCCTCCATATACCTATTCATGGGCTCCATCTGGAGGTACTGCTTCTATGGCCTCAGGTTTAGCTGCTGGTACATATACTTGTACAATCACCGATAACAATGGTTGTACAGCAACTAGAAACTTTACAATCAACCAGCCAACGGCATTGGTTGTTACTACATCTTCACAAACGAATGTTGCTTGTAACGGTGGAACAAACGGTTCGGCTACTGTAGCTGTATCCGGAGGTGTTCCTGGTTATACCTATTCATGGGCTCCTACAGGAGGTACTGCTGCAACCGCTACAGGTTTAGCTGCTGGTACGTATACCTGTACTGTAACCGATGCTAACGCTTGTACTAAAACACAAACGGTTACCATCTCAGCTCCAAATGCAATAACGGCTACTACATCATCTACCAACGTTTCTTGTAACGGTGGTTCGAATGGTACTGCTAGTGTTGTTGCTGCAGGAGGAACAGGTGCTTTAACCTATTCATGGGCTCCTACAGGAGGTACTGCTGCAACGGCTACTGGTTTAGCTGTGGGTGTATATACAGTTACGATTACGGACGCGAACGCTTGTTCGATCACTAGATCGGTTACTATTACACAACCGACTGCTTTAGTTGCTTCGGCTTCTTCGCAAACGAATATTGCTTGTAACGGAAGTTCAACCGGATCAGCTACAGTAGCTGTAACGGGTGGAACAGCTCCTTACACGTATTCATGGGCTCCTTCTGGAGGTACTGCTGCTACCGCTACTGGTTTAGCTGCTGGTACGTATACTGTAACGGTTACTGATGCTAACGCATGTACAGCAACTCGTTCATTTACAATTACACAACCGACTGCTTTAACTGCTACTTCTTCTTTCACAACTGTTTCTTGTAACGGTGGATCGAATGGTACCGCTTCTGTTACTGCTTCTGGTGGAACAGGACCTTATACCTATGCTTGGGCTCCTTCTGGAGGTACTGCTGCAACGGCTACTGGTTTAGCTGTGGGTGTATATACAGTTACGATTACGGACGCGAACGCTTGTTCGATCACTAGATCGGTTACTATTACACAACCGACTGCTTTAGTTGCTTCGGCTTCTTCGCAAACGAATATTGCTTGTAATGGTGGTTCAAACGGATCAGCTACTGTAGCTGTAACGGGTGGAACAGCTCCTTACACGTATTCATGGGCTCCTTCTGGAGGTACTGCTGCTACCGCTACTGGTTTAGTTGCGGGTACGTATACTGTAACGGTTACTGATGCTAACGCATGTACAACGACACGTTCATTTACAATTACACAACCGACTGCTTTAACTGCTACTTCTTCTTTCACAACTGTTTCTTGTAACGGTGGATCGAATGGTACTGCTTCTGTTACTGCTTCTGGTGGAACAGGACCTTATACCTATGCTTGGGCTCCTTCTGGAGGTACAGCTGCAACGGCTACTGGTTTAGCTGTGGGTGTATATACAGTTACGATTACGGATGCGAACGCTTGTTCGATCACTAGATCGGTTACAATTACACAACCGACTGCTTTAGTTGCTTCGGCTTCTTCGCAAACGAATATTGCTTGTAATGGTGGTTCAAACGGATCAGCTACTGTAGCTGTAACGGGTGGAACAGCTCCTTACACGTATTCATGGGCTCCTTCTGGAGGTACTGCTGCTACCGCTACTGGTTTAGTTGCGGGTACGTATACTGTAACGGTTACTGATGCTAACGCATGTACAACGACACGTTCATTTACAATTACACAACCGACTGCTTTAACTGCTACTTCTTCTTTCACAACTGTTTCTTGTAACGGTGGATCGAATGGTACTGCTTCTGTTACTGCTTCTGGTGGAACAGGACCTTATACCTATGCTTGGGCTCCTTCTGGAGGTACAGCTGCAACGGCTACTGGTTTAGCTGTGGGTGTATATACAGTTACGATTACGGATGCGAACGCTTGTTCGATCACTAGATCGGTTACAATTACACAACCGACTGCTTTAGTTGCTTCGGCTTCTTCGCAAACGAATATTGCTTGTAATGGTGGATCTAATGGATCAGCTACTGTAGCTGTAACGGGTGGAACAGCTCCATATACGTATTCATGGGCTCCTTCTGGAGGTACTGCTGCTACCGCTACTGGTTTAGCTGCTGGTACCTATACTGTAACAGTTACCGATGCTAACGCATGTTCTACTACACGTTCATTCACAATTACACAACCTACTGCTTTAGTGGCTACGGCTTCTGCGCAAACAAACGTTGCTTGTAATGGTGGTACTAACGGTTCAGCTACTGTTGCTGTAACAGGTGGAACTGGAACATACACGTATTCATGGGCTCCTTCTGGAGGTACTGCTGCTACCGCTACTGGTTTAGCTGCTGGTACCTATACTGTAACAGTTACCGATGCTAACGCATGTTCAACTACACAATCATTCACAATTACACAACCAGTTGCTTTAGTTGCTTCAGCTTCGGCTCAAACTAACGTTTCTTGTAATGGTGGTTCTAATGGATCTGCAACTGTTGCGGTAACAGGGGGAACAGGTACATATACATACGTTTGGGCTCCTACAGGAGGTACGGCTGCAACCGCTACAGGTTTAGCTGCAGGTACCTATACTGTAACGGTTACCGATGCTAACGCATGTGCTACAACGCAATCATTCACAATTACACAACCTGCTGCTTTAGTAGCTACAGCTTCGGCTCAAACGAACGTTTCTTGTAATGGTGGTTCTAATGGATCTGCAACTGTTGCGGTAACAGGTGGAACGGGTACTTATACATACGCTTGGGCTCCAACAGGAGGTGCTGCTGCTACCGCTACTGGTTTAGCTGCTGGTACCTATACTGTAACCGTTACTGATGCGAACGCATGTTCTACAACGCAATCGTTCACAATTACACAACCGGTTGCTTTAGTGGCTACAGCTGCTGCACAAACGAACGTTGCTTGTAATGGTGGTTCTAATGGTTCTGCTACTGTTTCTGTAACAGGTGGAACTGGAACATACACGTATTCATGGGCTCCTTCAGGAGGTACAGCTCCAACCGCTACTGGTTTAGCTGCTGGTACTTACACTGTAACAGTTACTGATGCTAATGCATGTGCTACAACGCAATCGTTCACAATCACGCAACCAACTGCTTTAGTAGTTAATGCTAATTCACATACCAATGTTACTTGTAACGGTGGTACAGATGGTTCTGCTACTGTTGGTGTAACAGGTGGAACTGGAACATACACGTATTCATGGGCTCCTTCAGGAGGTACAGCTGCAACGGCTACAGGTTTAGCTGCTGGTACCTATACTGTTACCATTACTGATGCTAATGCATGTTCTACGACTCAGGTATTTACAATCAATCAACCAGGTGCTACTACTGTAACAGCTCCAACTAACAGTACAATCACTGCTGGTGGAACTGCTACATTTACAGTAACGACTACAAATGCTACTTCTCATCAGTGGCAAATGAGTACGAATGGTACAACTTGGAATAATATTAACAATGGTGGTACTAACCCAGTAGTTGCTGGTGCTACCACTACTACGTTGACACTAACAAATGTTCCGGCATCTTACAACGGACACCAGTTCCGAGTAGTTGCTGCTACTGGTACTTGTAATCCGGTAAATTCGAACGCCGCAACATTAACAGTAAACAACTTAGTGATCACTGCAGTTAACGATGACTTCTCAGCAAATCCAGTAGTAAATGCTACAGGTGGTGTTGCTGGAGATGTTACCGCGAATGACCTTTTAGGTGGTGCGCCAGTTAACGACAATGATATTACAATCACTTTAGTAAACAACGGTGGATTAACCGGAGTTACTATCGATGCTACTGGAAATGTAAACGTACCGGCAGCTTCTGCTCAGGGAACGTATACATTAACATATTCAATCTGTGAGGTTGCCAACAGTACAAACTGTAGCACTGCTACTGCAATTGTTGTAGTTGCTCCTCCAATGGGTGTTGCTGATTTCAATGCAGCTTCTGTAAGTATCTTCCCTAACCCGGCAGTTACAACAGTAACCATTAAAATGATGAATAACTACTCTAATGCAAGTGTAATGGTGTTCGATATGAACGGACGTCAGGTGATTCGCCAAAACTTACATAATGAGGAGAACAGCATCAATGTTGATCAACTTGAAGCAGGAGTTTATATCTTTAACATCGTAACCGATCAAGGTAAAACGACGAAGAGAGTAATCAAAACGAATAAATAATTCCTGATTCGATTTTATAAAAGAAACATCCGCCTAACGGCGGATGTTTTGTTTTATAGATATTCCCAAACCCGACGGGTTTTCTACGCACAACGCTGAAAAACCTGTTCCTTAAACCCGACAGGTTTCCACACACAACGCTGAGATAGCTGTTCCTTAAACCCGACAGGTTTCCACACACAACGCTGAAAAAACCTGTCGGGTTTCTCTTAAAACAATAAAGCTAACTTCATGCTAGAAATGCTAAAAAACCTGTCGGGTTTCTCTTAAAACAAAAAAGGCAACTCAGTGAGTTGCCTTTTTATTTTTATATCGCAAAAAAAGAATTATTTCGCAGCGTTTACTTTCTGACTTAATTCCATTGAAATAGACGAACGCTCCATTTTGATTTTTCCAGCCATGGTTTCCACCACAATCGAATCCTCATATAATTCGGCGATTTTCCCGTGGATACCTGATTTGGTAACGATCTTATCACCTACTTTAATATTGCCTTCAAATTCTTTCTCTTTCTTCTGACGGGTTTGCTGTGGGCGAATCATTAAAAAATACACCACTACAAACATTAATATGATTGGTAAAAATTGTCCTACTTGTCCCATGCTATAAATTATTTTGCTTTTGGAGTTACATCCGCCTTAATAGTTACTACTTCGTTACCTTTAGCTGTATTCGTCGTTAAGGTTACTGTTTTTTGTTGTTGTCCTGGTTTTCCTGAAGAATCGAACGTTACTTTCATCGGAGCTGAAGCACCTGGTTTGATTGGTTCTTTTGGCCAATCCGGTACCGTACATCCACAGCTTCCCTGTGCATTTACGATGATCAAATCAGCTTCTCCTTCATTACTAATTGTAAAAACGGTTTCTGCTTTATCCCCTTCATTAATCGTTCCGAAGTTATGCTCTTCTTCGTTGAATTTAATTACCGGTAATTTTCCAGATGCTTCATTACTTTTAGCAGCTGCAGCTACACTGGCATCATCAATTTTTTCGGATGCATTTTCTTTTTTACAAGAAGTTGTTAGCACTAAAGTTGCAATGGCTAACATTCCAAGAGTTTTGTTAATCATATTCGATTTTTTTACAATTTTACATTAAACCTCTTCCGGTTTTTATCAGTTTGTTGTCTTTTTGATAATCCTTTACCAGATTATCTAAAATTCCGTTGATAAAAATACTACTTTTTGGAGTAGAATACTCTTTTGCAATTTCTAAATATTCGTTAATTGTAACTTTTACCGGAATCGATGGAAATTTAAGAAACTCACAAATAGCCATTTTCAGGATAATCGCATCGATTTCAGCAATACGCTCTGCATCCCAGTTTGGCGTTTTGTCAATAAATTCTTTGGTTAGCTCCGGATTGTTCAGAACCGTTTTACGGAACAGATTACGTACGAATTCCTTATCATCGGCATCTTTGTATAACTTCGAAACATAAAAAGAATCCGGATCACTACTGTTCTTAATCTGTTTTAACTGCTTTTGGATTGCTGTATTTACCAATGGAATATCGTCAATCCAGGTTAGTTTGTGGTCTTCCAGATAATCGTATAACTTTTCGTTTGGCGCGATGATCTCCGTAAAAACATCCACCACAAATTGTTGGTCTTCTTCAAACGTATTCACGTTGTTACGCATATACGTATCGTACAACCTACTCTTTTTGATCGCATCCAAAAGGATCAGAATATAGTCGTCGTTGTTTTTCCAGTTGGTGATTTTACGATCTTCCAACGCAATGCTTAAGGAATTATTCTCCGAAAGAATATCCAGCACAGCATTATTGATAAATTTTTTATTCGGATTGCGTTCTTCTTGAGTAGCCAGGTGTTTTTTACTCGATTTATCAATAAAATCTTCTTCTGCTTTTTTGATTTCCACCAAAGAAGAGAGCATAATTAAATATAAATCCTGAATATTTTCGATACTATGAAATAGGAATTTCTCTTCCTTTTCGAGATTATCGGAACCGTTTTGATGCATTGCATAAATGGATTGCATCACCTTTACACGAATATGTCTTCTGTTTAACATCCTGCTGATAAGAACTTTTAAAAATTAAAGAAGCGAAAGAACAATCTTTCGCTTCGCAAAATTAAAAAATATATTGTTGGAAAACTACTACTTCGCGTTTTCTTTTTTACGGGCATCAATACGCTCCTGTGCCATTCGCATAGCAGCCTGGTGCGTTGTAATGTTATTTTCTTTCGCATAGTTGAAAATATCCAATGTTGTATTGAAGATATTTTCGGTTCTGCGCATCGCTTCATCTTTACCGTATCCGGCGATTTCACCGTATACATTGATAATCCCACCAGCGTTGATCAAGAAATCCGGAGCATATAAAATGCCTCTTTCCTGAAGTCTTGCTCCGTGGATATTTTCAACAGCTAACTGGTTGTTGGCCGCTCCGGCAATAACTTTAGCTTTGATTTTTTCGATAGTGTCATCGTTGATGGTAGCTCCTAATGCACATGGTGCATAAATATCGACATCAGCGCTATATAAATCACCGCCGTTAAAAACCTGAGCACCATATTTTGCTCCTACTTCCTGTAGACGTCCTTCGTTGATATCGGTAATTTGTACTAATGCACCTTCTTTACTGATCAGTTCTACTAAAGTTTCACCAACGTGACCAATACCCTGAACTAAAATTCTTTTTCCTTCCAGGTTATCCGTACCAAACTGATATTTTGCAGCTGCTTTCATCCCCATATAAACACCATAAGCCGTTACTGGCGATGGGTTTCCAGAACCACCTCTTGATTCGGAAATACCGGTTACATAAGGCGTTACGTCACGGATAAGATCCATATCAGCAGTCGTCGATCCTACATCTTCAGCTGTTATATATTTTCCGCTTAGGGAATTCACAAACTGTCCGAATTTTGTGATCATTTCAGGAGTTTTATCCACTTTGGAATCTCCGATGATAACCGCTTTACCACCTCCAAGATTTAATCCGGAAATAGCTGATTTAAAAGTCATACCGCGGGAAAGACGCAAAACATCGTTTAAAGCTTCCCACTCATTTGTATATTTCCACATTCTGGTTCCTCCTAAAGCAGGTCCTAAAACTGTGTTATGAACACCAATTATTGCTTTTAAACCAGTATCTTTGTCGTGACAAAATACGATTTGCTCATGATTGTCAAATGAAACCTGCCCAAAAACCGGGTCGATTTTATGAAGCTCATTAGCACTTGTAACTTCTGTTATCATGTTTTTTTTTATTTTGAGGTTGAAATTTATTCAAAAATAGACTGCTAAATTACACTTATATTCAGAATAATTCAACACAAATCGTTTTTTTTAATTATTCAATAATAATTATTTTCAAAAACAACCTTGCAAATCATTATCAAAAACAACATCATTTTAACAGAATACAAAACAATAAAACAACCTACAGGATTAAAAAATGAAAGAACTTCAATATTTAAACAAATACTTCATCAAATATAAATACCGATTTTTAATCGGTGTTATTATCACAATCGTAGCGCAATTCTTCACTTTATATACCCCAAAACTGGTTGGAGACTCGATCAAAGCGCTGGAAAACAGCAAACTGAATCCGGATACGGTACGTCAACTCCTGATGGAAAACATTATTCTCGTTATCGTTACTACTTTAATTGCCGGTTTTCTAACCTTTTTAATGCGTCAGACACTCATTGTAATGTCGCGTCATATTGAATTCGATCTTAAAAACGAAGTATTCCGACAATACGAAAATCTGTCGCAAAACTTCTACAAAAAAAACAGAACCGGCGACCTGATGAACCGTATCAGCGAAGATGTGGGTAAAGTCCGCCAATATGTAGGTCCCGCCGTTATGTATTCGATCAATACCTTTATACGTTTCGCCGTAGTAACGGTACAGATGTATATTATCTCACCGGAACTTACCCTCTATTCCCTTTTGCCATTGCCGATTCTGGCGTATAGCATTTTTAAAATCAGCTCCGAAATCAACAAACGAAGCACTACGTATCAGCAAAACCTTTCCAAACTATCGACCTTCACTCAGGAAATGTTTTCCGGTATCCGCGTGATTAAGGCCTACTCCATTGAAAATGAAAAACAGGACGATTTTACCGCCTTATCCCAGGAAAGTAAAGACAAAAACATGCGTCTGGCTAAAGCCAATGCGTTGTTTGGTCCGTTAATGATCCTGTTAATCGGAGCCAGCAACCTGGTGGTGGTATATGTTGGCGGGATGATGTATATAAACGGTAGTATTCCGGATATCGGTGTAATCGCACAATTTATCCTTTATATTAATATGCTAACATGGCCGGTAGCATCATTAGGATGGGTATCCTCAATGGTTCAGGAAGCCGAAGCTTCGCAAAAACGAATCAATGAATTCCTTAAGATCAAACCGGAAATCCAGAATACAGTACCGGAACCTACCCCGGTTAATGGTGAAATCACTTTCGAAAATGTAACCTTCACTTACGAAGATACAACTATTACCGCCCTTAAGAATGTAAACCTTCAGATCAAAAAAGGTCAGACATTAGCCATATTAGGAAAAACCGGTTCCGGGAAATCGACATTGCTTTCATTGATCAGCCGTTTATACGATGTAAACGAAGGCGCTGTAAAAATCGACGGTAGCGATATTCGTTCGTTAAACCTGTTTGATGTCCGAAATCATATCGGTTTTGTCCCTCAGGATGCTTTCCTGTTTTCGGATACGATCAAAAACAACATTAAATTTGGAAATGAAGCGGCAACCGACGAGGAAGTGATCGATGCGGCCAAAAAAGCGGTAGTTCATAAAAATATTGTCAAATTTAAAAACCAATACGACACGGTTTTAGGGGAAAGAGGGATCACTTTATCGGGTGGACAAAAGCAACGGGTATCGATTGCCAGAGCACTAATCAAAAATGCTCCCATCCTACTTTTGGACGATTGCTTGTCGGCAGTGGATACCGAGACCGAAGAGGCAATTTTAAGCAATTTAATGGATTTTTGTAAAGATAAAACTACAATAATCGTTAGTCATCGGGTGTCTTCCGCTAAAAATGCCGATCAGATTATCATCCTGGATAACGGAAAAATAATTCAGCAAGGAACTCATAATCAACTGGTAAACCAGGACGGTTACTACAAAGACCTCTACTTTAAACAACTTTCGGAAAAAGAATTACAATAAATGTTGGTTTTTTTGGTTTTTTTTTAGATTTTTGAGTTCTACTTAACACCATAAATTATTGACTGAAGGATTATGAGAGAAAATGAAATGTTAGAAAAAGAAGAAATTTTTTCTAAAGTTTTACGCGCAGGAAGAAGAACGTATTTCTTCGATGTGAGAGCGACAAAGGCTGATGATTATTACATTACGATTACAGAAAGTAAAAAATTCACCGAAGATGATGGCTCATTCCATTTCAAGAAACACAAAATTTATTTATATAAAGAAGATTTTGCCGCTTTCAAAGACATCTTAAACGAAATGACTTCGTATGTATTAAATCATAAGGGAGAAGAAGTAATTTCAGAAAGACATCAGAAAGACTTTAAAAAAGAGTATTTTTCTGAAAAAACAGAAGATGGTACGTCTTCCGGAAGTTTCACTGATATTGACTTTGACGACATTTAATATTGAATAAAACAGTACGCTATCTGGCCTGAAAATAGGATTATTTTCAGGCTTTTCTTTTTTAAATACCCTAGTTTTCTATCGCTATAAAGTTTACTTTTGTTATAGTCAACTTGTAAGTCCAGACGAACATGCCTAAAATTTTAATTGTTGAAGACGATACCCGGGTAGCCGAATTACTCAAAAGAGGTTTGGATGAAGAAGGTTTTGATACCCAACTGGCCTACGATGGCGAAATGGGAAAAAAGCTCTCCCTATACAATACCTACGATTTAGTGATCACCGATATTATTTTACCCAAAATCAGTGGAATCGATTTGTGTCTTTCGATACGCAAAAGCAATCCCGGTCTTCCGATTATCATGCTCACAGCACTGGGTACTACCGATGATAAAGTAGACGGATTTGATGCCGGTGCCGACGATTATCTGGTAAAACCATTTGACTTCCGGGAATTACTCGTACGCATCCGGGCGTTGCTCAAACGAAGTAGTTCGGCGGCCAATTATACCGATAAACTTACCTATCAGGATCTCGAACTGAATTACAACACCAAAACCATCCGACGTGCCGGAAAAGAAATCAGTTTGACGCCAAAAGAGTTCAAACTCCTGGAATATATGATGCAGCATGCCGAACGGGTTTTGAGTCGTACCGAAATCGCCGAAAAAGTATGGAATACCCATTTTGACACCGGAACGAACTTTATTGACGTATACATCAATTACCTTCGCAAAAAAATAGACAAGGATTTCGACAACAAACTGATCCATACCAAATCCGGAATGGGCTTTATTTTAAAACTGGAAAGCGATACCTAGATGACGATACAAAACCGACTGAGTTTATTGTTTACCTTTCTGACAGCATCCATATTATTGGTATTTGCAGTGATCATCTATGTAACCAGCGAAAAAAACCGGGAGAATACCTTTTACAGAACCCTTCATAAAGAAGCACTCACCAAAGCCAATCTCTTTTTTAAAGCCAAAATCGACACCAAAACCCTACAAGCGATTTATACCAACAACCGGTCGATCATTAACGAAGTGGAAGTCGCTATATATGATGATCATTACAATCTTTTGTACCATGATGATGCAAATATTGACGTGGTTAAAGAGAACACCAAAATGTTGAATTCGGTTTTAAAGAAAAAAGAAATCCGTTTTTACCTCGACAAATGGCAAGCCATTGGAATGCGATACGAACATGAGGAGAAAAATTATATTATCATGGCCGCGGCCTACGATTTAAATGGGTATCATAAAACCTATATCGCCAAAAGGAACATCCTGATTGTATTCTTGTCGTCCATTATTTTTATTTATATCATGGGGCGCATTTTTTCGCGTAAGGCCTTGTCGCCTATGACCAATATTGTGGCCAATGTAAAAGAAATATCCGCCACCAATTTGGATTTGCGGGTACAACTTCCTAAAAACAAAGACGAAATTGCCGAACTGGCCACTACTTTTAATCAAATGCTCGACCGACTGGAGAAGTCATTTGACGCACAAAAAGATTTTGTATCGAATATTTCGCACGAACTGCGAACGCCCTTAACAGCTATGTTGACCGAATTACAATTATCTACCGGGAACCTACGTACCAACGAAGAATACCGGAAATCGATCGACAATGCGATTAACGATGCCCAAAAACTGGTCCGACTGTCCAATAGTCTGTTGGATTTGGCCAAAGCCAATTACGATCAGACCGAAATTGTCCAGAAGGAGATCCGATTGGACGAAGTATTATTGGATGCCCGAAACGATGTGCTTCATAACCAACCCGAATTTAAAGTAAACCTCATCTTCGAAAAAGAAATCGAAGACGATGATTTTATTTCGGTAAAAGGAAACGAATATTTGCTCAAAGTAGCCTTTATGAACCTAATCGAAAACGGCTGTAAATTTTCAAAACCAAATGAAAGCAGCATAGCCATCACCTACTTTAAAGACAAAACAATTATCCGTTTTCAGGATAACGGAATCGGAATTGCCCCGGACGATTTACCGAATATTTTTACCCCGTTTTTTAGAGGTGACAACAAAGGATTTGCCAACGGAAACGGAATCGGACTTTCGCTCACTCAGAAGATCATTGCGCTCCACAACGGCACGATTTCCGTAGTCTCCGAACCCAACGAAGGAAGTACTTTTACGATCGAATTACCGCATGTTTAAATGGCTATTAGACCAACGTATTGTTCAATACAACGCATTTAAAATAACACAAAGTCTATCCCGTCACAACAGCATTCAAAATTTAAAATTCAACATTCAAAATAACACAAACCTCTTTATTCTTGTCTCTCCTATTAAAACAAGACAATGCGTTACCCGGCACAGCGCATTCAAAATTTAAAATCCAGCATTCAAAATAACACAAACCTCTTTATTCTTGTCTCTCCTATTAAAACAAGACAATGCGTTATCCGGCACAACGACATTCAAAATTTAAAATTCAGCATTCAAAATAACACAAACCTCTTTATTCTGGTCTCTCCTATTAAAACAAGACAATGCGTTATCCGGCACAGCGCATTCAAAATTTAAAATCCAGCATTCAAAATAACACAAACCTCTTTATTCTTGTCTCTCCAATTAAAACAAGACAATGCGTTATCCGGCACAACGACATTCAAAATTTAAAATTCAGCATTCAAAATAACACAAACCTCTTTATTCTGGTCTCTCCTATTAAAACAAGACAATGCGTTATCCGGCACAGCGCATTCAAAATTTAAAATTCAGCATTCAAAATAACACAAACCTCTTTATTCTTGTCTCTCCAATTTAAAAACAACCCAAAGCATCATCCGTAACAACAACATTTAAAATTTAAAATTCAGCATTCAAAATAAAAAATAGCCGTTTACTCTAAAATAATCTTCCCCGGCGTAATTCCAAATTTTTTCCGGAAAGCCGTTATAAAATGTTGCACATATTCGTATCCGCAATAATCCGCCACCTCAGCAATAGTACGTTTTTGATCCAGTAAAAGGTATTTTGCTTTTTGCATCCGCAGCTCGTGCAGATAACCGAAAACCGTTGTATTAAAAACTTCCTTAAACCCTTTTTTCAACTTAAAATCGTTTAAACCCACCTCGTGCGCCAATTCGACCAACGTATACGGGTTACTGATATTTTGTTCCAACAAGGTTTTGGCGTAATGTATTTTTTCGATATCCTGTGCTTTCATCGACTGCTTTTTTTCGGACGATTGCTGTTCCAACTGTGCCACCTGTAGCATAAACAACTCGATTGCCTTCGACTCGATAAACAACCTTTTCAGCAAACCGGAATGCTTACTATTGATAATCTCCGAAATAATCCGATTCATTTGCGGTGTAATACTCATATTCTGCTTACGCACCATCGTCATCGTACCTTTATCCATAGCGGCAAAAAAAGCATCCATATCCGAATTTCCGATACTCGCAAAACGCTTAAAATACTCTTCCGTAAAATGGACCTCAAAAAAATCGTTGGCTTCATTTTGCTTTTTAAAATTAAAGAAACCCTCGAAATCTTTTGCATACATCAGATTGTGCTCCTGCGGTTTAAAATGAATCAACTCCCGGGATTGTTTTGTCGTAGCCATGCTACTTCCGCTGAGGGCAAAATGCATTTCCACAACCGAATAATTACTCTCTACCTTTAGCGAAAGATCTTCTTTGACATACGTCTGCCCTTTGGTGATATGAATCCCTTCAAACCACAAATCCAGGATATCCGAAGAACCGAACTTCGGATGTTCAATCGAGATTCGTTGCTCGTTATACGCTTCTTCGCTTTTAAAATTCTGAGGTAGTTCCCGTTCCAACAGTATATCGTTCAGATCGGTATTGGTAATCGTCATTTTCATAAATAATCCGTTTTGAGTAATTGATAATCCGTTTTGAGTACACCTTAAAAACCGATAAAACAGAACTTTGTCAAAGATATAATTTATTTAGAAACAATCTAAATAATAAATTAAATAACCGCGAGACCCATGGCAAAGAAAGAAAATAAAGCACAACACATTATTAATGCGACGTTAAAAGTCAAGCATAAAACCTATATAACGCCCCATTATTTAAGAATTACGCTAACCGGCGCGGATGTTCCAAGATTTGCTGCTGCGACAATTGGGGAAAACAATAAAATTTTTATTCCGCCGACAGGTATTACGGAAATTCATTTTCCGACCTTCGAAAACGGCAAATGGTCACCATTACCACCCGAAGTGAGTCCGGTAGTGCGCACCTATACGCATCGTGGCATCGATTTGGAAAAAAACGAAATGTATATTGACTTTGTGGCGCATGGCGATAACGGACCGGCTTCGGCCTGGGCGATGCATGCCAAAGAAGACGATATACTGGGAATAGCGATGTATGGTTTAAAAACCGAACTCTATCCGGAAGCCGACTGGTATTTACTGGCTGGTGATGCCACCGCCATTCCGGTGATCAGCGCTATCTTGGAAGAACTTCCGGAAAATACCCCTGGCGTAGCGCATATTCTGGTTGAAAATCCGCAGGAAATCCAACCGATACAAACCCGCTCGAAAGTGGTTGTGAACTGGCATTTCTACGGCGATAATTTACAAAATACCATCCTACAAGACCAAATTCGGGAGATCGTCTTACCCGAAGCCACAACGCGCCGTTTTGGTTATGTCGCTGCAGAATTTTCGGCCGTTAAAGCGATACGGAATTACCTCCGTAAAGAACAAAACTGGACCAAAGAAGAATTATATGCCTATTCCTATTGGAAGTTCGGAACAAGTGAAGACCAATCGGCTATAGAACGCCGTGAAGAACACCAATCCGTATAGGAATTTACCCTAACCAACAATCATGAAACTATTTAAAACTGCCATTGCCACCCCTACCCGATTTGACATCCGATTTGAGAATGTCAGCTTTGGCTATATCAAAGACCATAACATTGTAGACCGTGTTTCTTTTCAGATAAAAGACCAAAATACGGTAGCCTTGGTAGGTGCTTCCGGTTCTGGGAAAACCACCCTTGCCGGTTTGATCTCCCGAATGTGGGATTCCCAAAAAGGACGTATTACAATTGGAGGCATTCCTATTTCCCGTATTCCACAACACCAATTAGCGGATTATGTTATGCTTATTTCGGCCGCAACACCATTACCGGACGATACATTGTACAACGCCATCTGGTCGGCTAATCCGAAAGCCAGCCCCGAACAAGTGTTCGAAGCACTCGAAAACGCGCGGGTTATTGATTTTGCCTGGGAATTACCCGATGGTATGCATACGCATTTACAACATCCGGAATGCCATCTTTCCGATCAGGAAAAACTGCGCATTCAGATGGCGCGGGCACTACTTAAAAATACACCTGTCCTACTTTTGGATGAAACCGTTACGCCTTGCGGACCGGTAGATATGATCTACCTACAAAAGGCCAAACAGGAACTTATAAAAAACAAAACCGTTATTATTATCACCCGTAATCCGGAAACCATCAAAGATGCCGATCAGGTGTTTGTACTACATAACGGAAAAATCGAAGAACATTCAAATCCGGTTTTTTACTATAACCACACCCATCAGTGGAACCTGCAATTGGAATTTTAAACGAATTTACTAGCTTTTTTTGATGCAACGTTTTTAAGGGTTTCGGCGATCACCTCAACGAAACCTTTAAAAACAATATCCATCGAAATGCCTTCTCTTAATCGAGTTCGTATTTTTTTAATTGTGCCACTACCGTTTGCAGCTGTTCTTTTACAAAATGATATAACGGCACAAGCGACGGATCATCCGGATTTTCTTTGGTCTTTTGTTCCAACAATTTTAGATCCGCTGCTATGGTATGGATTTTTAAACTCTCCACACTAGGCCTGATTTTATGAACCAGTTTTCCCAGTTCGGCAAATTCTTTGTCGTACAAGGCCTGTTCTCCGCAGTCGATCAATTCGGAAACCTGTGCCATAAAAACAGAGACTACCTCCCGGACAAAATCGGTACTGTTACCCGACAATTCCCGCAACATATCCAAATCGTATAAACGCCGTTCCGGTGCTTCTTTTACAGGTATCCGATCATGTACCGTATATTTGGCTATCAAACCGATAAGTAATGCTTCATCAAACGGTTTGGTCACATAATCGTTCATTCCGGCCGCATAACAACGATCGATTTCGGTTTTAAAAGCATTCGCCGTTAGCGCAATAATTGGCGTATCCAGTTTTAACTCATTCCGAATCGCCAGCGTGGCTTCAATCCCATCCATTTCCGGTATCTGAATGTCCATCAAAATAATATCGAATTTCCGGACTTTTAAAATTTCCAGCGCTTTTAAACCGTTTTCGGCTTCTTCCACCTGGCAATTGTAATATTTGAGTGAATTCTGAGCCACCATCCGGTTTAGTATATTGTCTTCCACCAACAAAACCGAAATATCTTTCAGACTTCCCGGCTCCATTTTTCGCCCGGCTGTCTGTATGTTTTCAGGGTTCCCTTCTTCAAGTTTCAGATGAATGTGAAAAGTAGTCCCTTTTCCTTTCTCACTTTCAATTTCGATCCGGCCTTTCATGAGTTCCACCAATTCTTTGGTGATAAACATACCCAATCCGGTACCGCCATATTTTTTGGTCGTCACCGCTTTGTCTTCCTGTGAAAACTTTTTAAAGATGTTTTTCATATAACCGGCATCCATTCCGATTCCGGTGTCTTGTACCGAAATCCGGATTTTTTGCCAGCCGGTTTCTTCTTTTTCCAAAACACAATCGATACGAATTGCTCCGTTAGTAGTAAACTTAATCGCATTCCCCAGTAGGTTAAACAAGATCTGCTCCAGTCGGAGTTCATCCCCTTTTAAGACCTTACTCACTTCCGGAGCTACATGCTTACTAACCGTTAGTCCTTTTTCCCGTGCTTTCGGACTTAAAACGGTAATCACATTTCCGATGGTATTTTCCAAAACGAAATCGGCATTTTCCAACGTCATTTCACCGGCTTCGATTTTCGAAATATCCAGTACATTATTGATAATCGCCAAAAGGTGTTTGGACGCAATTTCGCTATTGTTGATATAATCCCGTTGGGTTGACGTAAGTTGCTGTTTTCCCAATTCCCGGAGAAAACCTACAATCGCGTTTAAAGGCGTTCGGATTTCGTGACTCATTTGGGCCAAAAATGCTTCCTTGGATTTGGAAGCCTGTTGTGCTTTTATTTTCTCATTTTTAAGCGCAATCTCCAGACGTTTCTGCTCGGTAATATCCAGGTGGATTCCGATGGAACCGATCCATTGTCCGTTATCATCGTAATTCGGTCCGCCGCTAATCGCCCACCAACGTTTTTCCCCTTTTTTATTTTTAACCGGTAACTGAAACAAATTCGAAATCCCATTTTCCCGCAATTTCCGTTTGGTTTTAACCAGTTCCAGGTGTTCTTCAAACATAAATAAATCCGGAGCATATTTCCCCAGAATTTCCTCGAGTTCATATCCCGAAATCGTCAAAAATCCTTGATTTGCATACAATATATTTTCATCGCGATCCACTTCAATAAGTCCCATGTTCATATTGGCGATAATATTCCGGTATTTTTCTTCCTGCGCCTTCAGACTGTTTTCGGCTTTTTTCCGTTCGGATATATCCTGAATAAAAGCACAAAAAAACTTATCCCCATTGTGTTCGATCGGCAAAATCGAAAGCTCAATTGGAAATTCATTTCCGGAACGGTGTAACCCGTTCAGTTCGATCCGTTTGTTTAACACCGGTCCTTCGCCAGTTTCCAGATAGCGTTTTAATCCTTCACTGTGTTTGATCACATAGCGCTCCGGGATAATCGTTTCCGCCAGGTTTTTACCCCGAATCTCAAACTGTGACCAGCCAAACATTTTCTCCGCCTGACGATTCCAAAAAGCGATTTGTCCCTTACTGTCGATCGTGATAATTGCATTTAGTGCCGCATTCATAATCATACGATTACGTGCTTCACTTTGTTCGATCAGGGAAAGTGCATTCTCCCGTTCGGTCACATCGGTATATTTCCACAGATGTCCCATCAGAGCGCCATTAACCAGAATCGGAACATGATCCCGTTCGAAAAAATGCCCGTCGGCGGTTTCCATAATTTCGTTGGTAACCATCATTTTGTTTTTAAAAATGGTTTCAAAACGTTTTTTAAACAGAACCGGATCTTTAAATAAATGACAACGTTCGGCCACAATGGCTTTACAATCCGTTCCGATCAGATCGTCGGGAGTCTTTCCCAATGCAAAAAAGTCGCAAAACAACTGATTCGCAAATAGTAAATTCCGATTTTGATCCTCCACCATAATCCCCGACTGGAGATTCGCCAGGAGCGTTTTAAGCAACTGAATGGTATGGTTGAGACTTTCTTCGGATGCCTTTCTTTTATTGATCTGTTCACTCAGATAACCGGAAATAAACAACAGGTCGTTTTTCTCCTGATCGCTAATCGCTATAGGCGCCTCATTAATTTGTTGTAAACTGTCGTATAAATTATCGATTGATCGTTTTTTAAGTTCATATTCTTTCTTCAGGCTATCGTGCACTTCATTATATTCCCGCTCACTTTCCTGAAAAGCGTGGTGCATAATATTTTTCTCCTTTTCATACGTTCGGTAAGTTGCATCGATAGCAGTAAGAAAATCGGTTAAATCATGTTGTTGCCGTAGTGCTTTGGGCAAATACTTATTGATTTGTCGTTGTAATAGTTTATGATACGTCATAATCATTCCATTTCATTAAGTCCTGTGATAGTCATAGTCTGGTTATGAAATTCACAATTTGAAAAAGGCTGCAACGGTGATATTTCACCATAGGAATAAAATCCTGTTAGCAGAGTTTGCGAACCAAACAGTTCTGCAACCGCTTCCACTTCCTCGTCTATTCTGTTTCCTAATATGATTTTGCGTCCCACACAACTGATCAATAGTGCAAGTTTAGGACTGGCCTGTGCTATCGTCAAACAGGATGCAGCCGCATCACTGGCCGCATCGATCAGTTTATCAAAATTTGCCCTCATAAATTTCACCTTACTCCCTTCGGGTAAATCCCCGGCAAAAGTCATCGTTTTGGCTGTCGTATCAATAGAGAGTATGGTTCGTACTACTGTTTCCTTACCGCTCTCCAAGGTTAGCGATAGTGGAAACAACAAAGCCGATCCCGGTAATTCGGCGGCATATTCTCCAAGATAATTGATATACAACTCCAGGGCATTTTTATGATCAATTTCATATACAATATTCTGTTCCGATCGGGTTACTGTGCGCTCCAATCCGAATGCTTCCCAACCTCCCAGTGAGCCGTGTGACACCACGAGTTTTTCTCCATAAAAACCAATGGCGACAATTTTCCCCGGCTCGGGATAATCGTTCAATCCGACAAACGTCTTTTCAAACCGATTCGCATCACCTGCCAATCCACCGGTAATCAATACATGATCGGGTTTCACCGCATTCATCCCTTTTACCAACTCGCTGCCGTTCACTTTTCCACCATCAGACAATACCAACACCAATCGCAAACAGGCAACCGGCATCCGTTGGATAAGCGCCTTTCCGGCTTCATAGGCCGATGTAAAATCATCGATCACCACTGTAGCTGTCGCCATTGTTGTGGATGCAAACGCAGTGGCACTAATCGTAATCGTTCCGTCGTGTACTTCCTTGTCGTAAATTTCTCCGGAAGACGAACACAAAACAATATGTGCTGCAGGGAACTGTTCTTTTAAGAAGTCGAAAGATTCGGGGGCACTCACCATTTCCGGAGCACCAAAGCCCAATACCAGTTGTGCATCCGAAAAAACGAGCGCCTCATCATTTCTGATACTGGTAAAAGCTCCGTCCCGATACGATAACAAAGCAGTTTTCATACTACGAAAATTATAGGTTATCGGAATCAATACCGGATTTGAAATGCCGGATTACACTATGAATGGCATAGCTATAAAAAAGTGAGGTCATAAGAATTTGGGTTTTTGGGGATCGTGTTACCTAAATTACTAAAAAAACGACATTTTACCAGCTTTTTAAACCCTAATTTTAAGTATCAACAAAAATTTAAGCTTTATTTCACTGAAAAACACCCCATTCCTTAATTCTTTTTTTTCAAAAAAAAATACACTCTAATATTTTTCTAATAATATTCTAAAGTGTCTCTAACAACCTCGTTCGAATACTTGCCCTACTTTTGTAGTACAAATAATTATAATCATGGACGATTATCCCGAATTAAGTACTAACATTTCACTATAAAGGCAAACCGGTGTTGTTTGTCTTATAGCGACAAAAACATGGATGTCATGAAATTCTTTTTTTCAATTATTAGCCTTTTTAAACCGGTTAAAAGAAAACAGCCGGTTAAAAATTACGATACCTTTCTGGGACTTGACCTGGATTCATTTCTTGCCGAACCTTAAGTCGGACAGTACACTAACACAATTCGTTTGTCAAAGAATCCAACAACCTAAAAAAGTATCCGAATGTTTACCAAAAAAATAAAAAGCACCCCAAAGGGATTTGCGGTTTTTGAAACCAACCGATTCTACGAAACGGCAAAAGCCGATACCACGACTATATACACCCTTTTGGAAAGCTCGCCGGAAGGCCTATCGGAAGGGCAAGCCGACGAAAAAAGAAAGATGTACGGGACTAACGAAATCCTGCACGAAAAACCCGATCCGTGGTATCGTCAATTATTAAGTGCGTTTATCAATCCGTTTATCATTGTATTACTAGTCTTATTGATGATTTCGATTGTGATGGACATCATTCTGGCCGAACCCGGACAGCGGGATTATAAAACCATTGTGGTGGTGAGCGTTATGGTTGTTTTAAGCTCCTTTCTTCGCTTCTGGCAGGAATTCAGCAGTAATAAGGCTGCCGAAGAACTGAAAAATATGGTCGAAACAACCGCTACGGTACTGCGCGCCAATTCCAGAAAAGAGGAAGTCAATTTTAAAGACATTGTACCGGGTGATGTCGTTTCTCTAAGTGCCGGCGACATGATTCCTGCCGACATCCGTATTCTGCAATCCAAGGACCTGTTTGTAAGTCAGGCGATTTTAACCGGCGAATCGCTTCCGTTGGAAAAAAATGAAAACCCGATACTTGCAACAGCTACCCAATCGCCATTGGAATTTGACAACTGCTGTTTTATGGGAACCAATGTGATTAGTGGTACGGCAACCGCCATTGTTGTAGCAACCGGAAAAGACACCTATCTGGGTAAAATCGGCAAAGCCATTAGCGGTAAACGCCCGGAAACCAGTTTCGACAAAGGCGTAAATAAAGTCAGCTGGCTATTGATTCGCTATATGCTGGTTATGGTTCCGCTGGTTTTTGTAATCAACGGCGTAACCAAAAACAACTGGTTGGACGCCTTGCTTTTTGCCATCGCCATCGCAGTTGGATTGACTCCGGAAATGCTTCCGATGATTGTAACCGCCAACCTGGCCAAAGGTGCCAAAAACATGAGCAAACGAAAAGTCATCGTAAAGCGGCTCAACGCCATCCAAAACATTGGCGCTATGGACATTTTGTGTACCGATAAAACCGGTACCCTTACGATGGATAAAATCATCCTGGAACGCCACCTCAACGTTTTGGGAAACGAAGACGACGAAGTTTTAAAATGGGCTTATTTTAACAGCTTCCATCAAACCGGATTAAAAAACCTGTTGGATGTAGCCGTACTCGAGCACGTTGAACTGCACGATTATCTGAAAGTGGAAGAAAATTACCGTAAAGTAGACGAAATCCCGTTCGATTTTCAACGCCGTCGGATGAGTGTTATTCTGGAACAAAAAAACGGAAAACAGCTACTCATCTGCAAAGGTGCCGTAGAAGAACTGCTTGGACTTTGTTCCCATGCCTTTTATCCCGGTGAAAACGCACAGATCCATATCGAAAATGACGCCATCGTTCCGTTGGATGCTACCATCCGCGCTACAGTTATGCAAACCTCCAAGAAACTCAACGAAGACGGTTTACGCGTTTTATTAGTTGCCATTAAAGAATACGACAGTCGCAGTGCCAATTACAGCATTTCCGACGAAAATAATATGGTGTTAACCGGGTTTATCGGCTTTCTCGATCCGGCGAAACCATCGGCGAAACCGGCAATCGAAAGTCTGCAGCAACTCGGTGTTTCGATTAAGGTATTGACCGGTGACAACGATATTGTAACCAAAAAAATATGCCGGGATGTGGGCATTCCGTTCCATCAGGTATTATTAGGAAATGACATCGCCCAGATGACCGATACCGAATTAAGCCAACATCTGGAAACCACCAGTATTTTTGCCAAATTAAATCCGGTACAAAAATCCCGAATCGTTAGCTTGTTTCAGGAACAGGGACATACGGTAGGTTTTATGGGCGACGGAATTAACGATGCACCCGCATTGCGCAATGCCGATGTAGGTATTTCGGTAGATACGGCTGTAGACATTGCTAAAGAAAGTGCCGACATCATTTTACTGGAAAAAGACCTGATGGTTTTGCGAAAAGGGGTAATTTATGGGCGCCGTACTTTTGGAAATATCATCAAGTATATCAAAATGACCACCAGTAGTAACTTTGGTAATATGTTCAGTATGCTTGGCGCCAGTATCTTTTTACCGTTTTTGCCGATGTTACCGATACAATTACTGATTCAGAATTTATTATACGACATTTCACAAATCTCCATTCCATGGGATCGGATGGACGACGACTTTCTGAAAAAACCACAAAAATGGGATGCCAACAGTATTAGTCGGTTTATGTTGTATATCGGACCGGTAAGTTCGGTATTTGATTATATCACTTTTGCCGTATTGTTTTATGTTTTTAAAGCCAATGCACCCGAACACCAACATCTGTTTCAGACCGGATGGTTTGTAGAAGGGCTATTATCTCAGGTGTTGATTGTACATATGATTCGTACCCGAAAAATACCATTTCTGCAAAGTTGGGCCACCGCTCCGGTAGTTGCGCTAACCACATTGGTTATGCTCATCGGATTGGTACTTCCGTTTACGCCATTTGCACATTCGGTAAACCTACAACCGTTACCATTAGCCTATTTCCCATGGTTAATCGGTATATTAATAGGGTATTGTTTTCTGGTACAATTCGCAAAAGAACGCTTTATCCGCAAATTTAGCAGCTGGCTATAGTTGTCGGTTTATAGCTCCTAAAGTCGAGGCAATTTTTTAAGCAACCGGGAAGAACTGTCAAAACGCTTAATCAGTGTTAGTTGTAAAGTGGCCGTACTTACACCCACCTGGTTGCTTTGCTCATAGGATACATACAATCGGTTCATCAGGAAAGAAAGATTTACCGACCAGTCATTGGCATTATAGCCCGAAGCAAAGCGAAAAAATATACTGGGATTCCAGTCAATCTTATCTTCAAGGTTTTTAAACCCCATGGTAACGCCAGGCGTTAAAGACCCCGTTACAAAAAAACGTGGGTTGATCACCCAGGTATAAGCATACCCCAGACTTGGTCCGATCTGATACATTTCTTTTCGGAATCCAAATACATTATCGGCACGAACACGGTTGTAATAGGCACCTCCGCCGAGTAAAAAACTACCAGCCGATTTTAATTGCACCTGAACCTGATCGAAAGCCGCCCGATAGGAAAAGCGTTCTCCATTAAACACATACTGGCCAAAAACGCCAATATTCGTCAGTTGTGCATCCGGATACATATTTAAGATTTTATTTTCTTTATCCTCAAAATACAATCCTTTATAATCCAATCCAAAAAAGTCGAGCACAATTTTTCGCCCGTAATAATGGTATTCCAAATCAAAATACCGGGTTTTTCCTTTCGATTTATCCGCCAGAAAACCGAACCCATAACTATAACTTAATCCGGAATTACCCCAGGTAAACCCCGCTCCAATGGCAAAAGGACTATTGGCCGTATACTCTTTATTATCGGCATCCGGATACTCGCTGTTTAACGTCACAAACTTACGGGACAAGTACAATCTGGCGGAATATTCCTGAGGAAATTTCCCGATATACGTACTGTCGACCTGTGCAAAAGCAGTTGAAATTCCGGATAAAAACAGTAAAAGCAGGAGCCATTGGGGAGCTGTCATGTAGTTTTATTTTTACAACAATCTAACGTAAAATCAAATTGTATATTGTGATTCCCTATGCTTTATCAGGGTTTCGCCCCAACTATTTAACGACCATAATACCGTAACCAGATCTTCTCCTAAAGGCGTGAGCGTATACTCCACGCGTGGTGGCACTTCTGCAAACACTTCTTTCTGTAGCAATCCGTCGGCTTCCATTTCCCGAAGTTGTTGATTTAAAACACGACGGTCGACTACAGCAATCCCTTTTAAAAATTCACTTGGTCGACGCACGCCTTCGTTCATTTGCCATAAAATCGGAATTTTCCACTTTCCGCTAATCGTATTCACCGCTTCTTCCAGTGGGCAAATCTTATTTTCGGTAATGCGTATCTTGGTTTTCATGTTTTTTATCAGAATTTTTATTTTACGGAACTGACTGTAATCCAGTAAAAGTGTCCTTTTTCGCCCTATGGGATAAAAAAGTGCGGTATTGTGTGCTTCAATTAAAGCGATGATCTTTACAAAAATAACAGAAAATACCATGTATACACTACAAGAACAAATCAAATTGCTGAATGATCAACTCGCAACACAAATTCCGGAGGAAACCCTGGAAAGCTTCCTGCATTCGATAACCGATTTACAAGCCTCCTATTCTGCAAAGGAAGTGATTCCAATCGGTGCCAAATTTCCGGAATTCGAACTTACATATCCATCGGGACAAACGATTCGTTTAGCGGATATCCATACGGAAGAAAAACTGATCATCGCTTTTTTCAGAGGCTCCTGGTGTCCGTATTGCAACCTCGAATTACAGGCATTGGAAAAAGCAGTCCCTCTTTTTAACGTCAAAAAAGCCCGACTGATTGCCGTTAGTCCGCAAATACCTGTTTATAACGATAACTTACAGCAAACGCATCAATTGTCTTTTCCCTTGCTAACCGATTCCGGAAATACTCTTGCACAACAATTAGGTATTAGCTTTTGCTTACAGGATTTTGTGCGTCCCCATTACCAACAATTAGGAATTCAACTTAAGGATTTTAATGCCGACAGCAATGGTATGTTGCCAATTCCCGCTATATTTGTTATCGACCGTAATGCTATTGTACGCTATATATATCTTGATCCCGATTATAGAAACCGTATTGAAATCGCAACATTAACAGCCCAATTATGACCGTACGAAAAGGCGCCCGAACCATTGCTATGATCCCTCCGGAAATACTGGAACAGCTCAATAATGGCAGTATCGAATCGGCCAACTTAAACGAATGGCTGGCGATCGACCCTAAAAAACTATTGGAAGGAGTACTCACGCAATTAAACCGCAACCACTACCGCAACGATATTCTAACCGATATTTCCAATCTGAAAAAACAAACCGTTATGGTTGTCAACGAAATGATTGGTGTTAGCCTCCTTACGCAGAGCTATATCTATAACGACACGGCACTGTTTGAACAACTCGCTACCCATCCGTCGGATACGGTTCGTTGCTGGGCTACCTATTTTATTGGAAAAAGCGAACTTCCGTTGTCTGAAAAACTGGAGCGTATGCAACCTTTTGCGGCTGATTCACATTTTGGCGTACGGGAAATAAGCTGGATTGCACTACGCGCCGATATTACCGAAAACCTGGAACCTGCGATTCGTTTATTTATGCCATGGACCGTATCCGAAAACGAATATATTCGTCGGTTTGCCTGCGAATCCATCCGCCCCAGAGGGGTTTGGTGCAAACATATTGACGTTTTAAAAGAAAACCCCGAACTGGCCATTTCAATTTTGGAACCTTTAAAATCGGACACTTCCAAATATGTCCGCGACAGTGTAGCCAACTGGCTTAATGATGCCTCCAAAACCCGACCGGATTTTGTGGTCAATTTGTGCAAAAGATGGGAAAAGGAAAGTCAAAGTAAAGAAACCGCCTATATAATCAAGCGCGCCTTACGAAGTGTACAGCGGTAAAAGAATTATAAATCGTACCTTTACTTAAAATACAATTGTTCCGGATATGTCTGATATACGCCTAAAAGTATTCCATACTGTTGCCAGCCACTTAAGCTTTACCAAAGCCGCAGACGTCTTATGTATCACCCAACCGGCGGTGACCAAAAATATTAAAGAACTGGAAACCGAACTGAACATCCGCCTATTTGAACGTAAGGGGAATAAAATCACACTCACAGAAGCCGGAGAAATCCTGTATACTCATGCCGGGTCCATTTTCGAGATTTACCGGAAGATTCAATATGATCTTGGTTTACTCAAAGAAAAACAGGCCGGGGAGCTTTTATTGGGCGCAAGCACTACATTGAGTCATTATATCCTCCCTCCGATACTGGCTAATTTTTATAAGCATTTTCCGGACATCCGAATTTCGTTACTCGATGCCAATACCGAAAAAATAGAAGCAGCCGTACTAGAAAAAAAAGTAGTGTTGGGCATCGTAGAGGGAAAATCCAAAAACAAAGATTTGAAATACGTCCCTTTTTTAAAGGACGAAATTGTTGCCGTAGTACATACTTCTCAGGAATTGGCCAACAAAGATCGGATTAGTAAAGAAGAATTTCTTAGCACTCCGTTGGTGTTGCGGGAAAATGGTTCCGGTAGTCTGGAAATCATTGTGCACGAACTCCGAAAACACAATATCCCGTTAAACGGACTAAACCTCGTTATGCAACTTGGTAGTACCGAAAGCATTAAGTCGTTTTTAGCCAATTCCAATTGTATGGCTTTGCTTTCCATATCAGCGGTGAGCAAAGAAATTGTGGAAGGACAATTTAAAGTTATTGACATCGACGACATCGCTATTAAACGTACCTTTTACTTTACACACTTACAGGGACAACTGGAAAAAATACCGGAACTTTTTTTACGATTTGCACAAAACAGTATAACCAATAGTTATAGCTTATAACTTTTTATCATTGGTGTCGTTCCGTTTATTGCCGGAACTTTGTTGGACAAACAAAACAAAACATCATGACATTTCCTCAGTTTTCCCCTACCCTCAAAAAAGGAATCTACCTTTTGGTTATTACCTTATGTCTTTTTCCTTTTATCAGCGCTCCATTAGCCCTTTTATCCGGTTTTATCCTCACGCAATTCATTGGCAATCCTTTTGAAAAAGCCAGTCATAAACTCACTAAAATCCTATTGCAGTTTTCCATAGTTGGATTGGGATTTGGGATGAATCTGACCGATGCGTTACAAACCGGCAAGGAAGGCTTTCTTTTTACAATTGGATCGATTACAACAACGCTGCTCATCGGTATTATACTTGGTAAACTTTTACGGATTCCGCGAAAAACCGGCTTTCTGATTTCTGCGGGAACGGCAATTTGTGGCGGAAGTGCCATTGCCGCGCTAACCCCAATTATAAAAGCCCGGGAATCCGAAATTTCGGTAGCATTGGCCACGATTTTTATTCTGAATTCGATTGCGTTGTTCCTCTTTCCATTTTTAGGCCATCTATTTGGAATGAGTGAATCGCAATTTGGTATGTGGTGCGCCATTGCCATACACGACACCAGTTCGGTTGTTGGTGCGGCACAACGTTTTGGCGATACGGCACTTCAAATTGCTACGACGGTAAAACTACAACGCGCCCTTTGGATTATTCCGTTATCGCTGGCAACTTCTTTTATCTTTAAAAACAAAGAAAGTCGGATTTCCATTCCCTATTTTATCTTCCTTTTTGTACTGGCCATGCTTTGGAACAGCTACTTTCCCGATTTCCGTATTTTAAACGAAACCATAGTACTGATAGCTAAAAAAGGACTGGTGATCACCTTATTTCTTATTGGAGCCGGATTAACCCGGGAATCACTCAAAAAAGCCGGAATACGCCCACTACTTCAGGGAATATTACTATGGTTATTTATTTCGGTAGTATCTTTTATCGTGATCTGGACGACCATCGTCTAAAAGGTATTTTGATAACTTCTGGTTATTGTCCAAAAGTCCGATACTATCTTCCCTTTGTCCGATAAGGCATCTGGGCGACCATAGTACTTTTGTCTGCAGAAAAATAAACCAACATGATACGAAAAATACACCCTACTGAAATCGAACAAACCGTTGCCCTATGGTATACCGCCTCCGTAAAAGCACACGATTTTATTCCCGCTGCATATTGGGCAGCCCATAAAATCGAAATGGCTACGACCTATTTACCCAATTCGGATACTTATGTTTTTATTGAAAACAATACCATAGGAGGATTTATTTCCATGGTCGATTCCTTTTTGGCTGCTATATTTGTAGCAGTGGACCTGCAAGGCAAAGGAATCGGAAAACAACTGATTGATTTTGTAAAACAGGAACAGTCGGTTATACAATTAAAAGTTTATAAAAAAAATACTCCCAGTCTCCGTTTTTATCAAAACCAGGGATTTTTGCTTCTGGAAGAAAATTTTGAAGCCGGTACCGGGGAAATCGAATGTTTAATGCAATGGCAAAATCCGATGCAATAATGTTATACAACCTTGAATTTCCGGACTATAAACGTCCGGTGATTCTTTGTGATTACAACAACGAACAACATCCCATATTGTTTGAGATGCCACCACATAGCCATGATTTTTACGAAATTCTTTTCTTTGAAAATAGCAGCGGCACCCACTATATCGATTTTGAAGCCCAACCGGTTTGTCCCGATCGGATTTATATGCTCCTACCCGGACAAATACATTATCTAAACGATACTTCGCTTAGTGCCAAGGCGCTGCTTTTTGACAAAAACTTTCTGGATATTGCGGCTTTACAATTGCAATTGTTTGTTCCGTTTCAGGAAGTTAAATTTGTGGATAGCACCTCCGAATCCCGACCGGTTTTTGGGAAATTGTTGGAACTCATCCAAATGGAACAACAAAGTGAAACGATCAATTTTAATCTGATCAAACATTATCTGCAAGCACTTTTACTGGCACTAGATAAATACTATAAACCGACCGTCAACAAAAAGTTAAACGATCGGCTGTTTTCAGTTTTTGAATTGATTAAGACATATTGTACCACGCAACGCGAGCCCGATTTTTATGCTGCGAAATTACAATGTTCTCCAAAATACCTGGGATCACTATTAAAATCGGCTACCGGTAAAACCTTAAAACAGCATTTGGATCAACAGTTGCTGTTGGAGATCAAAAAGCAATTGTTACAAGATCATCCCATCAGTTCGATTGCTTATAATTTGCAATTTGAGGATCCCTCTTATTTTGGGCGCTTTTTTAAAAAGCACACCGGATTAACACCGATACAATTTCGCGAAAAATCCCGGTTATATCGCACTAGTGAGCGGTATTCGTTTTCACAATGGGCGAACTCCTGATCAGGCAATTCGCAATCCATTTTCCACTTTAAAATCGGGTGATAATAATATGATGTCACCTTCTCCGGCAACGGCACCCAAAACCAGGCATTCACTCATAAACTTCCCGATTTGTTTTTTAGGGAAATTCACAACCGCAACGATTTGTCGGCCAACTAAGTTCTCTTTTGTATAATGCATGGTGATTTGTGCGGATGATTTTCGGATACCAATAGCCGATCCAAAGTCGATCGTCAGTTGATAGGCCGGTTTACGGGCTTCGGGGAAATCGTTAACTTCCAGGATGGTTCCGACTCTCATTTCTACTTTTTCAAAATCGGCCCACGATATAGTCTCTTGGTTCATTTTCTTTTTAGATTCGTTTTTTCAAAATTAGCAAATCATTCGGTAAATTCTTATCTTTAGGCACTTTTAACAATCCGATAAAAATGGCTCGTACTCCGTCAAATATGTTACCGTTGGGCACAATTGCTCCTGAATTTCACCTGAAAGACACCAATTCATCGGATACGTTTTATTCCTTTTCCGATTTAAAAGGCGAAAAGGGAACCGTCGTCCTGTTTATCTGTAATCATTGTCCGTTTGTACACCATGTTATCGAAGAAGTGGTACGTATTGCTAACGATTATCGCGTACAAGGCATTGGATTTATTGCCATTTCGAGTAACGATATTGTTAATTATCCGCAGGATGCTCCGGAATTAATGTCCGAATTTGCTTTTGAAAACAAATTTGAATTCCCGTATTTGTATGATGCGACCCAACAAGTTGCACGCGACTATGATGCGGCTTGTACGCCCGATTTCTATTTATTCGACAATTTAAACAAACTCGTTTATCGCGGTCAGTTGGATGACAGCCGACCTGGAAATGGTATTCCATTAAGCGGAAGTGACTTGCGTGGTGCGATCGACGGCGTTGTTTACAACCGGGTGATCAACCCAAATCAAAAACCCAGTCTGGGCTGCAATATTAAATGGAAATAATGCAGATATAAAAAAAATACCTACCTTTGCCTTGTGTAAAACAAAAAGAACACCATGTTTAATAGCACTCTATTAACGGTTACCAGGCCATTGCTTTCTGTAAGGAAACGCAGTACGGCTGTTCTATTTTCGCACAACAAAGCCTTCATCAATTAGGCCCCGTATATAGTTCGTTTTTCTTTTTGCATATATACGCGGGTACATCCTCACACTTTATACAGTAAATTAATTTTTTTCGGCCGATAAACGCTGCCGGACACTTTTGTATATTTATCATGACATCTAAAAAGTTTTTTGCATCCCTTGTTGCACGTCAAATTATTTGGTTTGTAGCGATTACCGCTTTAATCGCAGGTTTGTATTTTGTAAAATTCCACGGTCTGGCGTGGGAACTCCTCTTACTTCCGATAGCCCTGATGGTTATCATTGCCGTCGACACCTTTCAGCCACGTCATTCCATTCGCCGTAACTATCCGTTAATTGGTAGGATGCGTTATCTTTTCGAATCGGTTCGCCCGGAGTTCCGACAGTACTTTTTTGAAGGTGAACTGGATGGAAAACCCTTTAATCGTCGGCAACGTTCTATCGTTTACCAGCGTGCCAAAAACGAAAAACAAACGATATCCTTTGGAATGCAAGACGACCCGAACCGTATCGGATACGAATGGGCCGCGCATTCGGTATATCCTAAAAAAGCCGACGAATCCACGTTCCGCATTACCATTGGAAATACACAGTGTTTACAACCGTATAGTGCCAGTATTCTAAACATTAGCGCGATGAGTTACGGAGCGTTGAGTAAAACGGCCGTTACCTCGCTGAATAAAGGAGCCAAAATGGGCGGATTTGCGCACAACACCGGCGAAGGTGGCATTAGTGATTACCACCGTCAGGGGGGCGATTTGATCTGGCAGATTGGAACCGGCTATTTTGGTTGTCGGAATCAGGACGGCACGTTTTCGAATGCATTATTTGCCGAAAGAGCCGCTTATCCGGAAGTGAAAATGATCGAACTAAAACTGTCGCAAGGCGCCAAACCCGGCCACGGAGGATTGTTACCGGCTGAAAAAAACACGCCCGAAATTGCCAAGATTCGAAGTATCGAACCCTATACTACGGTACATTCCCCCTCGGCACATACCGCATTTAGCAATGCGATCGAACTGCTGTATTTTATCAACCAATTGCGACAGTTATCCAATGGAAAACCGGTTGGCTTTAAAATCTGTATCGGTCGACAAGATGAGTTTGTAACCATTGTAGAAGCCATGATGGAAACGCGGATTTTCCCGGATTTTATCACCGTTGACGGAGCCGAAGGCGGAACCGGAGCTGCACCAATGGAATTTATCGATTATATGGGCATGGCGTTATCGGACGCACTGGTATTTGTGAGCTCCACCCTACGTCAATACGGAATCCGCGAGCAGATTAAATTGCTTGCCGCCGGTAAAGTAATTTCCGCATTCGATATGGCAAAAGCCCTGGCATTGGGTGCCGATGCCTGTTATAGCGCGCGTGGAATGATGTTTTCTTTGGGATGTATTCAGGCGCTACAGTGCGATAGCGGAAAATGTCCGGTTGGAATTGCGACGCAGGATAAAGCGCTATACAAGGGAATTGACATTACCGATAAAAGTGTACGTGTTGCCAATTTCCACAAAAATACCATGAAAGCTTTGGGCGAATTTATCGGAGCCTGTGGTTTTGAAAACCCGAAAGACATCACACCGACTGTATTTTACCGCAGAACATCCGGTAACAGCAATCAGAGTTTTGCCGAGTTGTATTTTAAAGAAAAAGAAACGAATAGTAAAAAGGAAATGTCTAATTTTTAAAGATACTAGTTATGAAACCAATACCTGTATTAACGCTGACCGATTATCAGTTACTTCGTGAATTGACAAAAAGCAGTCAGAACAGTACCAGTAAAAAAGAAATAATGCAATTGTCGCAAGAGTTGGACCGAGCCATTGTAAACAAAAACGATGAGCTGGAAGACACTATTGTCCGTATCAATTCTTTTGTGGAGATTGAAGATACCAAAGCCAAACAACGAATGAAGATTCAGATTGTGTTACCACAACTTTCCAATATCAAAGAAGGAAAAGTGTCGGTAATCGCACCGTTGAGTATCGCTTTGATCGGATTTAAAGAAAATGACGAAGTCGATTGGGAGATGCCGGCCGGAGTAAAATCACTGCGCATTATTTCGGTTAGCCATCCTGTTGAAAGCTAATTTCCAAAAAAAAACACCTCCTTTACGACGGTGTTTTTTTTATGTCTTCTAATTTCGTTCTAAAATAATCTCCACCGGTCGGTTGGTTCTTGGTCCGAATTGCATTGCCTGACGTTCATTTTGCGCCGAACATAATACATACATATTATAACTGTTCAACGGAACAACTTGTGTTTTAAACACCCCCCCATTAGCCTTTCCGTCGATATCTTCTACTTTAATTGAAAAATTTTCAGCCGGAAATGTATTGGCCACGGAAAGCAGGTAATTTTCCTTTGCAAATGGAAAAAACCAACGCGTCTTTGCATTTTTATCGGTTTCGGCGGTAACCCTTTTACCGGAATCATCAATCTTATAATTCAGCGAAAAAACCATCGCCTTGTTGGCATTCGTCCAACTATAAGCATTATTAAGGTTGATCACATCATTTCCAGCACTATCTACAATGGTAATTTTCAACTCCTTAATAGCCTCTTTTTTACCATTTTCATGGACATCCAATACCAGATAGGACGTAAAATCGTAACCACAATGTTGTGCGGCGACCTGTGCTTTGGCAGTAAAAAAACTAAAAAACAACGGTAATATAAAAAGGTAACGCATAGTTATTAAATAGGGATTGTAAAAATACAAAAGCAAATAAAAAAAGCACTCTAAATAGAGCGCTTTTAATTTTTGTATGAGATAATTTATAACGTTTTACTTTAAACAGTCATCGTATTTCTTTCGAAAACCGGTGTATACCTACGGTTTGCTTTACCTAAAAGCACCTTGGCAATTTGTTCCGAAATTGGATTTCCTTCCATCAGGCGATCCAACCAGAAAAATTCTCCGGCCGAATTGATTTCAAGGAAATAGTATTCATCATCCGGTGTTACAATAATATCGATAGCACCGTAGTTCACGTCATACATATCCATAAGCTGTAGCAACTTCTCTTTTAAATCGGATGGCAATTCATACGGTTTCCATTCCTGCAACAACTCAACACCTTCCCGACGCCAATCTAACTTGGCATTGTCCAATCTTTGAGAATCGATTTCAAAAGCATACACTTCATCACCTACGATTGTAATTCGCAATTCCACTTTTTTCTCCAGTTTTTCCTGAAATTGCATCGGGCAATATTGTAAGGTTTCAATCTCATCCAGATCCTCTTCCTTGATCAGGTTGGTAAACACTACATTTTCCACACCATTTCTTTCGATAGCAAAAGAACTTTGCATTTTGGTAATCACCCCATTCGGATGATCCTTTACAAAACGTTTTGCTTCCAGCGGACTATTGGTGATACACGATTCCGGAACTTTCATCCCCAGAAAATCGGCCACACGCATTTGCTCTTCTTTACTATCCAGACGTCTGTATTTACTATATTTTCCGATCTGAAAACAAGGCAAACTTTCTAAGAATCCAAACAAAGTAGAACGGATTTCGCCGTAGGTACTACTCAGGTATTCTCGTTCCAGCACTTCACTCAGGTTACCTCCTAAGTTCATACTACGTCTGTACCATAAAGCCACACAATCATGAAGTGTCACTCGGGTTCCTTCATAATCCAGATATATTTTCCATTCTCCGTTTTCAAAACAGCTGCTTAAACTATATTTAAGCGGGTATTCATCCACATTAAAACGGATCGGTTCTCCACCATGTTCCCTAATTTTTCCCGATACGATGTCGATGCATTCATTATCCTGAGAATGCGTAATAATCAGTACTTTTCCCATAACTATTTTTTTGTGTTATCTACAGCCCCGAATCGGGTGTTTTAAATATAACAGTTAGTACTACTTTTCAACTACAAAGCAACACTGCCTTAGCAGATTCTTGCTACCATTTTTTCGGCTATGGTTTGCCCAATCGGGTAACCTAAATCCCGCTGAATCATGCCCCACTCCCCTTGTGGATTTACTTCCAGAAAGATATATTGGCCATCATTTTGCCGGATCATGTCGATTGCTCCGAAATACAAACCGATGTCACGCATCATATTTTCGAGCGCCAGACAGATCGGTTCCGGTAAGGTATACAATTCCCAGGATGGCATGATATCTTTTGCAGCACGCCAATCGGTTTTTCCGGCTTCGGAAGCCTGGGCATTAATTTTACCGGTAAAAAAAGTACCATCGATATAAATGATTCGCAGCTCGTACATTTTTTCAATGTTTTGCTGGAATATCATCGGACAGTACACTAAAGTTTCCAAACGTTCCAGATCCGATTCCTCGATTCGGGTCGTTGGAAAAAAAGGAGTATCCCCATTCATACTTCGGGATAAAGAGCCGTGTAATTTAGCAATCATATTGCCTTTACAAACCATATGGAAAAACGTTTTCACCTTTTCTGGCTCGTTGGTAATAAGCGTTTCCGGTATATTTAAACCCGATTTACGGGCAAAGACCAGTTGCTCCAGTTTGTTTTCCCCTATCCGGTGATCAAGTTCCATTGGATTCATCCAGGGAAGGTGTCGGAGGGATTCAAAAAAAAGACTACGCATGGTAGTATATTCTTGAAAATAAATATTTTTAAAAGCGTCATCAAGGTCCTCCGGCACATTGATATGCCATAACTTCCGATAATACACCGCCTCAATAGTATCTAATGAAAACGAAATATCATCTTGTTTTAACCGGACGGAAAATCCATGTTGATTCACATTGTATTCAAATTCCAATTGATCGGAAAAAGTATCCGAATTTAACCGGAAAACCTCTTTTCCCAGTTCTTTTAAACGTTCTATTACAATATCGATTGTATAGAAATCATTACTGTGGCTTATACATAATATCATGGCATACAATAAAAACAGGCAATGGCCTCAAAAGAGGTCATTGCCCGTAAATTTTATTACAACATAGTTGGATCTGTATCCGGAGATAAAATTGGTCCTCCTGTTTCGTCGTTATCCGATGGATATTTCATAGTTTGCATCATATCCAAATTTTTTGAGGTAACGATTGGTCCAGGTCCGTCTTCGTTATCTGATGGATATTTTAAAGTAACGTAGATCGTATCCGCAGTTTTCAATGTGATGATATCACCACCTTGTACAGAACTTTTTTCTTCGTTAGACAATTGGTTCTCTAAGAAATTCGCAAAAAAAGGCTTTTTAAGGTCTTTATTATTTTTCATAATTACTAAATTTTTAAAGTTAATTGAGTTGTCGAGTGTTATTTGCAAATAATTGACATTCCCAAAATACTATTTTTTTTATCGCTTGAATAAAAAAAATTGGTTTATATAAAAAATAAAAACAAACAACTGACTACAAGAATATTACGCCTTTTAACAAAAGTGATAATTTAATAAAGAAGTGTTAAATTTAACACAATTATCATATGCACGCATATTAAAAAAGGACATTTTAACACTTTAAAATGACTATTCCAGACAAAAAACACTCAAAATGCCTATTATACAAAATAAAAAAAACTGCCGTATAAGGCAGTTTTTACTATAAACAAAAATCAATTATTTCACATCCATTAATTCTACGTCGAAAATAAGCGTTGCATCCGGTGGAATAACACCACCTGCACCACGAGATCCGTATCCTAAATACGAAGGAATCACAAAACGCGCTTTATCACCAACCTGTAATAAGGCGATACCTTCGTCCCATCCTTCAATAACCTGACCTTTACCTAATGCGAATTCAATAGGTTGCTTTCTTTTGTACGAACTGTCGAAAACCATTCCGTTTTCTAAAGATCCGGAATAGTGAACCGAAACCATTTTACCTTTTTCAGCTTGTTTTCCGTTTCCTTTCTGAATCATTTTATAACGTAGTCCGCTTTCTGTTTTGTCAAATCCGGCAGCTAGTTTTTCCAATGCCTCTTCCGCCTGGCGTTTTTGCTCGGCCAAACGTTTTTCACGTGACCCTTCGAACGTACGAAACGCCTCAATAGCATTCCATTTTTGAGCTTCCTCACCTACTCTTACGATTTCAAGGCTTTCGATAACATCATCCTGAGCGATAGCATCCACGATATCCTGTCCTTCCACTACATGTCCGAAAACCGTATGTTTGTTATCCAACCAAGGGGTTTCAACGTGAGTGATAAAAAACTGAGAACCGTTTGTTCCAGGTCCGGCATTTGCCATCGATAACACTCCCGGTGTATCGTGTTTTAATTCCGGGTGAAACTCATCGTCAAACTGATATCCTGGTCCGCCAACACCACTTCCAAGTGGGCAACCTCCCTGAATCATAAAATCGGCGATAACTCTGTGGAATTTCAATCCGTCGTAATACGGTTTTCCCTGAGGTTTAACATCGTTCTCTAAACTTCCCTCAGCCAGTCCTACAAAGTTTCCAACTGTTCCAGGTGTTTTATCATGCGTTAATTTCACTAAAATAACGCCCTTGTTCGTATTAAATTTTGCGTAAATTCCGTCTTGCATTTTTTTTAATTTTAAATATAATGAGCAACAAATATAAGTTTATTTTACAAAATGTAACTTTCTTTATTTCCGCTTATAGGTTAGCGCATAAATAACTATTGAAGCTACCGACAACATTGCACCGCCAATAGAAAAGGCATGCCATTTTCCAAAATTCCACAGCCAAAGTCCAAAAGCCGATCCCAGTGCCGTTCCTAAAAAGCTAAACGACATATATACGGTATTCATCCGATTACGTGCTTCGGGTAATAACGAATACACCCGTGTTTGGTTGGAAATATGTACCGATTGTAAACCGACATCGATAAACACGATTCCAATCATGATTCCGATCATACTTTCGGAAGAGAAATAGAACACAATAAAGCTGATCAATAATAACAAACATCCGTAGCCTATTACCACTCTTGGGTTTCCTTTGTCTCCCAGTTTACCAACCAATGGAGCCGCCAAAGCACCGGAAGCCCCTACGATCCCGAAAAGTCCTATGGTAGCACTATTAAAATGAAACGGATCACCGGACAACAACAATACCATCGTAGTCCAGAAAGCCCCGAACTGTGCAAAACTTAGCGCATTGATCAACGTAGCTTCACGTAGCATCGGTTGTGTTTTGATTAACGAAAACAACGACTGTAGTAATTCGCCATAAGTTCCTTTAAAATCGGGTTTATTGACTGGGAATTTTTTCTGGATAACCAATACAATCAGCAAACACAAAACCGCTGCGATCCAAAACATCCCCCGCCATCCGAGCCAGGCTCCGATAAAACCACTCACGGTTCGCGAAATCAGAATCCCTACCAATAAACCACTCATCACCGTTCCGATAACCTTCCCTCTTTGTTCGGGCGAAGCCAGACTGGCCGATAGTGGTAGAATCAACTGCGGAACGATCGAAGCCGCACCAATCAGGAAACTGGCTATTTGCAGCATTCTGAAATTAGAAGCCGTAGCGGCAATGATAAGCGCTACAACTGCAGCCAAAGTTGTAATCTGAATTTGTTTTTTACGTTCCAGTTTATCGCCTAACGGAACCATAAAAAACATTCCGATAGCATAACCCGCCTGCGTCAGATAGGTAATCGTACCCGCCTGATCTTCGGGAATGGCAAATTCTTTTGCGATAAGGATAATAAGGGGTTGACAATAATACAGGTTTGCGACAATTAAACCTGTTGCAATGGCCATAAAGCCAACATCTGTTTTGGATAAGTTCATGCGGCAAAATTAAACCGATAAGTCTTAATTAAATCTTAAATTACGGGAAAAGATACGTGGCACCTAACAAGAAAAACAGACAAATAGTATATTTGTAAAGCACTTTTCTGACTTTTTCCGAAAAGCATCAATCAAAAAACACACTATGGAAATTCCAAAAGACTATTTAGCCACCAACAAAGCCACCTGGAACGAAAAAGTAGACCACCATGTGGATTCCGATTTCTATAATATGGAAGCTTTTTTAAACGGAAAATCAAGCTTAAACGATATTGAACTCCGTTTATTAGGCGATGTGACCGGAAAAAAAATCTTGCACCTGCAATGCCATTTCGGTCAGGATACTATTTCGCTCGCGCGAATGGGAGCCCAAGCCACCGGGATGGATTTATCGGACAAAGCCATTTCCAAAGCTCGCGAACTGGCCACACAGCTCAATGCCGACGCCACTTTTGTTTGTTCGGATGTATACGATTTACCGAATCAGTTGACAGGCGAATTTGATATTGTTTTTACCAGTTATGGTACCATTGGCTGGTTACCCGATCTGGACAAATGGGCAAAAGTGATTCATCATTTCCTCAAACCCGGCGGAAAATTCGTGTTTGCCGAGTTCCACCCGGTAGTATGGATGTTTGATTATGATTTTACAAAAATCGAATACAGTTATTTTAATACCGAAACCATTATTGAAACGACTTCGGGCACTTATGCCGATAAGGAAGCACCTATAAAAAACGAGTCGGTCAGTTGGAATCACCCCCTTACTGAAGTCTTAAATTCTCTTATCAAAAATAGACTGGAAATTAATACCTTTGAAGAGTACGATTATTCACCATACAGTTGTTTTAATGAAGTAGAAGAATTTGCGCCAAACAAATTCCGAATCAAACATCTGGACAACAAAATACCTATGGTTTACGCTATTATCGCCACAAAAAAATAACCTATGAAAAGTTTATATAATCCCCATTCCAATCAGGAAATCATTGATCGCATCAACCAACTGTCGCCGCATTCCCTATCCCATTGGGGAAAAATGACCGTTAGTCAAATGATGGAACACTGTCAGGCGCCATTAAAAGTAGCCTTTGGCGAATTAACGATACAACAAAGCCTGATTGGCTTTTTATTTGGCCGAATGGCAAAAAAGAAGTTGGTTAGCGACAAACCTTTCGATCCGAATATTCCAACAGCAAAAGAATTCATCATCACACACGAACCCGATTTCGATGCGGCAAAAAAAACATTGATTGAACATGTAAACCGTTTCCAGAATGGCCCTTCGGTGATTAAAAACCTGAAACACCCCTTTTTCGGACCTATGACCGCAGAAGAATGGGATATTTCCCAATGGAAACACCTTGATCATCATTTAAGACAATTTGGTGTTTAACCCAACTTATTATGATTGCTCTGAATAGAATCTTTCTGGCGGTTAGTTGTCTGACACTTTTTTCCTGTTCAAAAAGTGAATCTGCTTATAAACTGTCGGGAACTTTTATCAACACCTCCTATTTAGAGCAATCTAAAACAACATTATTGCGGGACATTCCTTTTTATGGTACCGAAATAACGTTCGGAAAAGACAGCATTCTTTTTTCAAACGGATTTGAAACCGGCAAACTCGCCTACACACAAAAAGGGAATCAGTATATTTTAAAAGAGGCCTATCAAAACAACGGTCATTTACAAAATAGGATTCTGGAAGCGACTTCCGATTCAACTTTTATCCTGAACGATACCGAATACACCACCGCTGCCACTTCTACGGTTTTTACAAAATCGAACATCCCGTTTGAATCGGCATTGGCAAAACAATTAATAGACGCCGAATACGAAATACAGTATCCGGAGACCATACAAAACACCCGGGTTACTTTTGCACAATCAAAACTTACCGGACTTCCAAATTATACCGATTACGATCTCTGTTATTCCGGCGATTGTATGCAAATGCTCACCGACACGATTAATGTTATTAGCCTACATCGTACGGACGGATCAGTCGATTTATTCGGCTGGCAATTCGGTCCGCAACAAACACTCAAACTGTATCGTGTTTCCGATCCGATTCCGGAAATTAAAGGCGAACAAAAAATCATCGGAACTGCCTTTATCCTTAAAAAAGTCGGGAAATAATCTCATTTTTATTTTTTAGCCTATTTTTGCCAAAATTTTTGAATATGCGCATTGATATCATCACCGTTTTACCCGAATTAATCAAAAGCCCGTTTGAAGCTTCTATTCTAAAAAGAGCGATCAGCAAAGGCTTGGTAGAAGTTCATTTTCACAACCTACGCGATTATAGCACCAACAAACACAAAAATGTAGACGACTATCAGTTTGGCGGAGGTGCCGGAATGGTGATGAGCATTGAACCGATCGACGCCTGTATTTCGAAATTAAAAAGCGAGCGCGAGTACGACGAAGTAATTTACATGACTCCGGACGGTGCCACATTAAACCAAAAAATGGCCAATTCGATGTCGTTATTAAAAAACATCATCATTTTGTGTGGCCATTATAAAGGCGTGGACCAAAGAGTACGTGATCAATTTATCACAAAAGAAATTTCTATTGGCGATTATGTATTATCCGGTGGCGAACTTGGTGCCGCTGTTTTAGCCGACAGTATCATTCGATTAATTCCGGGAGTACTGAGCAACGAGACTTCGGCATTAACCGACAGTTTCCAGGATAACTTGTTATCCCCTCCTATCTATACCCGTCCGGCGGAATACAAAGGATGGAAGGTTCCGGATATTTTATTGAGTGGAAACTTCCCTGAAATTGAAAAGTGGCGGGAACAAAAAGCATACGAACACACTAAAACCCGTCGTCCGGATTTATTGGAAGACTAATAATCAGTCGGATACCATTTTAATCGTATTTCCGTTTTTTATTGTTTTTTACTACAAAAACACTTGCAAAATACTGTAAAATTATTATCTTTGCGCCCATATTTGGACCAACCTCTGACGATATCCGTGAATGTTGCTCTGATTCAAACAATTAACATTAACAATCATGTCAAATTTATTAAAATTTGTTCAAGACGAATTCGTAGCGAAAAAAGATTTCCCTGAATTTGGAGCTGGTGATACTATCACTGTTTATTACGAAATTAAAGAGGGTGAAAAAACAAGAACACAGTTCTTTAAAGGAGTTGTTATCCAAAAAAGAGGTGCTGGTGTTACTGAAACTTTCACTATCCGTAAAATGTCAGGTTCTGTAGGAGTTGAGCGTATCTTCCCTATCAACATGCCTGCTTTACAAAAAATTGAAGTGAACCAAAGAGGTAAAGTTCGTAGAGCTCGTATCTTCTACTTCAGAGAACTTACTGGTAAAAAAGCAAAAATCAAAGAAAAAAGAAGAAGATAATTCTATTTCGATGTTTTATAGAACAAGTCCCGACCCTGTCGGGACTTTTTTTTTCGTTAAAATTCAACGTTCTAAATTATCAATTTAGCATTTTTTAAACCTCAAATTAATAAAATCCTAATTCCATCGTTAACCCGCTTATTACGACTGCATTTTCTATTGATTTTCGTATCTTTGCTACGCTTTTTAAAAGCCCGACACTACTAACATTATTTCGATACGATTTAAAAAATTCAAACGATGTCACAAAAATCAAAGATTATCTACACCATCACCGATGAGGCACCGATGTTGGCGACACATTCCTTTTTACCAATTGTACAGGCATTCACGGCTCCATCCGGAATTGAAATAGAAACAAGAGACATTTCTCTTGCCGGAAGAATTTTAGCCAACTTCCCGGAATTTTTACAAGAAGGACAACGCATTAATGATGATTTGGCCGAATTGGGAAAACTGGCTACAACACCAGAAGCGAACATCATCAAGTTACCGAATATTTCGGCTTCGATTCCGCAATTAAAAGCGGCGATCAAAGAATTACAAGCACATGGTTTTGCTATTCCGGATTACCCGGAAGATCCAAAAAACGATGCTGAAAAAGAAATCAAAGCCAAATATGCTAAAGTATTAGGATCGGCTGTAAACCCGGTATTACGTGAAGGAAACTCCGATCGTAGAGCGCCAAAAGCCGTTAAAAATTATGCAAAAGCAAATCCTCATTCTATGGGTGCCTGGTCTGCCGATTCTCAGACACACGTTGCGAGTATGGATCACGGTGATTTTTACGGTAGTGAGAAATCGGTGACCGTAACCGAAGCGACAGACGTTAAAATCGAATTTGTTGGTACTGACGGAGCAACAACGGTTTTAAAAGCCAGTACGCCGTTAAAAGCCGGTGAAATCATCGACAGTTCGGTATTGAGCTTAAAAGCCTTAAAAGAATACGTTTCGAAAGAAATCGAAGATGCACGTGCGAAAAACGTATTGTTATCGATCCACTTAAAAGCGACCATGATGAAGGTTTCCGATCCTATCATCTTTGGAGCCATCGTTGAAGTATACTTTAAAGACGTATTTGAAAAATATGCGACTTTATTTAAAGAATTAAACGTCGACACCCGTAATGGCTTAGGCGATGTATATGCTAAAATTGCCGGACATCCCCAACAAGCCGAAGTAGAAGCTGCCATTTTAGACACCTACAAAAAAGGACCGGCTTTGGCTATGGTAAATTCCGATAAAGGAATCACCAACCTTCACGTACCATCCGATGTGATCGTAGATGCTTCGATGCCAGCTATGATCCGTACTTCCGGACAAATGTGGAATGCTGAAGGCAAACAACAAGACACTAAAGCACTTATCCCGGACAGATGTTATTCCGGATTGTACACGGCTACTATTGATTTCTGTAAAAAGAATGGTGCTTTCGATCCTAAAACAATGGGAAGTGTTCCAAACGTAGGTTTAATGGCACAAAAAGCCGAAGAATACGGTTCACATGATAAAACCTTCCAGGCCACGGCTAACGGAGTAATCCGCGTGGTAGACGCTAACGGAACGGTTTTAATGGAACAAAACGTAGAAACCGGTGATATTTTCAGAATGTGTCAGACGAAAGATGCTCCGATTCAGGATTGGGTAAAACTAGCCGTTAACAGAGCAAAAGCGACTAGCACACCTGCTATTTTCTGGTTGGATGAAAACAGAGCACACGATAGAGAATTGATCAAAAAAGTAAATACGTATTTAAAAGACTACGATACAACTGGATTGGATATTCGAATTCTTTCTCCAATTGAGGCGACACTTTTCTCTTTGGAACGAATCAAAAACGGATTGGATACAATTTCCGTAACCGGAAACGTATTGCGTGATTACTTAACCGACTTATTCCCTATTTTAGAATTGGGTACTTCGGCAAAAATGCTTTCTATCGTTCCGTTAATGAATGGTGGCGGATTGTTTGAAACCGGTGCCGGAGGATCAGCTCCAAAACACGTTGAGCAATTCCTTGAAGAAGGTTATTTACGTTGGGACTCTTTAGGTGAATTCCTGGCTTTAGCAGTATCATTGGAACATTTAGGGAATGTTTTCAACAGTGATAAAGCTTTGGTATTGGCTGAGACATTGGATCAGGCCACAGAGAAATTCCTGGCTAACGACAAATCACCGGCACGTAAAGTAGGTCAGATTGACAACAGAGGTTCACACTTCTACTTGGCTCTTTATTGGGCGGAAGCTTTGGCAGCACAAACCAAAGATGCTGAACTTCAGGCTAAGTTTGCTCCTATCGCAAAAGAACTTGCTGACAACGAAGCTAAAATCGACGCTGAATTAATTGGTGCACAAGGTAAACCACAAAACATTGGTGGTTACTATCAGCCAACACAATCACTTACCGACAGCGCTATGCGTCCAAGTGAAACATTAAACGCTATTTTATCTAAATTAGCCTAATTATTCCGATTATATAACATGATAAAGGCAACCTTAAGGTTGCCTTTATTTTTATACTATTCTCTTACTCTTAACACCTGCCCATTTTTAATTATCGTTTTAATGAGAAATGTGATTTAAACTCTTTAATCACGCCCTCTTCCGTATAGGTAGCTGTGAACCAATAATCCGTTGATGGCAGTGGCTTACCATTAAGCTTTCCGTTCCATCCGCTGGATCGCGACGGTTTTATTTGTCTTAATAATTTCCCATAACGATCGAATATATAAATTTTTGCATTTGGATCGTTCACTAAATCACCAATATTCCAGAAATCGTGGTAACCATCACCATTTGGTGTAAAATAATGCGGGTAGTTAATTACCCTTATAGAAATCGTTACGACCGAACATCCATTGGTATCGTAAACCGTTACCCTGTGCATTCCGGAACTGACATTCGTAAATACAGGATCGGGCTGAATAGTATTGTCATCCAACTGATATACATAGTTCCCTATTCCGGTTACTTCTACAGTCACCGACTGGTTATCAGTAAAACTTTTCCATGCGTGAGCCTTTACTTTGGCCGGTTCCGATTTTCCAATCACCACTTTTGCCGGCAACGATGGACAACCGGTAGCTATACTCACTGCTCTAACCGAATAAACCCCTTGCTCGCTTACTTCATAAGTCGCTTCGGTAGCCCCCATAATAGGTTGTGGCATTCCCTCTATATCTTTATACCATTGAAATGTATGCGTCGTAGCATCGAGTCCGCTATTAATAGTATGTGTACTTAATACAGCACCTGTGTTGCTATCAATACACACAAAACCCGCGTTTGGTGTTGGCTTTTCCAATGGTTCCACACCAATCGTTAAGGTTGTATAACTCCTACATCCTTTATTATTTATTACTTCTATCAACAAGGTTTGCATGGCATCGGTGTTTAGAAACGCTGTTGGGTTCGGTATCAACTGTGTCGCATTTGGCGGGAAAGTGGCACTGCTGTAATAATTAAAAGTGTAACCTGTAGTCCCGCCAGTGATCTGACTTTCACGAATTGTAATGTCAAAGAGTTGTTGTTCGTAATTTGCCTGAGTATGACCACAATGGATAATCGCATCCGGTTGTTGCAATTGTAATGCTTTCTTTACAACCAGCTTAAAACTTCCAACACTATAACATCCTGTTTCTTTATGCGTTACCCGTACCCAGATCGTCTGACCATTGGTACCGATAACGTTTTCATCAGAAACCATAGTTACATCCGCTTCGGCATCGTCTTCAGAGTTGTAGTAATTTACCTGATATGCTGTAGGTGAATTGGTTTGTGCAGCAAGGATGATAGCCGTATTTACTGCTAAACCGAATGTTGTCTGGTTATCGTATGGGCTAGCATCTGTATCGCATTCTTCCATATCCAATGCCAACGGTAAAATGGGTTCCCGTTGAACGTATAACGGAAAAGAATACACTTTTTGACATCCGGTTACCGTATTAATCGCCAGTACCCACATTGTCTGATTCCATGGATTACTATTAAGATACGGTTGCGCTGTGATCGGGAACAATCCGTTTTGGGCATTCTCCTGAGTTTCGTGAAAACTGACACTAACATCCGTTACACCATTTAGCATGTCCGGAATTAAAGCGTTTAAATCAAAGCTTCCAATTCCGTCACCATCATTCCCGTCACAACTTGCTACCGGAGCAGTTGGCATAATCAATACCGGTAATGGTCCTGCTTTCAGCTCCATTGTCGTGACAGCATAACATCCGGTAATAGTATTCTGTACACGGACGTAAATCGTAGTCGAATCGGACGTATAGGATGACGGCAATGAATTTTGTCCTAGATTAGCATCCATCTCAGACGTATGGAAAGTCACCTTTAGTGCAGAATTACCTGCTTTAATCTCGTTTGCTTTGATTGTCAAATCAAAAACAGCATATCCATTGGTACCATTATTACAGGCTTTATAGGGAGCAAGTACCGGAAGCTCCGGTAAAGCAATTATATTTATCAAATGACTCCCCATTAGCTGTCGACTACAAACCGGTACATTAGACGAAACAATACTAATCAATTTATATATAGTAGAAACGGTTAATATCGGAGAAGTTATTGTAGCTGTTCCAGCGGCATCTAGCACTATAGACTCATTTAACTGATCATTTATCGAATACGTTACCGTAGCAAGTGGTGTACCGGTAAAAGTAATACGAGCCGTTTCACCCGAACAGACAGTCGTAGTTCCTGATATCGTGGCTGTTGGTAATTCTTTTAGCGTTACGGTAGCCGAACCCGTTAGATCCTGAGAACAAACAGGTGTCCCCAAGGTCGTTACACGAACCAAGGCATATGTACCGGCAGTTGTGGTCGAGACCATACCGGTTCCCGAAGTATTCAAAGTAATATCTTGTTCCGGACCACCGTCAACCGTATACGTAACACTGGCATGTGGCGTACCGGTAAAAGTTATCTCCGCCGTCTCACCCGAACAGACTGTAATGCTACCCGCTATGGTTGCTGTTGGTAATGGCAATACTGTAATCGTGGCCGAGCCGCTTAGATTTTGCGAACAACCTGGTGTTCCCGGAGTCGTTACACGAACCAAGGTGTATGTTCCGGTCTCGCTTACAGAAAGTGTTGCCGCTCCGGAATCATTCAAAACGATTTCTTCCTCTGTACCACCATCGATAGTATACACAACCCTGCAGTTCGGTGTACCAGCAAAAGTAATGGTGGCCGATTCGCCCGAACAAATAGTTGCTGTTCCTGTTATTATCGCCGCTGGTCTTGATTTTATCGTTATCGTAGTAGCGCCGGTCAGGTTTTGGGAACAGACAACCGCTCCCGAAGCCGTTACACGAACCAAAGTATAGGTACTGGCTGTTGTTGTAGAAACCGTTCCTGTTCCCGAACTATTTAAAATAATCTGTTGTTCCGGACCTCCGTTAATTCTATAAAAAACCGTAGCCAGTGGCGTACCGGTAAAGGTCACTATTGCTGTTTCACCCGAACAGATTGTTTCCGTACTTGTTATCGTAGCTGTAGGTAAGGGTAATACCGTTACTGTAGCCGAACCACTCAACTCTTGCGGACAACCCGGTATTCCCGGTGTCGTTACTCGAACTAATGTATATGTTCCGGTTTCATTTACCGAAAGCGTTGCCATTCCGGTAGCATTCAATACAATTTCCTCAGTTGCCTCCCCATTAAGAGTGTAGGTAACCGTACAATTTGGTGTACCGGTAAAGGTCACTATTGCCGTTTCACCCGAACAAATAGTCGTAGTCCCGGTTATTACAGCAGTTGGACGTGGTTTTATCGTTACCCTGGTGGACCCGGTTAAAGGCTGAGTACAAGCATGCGTTCCCGAAGTTGTTGCCCAAACCAAGGTGTAGATCCCCGCAGTTGTTGTTTGAAGCGTAGCTATTCCGGAAGCATCTAATACAACCTGTTGGTTTAAACCTCCATTAATCGTATATGTTATTGTAGCAAGTGGTGTTCCGGTAAAAGTAATGATGCCCGATTCACCTGTACATATTGTTTCTGTACTTGTTATAATAGCTGTGGGTAAGGGCACTACTGTTATAGTGGCCGAATCACTCAAAGCCTGTGAACAACTGGGGGGGCCAGGGCTTGTTACCCGAACCAAGGTATACGTTCCGGTTTCACTTACCGAGATAGTCGCCGCTCCAAAAGCATTCAAAGTAATCTGTTCTTCCGATCCTCCATTAATCGTATACGTAACAATGCAGTTCGGGGTACCGACAAACGTAACATCAGCCGACTCACCCTCACAAATGGTTGTTGTACCTCCTATTACGGCCGTTGGCAGCGGGTTTACTGTTATTATTACAGAATCCGTCAGATCACGGGTACAAATCAACGCTCCTTTAGATATCATTCGAACCAAAGCGTACGTTCCCGCTATTGAGGTCGAAAGCGTAGCTGTTCCCAGAGCATTCAAAACAATTTCTTGTTCCGCGCCGTCATTAAAGGTATAGGTAACGGTACTATTAGGAGCTCCAGTAAGCGTAATCGTGGCCGTTTCGCCCGAACAAATGGTTGTAGCACCTGTTATTTTAACCGTAGGTGCCGGTAATACGGTTATTACGGCAGAACCACTCAGATCCTGCGAACAATTAAGTACTCCGGGAATCCTCACACGAACCAAGGTATAGGTTCCAGCTGTTGTCGCCGAAATAGTTGCCGTTCCGGAAGCATCCAGAACGATCTGTTGATCGGAGCCATCGTTAAAATTATACGTTACAATACTATCCGGTGTACCGCTAAAAGTTACAGGCGTCGTTTCGCCCGAACAGATGACGGCGGTACCTGATATGGTCGCCGTAGGCAATGCTTGTACCGTAACTGTTACTTTGGCATCCAATACTTCCTCCTGGACCAATGCTCCGATACTATCATATACTTTTATACTTGTTAAACCATATACTCTCGTTACATTTAGGGTCTCCGAAAACGAAAATGTTCCTGAATCATCCAAAATTATGGTTTGTTCTGTACCACTATCTATATAATATTTTACAGTAGTATGCGGCGTACCGGTGATGGTAATGGTCACTTCATTGCCTGAACATATTGCTGTTGCACTGGAACTAATGGTTGCTTCCAATTCAATGATACCCACAGGTGGTGGTGGAGATGCTAAAGCACTTCTACTCTCTTCCGTATTTTCGCTATTGACCGCACTTCCGAGCCATTGCAAATCAAAACCGGCATCCGCTGTCGGCCTATCGATCCGGATATAATAAAATTCCCCTTCCGTAACATCCAACCATCGTACATATCTGTTTTCCGTTTGCATGGTGGTGGTGGTCCCATTCATCCCAATGCGATTGTTGCTTTTGCGATTGGCGCCTTTCCGTTTGACAGTGCAAGAACGTATGGGTTTTCCAAGATTCGAGCAGTCGCTGTTCGGACCATATACCCAAAAACTATACGGTAGCCCTACTTCCGGTTTTTTCGGAATAATATCAAATCCTAAGGTACCCGATGCTGTCACCTCAACTTTCAACCACATTGTAGTGCCATCTCTACTACTGGGTTTCGCTATCTTGTTAACAGCTGTTTCAGTAGTACTCACCTTAGATGTAAAAGTATCTTTTGTAGAAACAGTTACAAAATTGAAACAATCATTCGATGAATTTTGTGCCAGCATTGCACTAGAAAAAATAAGAACTAATACTACAAATAGTTTATTCATTTATTTGTATTTTCATTAATAAACTGTCAAATCCAAAATAAAAAGGGTTTAACTTCTATAAAAGATCTTAATATCTCCCTAAAAAGGTAATAACGTTTGTTAAGTTTTAAAAGCTATGAGACTAGTCAGAATACTTATTTTATAGGGAGACATTTCAGATCTATTTTTTAATAATTATAAATTCGGAACGTCGGTTTTGAGCATGTTGTTCTTTAGTACAATGAGTACAATTAATTTTAGGCTCAGTACTCCCAAAACCTTTAGCCGAAACACGCTCTTTTTCGATCCCGCTTGAAATCAGGTATTGTATCGTTGACAGAGCTCTTTTTTTAGATAATTCCATATTATACAAGGCATTACCTCTGGAATCGGTATGCGATTTTACAAAAACCATCCAGGCAGGATGCTCTTTCATCATTGCTATTAATTTGTCCAGTTCATTAGCTCCTTCTTCCGTAATATTCTTTTTATCGAAATCAAAATAAATCGGATTGAACACTACAATTTTCTCAATAGGCACTAAAGGTGTTTTAACCAGAATTTCACCTGATTTCACTTTCTGTACCGGAAAAGAAGCCGGTTCGAAATCCGGTGCTGACACCTGAAAGGTATAAGCTGTTTCACAATCGGTCTTATAATGTGCTTTCCCTTCGGCATCCGACTGTTTTATTTCGATTATAGTTCCTTTGACATCCAGTATCGCAACCGAAGCATTTGTTATCAAATCACCTGTTTCCTTATTCGTCACCATAGCTATAGCCTCAGCCGGGCAGATTGGAATAGCCATATAAATTGCATCTTTCCCATTTCGGTTGGAAGCAAAAAAACCGATATTTTTATTTTTATTGATTGTTAAAGCAAAATCATCCTTTCCGCTATTTATTGGTTTTCCCAGATTTAACGCAGGTTCTGAAGATTTTAAATCTATTTTAAAGATATCGAGTCCGCCAAATCCTTCCTTTCCGGAAGAAGCATAATACAAAATATCATCTTCGGCTATAAAAGGGAAATTTTCCTTTTCCGGTGTATTTACAGCCGATCCGAGATTTTCTGGTTCTCCATATCCATTGGCATCAATACGCACTTTCCAAATATCGGATTCCCCTATTCCTCCTGGCATATTCGAGGCAAAGTACAAGGTTTTTCCATCTTTACTTAAACTTGGATTCGTTACCGAATAGGCCGTACTATTAAATGGCAATGCTTCGATATTGGTCCATTTGCCATCAATTTTTGTCGCTTTATAAAGACCTTGTTGTCCTATTTTCACATTGTCTCTATTACGCTTGTATTGTTTGGCACTATGTCCGTCTCTTGCAAAATACATAGTGTTTCCATCACTGCTAATCGTTACCGGCCCATCGTGAAAAGGCGTATTTAATTCATCTATCGGTTTTGGTTCCGAAAAGGTGCCGTTACTATTTCGAATGGCCTCATAAATATCCAGATAAGGTTCATTTACCCATTTATCCAATTTTTGAGAAGTATTCCGGGTACTGACAAAATAAAGCGTATTATCATCCGCTAAGACAGCTCCAAAGTCACTTTGGTCTTTACTATTGATATCCATTGTCGTGATATCAAACATTTTGGGACGATGTTTTAATGTCTGAATATAATTCGGATTTGCTTTATACTCTTTGGATCGGATGTCGTTAGGCATCAGCGAAACAAAAACATCCATTTGTTTATTTGCTTCCGAATAGTTATCCAAAGCTTTCAGCGTCTTAGCATAACGATAATAAACCTCTGCATCCACATTATTCTCAACTGCTTTGGCATACCATTTTTCAGCCTCGTCCATTTTGGAAATATTATAGTAACTATCGGCTAGCTTGGCATAAACATAAGTATTCGCTTTTTTACTTTCGGCTAGTTTTAAATATTCGTCTATCGCTTCTACATATTGGTAATTCTCAAATAATTTATCTGCTTTTTTTGTAAACCTATCTTGCCCATAACTGGCTGTTAAAAGCAACAATAATCCTAATGTTATATATTGTTTTTTCATATGTCTGATTTGAAATTAGAAATATCGCGGTGACTGGGATACTTTTGTGGCAAAATTCAAGTCAAATAACAACATAAACTCGTGTGAAGCCGGCGTTGTTACTTTAAGATCTGATATGATATGGTCATAAGCATATCCGATACGAAGCCCTGGTAGAATCGTATAATTGACCATTCCTCCAAAAGAATCATCCAGACGGTAGGTGGCTCCAATCTCAAACTTATTAAAAAACAACATATTTGCTGACACATCCAAGGATATCGGTGCGTTAAATGCTGTTTTCAACATAAAAGATGGTTTAAACTTAGTATTCTCTGACACCTCAAACACATAGCCTCCTGTTAAAAAGTAATGTTGTACGTCATTTCCAAAATTATATTCTTGTCCGTTTCGCGTCACATCCAAATACGTTTTTTTCAACAAGGCTGGAACCGAAAAGGCCATATAATATTTCTGTGTATAATAGAAAAATCCGCTTCCTATATTAAAATAAGTAGCATTGGTATTCTCCGCAAAAGCGATATCGTCCGGATGCGGTACAAATCCGTTTCCTATTTCAGAGAATAATCCGATTTTATGGAATGTAATTCCGGTTTTTAATCCGAGTGCCAAACGATGTTCTCCACCTAAGTTTAACGTATAGGAGAAATCCGCATACACATTGTTTTCTTCTACCGGACCTATTTTATCGGATACTGCCGAGATACCTAAGCCTACATTTTTCCCAACCGGACTATGTACCGATAAAGTAGCCGTTTTGGGCGCCCCTTCAATATCGACCCATTGCCTACGGTACAACATCCCTCCGGACAAACTTTCTCTTGAACCGGCATATGCAGGATTCATCACATTCATATTATACATATACTGTGTATAATGTGGATCCTGCTGTGCATTAGCCTCTAAAATACATGTTGCCATTAACAGGGCTGTCAAATATATTTTTTTCATAATATTATTTATTACTTTGAAGTATGCTACTTGTTTAAAACAAACAGACTACATATATCGTTACTTAGTTACTTATCGTTGTCTGTTAACATAAACCCAACCGGTTACTTTTGTTCCGTCCTCTTTTACAATCATATAGAAATAGGTCCCATCCGGTAATTCGTTACCATTGCCCGACATTCCGCTCCACTGATTGGTATATTTGCCTTGGAATTTATATACTTCCCTACCATAGCGGTTAAAGATTTTAAGTTCCTGTATGTTCATGCCACTCAAATCGAAAGTATCGTTCAAACCGTCATTATTTGGCGAAATACCTTTTGGTATCATCCGACACGTATTCGATGTTACTGTAATGGCTACTGATCCTACACAATCATCAGCAATAATCACTTTAAAGGTTTGTGGTAAAGTGGCAGTTGGATTTTGAGCCATATATTCATCGACATTAAACGAATCTTCGTTTGTTCCTGCCGTTATACCATTCTGATCTTTCCAGGTATATACTACAGCCTCCGGATCATACGATCCATTAACCGGAATGGCCTTTAACAGTAACGATCCATTTTTACAACCGCTTTCCATAGTTGCCATAACTGGCGATGCTGTCAACTCTATTGAGGCTTCAGAATGCCCTGCCTCGGTACAGTTGTCCATATCCACTGCAACATTATAAGTAATCAGGTGAGTCCCAACCACAGCATTAGTAAGATCCAACACACCCGTTAGCGGATCAACAGCAATCGTAGTCGAACTAAATGTTCCGCCTGTTGTAAATCCCTCAACGGTTATGGGTTGTGGACTTGCTACTGCATTGACACAAACCGAATCATAACTAAATGTTATCGTTGGCGCTGTTAGCGGTACTACCGTTATCGTTGCCATACCATTTACCGACTGGTTACAATTTTGATCCGCGACACTTAACAATTCGTATACACTAGTCGCTCCTGAGGTAATTGTAGCTGTACCGCTGGAATCGAGTGTTATGGTTTGCGGTGTACCACTATTCACGGAATATGTTACAACGGCATTTGCCGTACCATTAAAAGTGATTGTAGCTGTTTTTCCGGAACAAATGGTAGCCGTACCGGAAATCGTCGCGTTTAATACGGGATATATTGTTAGCATCACCGAACCGGTCAAATTTTGTAAACACGTATTGCTACCGGTCACGCTTACCAAAGCATACACCTTATCCGTAGTTAAAACCGGGGTGATCAAAGAGGCCATTCCGTTACCATCTAATGTTATCGTCTGATTAGCACCTCCATCAATTGTATAGGTTACAACCGCATTGGCTGTACCCGTAAAATTTATCGTAGCTGTTGCTCCTGAGCAGACCGTTGTTGTTCCAGAAATTGTAGCTGTAGGTAGCGGCATAACCGTTATTGTGGTCGAACCGGTCACTTCTTGCGAACAGTTATTATCTAAAGTTACCCGAATCAAATTATAAACACTATTGGTTGTTAAAGTCGGAGTAATCAAAGAAGCCATACCATTCTCATCTAATGTTATGGTCTGATTAGCACCTCCGTCAACCGTATAGGTTACAACCGCATTTGGTGTACCTGTAAAATTTACCGTTGCCGTTGATCCTGAACAAATCGGAGGTACCTCAGAAATTGCTGCATTTAATTCTAAAGTTATGGTAATAGTCGCCGAACCGGTTAAGTTTTGCGAACATGTATTGACTCCTACAATACTGACCAAATTATACACCCTATCGGCGGTCAAAGCCGGAGTGGTCAAAGAGGCCGTTCCGTTTTCATCTAATGTTATCGTTTGATTGGAACCTCCATCAACGGTATACGTTACAATAGCATTTGGAGTACCCGTAAAAGTTATCGTTACTGCTGTACCCGAACAAATCATCCTTGTACCGGAAATCGTTGCTGTTGGAAGCGGCAAAATGGTTACCGTAGCAGCATCGGTGAGACTTTGCGAACATGTAGTAACCCCTGTTACACTAACCAACGTATAAACCGTAGTGGTGGTTAAAACCGAAGTCGTTAAGGTCGCAACCCCACTCCCATCTAATTGTATGGTTTCATTTTCACCGCCATTAATCGTATACGTTACGACTGCATTGGCGGTACCAGTAAACGTTAGTGTCGTCGTATTCCCCGAACAGATCGTTGTAGTACCCGTTATCGTAGCTGTTGGCAACGAATTTACCGTTATCGTAGCCGATCCGGTCAGATTTTGAGAACAGGCCGGTATACCCGAAGTCGTTATACGAACCAAGGTATAGGTTCCTGCCATTCCGGTCGAAATCGTCGCCGTTCCGGAGGCATCCAAAACAATCTGTTCTTCAGCCCCTCCGGTAAAAGTATAAGTGACTGTACTGTTTGGTGTACCGGTAAAAGTCACGGTGGCTACTTCTCCCGAACAGATAGTCGTAGTTCCTGATATTGTAGCTGTAGGTCGTGGTATTACCGTTATCGTTGCAGAATCCGTAAGCTCTTGTGAACAAATCGGTGTTTCCGAATTCAATACCCCAACCAAAGTATAGGTTCCAGCCGTTCCGGTCGAAATCGTCGCCGTTCCGGAGGCATCCAATGCAATCTGCTGATGTACACCTCCGTCGACAGTATAAGTTACAACCGCATTGGCTGTACCGTTAAAAGTTATGGTGGTCGTAGCGCCCGAACAGATTGTAGCGGTACCGGTTACGGTAGCTGTGGGCAATGGTTTTACGGTTATTACGGCGGAGCCCGTCAGATTTTGCGAACAGGCTGGTATTCCCGAAGCTGTTGCGCGAACTAAGGCATACGTTCCGGCAGTTGTGGTCGAAACCGTTGCCGTTCCCGAATCATTCAGAACAATATCTGTTTCTGTACCTCCATTAAAAGTATAAGTAATCGTACTACCGGGTGTACCGGTAAAAGAAATAAGAGCCGCTTCACCCGAACAGACAGTCGTAGTTCCTGATATCGTGGCTGTTGGTAATTCTTTTAGCGTTACGGTAGCCGAACCCGTTATATTCTGGGAACAAACAGGAGCTCCTAAGGTCGTTGCACGAACCAAGGCATATGTTCCGGCAGTTGTGGTCGAAACCGTACCGATTCCCGAATCATTCAAAATGATCTCTTGTTCCTGACCGCCGTCAACCGTGTATGTAACACTGGCATGTGGTGTACCCGTAAAGGTAATCGTTGCCGTTTCACCCGAACAAATAGTAGCTGTTCCTGATATAGTAGCTGTTAGTGAGGGCAGTACCGTTACAGTTACCGAACCGCTCAGATCTTGTGAACAACCCGGTGTTCCCGAAGTCGTTGCACGAACCAAAGTGTATGTTCCGGTCTCGCTTACCGAAAGCGTTGCCGCTCCGGAAGCATTCAAAACGATCTCCTGCTCCAAGCCTCCATTAATAGTATACACAACCCTGCAATTTGGTGTACCGGCAAAAGTAATGGTGGCCGATTCACCCGGGCAAATAGTTGCTGTTCCTGTTATTACCGCTACAGGTTTTGGTTTTATCGTTATCGTAGTAGAGCCGGTCAGATTTTGAGAACAGACCGCTACTCCCGAAGTCGTTATTCGAACCAAAGTATAGGTACTGGTAGTCGATGTTGAAAGAGTTCCCGTTCCCGAACTATTTAAAATAATCTGTTGTTCCGAACCTCCGTTAATTCTATAAAAAACCGTAGCCAGTGGCGTACCAGTAAAAGTCACTATTGCTGTTTCACCCGAACAGATTGTTTCCGTACTTGTTATCGTAGCTGTGGGTATGGGTAATACCGTTATTGTAGCCGAACCACTCAATTCTTGTGGACAACCCGGTATTCCCGGTGTCGTTACACGAACTAAGGTATACGTTCCGGTTTCATTTACCGAAAGCGTTGCTGTCCCGGTAGCACTCAAAACAATATCTGTTTCTGCTCCCTCATTGAGAGTATAGGTAACCGTACAATTTGGTGTACCAGTAAACGTAATCGTGGCCGATTCACCCGAACAAATAGTCGTAGTCCCGGTTATTACTGCGGTTGGACGTGGTTTTATCGTTATTGTTGTAGAACCGGTTAAAGGTTGAGTACAAGCATGCGTTCCCGAAGTCGTCCCACGAACCAAGGTATAAGTACCCGCAGTTGTTGTTTGAAGCGTAGCTATTCCGGAAGCATCTAATACAACCTGTTGGTTTAAACCTCCATTAACCGTATATGTTATTGTGGCAAGTGGTGTTCCGGTAAAAGTAATGATACCCGATTCACCCGTACATATTGTTTCTGTACTTGTTATGATAGCTGTGGGTAAGGGCACTACTGTTATAGTGGCCGAATCACTCAAAGCCTGTGAACAACCGGGGGGGCCAGGGCTGGTCACCCGAACCAAGCTATACGTTCCGGTTTCACTTACCGAAATTGTCGCTGAACCAAAAGCATTCAGAGTAATCTGTTCTTCCGATCCTCCATTAATAGTATACGTAACGATACTATTTGGCGTACCGATAAACATAACGTTAGCCGATTCCCCCTCGCAGATGGTTGTCGTACCTCCTATTATGGCCGTTGGCAGCGGGTTTACTGTTACTGTTACAGAATCGGTCAGGTCCCGGGTACAAACTAATGCTCCCGAAGACGTTACCTGAACCAAAGCGTACGTTCCCGCTGTTGAGGTCGAAAGCGTAGCCGTTCCCAGAGCGTTCAAAACAATTTCCTGTTCCGCACCGCCGTTAAAGGTATAGGTAACGGTACTATTGGGAGTACCATTAAGCGTGATCGTAGCCGTTTCGCCCGAACAAATGGTTGTAGTACCTGTTATTTTAACCGTAGGTGCCGGTAATACGGTTATTACAGCCGAACCACTCAAATCCTGCGAACAATTAAATGTTCCGGGAGTTGCTACGCGAACCAAGGTATAGGTTCCAGCTGTTGTTGCCGAAATAGTTGCCGTTCCGGAAGCATCCAGAACGATCTGTTGATCGGAACCATCGTTGAAATTATAGGTGACAGTACTTTCCGGTGTACCGCTAAAAGTTACAGGAGCCGTTTCACCCGAACAGATGACGGCGGTACCTGATATGGTCGCTATAGGCAATGCTTGTACCGTGACCGTTATCGTGGCATCCAACACTTCCTCTTGTAACAGTGCCCCAATACTATCATATACTTTTATACTTGTTAAACCATATACTCTCGTTGCTGTTGGGGTATCCGAAAACGTAAATATTCCCGAATCATCCAAAATTATGGTTTGTTCTGTACCTCCATCTATATTGTATTTTACGGTAGCATACGGGGTACCGGTGATTGTAATGGTTACAGTATCACCTAAACAAATCGTTCCTGCACTGGAACTAATGGTTGCCACCAAATCAATTACACCAACTGGCGGCGGAGAAAATCTGCTCGCCTCCGTATTTTCTATATTGGCCGCACTTCCGGTCCACTGTAAATCAAAACCGGCATCCGCTGTCGGCCTATCGATCCGGATATAATAAAACTCCCCTTCCATAACATCCAACCATTGTACATAGCCATTTCCTGTTACCGAATTCGTTTGCGTTATTGCAGCGTTTCCTTTCATCCCGATCCGATTGTTACTCCGGCTGATCTCATTTCCCTTGACCGTAAAGGAACGGATGGGTTTTCCAAGATTCGAGCAGTCGCGGTTCGGACCGTAAACCCAAAAATTATACGGAAGACCTGCTTCGGGATTTTTCGGAAGCATATCAAATCCTAACGTACCCGATGCTGTTGCTTTGACTTTTAACCAAACTGTCTTTCCATTTCTATTATCGGACTCGGTTACCTTATTAAAAACTGTTCCGACACTACTGGCACTCAAACTAAAAATACCATTCCCCCGCACATTAATTGCATTAACACAATTATTGGGTTCGCTCTGTGCCTGTATCATACAGGAAAAAACAAAGGATAGCACTGCAAATAATAGCTTTTTCATATTCTGACTCAAGTATTTTGTTACTTTATTTTTTAGAGGTTTTGTATGCTGAAAAGCCTAAAAAACCTTACTATATTTAAAAACGTAATAAACTTAAGATCAAAAATTAAGATAGCTTTATATCAAGTATTTATTGTCTACTTATTGTCTCGATTAGAACAATTATCTTGCTACAAGAAAGACAATCATCCGAAAAGGCTATATAGAATACTGAATAAAAATCCAATACTTTATTCCATTTTACAGCTAAATTCAATTCATAAAAAAAGACAGCCGGATGCCTGTCTTTATATACTATGACGAATAAGGATTAATTGAGCTTATCAACGAGGATCTGGTACTTCCTTCCAACCGGAACAATCCGGTCGTCGGTCAGGCAAAGATTGTGTTTATGATTCACCCGGAGGTGTTCTGCATTTACAATATGCGAACGATGTACCTGCACAAAACGGCTGTCGAGATTGTCCATAATTTCGATTAGACTACCATATACCACAATTGGAACCATCGTGGCCTCAATATAAAGTTTCAGATAATTTCCTACACTTTCAATACACACTATATCCGTAAGTAGAATATCGGTTATATCGCCGTTTACTTTAAGGCGTATCGTATCCTTTACTTGTATTTTCTGACTATTTGCATCACAAAACAACTTTGCCTTTTCAACTGCCTTTGCAAAAAGCGGGAACGAAACCGGTTTTAACAGATAATCCACCGCGTCATGCTGAAACGATTTCAAAGCATAGTCCGAATAAGCCGTCGTAACGATTGTAACAGGGCGTTTTGGCATACGTTCCATCAACTCTACCCCCGTAAGTATAGGCATATTGATATCCAAAAACACGATATCATAGCATTCATTTACGATCATTTGCAGGGCATCTTTACCATTATAAGCACTTCCGTCATATATCAATTCCGGACACTGTTCTATATGCGATTTTATAACCCGGTGTGCCGGTTTTTCGTCGTCAACGATCAGACATTTATATTTAATTTCCATAATTGTAATTCCAGTTTAAAAACACCAATGACATTTTTATCAATAGTAATTTTATGTTTTACAAACGACACAATCAATCTTCGTCTCAAATTTTCCAGTCCAAGTCCCGTACTTTCCAAAAATGACCCTTCTGCCAGACAATTATTCTCAATCGTAAAAATAAGATGATCTTCCATAAATTTCCAGTGGATGTCTACATAAGGCTGTTCGCATTCTGAAGAGAATTTAATGGCATTTTCAATTAACGTCATAAATACCAACGGCAGTATAAAGAAATCTTCAAAATCGCCCTCAGAATGTTCGGTTACCTTGAGATTATGGCTCTTATATTGATGGTATCCGATATATTTTTGTACAAAATCGATCTCTTCCGTCAAACAGACGTATTCTTTTTTAGTAGCTTCAATTTGATACCGCAACAAACCGGAAAGCTTTAGAATCTTCTCGGCCACCGTCTGTGGTTCGGCCAAGGCATCACCATACAGATTATTCATCGCATTAAGCAGGAAATGCGGATTGAGTTGTTGTTTTAAAAACGTCAATTCTGCCTGAGAATTCAAGAGTTTTTTATGGGTTCGGAAGACATTTTGCAGCACCCATAAATTGATAAAATAAATCCCGGTTCCAACAAAAAGCATAAAAAGTGTTCCGAGTATCTCGTTAAAAAGCGAAATATATTCCCCAAAATTTTGGGTAACCTGTACCTGAACGATGATATAAAACACCCAAAAAAGGGCAAAATATTTAAAAAAAGTAAAATATTTTTTCTCCAAAAGAAATTTTCTTACAAGAATTACGTTACTAAACATGACCGCCCCATAAATGGCTGTTAAAATCAATATTAGTTCAATTAGAATGTATTCCGGTGTTTTATCCTGCGTTCTGTCGGCATATTCATTATAAAGGAATAAGGAAAAAAGCAACAGGTAAAAGGTGATATTCCGAAACCAGAAGTTTTCGTAGGCTAGGCGTATTTTCATAATTACAAAAATAGAGTAAACGGACTATTTTCAACCCATTAGCCCTATTTTTTATACGAACGCCACTAGTATAATAAATCGAATATTTTATATAAATTTTAACTTAATTTTTCTTGCAGAAGATATCTTTGCAGTAATTTTTTAATCATCAATCAAAAAACGACAATTATCACAAAAAATGAATTTCAAACTTTTAATTTGCCTGTTTTTTTGCTCAGTCGGCATCGTTGCCCAGGAGAAAGTGACACTAAGCGGTACCATTTCGGATAACCGGAACAACGAGACCCTAATCGGGGTAACCGTTTACATTAAAAGCCTGCAAACAGGCGCTACAACAAACGAGTATGGCTTCTACTCGATCACCGTTCCAAAAGGAACGTATACCGTACAGGTAAACTATATGGGGTATCAGGGTGTTGAAGAAACCCTTAATCTGAACCAAAATACCCGTAAAAACTTCGCATTAGGCGAAAATTCACAGGATCTTCAGGAGGTAGTCATCACCGAAAACAAGAAAAAAGTCGACATCCGCCGACCGGAGATGAGTGTGAATAAACTGTCCATCAAAGAGATCAAAAAAATGCCGGTTGTTTTAGGAGAAACCGATGTCTTAAAATCGATTCTGACACTTCCCGGGGTGACCAATGCCGGTGAAGGCGCCTCTGGATTTAACGTACGTGGTGGAGCAGCCGATCAAAACCTGATTTTACTCGATGAGGCTACCGTTTACAATTCATCCCACCTTTTCGGTTTCTTTTCGGTTTTTAATTCCGATGCAATCAAAGATCTAAAACTCTATAAAGGAGGTATACCGGCGCGATTCGGAGGCCGATTATCATCCGTTTTAGACATTTATCAAAAGGAAGGAAACAGTAAAGAATTTCATATGAATGGTGGTATCGGATTAATTTCCAGCCGTATACTGGCCGAAGGTCCCATCACTAAAGACCGCGGTTCGTTTCTGGTAGCCGGAAGAAGTTCTTATGCCCATCTATTCCTGAAAATGACGGATAATAAAAACTCCGCTTATTTCTATGATTTAAACACCAAATTAAGCTACAAATTAAACGATAATAACAACCTATATCTATCGGGTTACTTCGGTCGTGATGTATTTGACTTAAACGATAGCTTTATGAATACTTATGGTAATACCGTGGTAAACCTACGTTGGAACCATTTGTTTTCCGACAAGCTTTTTTCCAATATGTCCCTGATTTATAGTGACTACTATTATGGACTTACACTGGACTTTGTTGGATTTAACTGGGATTCGGGAATTAAAAATTATAATTTTAAATACGACCTGAAGCACTATATCTCCAATAAACTACAGTTGAGCTACGGGGTAAATGCGATCTATTATGACTTTAACCCGGGAACGATCGAACCGAACAAACCAAATTCGGGTATCAACGCGGACCAATTGGATAAAAAATACGCCTTCGAGCCTTCATTTTATATCGATGCCGAGCAAAAACTAACGGAGAATCTTTCTGTTAATTACGGTTTGCGCTATTCGATGTTCTACCGTTTGGGGCAACAAAAAGTCAATACGTACGAAAATAATCAGGCGGTTATTTTTAACAATGATCTGAAAATCTACGAAAAAGCCACGCCAACCGGAAGTGAATATTTCGGGCGAAACAAAACCATCACCAGCTTTGACAATTTCGAACCACGGGTAGCGGTTTCCTATGCTTTAAATGACGACCAATCCATAAAGGCGAGTTACAACCGTATGAGTCAGTATTTGCATCTGATCTCCAATACAGCTTCGCCAACGCCATTGGACGTATGGGCGCCAAGTGATAATTTCCTGAAACCTCAGACATTGGATCAATATGCCATCGGATATTTCCGCAACTTTAATGAGGACAAATATTCCCTTGAGGTGGAAACTTTTTACAAAAACATCAAAAACCGCGTCGATTATATTGACGGTGCCGACCTGATTGCCAATAATGCCATCGAGCAGGTAATCTTAAACGGAAAAGCCCGTGCCTATGGTTTGGAAGTATTGTTACGTAAAAACACCGGAAAACTAACCGGTTGGGTATCCTATACCTTGTCTCGTTCCGAACAGCAAACCCCGGGAAGAACGCCGAACGAAACCGGAATTAACAATGGCGATTGGTACCGTACCGGATACGACAAAACCCATAATCTTTCGATAACGGGATCGTATACCCATACCGATAAATGGACTTTTGGAGCCATCTTCGCGTTACAATCAGGACAGCCGGTAACCTATCCAAACGGACAGTACATTTATCAGGGAATTTCAGTACCAAGCTATGGTGCCCGAAACGACAATAACCTTCCGTTATACCACCATCTGGACGTATCGGCAACTTATACGCCGAAACCGGAAAAGAAAAAAGGATGGCAAGGCGAATGGGTGTTTAGTATTTACAACCTGTACAGCCGTAAAAATGCAGCCTCGATCAGTTTCCGACAAAATGAGGATACCGCCAGAAATGAAGCGATCAAACTATCTATTTTCGGGATAGTACCGTCCGTAACGTATAACTTCAAATTCTAAAGTTTCAATTAAGATTCTATCATTATGAAAACGATATTAAAATATTTTACATTCCTGTTCGCCCTGTTGATGCTCAATAGTTGTGAAGAAGTTGTTGATGTTAAACTGGATACCGCTCCGCCCCGATTGGTTGTGGATGCCGCCCTTAACTGGGTTAAAGGAACTACGGGTAACAATCAGGTGATTTATCTAACGACGACAGCCGATTATTTTGGTACCGAAATTCCAAAAGTTACCGGAGCTACCGTGATCGTAACCAACAGCAGCAATGTCGATTTTAACTTTTTGGAAGCCGTACCCGGTGAATATATCTGTACTAATTTCGAACCGGTTTTAGGAGAGACCTACACCCTGACCATCGTTACCAATGGTGTGACGTATAAAGCCACTGAAACCTTAAAAAGTGTGGCCAATATTCTAAACATCGAACAGAAAAATGACGGAGGTTTTACCGGTGATCAGATTGAACTGAAAACCTTTTATAACGATCCCGGCGATGAAGACAATTATTACTTATTCCGATATGTGCGTAATAATACACTGGCTGTTTTTCGTGCCAACGACGACCGTTTTGTACAGGGTAATACCACGTTCGATATTTATTCGCACGAAGATCTGAAAGCTACAGACAACGTAAACATCCGTTTGATGGGGATTTCCAGACAATATTACAATTATATGAACATCCTGATTAGTGTTGCACAAGGCGGCGGCGGACCGTTCCAGACACCACCGGCTACCGTACGCGGAAATGTGATCAACCAAAACAACCAGGCCAATTATCCTCTCGGATATTTTAGCCTGTCGGAAGTCGACGAAACCACCTATACGGTACAATAAAAATCAAAAAGACAACTTTCACCGGTTGTCTTTTTTGTTTTAAAATCATTGCTTACTTTTGAAAGAACTCAAAAGCAAAAAAATGTCTTCACACCATATTGTCCGCGACGATCAGGAACCGGCACTAATCATTGCCAACGGAGCACCCTGCAACGACGAACTACTCGGACAGTTGCTGGAATGGTCCCCATTAGTCATCGTACTCGATTCGGCTATGGAACGCGTACTCGATCTCGGAATCAAAGTAGATGTACTCTTAGGGGATTTCGATCGGGATTTTGATGCCGAATTTTACCGACAAACCCAATATCCGATTGAGATTGTTCATACACCCGACCAGAACAAAACCGATCTTGAAAAAGCCTTCGACTATCTGATCGAACGAAAAATACCGGCTGTTAACGTAGTTTGGGCCACCGGAAAAAGAGCCGACCATACCATTAGCAACATCACCAATATTATCCGCTACCGCAACCTCCTTAAGATTGTAATTCTGGATGATCATTCCAAAATATTCCTATTGCCAAAAAAGTTTGAAAAATGGTATCCGGCCGATACGATACTTTCCTTAATTCCAATCGGAACCGTACAGGGTATCCAGTCGAAAAACCTGTTTTATCCGTTACAAAACGATACCCTAACCATTGGCTATCGCACCGGAAGCAGCAATCACGTCAATGAAGACGGTTTGGTCTGTATCGAACATCAATCCGGTGATTTATTACTAATGGAATGTTTTGATTAATATTTATTACTCATTTTTTTAACCATAAAAATAAATAATAAATAAATTTTAATTTTTAATTGAAACAAAATAGTATTTTAGGCTACATATAAATTAGCATACAACCTACAACTCCAAAACCAATGAAAAAAATATTGCTTTGCGGCTTCGCACTTTCTCTGTTTTTAAGCAGCTGTTCCCCTCAGAAGAATACGTCTTCCAAGGATTATGTATCCAAGTATATGAATACAATTAATAAGGATGAGCTAAAAAAGCACCTCTATATTGTAGCTTCCGACGAGATGCAGGGACGAGATACCGGGACACCGGGACAGAAAAAAGCCGGTGAATACCTGATTGCCGAGTATAAAAAAATGGGGATTTCCTTTCCGAAAGGAGCTGATGGTTTTTACCAGAAAGTCCCATCCGAATTTATGGCACGCCCTTTTAGTCCGAAACTGAACGATTCCGAAAATATCTGGGCCTATATTGAAGGTTCTGAAAAACCGGAGGAGGTATTGGTGATTTCCGCACACTATGATCACGTAGGGATGAAAAACGGAGAGATTTACAATGGTGCCGACGATGATGGTTCCGGAACTGTTGCCCTACTGGAGATTGCTCAGGCATTTATAGACGCCAAAAAAGCCGGCCACGGACCCAAACGTTCGATTCTTTTCCTACATGTTACCGGAGAAGAACACGGACTACACGGATCCCGATACTATTCCGAGCATCCCCTATTTCCGTTAAAAAATACGATTGCCGATATCAATATCGATATGATCGGACGACGTGATCCGGCGCACAAAGACAATGGTAATTATGTATATGTGATCGGTTCCGACCGTTTGAGTACCGATTTGCATAACATCAACGAAGAAGCCAATAAAAAATATGTAAATCTGTTATTGGATTACAAATACAACGACCGAAATGATCCGGAACAAATTTATTTCCGTTCCGACCATTATAACTTTGCCAAACACGGCGTACCGGCGATCTTTTTCTTTAATGGCGTTCACGAAGATTACCACCAGCCGGGTGACACTCCGGACAAAATCGAATACGATTTACTGGAAAAAAGAGCCAAATTGGCTTTTGCTACCGCTTGGGAACTGGCCAATCGCCCTAACCGTATCGTAGTAGATAAAAACGGTGAATAATTCAAAATAAAAACACCTGATCCCTTTTAAAACAGATCAGGTGTACAAATTAAAGAGTATTAGAAGGCACTTGTTGGACTATAAAAGACTGACAGGTGTTTTTTTATTCGGTTACTTTTTCAATGGTATAGCCTACATTTTTTAATTGTTCCGTTAAAGTAGCCTCCGAAACCGTATCACTGTTAATCGTCAGGATCTTTTGCGGATTTTCGGTATCTACTTTCCAGTTATCCGAACCGACAAGCGGATTTAACACCGGAGTTACTTTTTCGATACATCCGGCACATTTAATATTGGTTTTAAATTTCATTGTTTTCATTGTATTTATTTTTTAAATTTTAAAAGTAAACTGTTGCTCACCACACTTACGGAACTCATCGCCATAGCCGCTCCGGCAATCATCGGGTTTAATAAAAATCCATTGATAGGGAACAATACGCCGGCGGCAATCGGAATTCCGATCACGTTATAGATAAACGCCCAAAACAGATTTTGTCGGATCGTTTTTACAGTTTGTTTGGACAGGTGAATCGCCACCGGTATTTTTTTCAGATCGGACGAAATGATCGTCATATGTGCCACATCCATCGCAATATCCGATCCTTTTCCCATTGCAATACTCACATTCGCCTGAGCCAGCGCCGCGCTATCGTTGATTCCGTCACCAACCATAGCCACCACGCGGCCTTCACTTTGCAATTGTTTTACAAATTCCGATTTATCCTGTGGTAATACCCCCGCTTTGTATCGTTTAATATTGAGTTCTCCGGAAACGGAAGCCGCGGTTGCTTCATTATCCCCGGTTAGCATAATCACTTCGATACCGTCGCGTTGTAATGTTTCGATAGCCTGTACCGAAGTTAGTTTAATCGCATCCTGAACTGCAATTATAGCCAGTACTTCCTGAGCCGAACCAAAAAACAATACGGTAGCCGCTTTTTGGTAATAATCGTCTGCAAACTGTTGTAATTCCTTTGAAATGCGAATGTTTTCATGTTCCATCAGTTTCTGATTTCCTATAAAATACGTTTCACCACCGACAATTGCTTTTACACCAAAACCGGTTATACTCTCAAAATGATCCAGAGTAACTGTAGCCAGTGAGGCAAATTCTGCAACCACCGCCTGTGCCAGTGGATGTTCGGATTGTTTTTCAATCGATTTTAATACTGATGCTTGGGCTGTATTATCGTGCAACCATTTTGTAGCCGTCACTTTTGGTTTTCCTTCGGTAATCGTTCCCGTTTTATCCAAAATGATCGTATCCACTTTCTGAGCCAATTCCAGACTTTCAGCATCTTTAATCAGAATACCTTGTTCGGCACCTTTTCCAACACCGACCATAATGGCAGTAGGCGTGGCCAGTCCCAAAGCACACGGACAAGCAATTACCAATACCGTAACCATGGCCATTAATCCCTGAGTAAATCCGTTTTCACCTCCAAAAATCAACCATATGATTAAAGTCAGGATAGAAATTCCGACTACAATCGGCACAAATATCCCGGCGATTTTATCAACCAGTTTTTGAACCGGCGCTTTACTCCCCTGTGCATTCTGCACCATTTTAATAATATGTGCGAGTAACGTATCCCCACCTACTTTTCGGGCGCGGAATTGCAAACTTCCTTTCTGATTAAGTGTTCCGGCAAAAACTGTCGTTCCGATTCCCTTTTCGACCGGGATTGGTTCTCCGGAAATCATACTTTCGTCTACAAACGAACTACCGGAAACCACCTCCCCATCTACCGCAATTTTTTCTCCGGGTTTAACCAAGATCAAATCATCAAACACAATTGATTCGATGGGTGCTTCCATAAATTCACCGTTATCTTTTACCACCGTTACCGTTTTCGGTTGCAATCCCATCAATTTTTTTATCGCCGAAGCCGTATTTCCTTTGGCTTTTTCTTCCAGTAATTTTCCCAGCAAAATAAATGCAATTACCACAGTAGCCGCTTCAAAATAAACATGCGCATGTAGTCCTCTTTCGTGCCAGAAATCGGCAAAAAGGGTATTAAAAACACTAAAAATATAAGCTATACCGGTACTCAATGCGACCAATGTATCCATATTGGCCGAACGGTGTTGTAACTGTTTCCAGGCATTGATAAAGAAATCTTTTCCGTACCAAAACAAAACCGGAGTGGCAAAAAACCACATGATTTCATTTCCATAAGGCATATCCATAAAAAACATCCCGATTATAAAAACCGGAAGCGTTAACAGTGAGGCACCTATCGTTTTCTTTTTAAGTTCGTCGTAGTGATTTTGTTGCTGTGCTTCCAGCACTTCGTTTACGTTTACATCATCTTCAATGATCATATCGTAACCAATAGCCTGCATGGCCTTTTTAAAATCGTCGAGTGAAGCGACACTTGAATCGTATTCTACTTTTGCGGAGGCATTCGCATAATTAACCGCCGCGTCGATAACACCTTTCTGATGTTTCAACATACTCTCCACACTCACTGCACATGAGGCACAAGTCATCCCGGTGACCGGAAAGTTTTTAGTGATTGCTTCCATATCGGTATTTGTTTTGTTAGAACAAAGTTAGACCGGAATACGTAAAAAATTATTGTAGAATTTTATAATGGAGTTGTAAGATTTACACTTTATCCAACGGAATTCGTTTTTCCGAACGGATATTTTTAAAGTGCGACGGTGTGAGACCCGTTACTTTTTTAAACTGATTGCTCAGATACGCCACACTGCTATACCCTAACAGATCGGCGATTTGCTTTAACGACAATTCATCGTAAACGATCAGTTCTTTTACCTTTTCGATCTTTTGGTGGATCAGGTATTTTTCGATTGTTATTCCTTCCATTTCCGAAAAAAGACTACTTAGATAATTATAATCGTATTGTACTTTATCGGATAGAAACTCCGATAAGGTTAGTTTTGTTTTTTCCTGATCGTGGTGAATAAAATTAATAATTGTGGTTTTCACCTTTTCGATAAGCTGCTTGCGTTTGTCGTCAATAATCTCGAAACCGATTGCTACCAAAGCGTCCGAAAACTGTTGCAACTGCGACTCCGGAACCGAATCGGCCAGTGTAACCTCACCCATTGTAACCTGTTGGTATGAAAGCTCCATTTGATCCAGGATTTGGGTAACCGCCAAAACGCAACGTTGGCAAACCATATTTTTAACAGCTATTTTCATAGTATAAATTTACTGTCAAAGATACAATTTGCCAACGGTAATTTAAATTCTTAACTTCTTTTTAAGGTTTCAGAATTAATAAGGAAGGCGTATTATTGAGCCAGGTACTTCGGGATTCCACCAGTTTTTTCCAGCTGTCAACACTAATGATCATTAAATCCTGGTCTTGTAAAAATTCCTTTTCAATTTTACGTTCGTTTAGCAACTTAATATGATTCGGCGCCTGTTGTTCGATCGCACGGATGCCTTCTTTGATTGTCGCATTGTTTTTAATATTCCCAACCACGTCCAAAACCGTCACCTGTGATTCGACATTTGCGATAAGCTTTTGCGCGTAATCGATTAGAAAAGCATCGGTATCGTCAAACAAGGTTACAAAAACGCGATCGGCTTTTTCAAAATTCTTGTTTACCAACACCCCTACCGGCACTTCCGTTTTTGCCAGAATTTGTTCGGTACGCTCGTCAAACGGCGAATTTTCGAATAACTTTTCCTTACCGGTAAACTTATTCAACAAGTTCTCCGGATTGATGATACGCGTTGTAAATCCAAGAATCTTACCCAATAATGTTCCTTCAAAAATAGATTGCCCCAAGGCGACCAAAACCAGGTCAAACTCTCCTTTATTGGACACTTCAATAATATCCGAATCCACATCGGTTGAGGTTTTAAACAAGGTCGTCACTTTCTGTTTTAACTCTTTCGATTCGGCTAATACCGGTTTAAAACACTGTTCTTCGAACTCCTCCACATTAAACGGATGTACTTCATTACTCGACGGAATGTGCATGGCTGTAACCATCGCATTCTTCTTCATTTTTTTAACAAAAGTATTCGCAAGTCGCAACAAACCTTTTCCTTCTTCAGGCGTATCGAACGACACCAATACCTTATATTTACTTACCTGACTAATTTCAGCCGGGACAATTTCATCTTTGGTCTTGAATATATAATTGATCAAATCTAAAGCCGGCCCTGTCATCAGAGTTGTAGCCAAAGCCATAATAACCATCATTGCAAAGATTTCCGGTTTTAAAACCCCTAAATCATATCCGATATTTAAGACGACAAGCTCCATCAAACCTCTGGTATTCATCAGCGCACCAATCATCAAACTATCGCGCCAATTCTGACCCACAAATTTGGCCGTAATAGTACTTCCGACAAATTTTCCAACCACCGCTACCAATACAATCAAACCACAGATTTTCCATAAATACGGATCATCCAAAAGTCCGATTTGTGTTCGTAATCCGGTAAAAACGAAGAACAATGGTAATAACATTACCTGCGAAACGTCCTCAACTTTTTCGATAAAGATATTTCGAAAACGCATATTGTCCGGCATAATTGCTCCGGCCATAAAGGCTCCGAATAAAGCGTGAATCCCGATTACCTCTGTAGCATAGGACGAAATTAATAACGTCAGGAAAAATATAGCCACAACCGATTTCGTAATGCTTTCTTTACTCGTGTACAAATCTCCGATTCTTTTTAGGAATGGTCGTACCACTTTAAGCATCAAAATCACATAAATAATCGCAAGTGCTATAATATATAAGGAACTTAAAAACGAGCCGGCCTTTACAATTGCGATTACCGCTGCCAGAATACACCAGGCTGTGATATCATCGGCCGCAGCACAAGTAATTACCATGGCACCAAGTTTGGTTCGGTGTAATCCTCTTTCCTGTACAATACGCGCCAATACCGGGAAGGCAGTAATACTCATTGCGATACCGGTAAACAATGCAAAAGAGAGGAATTCCACACCATCCGGGGCAAATTGGGTGTAAATAAAATAGGCCAGTACCATACCGAGCGTGAACGGAATCACGATACTCGCATGACTGATAACAACGGCTTCTTTAGCTTTATTTTGTAGTACTTTCAGGTCGAGCTCCATCCCGACCACAAACATAAAAAGGATTAATCCGATTTGACTCAGGAACTGCAAATTTCCGAGTGATGCTTCCGGGAATAACAAATTGGAAAACTCCGGAAAATAGGTTCCTACAAGTGATGGTCCCAAAACGATACCGGCTAGGATTTCACCAATAACCATTGGTTGTCCAATTTTTTTACATAACTCTCCAAACAAACGCGCCACAAAAACAATGGTCACAATTTGTGCTAATAAAATGGCTAATGGATGTGTCAGATTATGAATTAGTGATGACAAAAATTCCTGCCATTGACTATTTCCAGAGTTAGGCAGTACAATATGTCGACCTGCTTCCAGCACCTTTCCGTTTTGGACAGTCCAATACATGGCCGCGAAAGCGACTCCTAATACGCCGACATAAAAGAAGCTATTTTTAAAATTTTTCATAAGTTATCATTTTGGCTTATCCTAATTTTGGTGCAAATATGCTATATAAAGCCTTGAAAAAAAATGAATTCGTAATATTAAAAACACCTCTTGTAACGAAGTCGGTAAAAACTGTAACAAAATGCTACAGCTTCACTTTCTCTACAAATTCCGGGCGGTAACTTTCGCTTAAACCGAAGTTAAACGGCTTACCATTTGCCATTATCACATTGGCAGTAATCTCGTCATGCGAATAAAACTGGATGTTTTTTATCGCCAGTGCTTCTTTTTTATTGATACGGCAAAATTCATCCGTTGGCAGCTGTTTTAACAACTTTTCAAAAGAATAATTTTTAGCCACAAAATTGGTAAGATCCTGAAGATAAATCACTTTATCCCGACTATCGGTTTCGGCCGATTTGATAAAGAAAATCTGATCGATGGGTAGTATCGTTTTCCCCTTATCGGTATTTAACTGCAGGTGTTTTCGAACAACTTTAGTAGACTCAAAACGCTTTAGTGCCTTTTGAATGGCTTGTTGCAAACGCTCTTTTTTAATTGGTTTTACGACATAATCCACCGCATCGAGATCATAGGCTTCGACCGCAAAATCCTTATACGCCGTTGTAAAGATAATCGCCTTACCTTCCATAAGATTGGCCACTTGTAACCCATTAATTCCCGGCATCTCAATATCAGAAATTAACAGGTCAAAATCATATTTATTACATTCGGCAAGAAACGTTTCCGGATCATTAAATGCTTTGATCACTTCCAATTCCGGTAGTTGTTCGCAAAGCATTTTCAGATAGGTTAATCCCGGTAATTCGTCATCAAGAAGCAAGCATTTGAGTTTTGTACTCACGTAAATTAATTTTTAATTGTGCGACATAGACATCTCCATCAATGAATTTGTCCAGTTTGTAATGGTTTTTATAAATAATCTTTAATCGTTGTTCCAACGTTTCCGATCCCAGTCCGCTATTTTCTTTTTTAAAGGCCGCTTTACTGGAAATTTTATTGGTCACCGTCATTGAAAAAACCTGACTTTTTAATTCGATAACCACCGTAATAAAAGCATCAGCACTTTGCAGATCGGCATGTTTAAATGCATTTTCAATCAGATCGATCGAAATTAATGGTGCCATTAATTGCTGTTGGTACGATGCGTCCGTTTCGTCGATTTTCTTTTTTATCGTAAGTGCAAAAAGGGGACTAATTTTAATCTTATTAATCTCAATCAGGTTTAATGCAAATTCAATTTCTTCTTTTGGACTCACAAAACGCCTCCTACTTTCATACAATATATAGTCCAATACATTCGACAACTTGTCCATTGCAAAATACGTCTGATAGGCATGCGACTGTATCGAATTCAATATATTTTTAAACAAGTGCGGGTTTAGTTTGGACTCGAGAGATTCCAATTGCAGATGATTGAACCGTTCTTCAAAATCCACATATTTAACCTGCATATATTTTTTTTCTTTTTCAAGTTGTTGCAGTCGATACAAGAGATATCCCGCGATACAGAGAATCAGCAGACATAAAAATAAAAATATATAATCCAGGTTTGTCATGTATGCAAAGGCTTATTTTTCGACCGGTTTTTTATCATCGTTCCAAGCGTCAATGCCACCATCCAGTTCCACGATTTTTTTAAATCCTTTTTCCTGTAGGATTTCAACGGCCTCAGCGCTTCTCCCTCCGGCTTTACAATACACATAAACCGGTTTGGTTTTATCCAGTTTATCGACTTCCTCGCCAAAGTTTTTTTCGTAGAGATGCAGGTTTTTAGCCCCTTTCAGGTGACCTGACTGGTATTCTTTCGGAGTACGCACATCGATTAGCTGTCCTTTATTGGCTGTAATCGTTTTTTCAAAAACTTCGGGGCCTACCAATTGCGTTCCTGGTTTTACCTGTGCCTGACAGGCGGTAAAAAACAAGACAACAAACAGTAGTTTAAAAAAATTCAGTTTCATAATCTTCCAATATTAAAGGCCTAAAAGTACAAAAAATGTCTGTAACCAACTGCCAATGTTTTCGTATGATAAATATCATTTTTTTTTGAATTGCCCTGATTTAATTTTGTTTGTTGAAAATTCAGTTTTAGGTTATGGCAATTTCACTAGTTCAAAAATATAATGTTCCCGGACCGCGCTATACAAGCTATCCAACGGTTCCGTATTGGGACGATTCGCAGTTTTCTGTTGCAGCATGGCGCGATACTTATATCCGGTCGTTTCGGGAAAGCAATGCGTCCGAAGGCATCAGTTTATATATTCATTTGCCCTTTTGCGAAAGTCTGTGTACTTTCTGTGGCTGTCATAAACGGATTACCAAACGTCATGATGTTGAAGAGGCCTATATTCAAGCTGTTTTAAAGGAGTGGGACTTGTATTGTGCTACTTTTCCGGAAACCCCCAACATCCGGGAAATCCATTTGGGCGGTGGTACACCAACTTTTTTTTCGCCTGAAAACCTTGAACTTTTGATCAATGGAATTTTAAGCCACGCCAATCGGATGGATAACTATGAATTTAGTTTTGAAGGTCATCCCAATAATACAACCCGGGCGCATCTGTTAAAACTTTATGAGTTGGGGTTTCGCAGGGTCAGTTTTGGAGTTCAGGATTACAGTCCAGCCGTTCAGAAAGCGATTCACCGCGAGCAACCGTTCCACAATGTAGCCAAAGTAACCTTTTGGGCGAAAGAAATCGGTTATACCTCCATTTCACACGACCTTGTGTTTGGGTTACCTTTCCAAAAACTGGAAGATGTGATCGACACTATCGAAAAAACAAAATCGTTGGCGCCACACCGACTGGCATTCTACAGCTATGCACATGTACCGTGGATTAAAGGCAACGGACAACGCGGTTTTAAAGATGAAGATGTACCGAAAGATCAGAAAAAAAGACAACTTTATGAAGTCGGAAAGATGCTACTGGAGAAAAACGGTTTTTATGAAATCGGTATGGATCATTTTGCAATTGAAGATGATACGATGTATGACGCCTTCCAAAAAGGAAAACTACACCGTAATTTTATGGGTTATACCTCATCCAAAACACAGTTGATGATTGGATTGGGCGTATCGTCCATCAGCGATAGCTGGTATGCTTTTGCTCAAAACGAGAAAACACTGGAAGCCTATTATGATCGTCTTGAAAAAAATGAACTTCCCGTTTTTAAAGGCCATCTCTTAACCGATGAAGATTTGATCATCCGTCGTCATATTTTAAATCTGATGTGCCGGTTTAAGACGAAATGGGACATCAAAGAGCAATTTCCAGAACAAGAGACTATTATAGCTTCCTTACGGGAGATCGAAAAGGACGGATTGTTAAACATTACCGATACCGGTATCACCGTTACCGAAAAGGGAAAACCATTTGTACGCAATATCTGTATGGCTTTTGATTTGCGTTTAAAACGAAAAGCGCCACAAACCCAGTTGTTTTCTATGACAATCTGACTTAAATAGCGATAAACAACCGACAGTTTTCTTTCAAAGCGGCCATATCCTCTTTTTTGATAGTGCTCTAGTGTTGTTTCAAGCCAACAATATTTCTTTTTTATATCTGATAAGTATTTTATCGATATCCTGATCCGCTGAACCTTGTTTTGCTGATCAGGATTTTCTTGTTGTGTAAACAGGAATCTACAGATATCAACAAACCAATTGTTCTATATAGACTGATCATTACCTAAAATGTCGCTTTTAGCCGATTAAGACATTTTTTTCATATTGTATGATCGATTTAAAATCAAAACCTTTTCAATACTACCGTTGTACAGCATCAAAATACAGTCAGAAGTATTATTTTTACTATTTAATCCTTTTGATCTAAACATGAATCCGTTATTAGAAAGCATCCAGATGTGTACGCTATGTCAGGCGGTATTACCTAATCCTCCGAGGCCCATACTTTCTTTTGACAGTACTTCCCGGATTTTAATTATCGGACAGGCACCGGGACAAAAGGCGCATACCAGTGGAATTCCCTGGAATGATGCCAGTGGAGAAGAATTAAGACGTTGGTTGGCTGTAGAATCTTCGGAATTTTACGACACTTCCTTATTCGGCATCGTTCCGATGGGATTTTGTTTTCCGGGTACCGGAAAATCAGGGGATTTACCACCAAGGCCGGAATGCGCTCCAACCTGGCATTCACAAATCCTTACAGCACTTAGAGATATAAAACTCATTTTATTGATTGGCTCGTACGCGCAATCGTATTATCTTAAGGAACGTTCCTATCGGACGTTAACCGAGAATGTATCGCATTACCGTGATTTTTTACCGGATTATTTTCCTTTGGTTCATCCCTCACCGCGAAACCGGATCTGGCAGAAAAAAAATCCCTGGTTTGAAGAGGAAGTCATTCCGGAATTGCGGAAACAAGTCCGACAAGCACTGGTTTACTAACCGCAATGTGCTTCACCTCTGACAAAAAGGTTCATATTGGCGGGGGAAATATATGGAATTCCAAGCCCCAGTCCCCGTAGTATAAATAACATCCCAATACATACAGCCACATAAGGAATCACTTTTCCTATTTTGTTACGTATCGGCTGACTTATCCAGTTGGATGCATATACTACCGTACTCATCATTGGAATTGTTCCCAATCCGTAAAGCAGCATATATACGACTCCCAGTGATTCGCTTTGCATGGCAATGGCGCCAAACAAGGCAGCATATACCAATCCGCAAGGCAGAAATCCATTGAGCAACCCTATTGCAAAGAGGGCTTTATAACTTTTCTTTTTAAACTGATTTCCCAAACTACTTTTAATTTTCGAAAGCAGACGATAAACTGGTTTTGAAAAATTATAACGCGCGAGAATTTTCTCCGGAACAAGAACAATTATGATCATTAGTATTCCGGCTATAATAGACATTTGTTGTTGCAATCCGGCCAAATAAAGTCCTTTCCCTACGATTCCAAAAATCAGCCCCAACGTAGCATAGGCCGTTAAGCGGCCACTATGGTACAACAATATCTGAATGACTTTTTTTGCGGGATTGTGTTGGTCCACCGGTAACATCATGGCAATAGGACCACACATACCGATGCAGTGCAAACTACTAACCAGACCGAATATAAATGCAGAAAGCAACATACCGTTTCGGATTAATTTAGTTTGTAGCCAGGAAACAACCAAAAAACTATTAAAAATAACTCCTGACTACAAACCAAAAAATTACAAATTGACTACTAACTTATTCAAATAGGCTTTTCCTTCGTATTCCCAATCGATAGCAATGTCCCAGCGACCGTCCACCAAATTTGTTTTAGGTATGAGCAAATTTGAATCGGACAATGAAATCGGAACTTCGAAGTCCAGCTTCTGGTTGGACGGTCTGTAAAGGGACACTTTTCCTTTGATTTTGTCTTTATTGAAACTTGCCGGAAAAGCAATCATAATGCCTTGTGGTGTTGCAGAAACGGTTACCTTATCGGTTAAATTGGCCGCATTCTGTTCTTTATCGAGCTGTTGTTGAAAGCTCATTTCTTTTTTATAATACTCTTCTGTAACCATTTCGTGGTCATAATTTTTATCGGACTGTACTTTAAATACGAAGTACATGATAAACGTGATGAACAATCCGAAAGCGATTACAATACTGGTTCCCCAATTTACTTTCATGGTGCGTTTTTTTTAAGGGTTATAAACGATTCTTTAGTTAAAACTTCGCGGACCTAAAAAGTTGGTCGTCGTGGTTTCAATCAATACGTCTCCGTCATAGACTTCAATCGTTATTTTGGTTTTATCTCCTTTTAGAAAAGCCGGATGGATCTCAATAAACAAGGTTCCCTGAGCCATTCCTTCTTTTTTAATCTGGAACTGTGGTTTTCCCACTACTATAATTTTTCCTTTAGGATCTACTAACTTAAAGTGCACCTTATTAAAATCTTTTACTGTTTTATTCACGATTTTATAGGTAAACACATTACTGATATTTTCTCCTTTGCGTTCGTACAATTGTCCTGGTAATCGTAATACGGTAGCTTCCACTTCGTTTCTAAGAAACAACATTCCAATGAAAACACCGGTTAATATTATCAGAACAGACACATAACCTTTCATTCGTGCCGTAAAGACGAATTTTTCTTTTTTTACAATCTCATCTTCAGAGGCATAGCGAATCAATCCTTTTGGCAGATTGACACTCTCCATCATATGATCACATTCGTCGATACAAGCAGTACAATTGATACATTCCAATTGCGTTCCGTTTCGAATATCAATACCGGTTGGGCAAACATTGACACATTGTCGGCAATCAATACAATCGCCTTTTCCAAGTTGTGATCGATCTTCATTTTTACGGAATTTAGCTCTTCCGCTTTCCCCTTCACCTCTCACATGATCATAAGCAACAACAATTGATTTATTGTCCAACAACACACCTTGTAAACGACCATACGGACAAGCGATAATACAAACCTGCTCCCGGAACGATGCAAAAACAAAATAGAACACTGCTGTAAAAATCAACAGAGCGATTAACGTACTGGTATTGTGAAATGGCCCTTCTTTTACCATCTCGAGCACATGATCACTTCCTACCAGATAGGCCAGAAACACATTGGCAATTAAAAACGATATGATAAAGAACACGATCCATTTGGTGACCCGTTTTCGTATTTTCTCGGCATTCCACTCCTGTTTTGCGAGACGCATCTGTGCACCTCTGTCACCATCGATCCAGAACTCTATTCTTCGGAACACCATTTCCATAAAAATGGTTTGTGGACAAATCCATCCGCAAAAAATACGTCCGAAGGCAACGGTAAAGAGGGTTACAAACACAACGCCAACGATCATAGAAATCACCACCAGGTGGAAATCCTGTGGCCAGAATGGAAATCCGAAAAAATTAAACTTCCGATCCAGCACATTGAACAACAGGAATTGATTCCCATTGATTTTAATAAAAGGGGCCGAAAACAAGAACGCTAACAGGAAATAGCTGACCAGCTTTCTTTTTTCGTAGAATTTTCCTTTCGGAATTTTAGGGAAAACCCAAGCTCTTTTACCTTCTTTATCGATAGTTCCGATACTATCTCTAAAACTTTCATCGGGTAAACTAGACATGATATTTTTAATTTAACCACAGGGTTATGAACCCTGCGGTGTTATTTTATTTTAGGGTTACAGCAGCCGTTTGAAGACTGTCGGCCGGTTTTGCTGCTGCATCCGTTGCCGGAGCACTGTCGTCTTTCCAAACATCACCTTCCGGTGCTTTTCCATCTTTTGGATTAGAACCTTGCAGACTTAAGACATAACTAGCCACTTTTTGGATATCAGATGGTTTGATAATCGCTTTCCACGACACCATTCCTTTTCCGTCACGTCCACCTTCCATAATGGTATTGAACACATTTTTGATTCCACCGCCAAGGATCCAGTGATCGTCGGTTAAATTCGGTCCGATACCTCCTCCTCCATCATTTCTATGACAGGCAATACAATTGGTTTCGAAGATCGTTTTACCGGCGGCCAGTGAAGTGGCATCCGTAAGTAGCGTTACTTTTTCCTTATCCATTAAATCCGGAGCTGTTTTTTTGTACTCTTCGACAGCTATCTTGGCTTCAGCCATTTCTTTTTCGAATTCTGCCGTCTGATCATCATACCCCATGATATGGAATTTCACCAGGTAAATAAAAGCAAACGCGATACAGGCATAGAAAAGGTACACCCACCATGGCGGCAATACGTTGTCCAACTCTTTAATTCCGTCATAATCGTGATCCATCATCAATTCCCCTTCTTCTTCCATTTTACGGGAACGCGTCAACTTCTGCATCAGATTTTTTACAAACGGCGTTTCGGTTAGCGGAAGATTCTCGTCGATTTCTTTTTGTTTCCGTTGTGCATCCGTTAACAAAGCATCAAGGATATTGTTGGTTGCTTTAAGGACAATTTCAATTGCTATCAGTACAAAAAGGAACAATAACAAGATTAACGATACGATAGGATACTTAATAAAAGCGGGTCTGTCGCCGGAGTCGATAAAGAATTCCATAGCCATAAAAAAGATGGCAAATAAAACCGGAATTCGAACATATACTGGAAAATATTTTTTCATATTTTTTACAATTATTGGTTGTTGGCCATGTCCTGATCTTCAAAAGGGATATTGCTCATTTCGGTTATTTTTTCTTTTTTGTATGTAAAAACCCATACGTACAATCCTACAAAAAACAGGAAGAAAATAAGCAGTGAAATGATTGGATAGATTTCAATTCCTGAAATGGTCTCCATATTGTGTTTGATGAACTTTAGCATAACAAATTAGTTTTTATTTTCCGCTACATCTTTTACTTTAATATCGGTTCCCAAACGCTGTAAATAAGCGATTAAGGCTACAATTTCCCGATCATGCATTGGCACAAAGGCTTCACCTCTTGCGGCAGCATTCTTCTTACTTTCTTCATAACTTTTCACAAAATCCGGATCGGCGTGTAAATTCTTTTCGATTTTTTGTGCCTGATCTTTGATAAGCTTTTGAGCATTGGTTATTTCCTGATCGGTATACGGAACTCCTAATGTTACCATGGCTCTCATTTTATCTTCCGTTTTGGAATAATCCATCGGCTTATTGTCGAACAACCATTTATAACCCGGCATAATAGATCCGGCTGAGGTACTTTGCGGATCCCACATATGGTTAAAGTGCCAGTTGTCGGAATATTTTCCACCTACCCGCATTAAATCGGGACCGGTTCGTTTGGATCCCCATAAGAACGGGTGATCGTAAACATATTCTCCGGATTTAGAGTATTCGCCATAACGTTCTACCTCCGAACGGAAAGGTCGTACCATTTGTGAGTGACAACCCACACAACCCTCACGGATATATAGGTCACGTCCCTCGAGTTCCAACGGTGTGTACGGTTTCACACTTGTAATCGTCGGGATATTCGATTTTACCACCAATGTTGGGACAATCTGAACAATACCTCCAATTAGGATCGCAATTGTTGCTAAAACTGTCAGCTGAATTGGTTTTCTTTCCAACCATCCGTGGAATTTTTCACCTTTTAATCGACCGCTTGAAATACGTTGTAATTCCGGAGCTTCTGCCAATTCGTCTTCGATTTTCTGACCTACTTTAATGGTCATGATAATGTTGTATACCAATACCAGTAAACCGATTACAAACAGGGTTCCCCCTACCGCTCTCATAGCATACATTGGCATGATTTCTTTTACCGTTTCCAGGAAATTACCGTAAACCAATGAACCGTCCGGGTTGAATTGTTTCCACATTTGTGCCTGAACAAATCCGGCTACATAAAGAGGTAAAGCATATAAGATAATCCCTAGTGTACCAATCCAAAAGTGGAAGTTGGCCAGTTTAGTCGAATACAATTTTGTTTTTGTCATTCGCGGAATCAACCAGTAAATCATCCCGAAAGTCATGAATCCATTCCAGGCTAACGCTCCAACGTGTACGTGCGCTACGATCCAGTCGGTAAAGTGTGCAATCGCATTTACATTTTTAAGTGATAACATCGGACCTTCGAATGTTGCCATACCATATCCGGTGATGGCTACGACGAAGAATTTTAAAACCGGTTCGGTTCGTACTTTATCCCAAACACCGCGTAGTGTCAGCAATCCGTTAATCATACCTCCCCATGAAGGAGCGATCAGCATTACGGAGAAAACCACCCCCAGGTTTTGTGCCCAATCCGGTAATGCGGTATACAGCAAGTGGTGTGGCCCCGCCCAGATATATAGGAAAATTAATGACCAGAAGTGGATGATCGACAAGCGGTAGGAATATACCGGACGATTGGCCGCTTTCGGAACGAAATAATACATTAATCCAAGGAACGGTGTGGTTAAGAAAAAGGCCACCGCATTATGCCCGTACCACCATTGTACCAGTGCATCCTGCACTCCGGCATAAACCGAGTAACTTTTCATCGCGCTCACCGGCAATTCGAGACTATTAAAGATATGCAGCACTGCAACGGTCACAAATGTTGCCAGATAAAACCAGATTGCGACATATAAATGGCGCTCCCTTCTTCGCAAAATGGTCATTATCATATTAATACCAAATACTACCCAAATAATTGCAATGGCAATATCTATGGGCCATTCCAGCTCTGCATATTCTTTAGATGTTGTATATCCTAACGGTAATGATATGGCAGCGGCAACGATGATCAACTGCCAACCCCAGAAATTGATATTACTCAGCACATCGCTGTACATTCTGGTTTTTAATAATCGCTGTAAAGAATAGTAGACTCCCGCGAAGATCGCATTACCGACAAACGCGAAAATAACGGCATTTGTATGTAACGGTCTCAAACGTCCGTAACTCAACCAGGAGATTCCATCGGTTAAATTCGGAAACAGGTACATCGTAGCAATAAGGAGCCCGACGAGCATTCCCACAACCCCAAAAACGATTGAGGCATACAGGAATTTCTTTACAATTTTGTTGTCGTAATAAAATTGTTGCACTTCCATAATTAGTTTTGTTTTTCTATTTTTGTTTTTGATTTTTGCTCGTTATCCTTTTGTAACTCATCGTCGAAAAGCATTCGTACCGATGGTGTGTAATCGTCGTCAAACTGTCCGCTTCTGACTGCTTTTATAAAGACATACAGAAATACTGCAGCGACAACAATACTGATGGAGATTAAAATGTAAATGACACTCATACCTTAAAATTGTGTTAAACAAAATTACTCTAGCTGTTCCTCAAAAAACATGATATTTATCATGTCTTCGCATATATTTAAACAATACAAACAACTGATATTCAATTATTTAAAAATAAATTCTATTTTAATTGCGATCGTTGCGGGCATAGAGGTTACTCAGCACCGTTACAAAGCTTACGATGGTGATCGTACTCAAAGGCATAATGATCGCTGCCACCAGTGGAGAGAGGTTTCCCGTTACGGCAAAACTCAGTCCCACGACATTATACAGCAGCGACAATCCAAAGCTCATCATAATCGTTTTCATAGCATTATGAGAATACTTCAGGAAGTAGCCAATCTTCGCAAACTTACTGGCATCTAGTATGCCATCACAGGCCGGCGAAAAGACATTTACGTTTTCGGAAATCGAAATCCCAACATTACTCTGCGCCAACGCTCCTGCATCATTTAGTCCGTCGCCAATCATCATCACATTACATCCTTTTTCCTGTAACTCCTTTATATAAGCGAGTTTCTGTTCGGGTTTCTGATTAAAAACCAAAGTGGTACCTGTTGGTAATAATTGCGTCAGATTTTCCCGTTCTCCTTCATTATCTCCGGAAAGGACGGTCAGTTTATATTTCCGACTTAACCGTGCGAACAATTTTTCCAATCCTTCGCGGTATTGATTATCAAAGGTGAACTTTCCCTTATATACTCCATCTATACTGACGTGGACATTGGTTTGCTTCGTTTTTTCCGTTGCTGCCGATCCTATAAATGCTGTCGATCCCAAACGAATTTCCTGATTCCCCACTACGGCTCGTATACCTTTACCGGTTATTTCTTCAAATTCCAGGATCTCCATTAGTTCCATAACCGGTAGAAAATCATATAATCTTCTGCTTAAAGGATGGTTGGACGCCCGGAGTACGTTTTTTAGTGTACCGATTTCTTTTTCCAGCAATGGTATCCCTTCATAAGCGATAGCCGATTTTTTATTGGATGTAATCGTTCCGGTTTTATCAAAAACGATCGTATCGACTTTTGCCATTTGTTCGATGACCGTAGCGTTTTTCAGATAAAGTTTCCGACTCCCCATAATCCGCAGTACATTTCCCAACGTAAAAGGAGCTGTCAGTGCCAATGCACAAGGGCAGGCAACAATCAGTATGGCGGTAAAAACATTAAAAGCGGTATTGGTGTCGATAAAAATCCAGTAGCCAAACGAGATAAAGGCCAATAATAGCAATGCCGGAGTAAAATAACGACTTACAGTATCGGTGATGGTTTTGTATTTTAAATTGGTTTTTTTCTGAAATACTTCATTACTCCACAGCTGTGTCAGGTAACTTTGTGAAACCGAATGCAGTACTTCCATTTCGATCACTTTCCCGATTTGTTTTCCACCGGCGAAAATTTTATCACCCGATTTTTTGGCAATCGGTATTTCTTCACCGGTTACAAAACTATAATCGATATAGGCATTTTCGGAGATTAGAATCCCATCGACCGGGATCAATTCCTGATTCCGGATCAACAGTCGATCCCCTTTTGCAACTTCATATACCTGCGTAGCCTCTTCCCTGCCGTCGCGATTGATTTTTGTAACCGCTATCGGGAAATAGGATTTATAATCGCGTTCAAACGACAGGAAATTATAGGTTTTCTGCTGAAATAATTTTCCGAGTAGCATAAAAAAGATAAGCCCACACATACTGTCGAAAAAGCCCTGACCGTAATCGAATACGATATCGACGGTACTTCTGACAAACATTACAATGATTCCCAAAGCGATGGGAATATCAATGCTCAACATGCGCGATTGAATACTTTTCCAGGCCGATACATAGTAACCCCATCCGGAATAGAAAAATGCGGGAAGTGAGAGTGCGAAAATCAGCCAGCGGAAGAAATCTTTATATTGATCAATCCAATATTCACCAACTTCGAAATATTCAGGAAAAGACAGGAGCATTATGTTTCCAAAACAAAAAAACGCTACCCCTATTTTGTAAATCAAACTCCTGTCGACGGTTTTCCTGATACCTTCATAATTTTCAAGACTTATATACGGTTCGTACCCGATAGCGTTTAAAAGGAGTACGATGGTCTTCAGATCGGTAATTTGTGGATCATAGGTAATCCGTACTTTTTTTTGCGAAAAGTTTACCTGTGACTGACTGATACCTTTTTGTAATTTTTGCAGATTTTCCAATATCCAGATACAGGAACTGCAATGTATATGTGGAATATAAAGCGACACAATATGTATCGTTTCCTCTTCAAATTCCAACAATCTGGAAATGATTTCCCGATTATCGAGAAAATCGTATTTTCCGTGAACTTCCTGTGGCGTCGCACCCGGCGCCTTTTCGAAATCGTAATAACTGGTCAGGTCGTTTTGGCTGAAAATTTCATACACCGTTTTACAACCCAGACAACAAAAAGCTTTATCCTCAAAAAGGATTTCTTCCGTTTTTACAATATCGTTACCACAATGGAAACAATTTTGCGTATTCATAATTTGCTCATTTTACCTATGACAAAGGTTGTAATTCGCTTAAAGATAAAATATGATATTTGTCATACTTTTGCTATATTTGTATGGAACGCTAAGGATAATTATATGGGGAAATGTGAACAATGTATCGTTAGGGAATTCAGCTCGCTCAAAGCCTTGAATAAGGAGGAGTTACTGAAAATTGCCAGTTGTAAGACTTCGTATACTATAAAAAAAGGAGAACCCCTTTTTGAAGAAGGAGAAGTTACCAATGGTATTTATTGTGTAAAAGACGGCGTTTGCAAATTATCCAAACTCAGTCAGAACGGTAAAGATCATATTGTAAAATTGGTCAAACCGGGTGAGCTTTTGGGGCAACGTTCGATGATTAGTGACGAGCCGGCCAACTTAAGTGCGATTGCGCTTGAGGACATGCAGGTTTGTTTTATTCCAAAAAGTGAAATTCTGGCCTTTTTCAACAATAACAATCAGTTTTCGATGAATGTGATGCGGACGATCTGCAGCGATTTAAAGGAAGCGGACGACCATATGGTTTCGATGGCTCAGAAAAGTGTAAAGGAACGTCTGGCCGAGACCTTACTATACCTGCACGATACTTTTGGTGTGAATGCTGACGGTACTTTAAAAATTCAGCTTTCCCGTGAAGAGTTGAGTAGTATTATTGGAACGGCAACCGAAAGTTGTATTCGTTTATTATCCGACTTTAATAAAAGTGGCTTAATTACCTTATCGGGGAAAAAGATCAGTTTAAAAGATAAAAATCAACTGCGTAAAATGGCAGAATAACTAAAAAACCGGTTGTACAACCGGTTTTTTTATTAGAATGTTGCCACTTGTTTTTTAGCGGCTTCAAATTCGGCTATTACATTGGTCACAATTTCCGAAACCGGTTTAATATCGTGAATTAAACCTGCTATTTGTCCGATTTCCAATTCTCCATCTTCCAAATCCCCTTCGAACATCCCGCGTTTGGCTCTGGCTCGGCCTAATAAGGCTTTTAATTCGTCCGGTGTGGGACATTTGGCATATAGCGTTTGTACTTCTTCGAAAAATTTATTTTTGATCAATCGAACAGGAGCCAGTTCTTTTAAGGTTAACTGGGTATCCCCTTCTTTTACATTTAGTATCGTCTGTTTAAAATTATCGTGAGACGAGCTTTCTTCGGAAGCTGCAAAACGGGATCCCATTTGCACACCATCGGCTCCCAGAACCATCGCAGCCAACATTCCTCTTCCGGTCGCAATTCCTCCGGCTGCAATTAACGGAATATTGATTTGTTCCTTAACCATCGGGATAAGGGTTAATGTAGTCGTTTCTTCGCGACCGTTATGTCCACCCGCTTCAAAACCTTCGGCTACAACGGCATCTACTCCGGCTTCCTGTGCTTTTAACGCAAACTTGGAACTACTCACTACATGTACCACGGTAATCCCATGTTCTTTTAAAAAGGCAGTCCAGGTTTTAGGATTCCCGGCAGAGGTAAAAACTATTTTCACGCCTTCTTCGACAATAATATTTATTATTTCCTCAATGTTGGGGTATAACATCGGGACATTTACACCAAAAGGTTTATCGGTTGCTTTTTTACATTTCTGAATGTGTTCGCGCAATACATCGGGATACATCGATCCCGCTCCGATTAATCCGAGGCCACCGGCATTACTTACTGCACTGGCTAATTTATATCCGCTGTTCCAGATCATTCCTCCCTGAACAATCGGATACTGAATATTGAAAAGTTGCGTTATTCTGTTCATTACAATAGGTACATTAATTTTTATTTCTTAGTCGAAAACAGTACTTCTTTTGTTCGGTTTTCAACACCTGCTTTCAAAGATAAGCTATCCGGTTAGCTTCTCCAATAAAAATTAGCAGTCCTACAAAAGGAAACCTATCTTTTAATTATTTTCCCGGTGCGGGTCGCTTTACCCGAGACAATTGTATACAAATACATCCCTGATTTCAGGTTTTCCATTGGGACAATAGTCTCCTGTAGCTCATTTACTTTTTGGCGTATTACCTCCTGTCCGAGACTATTATACATTATAAAACGGGCATCGTGTTGCCCGGATGCGGCAATAGTCAGATTCGTTTCGGTAGGATTCGGATAGATTGCAAATCCGTTTACAGTAAAAGAATCGGTTGTCAGGGTCGCATTATGCAATGCCAGATGGAAATTAGGTATACCGTAGCCATAGCGACCATCCGGATTGCTATAGTGGTCGGACGCCTGTAGTATCAATTTCCGAATCGCCTCATTGGTTTTATCGGGTAATGCCTGCCATAAACACGCTACTAATCCCGCAATAATCGGCGAAGAAAACGAGGTTCCCATTTCATAATTTATAGATCCATTTTTATCTGAGGCCATTACTTCGTGACCTAGTGCCATGACATCCGGTTTTATTCTGCCATCGGCTGTTGGTCCCTGCGAACTAAAAGGCGCCCTGATCCTTTCTGTTGAAACTGCTCCCACTGACAGTACATGAGCTGCATCGGCGGGAGCGGTAATATATTTCCATGATTTTGATCCCTCATTACCGGCTGAAGTGACAACAAGCATACCTCTGCTAAAAGCGATTTCGGCGCCACGGGATATAAAAGTGGTTTTTCCATCCATGTCTTTATAGGTATAGCCATAATTTGGTCTGCCCCGCTGCTGGCTTATTCCCTGCGATAAATTAATCACGTTCACCCCTAAGCTATCGGCCATTTCAATAGCGGCCACCAAATAACTTTCCATTGATGAAATCACCATTTTGGGATGTGACACCCGAAATAAATAAAACGAAGCATCCGGTGCCGTTCCAATCAATTTTCCTTTTTCGTAAGCGGCTATAATAGACAATACCTTGGTTCCATGATCACTTCCCGCATAAACCTCTTTATTTCGATAGGCTACATTATACGTACCCAAAATCTGATTATTTTCCCGTATTCTCCGGAATGGACTTGCAGTATTAACCCCTGAGAACCCACTGTCGATTACTCCAATAATCATTCCTTTACCGGTATAGTCCTGCTGATGCAACACCTGACCGTTTAACATTTCAATTTGTGTCGCCGATTCCCCATACTCGAAATCGTCTTTGGTATTTTTAAAGGCCTTCACTTGTCCGACCCTGTCAATATCTGCTTCTTCGATATTATTTAAGAGCTTATCCGCAAAATCGATACGGGCCACAAAAGGTAATTCTTTCAACCTCTTAATAGCATCCTGTACACCTTTTACATAGAGTGTATTTAGCCATTTGGATTGCGTTACTATAGTAATACCGGGCGTTTCTTTAACCTGCTTAACGTATGGACCATGTATCGGAACATCCTTAATATCGAGTGGTAGCTGCTGTTTTATCCTCCTATCCAATGCTTTTTGCGTAAGCATGGACAAAGGATTGTCTAAAAAAACCTGTTGGTTCGGTTTATCATTAAAATATACCCAGGCATATTCATCCTGAGCCAATACCATAGTTTGCAAAAACAAAATGAGTAGCGTAGAAATCTTCTTCATAAATATCTTCATTACGATTGTAAAGAATGAAATTTACTACGTCCTGTTTACAATTGAAATAATTGTAAGCTATTTTCTCTTTACTGTAGCTAATTGTCCCAATTGGAACCTACTTTTCTAGATAACCGGCAAAGCGGCATAAAAGAGGGGTTAGATTACTTTTTAATGATTTTTCCGGAGAATGTAGCGGTACCCGACACTATGGAATACAGATAAATTCCGGATTGCAGATTTTCCATCGAAACGGTAGTTTGCGGAATAGCATTTAAGTTTTTACGGATTACTTCTTGTCCGATACTGTTGTACAAAACAAAAACAGCGCCCTGTTGTCCATTTGTAGCAATAGACAGGTTTGCTTCCGTAGGATTCGGATATAGTGTAAATCCGTTTTGTGTAAAAGAATCCGTAGCCAGGGCCAGGTTGATGGCCGAATAAAAATCCGGAATTCCATAGCCATAAAATTCGTTGGGATTAGTATAACGGTCGGCCGATTGTTTGATTCGCTGAACGATCTCCGCATTCGTTTTATCAGGTAATGCCTGCCACAAACAAGCGACCAATCCGGCAAGGGTTGGCGACGAAAAAGAAGTTCCGCTATTAAAGCCTAATTCTCCGGTTTCGGTAGTCACTACCGAACCAGTTCCCATTGCCATGACATCGGGTTTAATTCTTCCGTCTGAAGTGGGTCCCTGCGAACTAAAAGACGAGCGGACTTCGGATGCATTTACCGAACCCACCGTTAAAGCATTAGGCGAATCAGCCGGAGCCGTGATATATTGCCAGGAATTAGCGCCTTCATTACCCGCCGACACTACCAGAATCATTCCACGGGTAAAGGCAACATTTGCACCTCTGGTTACAAAAGTTGTATTTCCGTCCATATCCTGATAAGTATAATTATAACTGGTATTGGTGAACCTGCTATATCCCAAAGATGAATTAATCACATCCACGCCCAGGCTATCGGCCATTTCTGCGGCTTCCACCCAAAGGCTTTCTTCCAACGGATTTTCGGTATTGTAATCTTCCGTTACAAATAAATAATAGGAAGCATCCGGTGCGGTTCCAACCAATTGGTTTTCGACATAAGCCGCCATATTCGATAATACCTGAGTTCCGTGTTGGTAGCCGGTATAAAAATCGGCGCTGCGGGTTACAAAATTATACCCGCCTTTAATCTGATTGTTATTTCGGATTCTTGCAAACGGTTCCGTGGTATTTACTCCGGGGAAACCGGCATCGAGTACGGCAATAATCTTTCCGTTTCCGGTATAATTCTGTTGGTGCAGTAAATGTCCGTTCAGCATTTGTATCTGTGCCGCCGACTGTCCATACGGGAAATCAACCTGTACGCTTAAAGCTTTCTGAAACAAACCCGAAACCGGATTTTGTATCGTCTTTCCGGCATTCAACGTTTTATTTGCAAAGTCAACACCACTCACAAAAGGCAGTGCAGCTAAACTGTTAATAGCCTGTTGTGTTCCGCGAACATGCAACACGTTCATCCATTTGGATTTGGCCATAACCGTGATACCCGCTGTAGCTGTTACCTGATCAATATAGGGTTGATAAATGGGGGCATCCTTTATATCAAGTGCAATTCCCTGTGCTGTTCTTCGGTCTAAAGCGCGTTGCGAAAGCATCGACAACGGATTATTCAGAAACGTTTGCGCATTGGGTTTATCGGAAAAATAAACCCATGCGTCTTCCTGTGAAAAGGATACATTATATAATAAAAGTATAAGTAGCGTAAAGTACGTTCTCATGTTTTCGGGGGATTTGAAAACGCAATTTAAGAAATTACTCCCGAACCTACTAATTCTTCTCCGACATGCCATGAAACAAATTGTCCTTCCGTTATAGCCGATTGTGGCTCGTCAAAAAAGACATACATTCCGTTTTCGAACTGGAATAAAGTTGCTTTTTGCAAGGGTTGACGGTAGCGAATACGTGCCATCACCTCCATTTTTTCACCGGTTTTTAACTTCAGATCCTCCCGAATCCAGTGTACTTCCGGTTGTTGAATAAACAAGGCTTTTTTAAACAAACCCGGATGGTTGTTTCCCTGTCCGGTATAAATCGTATTTGTTGTAACATCTGTAGCGATGATAAACAACGGTTCTTTTGTTCCTCCTACATTCAGACCTTTACGCTGACCGATAGTAAAATAGTGGGCACCCTGATGTTTCCCTACCACTTTACCCATTTCGGGCGTATAGACTATGTTTTTAGATAAATAAGCCAACTCTTCTTCCTGTGATGCAAATACCGGTTGCTCCTGATGGTAAACCGGGCTGTCGGCGGCCACTTCAAAGATCAGGCCTTCTTTGGGTTGTAATTGCTGTTGTAAAAACTCCGGTAAGCGTACTTTTCCGATAAAACAAAGTCCTTGTGAATCCTTCTTTTCGGCTGTAACCAATTCCATACGCGCTGCGATTTCGCGTACCTGTGGTTTGGTCAATTCACCGATCGGAAATAGCGATTTCGCCAATTGTTCCTGTGACAACTGACATAAGAAATACGACTGGTCCTTATTTCCGTCGATACCTGCCAACAGCTGGTATACTTCTTCTCCGTCTTTTTCAAGGATTCCTTTACGGCAATAATGCCCGGTGGCCACATAATCGGCACCCAGACTTAAGGCAATTTTCATAAAAACATCAAACTTGATTTCACGGTTGCAAAGTACATCCGGATTTGGGGTTCGTCCCTTTTCGTATTCGTTAAACATATAGTCAACAATACGTTCTTTATATTGTTCGCTCAGATCGACGGTCTGAAACGGAATTCCTAATTTTTCGGCGACCAAAAGCGCGTCATTACTGTCTTCCAACCATGGGCATTCGTTCGATATGGTTACCGAATCGTCGTGCCAGTTTTTCATAAAAAGGCCAATCACTTCATAGCCTTGTTCTTGTAAAAGATAGGCTGCTACACTCGAATCCACACCACCGGAAAGTCCTACGACTACTCGTTTCATTTTTATATTTCGCTGTTATATATTGATTTTCAGTTATTTTTTGTGCAAAAGTACGACATTAATTCGTTTTGCTTTTTAATTCGGTTGGTTTCTTCTTTCCGTCCGAATCGGTAACGATTTTAAACGTCATGTCGTTTACCTTTTTTGCATTGACTTCCTTAACCAGTTTGTTTTTTTCGTAGAACTTCCAGATTCCCGATTTTTTACCGTTTTTAAACTGACCGCGTACCGTTACTTCGTTGGCTGCATTGCGATAAATGGACGGTCCGTCGAACTGATCATTAACATAACCGGTCTCTTCAATCACCACTCCTTTATCGGAATACTTTTTATAGATTCCTTGTTTTACACCGTTTACATAGGTCACTTCTTCTGCAATCGCACCGGTTGGATAATACGTCTTACGCGTTCCGTCTAATTTTCCATTTTTATAATTTTCCAGTGTCATCACCGGTTTTCCACCTTTGTGGTAAATTTTCCATTCCCCTTCGTGTTCTTTGTTCACGATCTTCCCTTCGCTTACTTTATTGCCTTTCTGATCGAAGAAAATACTGTAATTCGAACCATCATTCGCCGAAAAGTCGCGTGTTCCAATAACCGGTCCGGCTTTGGTATTGTCGAAATATTTAAAAATACCCGTTTCTTTACCATGATCAAACGTTCCTTCATAGCGTGGGTATTTGGTATCTTCATAAACACCTTTCCACAATCCGTGACGTTGACCTTTATCGTCGGTTTTATTGGTTTCCTGCGCAAAAGCAACAGCACAGAACAAAGAGCATAAAGCTAAAAACGTTGTTTTCATAGTATCGGGCTTATTCAGAATTAAAACGTATAATTCTGAAAATAATTTTATAAATGTCGATTTGCTAATTTATCAAAAGATTGTACAAAAAAAGCATCCGTGATGGATGCTTTTTTTTATTTTTTGTTATCCTTGGCATTTTTCTGTGCCTCGGCTTGCTCCATCATTTCCTGCATTTTTCGTTGAAACTTACTCTGTTTCTTAGGCTTCGCCTTATTCTCCTGAATCTGAGCATGAATCTTCTCCTCGTTAACAATATAATTCTTGATAACTAACATAATACCAATCGTGATTGTGTTCGAAATAAAATAGTACAAACTCAACCCGGAAGCATAGTTATTAAAGAAGAACAACATCATAATTGGCGAAACATAGATCATGATTTTCATGATTTTGCTCATATCCGGCATCCCTTCTTGCGGAGGTGTACTCATTGCCTGATCGCCAGTTGTCATTTTCATATAGAAGAAAATCGCAACAGAAGCCAGAATCGGGAATAAACTCACGTGGTTTCCATAGAATGGGATATAGAATGGTAAATGTAATACCGAATCGTATGACGATAAGTCATCTGCCCAAAGGAAACTCTTCTGTCTTAAGTCAAAATAAGACGGGAAGAACTGGAAGAGGGCGTAGAAGACCGGAATCTGCATCAGCGCGGGCAAACAACCTGCCATTGGGTTTACGCCTGCTTTATTGTACAGTTTCATGGTTTCCTGTTGTTTCTTCATCGGATCTTTACCGTATTTTTCGTTTAATTCGGCAATTTCCGGACGCAATACTTTCATTTTCGCCTGCGACAGGTACGATTTATACGTTACCGGTGACATTACCAAACGCACTAAAATCGTAAAGATAATGATCGCGATTCCATGAGGAATGTAATCACTTAACACGTTGTAAACCGGAATAAATACATAACGGTTGATCCAACCGAAAATTCCCCATCCCAAAGGCATTACTTCGTCTAAATTCTTGTTGTATGAATTTAAAATATTATAATCCGATGGACCATAATACCAGTTCATATTATAGTTTAATTCGCCATTTTTAAATTCCAACGGTAATTTTGCTACAAAGTTCTTGGTATAAACCGTGTCGATTTTTTCGTCGTGAACCAGGTTTTCCGATTTTAACTGAGCTGTTTTAAACGGAGTATCCGTTAATAAAATCGACGTAAAGAAGTGTTGTTTAAACGCCACATAGGTTACCGCTTCCGCTGATTTTTCGTCCAGTTTACTCGTCGCACTTAGCGAGTTGTCTTTTCCGTTTTCGTATTCGTAAACCAAATCGGTATAACGGTTTTCGTAGCTTACACTTTTCTCGTTACGGAACGATTTTAACTGCCATTCCATATCCAATGGTTTCGCCGTATTTACAACGGAACTCAATCCTTGCGAACGGATGGCGAAATCCATCATGTATTCTTTTGGTTTTAATACATAACGGTATTCCAGGAATTGATTCGCACCTGCTTTTAAACGCATGGTCACGACATCGTTTCCTCCTTCTTTAGTAACGGTTGGTTCGAAATACAAGTCTTTCGTATTTAAAATACGATTGTCCTGCGTATGGATTTGTAAATTCAGGTTGGCATTATTTTCTTTAATCAAAGCCACCTGTTTTTTAGAATCTTTGCTGAATTGCTCAAAACCATCAACAGTAGCTTCGGTGATATAACCACCTTTGTTCGCTATTTTTAACGTTAAAACGCCATTGGATACTTCCGTAACGTTTTCTTTAGCCGACGGTAACGACGCGCTATAGGCAAAAGCACCTAATGATCCCTGTAACGCTTTTACACGAAGGGAATCGGTTTTAGTGGTATCTGCTATTACTTTGCTAACCGCAGCTTCGCGGGCTTTTTCCACTTTTTCGGTTTTCGCTTTTTCAGCGTCAGCAGCCATGGATTCTTTCTCTTTCTCGATGTTGTTAAACATCATCCAGATCATCAATCCGGCAATCAAAACAAATCCTACGATAGATTTTACGTCTAATTTCTTTTCTTCCATTCTAATGTTTACTATTTACGGTGTTGCTATTTTAGCAACAAACTTTATTCTTAACCGCCGCCTGTACAAAATGTACGAATAACGGATGCGGATTCGCAACAGTACTCTTATATTCCGGATGGTACTGAACTCCGATAAAGAACGGATGATTTTCCAATTCGATAATCTCAACCAGTCCGGTATCCGGGTTGATTCCCGATGCTTTTAATCCTGCATTTTCCAGAACCTCCCTGTAATCGCCGTTAAATTCGTAACGGTGACGGTGGCGTTCCAAAATATTGGTTTTCCCATAAATGGAGTGCGCTAATGTATCCTCTTTTAAGGTACACTTCCAGGCACCCAAACGCATGGTTCCTCCTTTATCGGTAATATTTTTTTGCTCTTCCATGATACTGATCACCGGATAGGCTGTGCTTTCATTCATTTCGGTTGAATTGGCATCGGCATATCCCAGTACATTTCTGGAATATTCAATCACCGCCATTTGCATTCCCAAACAGATTCCAAAAAACGGAATATTGTTTTCACGGGCATAACGTACGGTTTCAATTTTTCCTTCGATTCCTCTTCCTCCAAATCCCGGTGCTACTAAAATACCATCCAGTCCTTTTAGTTTGTCGGCTACCGTTCTTTCGTCCAAATGTTCCGAGTGAATGCTGATCACGTTCACTTTTGTTTCGTTGGCCGCACCTGCGTGAATAAAGGCTTCCAAGATCGATTTATACGAATCCTGCAATTCTACATATTTCCCAACCAAACCGATATTCACGGTGTGTTTCGGGTTTTTCAGTTTGTGTAAGAACTCATTCCATTGTGACAAATCCGGGGTGTTTTTTTCCGGCAAGTCCAGTTTTTTTAACGCTACGCGATCCAAACCTTCTTCCAGCATTAAATTCGGTACGTCATAAATCGTAGAAGCATCGATCGATTGGATCACGGCTTCTTTTTTAACGTTACAGAATAAGGCCAGTTTCTGACGTAGATCGGACGATATTTCATGTTCGGTTCTACAAACCAGGATATCAGCTTTGATTCCGCTTTCCATCAGGGTTTTCACCGAGTGTTGCGTTGGTTTTGTTTTTAATTCCCCTGCAGCAGCCAGATACGGCACCAAGGTCAGGTGAATTACAATTCCGTTGTCATCACCTAATTCCCATAATAACTGACGAACGGATTCGATATACGGTAAAGATTCGATATCCCCTACTGTTCCTCCGATTTCAGTGATTACGATATCATAATCGCCGGATTTCCCCAGCAATTGCATACGTTCTTTAATTTCGTTCGTGATATGCGGCACAACCTGTACCGTTTTTCCTAAAAATTCACCACGACGTTCTTTTTCGATTACCGAAAGATATACTCTACCGGTAGTCACGTTATTGGCCTGCGATGTCGGTACATTTAGAAAACGTTCGTAATGTCCTAAATCCAGGTCTGTTTCTGCTCCATCATCTGTTACATAACACTCGCCATGTTCGTAGGGATTTAATGTCCCCGGATCCACATTAATATAGGGATCGAATTTCTGGATCGTCGTTCGGTAACCTCTTGCCTGTAATAATTTAGCTAAAGAAGCTGCTATAATTCCTTTTCCTAAGGAAGAAGTCACACCTCCTGTAACAAAAATATATTTTGTCTGATTCATTGTGTTGTTGTTTGTTGTAGTTGTGTAAAAAACTTGGCAAAAGTACAATTATAAATTGAGAATTAATAACGGTACCCTGACAATTATTCGTTAATAAATCGGTTACGGTTTAGGGAAATTCCTTTTTATATTCCGCACCAATTCTTCCAGTCCGTTTAGCTTTAATTCGTATACCAACTGTAGTTGTTCGCCCAACTGTCCTTTTGGAAAACCTTTGTTGTGGTACCAAACGACATAATATTCGGGCAGGTCAATAAGAAAACGCCCTTCGTATTTTCCAAAGGGCATTTTTGTATGTGCTAATTTTATCAGTAATTCTTTTTGTTTATCCGGAACCATTATTCCATTCCTATTTGGGAAATTGAACTTCTTCCAACCGGCATTTTCGGATCTTCCCCATAATCGTTTCTACCCCGATCACCGTCCAACACCATATAGTATAATAGCACTAACGATCCAAACGGAATCAGACAAACCAGATACATCCATCCGCTTTTATTCACATCATGTAGTCTTCGTGCCGTAACGGCCAACGATGGAAGAATGGATCCTGCAATATACAGTAACAGTAAAACAGCTACCAGTCCACTCATTATTTCAGATTCCATGCCAAGCACCACAAAGAATCCCATCCATAAACCAAACATAATGATAATGTGAAACAGCATAAAATACCAATATTCAGAACGTCTGGCACGACCGGAAAAGGTAGCATAATTATCGATCATTACTTTTTTCCACCAGTCTAACATGTTGTAATCCTGTTCCTTTTTAATCATTATTTCCAGTTAAAGGTTATTACTTTTTTGATATCCGGATTTAAACTCAAATACACCGGACAGGTTAATGCGGTTCGCTCCAGAATTGTTCTGGTCTTAGCATCGGCTTGGATATCCATATGGAAAATCACCTGAATTTCGGCAATTTTACGCGGTTCGGCCTGCATGATTTTAGTCACTTCGGCCGTCGATCCGGAAAAATCCACATCCATTGTATTGGCTTTAATTCCCATAACGGTAAACATACAACTAGCCAAAGCATTGGCTACCGTATCGGTTGGTGAGAATGCTTCTCCTTTTCCGTTGTTATCTACCGGAGCATCGGAAATAATTTCACTTCCGGATTGTACGTGTATGGACGATGTTCTTAAATCGCCCAGATAAGTTACTTTCGAGGTCATTATTTTGCTTCTTTAACCGTTAAATCGTCGTTATAATTCATAATATACACACCGGTATTGTAATAGCCGCCACCCAAACTGGTATAGTCAAATTTGTTTTCCACCTGTTCGGAAGCATTTTCATTTACCGATTCTTTAAATCCGTTTTCCTGGAACATACGCACAATTACGTCGAATGTCACATCGAAACCACGGGTTGCAAAACGGTTCGGGAAAATGTTGTTTTTCTTTTTAAACGTATTCGCAAAAACCAAAGCCTCCGGTGTTTCGTTATCTTTGGTAACCGACGGATACAATAAGCGTAGTTTGGTTAAGCGACTCAATGGAATTTCATCAAAATCCAAAGTTTCATTTTTCTCCAGTGTTACCAATTGCACCTGGAATTGTGACAAGGCACTCACCAATATATTCAGTGAATTCAGCACCAGTGTTTTACTTTCGGTTTCCAAAATGACAAAATTGACTTTATCAGCTTCCATCAAACTTTTGATATTTTCCAATGTCACAGCACCTTTTTCGTTTAATTCGGCCAATCGTACCGATGGGTAATTCTCTTTTAGGAATTGACGTGAAGATCCTTTTTTCGGATCGATAATCGCAATAATATTTCCGTTTTTAGAGTGCATATAGTCGAACATCTTACGCTTCACATCATCCGAATTGGGCATCGATTGGAACAAATTCGAATACGGTTTTCCTCTTTCGTTCGACAATGGTGAAATCACCGGCGTATTGTACTGACTTAATAAATTTGCGGTATTCTCCACATTCGATTGGAAAAATGGTCCGATAACCGCATCGGTATTCGAAAAGTTATTTTTATCGATAACCGCCGCTATAGCCGAGTTGTTTTTCGTTTCCTTCGAATCAAAAATTCGGACTTTAACCGGTAATCCCAACGCACGTGCTGAGTCGATTGCCATTAAAGCACCGGCATAAAAATCGAGTGTCATATTCAGGAATTTATCCGAACGCAAACGCTCCTGAGTACTACGTACCGAGTCGGATGCAATACGATCCAGATTAAACGGCATAAACAGCACCAATTCCTTTTCGCTGTCTTTTTTCAGCGTTTTTACAATGTCGACAGATGCTTTATTTCCTTTAACCTCGTCAAATTTCGACGTGTTTGGCATTTTTAAATGCATACCCGCTTTCACACCGTCTTTTAATTCCGGGTTTAAGGCGATAAGCTGCTCTTCCGATAAACCGGACGATTTTGTTAAACGATACATGGTTTCCTTTGGTTTTACCTCATAGGTCATGTATTTGTTGTTTTCTGCTACTTTTTCGATTTCTTTTTCGACTGTTTTCTGAACTGCCGGAACATTTTTACTCAATCGAAGGTTGTACCCGATTTCCAGGTTTTCTTTAATCGCCGGATTCAAATCCTCCAATTCCGAAACCGATAGTCCGTATTTTTTAGCAATGCCAAATTTTGTTTCCTTAGCTTCTACGATATGATAGGATGGGTTTCCATTGGCTGGCACAAGTCTTTGTTTTACTTCCTGAGCCGTATTTTTAACGGTACTTTTAACCGGTTCTTTGTCCGTTTTTGGCGCCGTAATGGTTAGCACCTGACCGATTTTCAATCCTTCTTTTTCCACCGACGGATTGCTTTTGTAAATCGCTTCAATCGTGGTACCGTATTTTTTTGCGATACCGTACACCCCTTCTTTTGGTTCAACAGTGTGTGTGATGGTTTTAGTCGCAACCGCTTCTTTTACCTTTTCTTTCACCACCTCTTTCACCGGGGCTTTTTTATCGTCTGTTTTAGCAGCAATCATTTTGCCGGCACCTGTCGGAACCAGTATTTTCGTATTTTCCTTTAATCCGTTTTGCGAATCGGGATTCATGCGATAAATATCATAAGGTGTTACACTGTACTTCTTGGCAATCTGAACTACCGTTTCTCCTTTTTCTACCTTATGTTCGATGTAATTTTTGGTTTGCGCAAAGGCAACATTCGACAGGAATAGTCCTGAAATTACAACAGTTACAAAATGTTTCATACTACTTTTTTTACGCGAATAAGTCGTTATAAAGTTAGAATTTTATAACGACTTATACAGAATTTACTTTTCTTTTTATTCCCACTCAATAGTGGCCGGTGGTTTGGAGCTGATATCGTAAACAACCCGGTTCACCCCTTTCACTTTATTGATAATTTCGTTTGATATCTTCATCAGGAAATCATACGGCAAATGCACCCAGTCGGCTGTCATTCCGTCGGTCGATTCCACCGCACGTAATGCCACCACTTTTTCATAGGTACGCTCGTCGCCCATAACTCCAACACTATTCACCGGAAGGAGAATCGCTCCCGCCTGCCAAACTTTGTCATACAATCCGTGTGATTTTAAACCTTCGATAAAGATCGCATCCACATCTTGTAGAATCTGAACTTTCTCCGGAGTAATATCACCCAAAATACGGATCGATAAACCTGGTCCCGGGAATGGGTGTCGTCCTAATAAATCCGGACTGATTCCCAAAGTAGCCCCTACTCGTCGGACTTCGTCTTTAAACAACATTCGAAGCGGTTCTACGATTTGTAATTTCATATAATCCGGTAAACCACCCACATTATGGTGTGATTTAATGGTTGCCGACGGACCTTTAACCGATACCGATTCGATTACATCCGGGTAAATCGTACCCTGAGCAAGCCATTTTACATCTTCGATCAGATTGGCTTCATCGTCAAATACTTCAATGAACACACGTCCGATCGTTTTTCGTTTTAACTCCGGATCTTCAATTCCTGCCAATTCATTCAAAAAACGTGCCGAGGCATCTACTCCCTTTACATTTAATCCCATTCCTTTGTATTGTTCCAATACATTTTCGAATTCATTTTTACGTAAAAGTCCGTTATTCACGAAGATACAGTATAGATTTTCACCGATTGCTTTATTTAACAATACGGCTGCCACGGTTGAGTCGACACCGCCAGAAAGTCCTAAAACCACTTTGTCACCCTGGATTTTTTCGCGCATTTCTTCCACGATTTCCTCCACAAAGGCTTTTGGTGTAAATGTTTGTGGTACTTCGGCAATTTTTACCAGGAAGTTTTCCAACATTTGTTTTCCATCGGTCGAATGGTATACTTCCGGGTGGAACTGAATGGCATATGTCGTTTCACCATCAATACGGTAGGCTGCGTTTTCGACATCTTTGGTACTGGCCAAACGTACACCGTTTGTTGGTAACTGTTTAATCGTATCACTATGGCTCATCCAAACCTGACTGTTTAATGCTACTTCATCAAAGAACAATTCGTCGTCTTTAACAAACGACAGGTTGGCGCGACCATATTCGCGGATATTGGAAGGCGCTACTTCACCACCACTAAAATGTGCCAGGTATTGCGCACCGTAGCAAACGGCCAATAACGGCATCTTACCTCTGATCTGAGATAAATCAGGATGTGGCGCGTCTTCTGATCTTACGGAATATGGGCTACCAGAAAGGATAACCGCTTTATAACTTGATAAATCACTCGGAAAGTGATTGTAAGGAAAAATTTCGCAGAAAATATTTAATTCGCGAACTCTTCTCGCAATAAGCTGTGTGTATTGCGACCCGAAATCTAAAATAAGTACGTTGTGTTGCATGTGCAAAAATAGACAATTCTTGAAAATTGAAAAATTTAAACGATCGAAAAAATGTAAAGAAATCGTATTCAAATGATTACGGAATCATTTTCAAGCCATAGTAGTCGTTTTCGCACTAAACGGGATAGATTTTCGAAACCTGTCCCGTATAGCAGTCGTTTACGAAAACAAAAAAACGGCTTCAATGAAGCCGTTTTTTTGTTCTTATGTAAGACGCTTTGTTAGTCTAAAGCGTAGTTGATCGTTACGTTTGCCGTTACTTCGATTTCACCGATAGCCAATGTCTCTCTTGACATTTCAGTATCGGCCGACATTTTCATGGCTGTCATATACGGTCTTGGATAATACGTTGATGAATTATCGGTTACTAAAACCGCTTTCCCCATTTTCTGGTTCAAGGCATTTACATAATCCTGCGCTTTGGCTTTGGCATTTTGAACTGCTCTAACTCGTGCCTGTGATTCGTATTCGGCTACTTTTGTCGATCTGAAATCTACTCCGTTGATCACATTGATACCCGAATCCACTAATCCCAACATCATTGTATCGTATTTCGACAAATCTTTTAATGTAATCGAAATCGTCTGACTGGCTACAAAATAATGTTTTTTCTTTTCGTAATCGTAGGTTTTATTTAATTGAACCTGTTTGGTCTGATAATCTGATTCCGGCAATTTTGCTTTTTTCAGGTATTTGATTACCGCATCAATTGCGACATCGTTTTTCTTTTTTACATCTGCGGCCTGATCGCCAGTATTTTCAACCCCTACATTAATAATCACATAGTCTGGCGTTACTTTAATTTTTCCTTCTCCGGAAACAATTATCTGCGGTTGTGTTTTCATTTCCTGTGCGTTTGACACGGTTGCCATAAATAAGGCTACTGCGAATACTACTAATTTTTTCATTTTTGTGCTTTTAAGGTTAAACTGTATCAATCAAATGTGATGCCAAAATTTACAACTTTCCGGTTTTGGCCAGGAAAAACAGGATAATAATAGGGATCGCCAACAGGATTATCATAAGTGTATTTTCGGTCAACATAGCTGGTACTTTGGCAATTGTGATCACATAACCACCAATTGCCCCGCCAAAATGCGCTACGTGACCAATATTGTCATTTTTGGCTTTCATTCCATAAATCGAATATAACAAATAACCAATTCCGAACAAATAAGCCGGAACCGGGATAATAAAATACAATCCCAACGTCATATCCGGACGTAATAAGATAGCCGAATAGAGTATTCCGGTTACCGCACCCGAGGCACCAATCGCCCGGTAATAATAATCGTCTTTATGAAAATATAACGTTAATAAACTTCCGCACAACAAACTACCGATATAGATAATCAAAAACGAAAGCGTTCCCAAATCGTGTAGTACCACCGGTGCAAAAAAGTAAAGGGTAATCATATTAAAAGCCAAATGGGCAATATCGGCATGTAAAAAAGAAGACGAAAACATCCTGATTTGTTCTCCGGCGCGAATACTACCGATATGAAATTCGTATTTTCTAAAAAAAGTAGGATCGTTAAATCCTTTAAAACTTACAATTACGTTAATCGCAATAATCACTAACAATACAGGATCCATGCTGTTTCAATTATTTTCTTTGTGTAAAAATACGCATTGTTTGTTTAGGTAATGTTAATTTGGAATGGTAAAAATATTTTTAAAAGGTATATTTGTAAAAAATAATTTCAAATGCAGTTTATACTCTATATAATAGCATACCCGCTTTTATGGTGTGTCTCTATACTTCCCTTCCCTATTTTCTACCTGCTCTCGGACTGTATTTATTTTATGGTGTACCATGTTATCGGATACCGGAAAAAAACAGTGCGGAAAAACTTAGCCGATACATTACCACATTTATCGGACAAAGAACGCCTTCGTATTGAACGGAAGTTTTTCCAGCATATGTGTGATATGTTTTTAGAAATGGTCAAAACCATGACCATCTCGGAAGCCGAAATGAAAAAACGCTTTGTTTTTACCAATATCGAACTGGTGCAGGAAATGGAGAAAAAGAATAAAAGCATCATTATGATGTGCGCCCATTATGCCAGTTGGGAATGGTTGATCATTATTGATAAATATATTAATTTCAAAACCTTTGCCGTTTACAAAAAAATACAGAACAAATATTTTGACAAACTAATCCGCGATATTCGTTCCCGATTTAATTCGACGGTAATCGAAGCCAAAGAAACCGTTGATGCCATCCGTCGTAACGAAATCAATAATATAAAAGGATTTTATGGCTTCGCCAGCGACCAGTCGCCGCAATTACACCGTACCAATTATTTCGACACGTTTATGGGAATCAATGTCCCGGTGTTTACCGGTGCGGAAATGTTGGCAAAAAAACTGGATTTATCGTTAGTATTTGTCAAAGTACAAAAAGTAAAACGAGGTCATTATCAGGCGACTTTTGTGCCTTTATCCGAAAACCCAAAAGAAATTCCGAATTATGAAATTACTTCAACCTATTTGCGAATGGTTGAAGCGCAAATTTACGAAGCACCGGAATTTTATTTATGGACACACAAACGTTGGAAACACCGCGACAAACAATCGGAACGATCACCACGCATAAAAAAAGCCCTGAGTTAATCAGGGCTTGTTTTTTATAGTTGAAACCAGTTTTCGACCATTTCTTTTTCAGAATGCAACGCTTGTTTATGCACAAACTCATTTGATGTTTTGTTGTATTCATAATCCTTGCTCCATTCTTTATGATTTTCGGCCAAAGCCTGAATGCTGTTACAAACATAATCCACCTCATCGGTCGTCGTTGTCGGGTGAATGGACATTCGGATCCATCCCGGTTTTTCGATCAAGTCACCCGAAGTAATTTTATCAGTAAGATAATGCGACGTCTCCTGATCCACGTGTAACAAATAATGCCCGTATGTACCGGCACAACTGCAACCGCCACGGGTTTGAATACCAAATTTATCGTTAAGTATTTTTACGCCCAGGTTAAAATGCAACTCATTGATATAAAACGAAACCACTCCAAGGCGATCTTCGTGCTGACCGGCCAAAATATTGATATTCGCTACATTCTTTAATCGTGCAAAAACCTGTTCGATAATTTCGTGTTCGCGTTTCAGGATATTATCAATTCCCATTTGCTCTTTTAACTTAACCGCCAAAGCGGTTTTGATCACCTGTAAAAAGCCTGGTGTTCCACCATCTTCGCGTTCTTCGATATTATCCAGATATTTGTGTTCGCCCCATGGGTTTGTCCAACTTACGGTGCCTCCACCCGGACAATCCGGAATCATATTTTTGTATAATTTTTTATTAAATACCAATACCCCTGACGTCCCCGGTCCACCAAGGAATTTATGTGGCGACATAAAGATCGCGTCCAGATAGCCTTCCGGATTATCAGTCGGATGCATGTCAATTTTCACATAAGGTGCCGAACAGGCAAAATCGACAAAACAAACTCCGTTGTATTCGTGGATCATTTTCGCGATTTCGTGGTATGGTGTACGGATTCCCGTTACGTTAGAACACGCCGTAACCGAAGCGATTTTCAACGTACGGTCTTTGTATTCTTCCAATAGTTCACGGAAACTTTCCAAGCAAATTAAACCCTGTTCACAAGCCGGAATCACTTCCACTTTTGCGATGGTTTCCAACCAGGACGTTTGGTTGGAATGGTGTTCCATATGCGAAATAAAGACAACCGGTTTTTTCTCGTCCGGTATCTGTGTATATTTCTGTAGGTTTTCAGGAACTTTTAATCCTAAAATACGTTGAAACTTATTAATCACACCGGTCATTCCCGAGCCATCCACAATCAGCACATCATCCTGATTACTGTTTACATGTTTTTTGATAATATGACGGGCTTCATGATACGCCATCGTCATCGCAGTTCCGGAAACCGTCGTTTCGGTATGCGTATTGGCGACAAAAGGACCAAAATCGTTAATCAGTTTTTCTTCGATCGGACGATACAAACGTCCGCTGGCCGTCCAGTCGGTATAAATAATTTTTTGTTTTCCGAAAGGAGATTCGAATTCCTGATCAATGCCGATAATATTTTTTCGGAATTGTTGGAAGTACTGTTCTAATGTTGTGGGTTCCGTCGCTGTTGTTATCATTATAAAAACTATTGAAGTGCAAATTTATAATTTATAAACACTAAAACTGTTAAAAAAAGCTTTGAAATAATCATAACTACATCATAACCCTAAAAAAAGATGGAAGCCGTAACCTCCATCTTTCCCCTTTTTAGAAATATATAACAGTGTGCGTCTACTTTTTCAGGACTTTTGCCCGGTTGTATTCGTAATTCATCTGCGCGATATTGAGTACCGATATACTTTGCGGACATTCTACTTCGCAGGCTTCCGTATTCGAACAATGTCCGAAATCTTCACTATCCATTTGCTGAATCATATTCAGTACCCGATGCTGCCTTTCTTCTTTTCCCTGTGGCAATTTCGCCATATGCGAGATCTTAGCCGACGTAAACAAAGCGGCACTTCCATTTTTACAGGTCGCCACACAAGCGCCACAACCGATACAGGCGGCCGAATCGAAAGCGGATTCTGCCGTTTCGTGGTTTACCGGAATACTATTCGCTTCCGGAGCTTGTCCGGTATTGACCGATACAAATCCTCCGGAGGCGATAATCCGGTCGAAAGCAGCACGATCGACCTTCAGATCCTTTTTAACCGGAAAGGCTTTGGAACGAAACGGTTCGATAACAATCGTTTCCCCATCCTTAAACTCCCGCAAATGCAACTGACAAGTCGTCGTATTTTTTAGCGGACCATGTGCCAGTCCGTTTATCATCACACCACATTGCCCGCAGATTCCTTCCCGACAATCGTGATCAAACTCAACGGGTATTTCATCCGAAAGTACCAGTTTTTCGTTAAGCGTATCCAGCATTTCCAGGAACGACATATGCGGATTGACGTCATCCAACCAATAATCCACTAGTTTTCCCTGTGTATTTTTATCTTTTTGTCTCCAAATTTTCAGGTGTAATTTCATAATTTTTCCCTTTAATTATTTGTAGCTTCTCACTATCGGTTTTACATTTTCGAATACCAAAGGCTCTTTGTGCAACGTGGGTTCGTTATTTTTTCCGGTCCATTCCCAAGCGGAAATAAACTGAAATTCGGCATCATTCCGCATGGCTTCACCGTCGGGTGTTTGGTATTCTTCGCGGAAATGCGCCCCACAGGATTCGTTACGCGTTAAAGCGTCGTAACACATCAATTCGCCAATTTCCAGATAATCGGCTACGCGGCCGGCTTTTTCCAGTTCGGCATTCATCGAGTCAACTGTTCCCGGAATGTGGACATTTTCGTAGAACTCTTTCCGCAATTTTTTGATTTCGGCAATAGCAAATTGTAAACCGGGCTCATTACGTGAAAGTCCGCAATAGTCATACAACAGTTTCCCTAATGTCTTATGATAATAATCCACTGTTTTCGTTCCTTTGGAATGGATAAAGCGATCCAATTGTTCTTTTACCTGCTTTTCGGCTTCGTCAAAAGCCGGATGCTCCGTTGGAATTTTCCCGGTATGAATTTCACCCGAAAGATAATTGGCCATCGTATACGGCGCAATAAAATACCCGTCGACTGAAGCTTGTAATAAGGAATTCGCCCCCAATCGGTTTGCCCCATGATCGGCAAAATTGGCTTCTCCCAATGCAAAAAGTCCCGGAATGGTCGTCATCAGTTCATAATCGACCCAAAGTCCTCCCATAGAAAAATGTGCTGCCGGCGAAATCATCATCGGTTCTTTATAGGCATCAATCCCCGTAATTTTCCGATACATATCGAATAGGTTACCGTATTTTTCCTTGATCTTAGCGACACCTTGTTCCCGGATTGCCTTGGAAAAATCCAGATAAACGGCATTTTTAAGCGCGCCTACGCCAAATCCGGCATCGATCCGCTCTTTGGCCGCGCGGGACGAAATATCCCTTGGCGCCAGATTTCCAAAAGCCGGATAACGGCGTTCCAGATAGTAATCGCGTTCTTCCTCGGGAATAGCATTGGCCTCGCGTTGCTCGTTTTCTTGTAACGGCACCCAAATCCGACCGTCGTTTCGCAGGGATTCCGACATTAACGTAAGCTTCGATTGGTAATCGCCCGATTGCGGTAATGAAGTCGGATGAATTTGCGTCCAACTCGGACTCGCCATCAAAGCACCTTTTTTATGCGCCCTCCAAATCGCCGAACCGTTACATCCCATTGCCAGGGTCGACAAATAATAAATCTTACCAAATCCGCCGGTAGCCAGCACCACCGCATGTGCCGCATGTCTTTCGATTTCACCGGTGTCGAGGTTTCGTACAATAATCCCCCTCGCCTTTCCGTCGATTACCACCAAATCGAGCATTTCATGGCGCGTAAACAATTGCACCGTTTTTTTATGCACCTGGCGCATCAACGCCTGATAGGCTCCAATTAGTAACTGCTGCCCGGTTTGACCGCGGGCATAAAACGTCCGACTCACTTGTACGCCGCCAAACGAACGATTGTTCAGGTAACCGCCATATTCCCGACCAAACGGTACGCCTTGTGCCACCGCCTGATCAATCAGATTTAACGAACACTCCGCCATCCGGTATACATTGGCTTCTCTCGCCCGGAAATCGCCTCCTTTTAAGGTATCGACAAACATCCGGTACACACTGTCGCCATCGTTTTTATAATTTTTAGCCGCATTAACACCGCCCTGCGCTGCGACAGAATGCGCACGTCGGGCACTATCCTGAAAACAAAATGATTTAACGTTATACCCCATTTCACCTAACGAAGCGGCGATAGAACTTCCCGCCAATCCGGTTCCAACCACAATTACATCGATCTTTTTTCGGTTCGCTGGATTGACGAGTTTGGCATTCTTTTTATAATTGGACCATTTTTCTTCGAGTGGCCCTCCCGGTATTTTAGCATCCATATTCATATCCCATCGATTTTATTTAGCATTTAGAAAGTAGACATACACCGGAATAATGGCAAATCCAAGACTGATCATCAGCGAATAGCCAATTCCGAAATAGCGAACCCATCGCACAAACTTCGGATGAAACACACCCAACGTTCGGATGGCACTGAAAAAACCATGTAACAAATGGTAACCCAATGCAATCATCGATACGACATAAATCACGACATACCATCCTTCCTGATAGGTCGTTACCACTAGCGTATACAAATCTTTATTTCCATTGGCATCCATAGGTAAGGCTCCGAATTTGTATTCGTACCAGAAATTTTTAAAATGAATGATCAGAAAAAGCAATAAAACCGTTCCCAACACCCCCATATTCCGGCTGTACCATTTACTCGCTCTTCCGCGGTTATCGGCTTGGTACGTTCCGCCCGACTGTTTGTTTTTCATCGTAATCAGCAGCGCGTACAGCGCATGGAGTATAATCGAGGCGTACAAAACATACGAAACCATTTTGATAAACAGATTTCCCGATAAAAAATGCGAATAGGCGTTAAACTGTAATTGTGCTTTTTCTGCCGGCAGGAACAATTGCAGGTTTCCCAAAAGATGGATGATCAGAAAGAAACACAAAAACAGTCCCGTCAGGCACATAAAAATTTTTCTTGTAAGTGATTGCATGCTATATTATTTTAATTAATAGTAACCGATAATTTTCATCCATAATCCGCCTATAGTCATATAGATGAGTAGTAAAATCAAACCGGTTTCCAGTCCGCGGAGCCACCAGTTTTTTAAATCGACATAACCGCTTCCGAAGAATACCGGTGCCGGCCCGTGACCATAATGCGTTAGGGTACCGTATAACGAACCGATAAAACCCAACATAAAAGCCAGTAAAAGCCCTGGAATTCCCAGTGAAACGCCAACACCCAACAATGCGGCATACATCGCCGCCACATGCGCCGTAGCACTGGCGAACAGGTAATGACTAAAGAAATAGACCAGAATGATTACCGGAAAGGCTATCTGCCAGCTTAAATCGCCAATCTGCACTTTTACCAGATTACTAAACCATCCGATAAAACCCAACTCATTTAGCGAACTGGCCATCATCACCAAAACCGAAAACCAGACAATCGTATCCCAGGCTCCTTTTTCGGATTTAATATCCTCCCAGGTCAACACCGACGTTAGCAATAACATGATCAAACCTATAAAAGCCGTTGTTGTCGCATCAATTGAAAACAAATCTCCGGTGATCCATAAAAACAACAGTATAAAAAAGGCCAGTAACATCAGCCATTCATTACGGGTAACCGGTCCCATTTCCTTGAGTTTTTGGGTTGCCATTTGTGGTGCATCGCCTGTTTTCTTTACTTCCGGCGGATATAATTTATACAGTACAAACGGAATTACGAAAAACGAAACCAATCCGGGGATAATCGCGGCAATAGCCCACGACATCCAGGAAATTTTAATCCCTAAATCGGCCGCAAACTTCTGACACATCGGATTACTCGCCGTCCCGGTTAGAAACATCGACGACGCGATCAGGTTCATATTATAACTGTTCAGCGTTAGGTAAGATCCCAGTTTGCGATGCGTTTCCGGTTTATCGGGTTCGGAACCAAAACTAATCGCCATCGATTTCATAATCGGATAGATGATCCCACCACCACGTGCCGTATTACTTGGAATTGCCGGTGCCAGACACAAATCGGCCAATCCCAATCCATAGGCTAGTCCGAGGGAACTTTTTCCGAATATGCGGATAAACAAAAAGGCGATTCGGTTACCCAATCCGGTTTTAATAAACCCGCGGGCAATAAAAAACGAAATCCCGATCAGCCAGATTACTTTATCTCCAAATCCTCGCAGTGCCAATGTGACCGATTTACCGGCTTCGCCCGGTGCCAATACCTGCGACGCGGCCGTGATTCCGATAGCAATCATACACATCGTTCCCATAGGAGCCGCTTTTAGGATGATTCCTAAAATTGTGGCTACGAAAATGGCAAACAGGTGCCAGGCTTCCGGGCTTACCCCTTCCGGTTGTGGAATAAGCCATAACGCGATTCCAACAACCAAAGTAATCGCTACTCTGGTAATGTTAACTTCTTTCATACGGAACAGTTTTTGGTTAGTATTTTTTAAAGACGGCTTTGTACTTGTAGCAATAACAGGTTATTGTTATGCGTAGTCGTATCGTCTATCGTATGCTTGTAACGGTCGATTTGCAATCCCAACTGAATCCGGGCGCCATAATCTTTCAGGAATTCAAATCCGAGCATGGGCACGAGTGTCTGGCGTATATTGGAATTGATTCGGAAATTGGAGTCCATATATTCATAGCGGCAAGAAAATTCGATGGCACTGAGTTTTTTATATTTGATTTCATACCGCAGATTGGGCAGAAAATAGAAACCCCGTATCTGGTAATTACTGATATATGGTGTGCGTTCGTCTACTGGCAGTGAAAAATAGAGATTGTGATTAATGGCTTGTTTGGCCTCCATCTGGGTTTCGAAAAACAAACGGTCGGTTAGCTGAAAATCAGCGGTGATATCGGCACCGAACGCGTAGACTTCTTTTTTAAAAACCTCGCCAAGTCCCGCATTTAATCCGAAGTTGACATTGTTCTTTTTCGACAATCCCATCACAATCCGCGTCGAATATTGTTTGCCGTTGTCTTTATCCATTTCCTGATTCCGACCGTTTCCGTTAACCACCGAAAAAGCATAGGTAATGGGTAATTTACCAACATCAAAAGCCCCCGTTAATGAGGCACCGATCTGAAAACTGGTCCAACCATTTTTTCCAAATTCATAATACTGATTCGAAAAATCCATTGATTTGATAATATCGACCGGATAAGTCTCTTCGATACCAAACCAAGGACGAAACTGGCCAACCGTAATTGCGAAGTAGTTATTAAACGTATATTTCAGATAGGCATTTTCGAGTACTTTGTTTTTAGGATCCGATTTAAAGTCGGCCAGATTAACCAAAGCGACGACTTCCGTTCGTTCGGATATTTTGGCTCTGACCTGTGCGCGCATTCGTTTAATATCGAAGGAATTTTGCGTGACATCCCCATCGGAATGATGCAAACCGTTTAAATCGACATTATCGGTAAGTCCAACCAGATAACGCGCCTGAAAAAGGCCTTTAAATTGAAGTTGCGGGTATTTTACCGGGGTAGCGACCGGAGTTGGTACTGATGCGATTTTAAGACTGTCGGCGTTTTGGCCCAACAAATTATAAGGCAGCAAAAAAAGAAATAAAACTTTGGCTAGTAATACGTTAACAATTTTGCGATTCATAGTGAAGAATTTAGAGCCTTACCGATATTAGGTATTTATCGTACAAGGGAAATTGTTATCACTATAAAATTAACAAAAAAATTATAAAAAAATACCTTACAAAATATTTTTTTCAATTTTAAGGGTTAGCTGTTAAAAATACAACATTTCACTAACCGTAAGCTGATAAAACGTTCGATACGCAAAAAAAGTAACAGCCTAATGAAGTACTTCCACAACGGTAAGTCGGTTTCCGTATAAATCTTTACAATGGAAAAATTTACTTTCGGCTGTCACCGTCAGTTCTTCGATAATCTCGACCATATTTGTTTTCACATAATAATACAGATCTTCACAATTATCGGTATAAATCACAATGGTAGGCTGACCGCCGGTTTGGTGTCCTATGAGTGCCGACTGAGCGGGGTCATCAGCTTTGAGCAGCCACAACCCAACAGTACTATTATCGGAGAAACCGATATGAACATAGCGTTGCCCGTCTGGCATCGTCGCATCGTAAAGTTTTTTACAGAAAAAATTCCTGCGATAGAAATCAAATGCTTTGTCGTAATCTTCCACTAAAAGAATTACCCTTCCCAAACTGACTTTCATAATTACTGGCGTTTTAAACGGTCTTCTAAATATAACGAGGTCTCATTATTTATGCTGTGATAGGTATTCTTTTTTTGTTCTTCCAGTCGGTCGGTAAACAAAATACCGTTCAGGTGATCGGTTTCGTGCTGAAAAATCACCGCTGTAAAACCTTCGATAATTTCTTCCTGCTTTACTCCTTTTACATCCTGATAGGTTAATCGGATCGTATAATTGCGGTACACCTCCCCACTTCGGTCCGGAATCGACAAACAGCCTTCATTTCCTTTTCTCAGTAATTTGGAACGCCAGGTAATCACCGGATTGATATAGGCCTCAAAGGGTTCTCCGCTTTTATCAAATCGCTGTACCCAGATCACATTTCGGTTAATTCCAACCTGAGGCGCTGCGATTCCTACCCCACCCTCTTCCGGATCGGTAGCAGCCAGATACATCCGTTCCAGTAGTACCGTTAAATCGTTTTCGTTGGGATTTATGTCTTTTGATACCGATTGTAAAATGAGTAACTCCGAAGGTTCCGTAATCTGAATGACCTTCATCTTCTGTTTAGGGTCACCGGAGTGGATACGCGTTTTTTCTTCTTTTGTAAAATGTTGTGCCATAGAAGTCATACCAACAAAAGTAAACAACAATAGGTATATTTTTTTCATTTCTAAAATTAAGACATTATTTTTACGGAGCGGGTAAGTTATCCGGTCTAAAATTAGTCGGATTCTGTAAAATTACAATACCTATGGCTAAAAATAATTTTCTACAAAACACCTATACCCCTTTACAGCCAACTGTTAGACAGGCAGATGGCTCCATAAGCTATCGGGAATTCCCGCCTGATATACGCCTTTCGTCCTATATCTACTGTTACTGGGAATTAAAAACCCATCGTAAACTCGAGGATGCATTTAGCTATCGGGTGGTAGCAGACGGTTGTATGGATGTTTATTTTGAACTCGATGATCCATCGGAAGCGTATGTCTCTGGATTTAGTGCCAATCACACCGAATTTCCAATAGGGACAACATTCCATTATATTGGTATTCGATTTTACCCCGCCATGTTTCCGCTTCTTTTCCGGATCGATGCTTCCGAGCTAACCGATCGGTACGAATTATTACAACTCGTAGTACCCGAAAAAGCCAACTATCTGAAAATGTATTTTCATCCCGATCAGGATATCGAAACCATTGCGCAACAACTCAATCATTATTACCTAAACCGGATTAATCGCACTGGCCTACAACCCGATTTTCGTCTTTTTAATGCACTGGACAGGATTTTTAAAAAATCCGGCAATCTGATTGTCGAAACCGACCTGGATACAGGTATTAGTCCGCGGCAATTGCGTCGCTTGTCCGAATACTATTTAGGCGATTCTGCCAAAACGTTCTGTAAGGTCGTCCGTTTTCAAAACGCCTTACAACAGCATTCTCATTCGGATAACCGAGACAACTACTCTTTTTTGGATTACGGCTATTATGATCAGGCTCATTTTATCCGGGAATTCAAACGTATGTATGGCCTTACGCCGAAAACAGCATCGCAAAAATAAACCGTTGTTTTCCATGTTGTGATTGTCCGTTTTTTACAATTTTTTCCACGGCATACAACAGAAGTTTGTATTCTCAATTTAAAACGAACCATTATGAAATTCAATTTTGGCATTATCACGACAAAACTAACGGAGAGCAAAGCCTTTTATACTTCCGTATTAGGATTTGGTATCACTTTCGAAAACGATTTCTATCTATTGTTGCATAGTCCGGATAGATTGTTTGAAGTCAGTTTTTTAATTCCCAATCATGCTTCACAGCAACCGCTATTTCAGCCGGCCTTTACCGGAAATGGCGTGTATCTCACCCTTGAGGTTGATGATGTGGACAGCGTTTATAAAACCATACGTCACAAAAACATTCCTATCGAAATCGAATTACGGGACGAACCCTGGGGCGACCGTCATTTTGCTATTCAAGATCCAAATGGAATTGGAATCGATATCGTTACCTACTCCGGCGCCTAAAAAAGCCCGTATAATTTTTGTAACTTTATAAGCCAAAATTTATTTCTGATGCGCGCACATAACTTTAAAACCGTTGGTGAATTCGAACCACAGGAATCCGTTTTACTCATATGGCCATTGGTGCAATATGCAACTGCTTCAAAAGAATATGACATTGAAGCCGTAACCCTTTCCATTATTTCGCATTTGGTGGACCATGTAGCCATTATCGTTTCCTGTTATGACGAAGCGGCAAAAGAACGTGCAATACAACAATTGAAAAATCACGCAATCGATACCGAACGCATCAGTTTTATGATTTTCCCGGCCGATTTTATTTTCCCAAGGGATTTCGGAGCCGAAATATTGATTAATGAAAAAGGCGAACGCGCTGTGGTTGACTTTAATTTTGACTCCTACGGTTTTTTTCCGAACAGCCATCCGATTTCCAAAAAGATGGAAGAATTCGACCGGATACATGCCAAATTTATCGATGTAGAAGGTTTGATTTTTACACGGTTAACCAGCGAAGGTGGCGATCGGGAATTTAATGGTAATGGTATTATGATGACCATTGAAGACACCGAAGTTACCAAGCGCAACAAAGGCTGGACCAAAGAACAGGTGGAAGACGAATTTAAACGGATCTTTAATCTCGATAAGGTCATCTGGTTACCGTATGCGACTTACGACGACGAAGATATGCATGCCGGCCCCATTCCGGATGAAGATGGTGCATTCCTTGCTTATCGTTCCGCTTCGGCAAACGGACATATCGACGAGATGTGTCGGTTTGTAAACCGGGATACCATCGTATTGGCACATATCACTACAGAAGAAGCGCTACAAAGTCCGATTCATGCTTTAAATAAAGAACGACTGGATCTGGCCTATACGATACTACAAAAAGAAACCGATCAAAACGGAAATCCGTTTAACATTATACAAATGCCGGTTCCGGAACCGATTTATATTACGGTAAAAGAAGGCGACGATGTTTATGAAAATTATCAGTTTCCCTACGATTTACTGCACGGTAAGCTCAAAGACGGTAGTCCGTTTCCACAGGAGCGTATGAAAGTACTTCCGGCACTGAGCTATTGTAATTTCCTGATTACAAACAATCTGATTATCGCTCAAAAATATTACCGCGAAGGTATGCCGTATAGTGTCAAAGAAAAAGACGAAGCCGCTTTGGCCATTTTAAAAAACGTATTTCCAAATCGCAAGGTTGTGGCAATCGACAGTATTGCGCTGAATTTATGTGGTGGTGGTATCCATTGTCATACACGAAATGTCCCAAAAGTCAGCCCGCAATAATCGCGTATCATTGTAGCATTATTTTCGTCGAAATTTATACATAAATTAACACCTTTGGGCATTCCATTTCTTTTGCAAAAAGCTAAATTTGAAAGACAACCGATTTGTAAACTTCAAGTATGCCTATCCGAAAAGCCACTTTAGCCGACAGCTCCAAAATACAGGATTTACTACAACAAATGGAGTACCCCGATACCGGAAATTTCATTCAGAAAAAAATGGAAATCTTATTGTCGCATCCCGACGAAGCTTTATTTGTTTATGAAGCATCCGGCGAAGTACTTGCTTTTATCTCGATTCATTTTATTCCGCAGCTCGCTCTTGAAGGCGATTTTGCACGGATCAGCTATTTTGCCGTAGACGAAACCGCGCGGAGCAAAGGCATCGGAAAAGAGATGGAAGCCTATGGTGTAGCATTGGCACAGGAACGAAATTGCGATCAGATCGAATTACATTCCCACTCCAGAAGAACCGAAGCACATCGGTTTTATAACCGACAAGGTTATACCGAAGTGCCTAAATATTTAGTAAAATCGCTTAAATCATTATAGGAAATGAAACAACGCTTATTAGTGGATATGGACGGCGTTCTTGCCGATATATATGCACAATTGATCGAATTGGAATACCAGGATCTTGGCATCCGTCAGTCGTATGAAAAATTGAATGGCACATCGGAAGCCGATGTTTTTAAAAATGCCTTAACGTATATTCACAGTGACGGTTTTTTTAGAAACCTCCCGGTAATGGAAGGAAGTGTCGACGTGATGCGCCAACTCAATGAAAAATACGAACTGTTTATTGTGAGTGCTGCTATGGAATTTCCGAAAAGCCTGTCCGACAAATACTATTGGCTTGAAGAACATTTCCCGTTTCTACATTGGAAACAGATCGTCATGTGCGGTTCGAAAACAGTTGTAAAGGGCGATATTATGATTGATGATCACTTTAAAAACCTGGACTATTTTGACGGCAAAACCATTTTGTTTGCCCAGCCACACAATAGCGCCGGAAATATCAAGAACCATACCCGTGTAGACAGTTGGTCGGATATTGCTAAAATTTTACTGTAAAATACTTAAACTATCACCATAGTCATCTTTTTGGAACCGCTTACCTTTGCATAGTAAAACTTTAAAAATCAAAGCAATGGCTCAAAAAATAGTAGTCGTAACCGGCGGAAGCCGCGGACTTGGCAAAAATATGGTACTACAACTGGCTCAAAAAGGACTAGATGTCGTACTAACCTATAACAGCAAAAAAGAAGAAGCACTCGAAGTGGTAAAAGAAATCGAACAATACGGTCGGAAAGCCGCTGCGGTTCAGTTAAATGTATCCGATATCGCCTCATTTAATGCATTTTGGACAAATGTTCAGCAGACTTTAAAATCGCATTTCCAGGCCGATCATTTTGATTATCTGGTCAACAATGCCGGGATTGGAATCCACGCTTCTTTTGAAGGAACCACCGAAGAGCAGTTTGACACCTTAATGGGCATTCAGTTTAAAGGCCCTTTTTTCCTGACTCAAAAAGCCTTACCACTTATGGCTAATGGCGGTGGTATTGTGAATATTTCTACCGGACTGGCTCGTTTTTCATTTCCGGGTTATGCTGCCTATGCGTCGATGAAAGGTGCCATTGAAACCCTGACGAAATATCAGGCAAAAGAATTAGGTGCCAGAGGAATCCGCGTGAATGTAGTCGCTCCGGGTGCTATCGAAACCGATTTTGGTGGCGGTGTCGTTCGGGATAATGCCGAAATGAACAAAAATATTGCTGCCGCTACTGCATTAGGTCGTGTTGGATTACCGGACGATATTGGTGGTGTGGTTGCTTTCCTTTGTACCGATGACGCGCGTTGGATTAACGCACAGCGCATTGAAGTTTCCGGAGGAATGATGTTATAATATAAAGATGCCTACTCCTAAAAAACAAAAAACCTGTCCGTTAAAATCGGACAGGTTTTTTTATCTGTAATCCCGGTGATTAGATTCCGGCGATTTCCTTGATTTCATCAATAATACGCAGTGCCAGTGTATCGGCTTGTTCCTGAGTAGGTGCTTCGGTATAGATTCGGATAATTGGTTCCGTATTCGATTTTCTCAAATGTACCCAATCTGCTGCAAAATCGATTTTCACACCATCAACAGTCGAAATATTCTCGTGTTGGTATTTCGCCGTCATGGCTTTTAAAATCGCATCCACATCGATTTGTGGCGTTAATTCGATTTTATTTTTGCTCATAAAATACTGCGGATAACCGGCTCGTAATTCCGCTACCGATTGGTCCTGTCCGGCCAAATACGTTAAGAATAGCGCCACACCAACCAAAGCATCACGCCCGTAGTGCGCTTCCGGATAGATAATACCTCCGTTTCCTTCACCACCAATAATCGCGTTATTCTTTTTCATCAATTCCACCACATTCACCTCGCCCACCGCACTGGCTTCGTAAGTACCGTTGTGTTTGTTGGTAATGTCGCGCAAGGCTCTTGACGACGACATGTTCGAAACGGTATTTCCGGGCGTACGACTCAATACGTAATCAGCCACGGCTACCAATGTATATTCTTCGCCAAACATTTCTCCGTCGTTGGAAATAAACGCCAATCGGTCAACATCCGGATCGACTACAATACCGAAATCGGCCTGTTCTTTTACCACCAATTCGCAGATATCACCCAAATGTTCTTTTAATGGCTCCGGGTTATGCGGAAAATGCCCATTTGGTTCGCAATACAAACGCACCACTTCCACGCCCATTTGCTCCAATAATTTCGGAATGATGATTCCTCCTGAGGAGTTTACTCCATCGACCACCACTTTGTATTTTTTCTTTTTTACCGCTTCGGCATCCACCAATGCTAAGTTCAATACCTCATCAATATGGATATCCATATAAGCATCGTTTTCGGTAATCGTACCCAAGTGATCCACATCCGAAAAATCGAAGGCTTCACTTTCAGCAATTTCCAGAATTTTAGCACCATCGGCACCATTTAAAAACTCCCCTTTATCATTTAACAGCTTTAGCGCATTCCATTGTTTTGGGTTATGTGAAGCCGTCAGAATGATACCACCATCGGCTTTTTCCAACGGAACGGCTACTTCTACCGTAGGTGTTGTCGATAATCCCAAATCGATCACATCGATCCCCAGTCCTATCAATGTATTCACAACGAGATTGTGAATCATCGGGCCTGAAATTCGGGCATCGCGACCAATCACAACGGTTAATTTTTCCTTATTGCTATTTTGTTTTAAAAACGTTCCATAGGCGGAAGCGAATTTTACTGCATCCACAGGTGTTAGGTTATCACCCGTTTTTCCTCCTATTGTTCCTCGAATACCGGAAATCGATTTTATCAGTGTCATATATGCTATTGGGGATTAAAAATTCAAATTCATCACAAATATAAAAAGTTGTCGGCGTTGTACCCAATTCGAATCCTTTTTTATTCTGTTCGTTTTTTGAGTTTTAGAAAAAAGGACTCATAATACCGAAAGGACAGTGCCGCTATCAGTATTGTTATTCCAATTACTAATCCGGAAAACAGTAGAATCTGTAAAGGTTCCGAAAGTTTTTTATCATTTATAAAACGAAGAAAAAGAAATCCCGTTAGCTGCATTGCAAAAGCATGGAACATATAAATTCCGTACGAAATCGTCCCTAAAAAAGTTACTATTCTATTTTGAAAAAAAGAAAATGGCACCAGACTAAGTGCCGACAATGACACCGAAAACAAAATCATACTATACAGATGATATCCCATTTCGGAAAGAGAATCGGAAAATACATTCGTCGTAAAATACACACCCAAGAGAATCATTAAAACGATCGCAATTGCCTTTTTATTAGGGATTTTATCCTGATATTTATAGGTTACAATCGAACAGAAACCCGCCGCTGCAAAATAGAAAAAATACACACTAAATGTTTGTAACTGTGGCATCAGATCCGAAAAAAACAACATAAAATAGCCAATCGTAAAACCCAGTAAACCTTTTATAAGATACTTTTTGGGCACCATCAGAAATAAGGGTGCGACAAACAGATAAAACTGTTCTTCGATTCCAATGGACCATAAAATTTCAATGATTCCTCCCGGTCGGTATAACACGCTAAATACATTTGGCAAAAAGAAAACAGAAAGTAAAATTCCTTTAATCAGGTTATAATCATTTTCAAATTCAAATCCAAGATTGGGTAGGATAAGCTGATAATACAGAAAACCAAAAGTGAGTACTAAATAATACAGCGGAAAAATCCGTAACATTCTTTTCCGGTAAAATCGCCCGAGCGATATCGTATCCGTATGGTTCTTTTCGATATACAATTGTCGTATAATAAGATAGCCGCTCAACGCAAAGAAAAACCATACGGCTTCACTTCCCTTGTGAAAAACAGGAAGACCGTCGAAAAAAGGCAATCCCCTATTCTTACAAAATTGCGGCACATGATAGAATACCACCAATACTGCCAAAAAGAAACGCAAACCAGTGAGATTAGGCAATACCTTCACTTTCATAAAATGTCTTTTTCCAAAAGTAATTATTACATTTACAAAACAAAGGAAACTTCGATCAAAATATATTTTACAAATGAATTTTTTAGCCCATATCTATTTATCCGGTGATGACGATCTGATTAAAATTGGCAACTTTATGGCCGATGGTATCCGTGGTAACGATTACCGAAACTTTAACCCGGATATTCAAAAAGGAATACTCCTGCACCGGGCGATCGATACCTTTACCGATGCGCATCCGATTTTCAGAAAAAGTAAACACCGACTACATGAACCCTACGGTCATTATTCGGGTGTGATTATGGACGTATTTTATGATCATTTCCTTGCTAAGAACTGGGAACGTTATTCGGATACGCCGCTGGAAGCTTATGTTGCGGCCTTTTATACGTCTTTACAGGATCATTATGATTTGCTGACCGATAAAACCAAAGGGCTTATGCCCTATATGATCGAACGCAACTGGCTGGTGAGTTATGCCTCCATAGACGGTATTGCAACCATACTGTTCCAAATGGATCAGCGGACAAAAAACCGTTCGCGGATGCAATATTCCGTACAGGAATTGCAGGAATACTATATTAATTTTGAAATCGAATTTTCCCTTTTCTTTGATGAATTACGAGAATTTGCGGCAAATAAATTAACCGAAATCACGCATGACCTTTCTAACTGAACTCACACAGGCTTTCCGCGAAAAGGCTTCTGCTGACAATGCCGGGCCAATGGAAGCCTATATGAAACATCATTTTCCATTTTACGGAATCAAAGCGCCTTTGCGAAAAAGTATCACCAAACAAATCTGGTCATTGCATAAAGCCGAAGTTACAAACAATGCCCGTGAAATCGGCCTGACTTTATTACACCAAAAACAGCGGGAATACCAGTATGTCGCTATGGAAATACTGGAAAAAGAACTGCGCGGAAAATTTGAAAAAAGCGATATCAAACTGATCGAAGTGACTATCACCACTAATTCGTGGTGGGACACTGTCGATTTTCTCGCCAAATACCTTTTGGGCAATTACCTCACCCAATTTCCCGAAGAAACCGAAACCGTAATTTCCAGGTTTTCCGATTCCGAAAACATGTGGTTAAACCGATCGGCTATCCTTTTTCAATTGGGTTATAAAAGTAAAACAGACGTTGCCTTATTGTTTGCGTTATGCGAAAAACATTCTAATTCCAGCGAATTTTTTATCCAAAAAGCAATCGGTTGGGCATTACGGGAATATGCCAAAACCGATCCAAAAACAGTTATGCAATTTGTTTCACAAACCACTTTAAAACCGTTAAGCAGTCGGGAAGCTTTAAAAAATTTATAACATTTTTAAAATGATACTGATTCAAAAGGCGTAATTTAGCAGTTTAAAGTTTCCGGAACCGGATCACCAAAACCTATCTGCAATGCCGAATAAAAACGTATCGCCTATAACCCTCTTTTTGCGAAAAAACTTAAAGCGCTTAGAAGCCACGTTATTTTTTCTAAAAGCCATTTTAAATAACCGGCAATTTATCTATCTATCTTGTATTTTAGTAGGTTTATCCTCGGCTTTGGCAGTAATCGTTCTAAAAACATTTGCGCATTCGGTATTCCGTTTTGCGAATTATATCGACAATATACTTCATCTTCCTTACAGTAACAGTATCCTTCCGATCGTCGGGATTTTACTGACTGCATTTGTAATCAAGAAATTTCTGGACGGAAGTATCGAAAAAGGAACCTCCCAGATCATGATTGCCGTGGCTAAAAAATCGGGTATCATGCCTCGGAAACAGATGTATGCACAAATCATCACCAGTTCCCTTACCGTAGGCTTGGGAGGATCGGCCGGATTGGAGTCGCCCATTACGATTACCGGAGCGGCATTCGGATCGAATTATGCACAAAAATACCGTCTGAATTACAAAGACCGGACGCTACTATTGGCCTGTGGTGTCGCCGCCGGTATTGCCGCTGCCTTTAACGCCCCAATTGCGGGGGTGTTGTTTGCCATTGAAGTAATTCTGGCCGATATGAGTGTCACCGCTTTTATCCCGATTATGATTTCGGCTGCCACCGGATCGTTGGTTACTAATGTCCTGTTAAAAGAAGATATCCTGTTATCCTTCCACCAACAACTCACTTTCGATTATCACAATATTCCCTATTATATCGCCATCGGGATTTTTGCCGGATTGGTATCGGTCTACCATGCCCGGACGTTCCGAAAGGTTGAGCATTTTTTCGACCGTTATAAAAACAAAACCTATAAAAAAGCACTCGTCGGCGCTTCGGCACTGGCGATACTGATTTTCTTTTTTCCAACACTCTTCGGTGAAGGATATGAAAGCATTAAAATACTATCGAATGGAAATCCGAGCAAAATACTCGAAAACACCCTTTTAAATCCGTTTAAAGACAACGACATTATCCTCCTGGTTTTTGTAGGTGCCACAATGATGCTAAAAGTTTTTGCCACCGGACTTACTCTGGGTAGCGGCGGAAACGGTGGTAACTTTGCTCCTTCCCTGTTTGTAGGATCGTATCTCGGTTTTTGTGTGGCGAAATTTTTCAGTCTGATCGGATTGTCCGACAACCTTCCGGTTAGCAATTTTACCATTGTGGGAATGGCGGGTGTGTTAAGTGGTTTATTCCACGCACCGTTAACCGCAATTTTCCTTATTGCCGAAATCACCGGTGGTTATGGATTAATGGTTCCGTTATTGATCGTTTCGTCCATCAGTTTTGCGATTACCAAAAAGATGGAAATTCATTCGATGGATATTAAAAATCTCGCCGATAAAGGCCAGGTGTTTACCAGCGATAAAGACAAAAACATCCTTTCTTCGATCGATTTATCGAAACATATCCGCAATGATTTTACAACGATTACTTCCGATTCGAAACTGGAAAATATTGTTGATTTACTTTCGAATACGCGGCAGACACTATTTCCGATACTAAACGAAAAAGAAGAACTAACCGGTGTGATTAATTTCGATTCGATCCGAAATATTATTTTTAAACCTTTTCAGATCAAATACACCTCGTTACAGGATGTGGCCGAAAAAGCAGAAGCGGTTATCTGTTATGACGAAATCATGGAAACGGTAATGGAAAAATTCGAAACCTATCATACCGATATACTTTTTGTTTTGAAAGACAAAAAATACCTGGGTTATATTTCTAAAATTGAAGTATTGGAAACCTATCGCGAAAAGCTAAAAGACATGCGGATCGAATAGTACAAAATAGAAAACGCCAACAAACGAGGTCGGCGTTTTCCAAATAAAAAACAAAACTAAACTAGATCCATTTCTTTTTATTTTGTCTAAAATCGAGGTAAATCAGTACCAAAGTAATCGCTACCATTGTGAGTTCGATTGCAGCACTTCCCCAATAAATACTGCCAATTCCAAAATACATCGGCAACACCGTCATGATGGGAATGTAAAACAGTAATTGTCGTAATAACGCCAGTGAACTCGCTTTTTTACTGTTGTTCACCGCTGGAAAATACGACAAGGCCAATACCGTTACCGGCAAAATGGGCAAAGCCGAAACATAAATCCGAAAAAAGAATAATTGTTCCCCGGTTATCGTCACATTTGGCAATAGCAACGTCAGTACCGCATTGGGAAAAAGCATCGAAACCACAAAAAACGGACTCACAATCAGGATTCCGGTTATCGTATACAAAATAAAAGTGCGACGTGCCCGTGCATACTTCCCGGCGCCATAATTCATTCCGACAACCGGTTGCAAACCACGCATCAATCCGAAAAGCGGCGTGAGTAAAAACAGAAAAAAACGATTGACAACCGTAAAAAACGAAATGTCATTTTCGGTTCCGTAATGTGCCAACGCATTAAAAATAACCATGCTTTGTAAAACACTCAACACCGAAAGTATCAGCTCCGGAAAACCCATTTTCAGTATCTTGTTCCCGATTCCGGATGTATACGAAAGTGATTTCCAATTGGTATGAAACGAGCTTTTCCGACTTGCAAAATAATACCATCCAAGCAGCGAATAAACCAGCATTCCGATATTGGTCGCCCAAGCAGCGCCAGCAACTCCCATATTGAAGATGCTAATAAAAACCGGTTTTAACAGAATATCGATCAGCAATCCTATGGCTATCATTCCGGCGGCGGTTTTCATTTTCCCTTCACCGCGAATCAACATATTAACCGCCAAACCATGTACCCAGAAAAAAGTCCCGATTAACGTGGTTCGAAAATACACCACCGCCAATGGCAGTATGCCACCGGTCGCGCCCATTAAACTGAGTAATTGTTCTGCAAAAACGTAGGCTGGGATCATAAACAACAGCGAGAACAGGATGCAAAGACAATTAAAACTTCCGAATAAATGATACAGTTTTTCTTTATCTTCGGCGCCGATCCAAATACTTAAGGTGGCACTGGCCCCCACACCGATCAATCGACCGAAACCCAATACGATTTGCGATAACGGATAGGCAATACCAACTGCTGCCAATGCTTCGGTACTCACAAGATACCCCACAAAAACGGCATCCAGAAAATTATTCACTCCGTATAGCACGATCGCAACCACGGCCGGCCACGAGGTTTGCCACATCACTTTTTTTAAATCGCCATGAAGAATAAACTCTTTTTGTGTTTTCATTGTTTTTACAAATCAAACTGTTGAAAAGCAATTCTTTTTTCCACTTTATAAACTTCGGATCCGACAATTGCATTGATGATAATGGCATTGCGATAGGCCCCCATTCCTAAATCCGGGGTCACAAAACCATGCGTATGCAACTCGGCATTCTGAACAAAAATACTTCGATCCTCAATATCAATCGTGTACTTCCGATTTACATCAAACAAACCGTCGGTAGTTCTCCGGATTCGGTGTTCGATACCTTTTAGAAAATCCGGTTCGTTATATTTATAGCCGGTTGCCAAAATGATAAAATCGGCCACATGAGTAAAGGTTTCCTCTTTTTGAACGTGTGTAAATTCCAGATTGTAAAAAGACGATTCTTCGATTTCCGATACCGCATCCAACTGGCAATTTGGTCGTAATTCCACATGCAACGGTCGGTCGCCAACACTCATCTGGTATAAACTGTCAAAAATATCATTGATCAAATCAAAGTTAATTCCTTTGTATAGCGGTGGTTGTTTCGCTAATAACCGTTGTCGTTGCTGGGCTTCCATCGCGTGGAAATAATCCACATACTCCGGGGAAGTCAACTCGAGTGTTAACTTTGAATATTCCATCGGAAAAAAGCGATCCGGTCGGGTAAACCAACTCAGCTGTAAACCGTCTTCGGTAGCGGGTAACAAATCCTGAAAAATCTCCGCGGCACTTTGTCCGGAACCGATGATCGCAATGGTCTGACTATTCAGAATGTCCGGTTTGTGATCCAGATATTCCGAGGTATGAATCACATTGGGTAAATTCCTTCCCTTTATAAACTCCGGCACATTGGGTTGTGTTCCCGTTCCAAGTACAATTTTCCGCGCCAAAAAAACGGCTCTTTTCCCGGATACATCATCCAGAACGTCCAATTGATACACCTCCGTTTCTTCGTCGAATGCGATAGTCCGAACCTGCTTTCCAAATTGACAGGATTCCAGTTGACGCACCACCCATTGGCAATACACATTGTATTCTTTTCGCAGGATAAAGAAATCCTCACGGATAAAAAACTTGTACAGTCGGTCGGTTTCTTTTAAGAAATTCAGAAAGGAAAAACGGCTTTTTGGATCGGCCATCGTAACCAAATCGGCCATAAAAGGCACCTGAAGGGTTGCATTGTCCAACATCAATCCCGGATGCCAGTCAAAACCTTCCGACTGATCCAAAAACAAGGCAGATATTTCCGTAATCGGTTCTAAAAGTGCGGCCAGTCCAAGATTAAACGGGCCGATTCCAATGCCAATAATATCGTATATTTTTTGTTCTTTCAATTTTTCGCTTTTTTAAAAAGCGTTGCCTTTATCGGACAACACCAATAATTTTACAATCGTTTTATAGTTTCACCGAAACATTCTTTCCTTCCGGGCATTTGTCCCAATACGATTCCCGGGTACAGAAAGTCAAATAAGCCGTTTTATGCGGCATTTCGATAATCCCTTCCCGCTGATAGCCCAACTTTGCGATAAGCTTATCCATCGCGATAGCATCAACAGACGCTTCACCAATACATTTTCCGACTTCCGGTTGTGCAAAAATCCAATCCAACGCCACCTGGAAAGACTGGAAGGAGTATTTTTTATCCTTATCGGTAGCCGCTACAAAAAAATGCGTCCCATAATCCGTAGGCAATGCGGTATAATATGCCCCAACAAGGTCTCGCATGGGCCAATACGGTTCAAAACAGAAATTCGGCACACCATTGATTTCTCCAATAAAACTGTGTGTCTCATCACTCGGTAGAATCGTACGGAACCACAATTCCAGATTTCGCGCCGGACCATCCATTTTCCATATCGGTCGGGCATGATCACGGTTGAACCATTCGTGAATCATTTCGAAATCGCGGTCAAAATCAAACGGGCGAATGCTAATCGTAATGTCTTCCGCTTCGAAATAACGGGAATAGACCACCTCTTTCGTTTTAGGCTGAATCAGATTCGGACAAAAGAAATACCAGTTTAACGGATTCGGACATTCCAAAAACACCGCCGGATAGTCCAGCGACTCATCCGCTTCATTGATATTTTGCAAACTCGTAATCAGATTCGCTTTTGTAGACCAGGTACGACTGTTAATGATATAATCCACCAAACCGGTTTCGTCTTCTTTCTCCAGACTTTTAAACTCTTTATATACAAGGTTGATCAGTTTTTCTTCCTTAATCAGTCCGTTACAACCAAACGCATTGATCACTCCCATTATATTATTGGTCACCAGATAATAGGTATATTTTGGCGCCAACGTAACCTCATCGATAAACGACTGACTCAAATCGGCAATACCCGGAAGCGCATCCGTTACGCGTTTTTTACGTCCTTCGCGGAAAAAGAAGCCCTGATTATCCCTAAAATAAAGCTTCGCCGGAAAACCATTGGCATCGAGTTCGACCATCACATTTTGCTGGTGAAATTCGCAAGCCAATCCGTATTGGTTGAGAATCCCAACGATCGGACGGATACAGATATGCAGGTATTGCTTAAACCAATCGTATGCCGTTTGCTCGATCGATTTGCCTTTTTTAACCGAAGCCTCCACAATACAATTCGCCAATCGGGAAGGCTGCCCTAAAATACCATCCTGACACAAAGCCGCCAACAGCGTCACATTTTTATCCTTATCGGCGCCTTTAAACGGGTTTCTCCGGATACTGATATTAAACCCATTGATCACTTTATCCTTATACGTCACTGCGATAAACGCCGGATCGACGACAAAATCAATTTCCGGGAAATCCTGTTGCAAACTACGTCCCCATTCGGTTTGCAACAACCGACTAATATCGTAGCCCCGGTATAATTCCGGAAACAGATTGATCCGTTCGGAATTGGTTATTTTCACATGTAGTGAAAACTTAAACATCCAATCCGAATCCTCATTGTACACCGTCCGAACCGACGAAGTAGCCGAAAAATAGTCGCCATATAATCCCAAACTCAAGACAAGTTCCGCCTCTTGCATGGCTATAACTTCCGTTTGCCGCAATAAATAACCGGCTTCCCACGGATGCATGGGCACTACCACATAGTCTGGATATTGATTGATCAGGTGTAATAAATCCAGATCATCGGCAGTAGCATTTTGTATCAATTGCACTTTTAATTGCTGACTCACCAAAGGTCCGTCCGCATTTTTTTCGATACAACAATCCGGATGTACTAAAAAATAATGCAACTGGAATTTTCCTTCCGTTTCGGGTGAATACTGCATCAAATCCTCCGCAGTGAAACCCTGTTTGGATTTCGGAACCGGATGTACGATATGCCCTAAAATCAAAGATTGTTCCGCCTCAATAAAAGACAACACCGGATGATTCACCAATTTTTCATTTTCTTCGATAAACTGCAAGTATTTCGACAGGTTATCGATACTATTGTCCAATCGTTGTAAAACCGTCGCAGCGTCAATATTATGATATAAAGTCTGCGCATATTGCACCGTCAGATTCATAAAATCGACGATGGAGATTTCCTGAATGCTATCGGTTGTTAATTCGCGTTTGATCACCGGAAATTCAAAAAGATGCCGGTTGCTTTCCGAATAATATTTTAGCGGAATATAAACATCATATCCAATCGCCGTAAAATCGATACGGATATGCATTTCGTATCCCGATTTTTTAAAATAATCCCCTATAGCCGCATCATAGCGCGGGATTCCCCAATAGCGACTCCAGTTGGTAAATTCCCTGCAATAGCAGTTGATCAAAGCGGTATAATTTACTTCCAGTGCAAACTGTGTTGCCGTATCAGTTAAGGTCGATATATTCTTTTCCATGTTGTTTGATTAGCGTTAAAGTGTCTTGTATAGTCGTAATAGTCGTTCGTGGATTTAAGATGGTAAACTTCAGGTAAAACTGCCCGTTGACTTTTGTTCCGGCAACCAATGCCTGACCATTTTTGTATAATTGCGCTTTGATATAACGGTTCACATTGTCCAGATCGAACGATTGAAAAGGACAAGCCGAATAGCGGAACACGAGTGCCGAAATATCCGAATGGTTGAGCAGTTCGAAATGCGGATCATTTTCCAGAACGGTAACCACCTCGCGGGTTGTTTCGATAATTCGATCGATATAATTGCCCAATCCCTTTTTCCCCATCAATCGCAAGGTAAACCAGAGTTTTAAAGCGTCGAAACGACGGGTGGTTTGAATGGATTTATTAACCTGATTCGGAATACCGTCTTCCTCGTGATCCTTTGGATTCAGATAATCCGCATAATGCGTGATCAACCCAAAATAACGCCGATCGTTAACCAGAAACACACTACTACTCACCGGTTGGAAAAACGATTTATGATAGTCGACCGTTACGGAATTGGCCTTTTCAATGCCGGCAATCCGGTGTCGGTACGTGCCGGTAAGCAGTAAGCCACAACCATAGGCCGCATCTACATGTAACCAAAGCTGGTGTCGGCTTGCCAGTACTGCGATTTCCGGAATCGGATCGATACTCCCAAAATCGGTTGTACCGGCTGTCGCGACAATCGCAATCGGAATATTCCCCAGTTCTTTTTCGCGTTTAATGGCATCTTCCAATAAAACCGCGTTCATTTTATACGAACGATCGGTTTTTATTTTCACTACCGATTGTTCGCCTAAACCCAATAAAGAAGCGCTTTTTTGTATGCTAAAATGGGCCATTTCCGAAACAAAAATCCGGAACCGCTTTGCCTCGATCGGCAATCCGTCTTTTTTAATCGTATGCCCCAGAAACTGCGCCGCATAATGATCGCGAGCCAAAAGCAATCCCATTAAATTACTTTGCGATCCACCACTGGTAAAAACACCATCGGATTTTGTCCCGAAACCAATTTCGGTCGCCGTCCATTGGATTAACTTTTGTTCGATCAGCGTTCCACCGGCACTTTGATCCCAGGTATCCAAAGACGAATTAATAGCACTGATCAGCATTTCTGCCGCCAAGGCCGGAATAACCACCGGACAATTGAGATGTGCCAGGTATCCGGGATGGTGAAACGCAATGGCATGTTGGGTATAAAGCGTTTTAATTTCCTTAAAAGCCGCTTTATAATCCGGTAGTACATTCTGAAAATCCAGATTTGCAAATTGAGGGCGCAAAGCATCGGGTGTGCAACCGCTGAAAGGTTTGTTGTTTTCCTCCAGAAATTCCAGCACCGCATCTCTGGCCCGTTCCATGGCAATCTGGTATTCTTTTGCATTTTCTTCGCAAAACAACTGTTCGCAATAAAATGCGGAAGCCTGTTGTAAGGAGGCCTCAGACTGAGCAAGAGATTTCATAGTTTTAGTTGAATTAGGGTTAATAAAAAACAGTCGGACGCTAGGGCCCGACTGTAGGTGTTTAAAATCTGAATGTATATCCTAAAGAAAAGGTTCTTCCTCTTCCGAAGTATTCAAAGGCTTTTCTAGGCGACTGGTAGAAAAATACCGAACGTTGTCCCCATATTGTAGTATAATCGCGGTTTAACAGGTTTTGTACTCCGAAATTCACGGTACCTTTTAGGAACTTCACATCCCCGATCAGGTCAAAAAGGGTATATCCGTTGATTGTAGCCGACGTAAGATCGGTGTAATTCATAGAATGCTGTCCTTGTAAACGTACCGAAAAACGTTTGTGATTCCATCCGGCAAAAGCCATAAATTTCGACGGATTGGTTGTATAAACCGATTGATTTTGCCAGCCGTCATTGGCCGTTTCGGTTTCAGACGCCATTAGCAATACATTTCCACCCACTTCCAAGCCTTGTACAAAACGATACCCTAAAGCCGCTTCCAATCCATAATTGCGTAACTTCTGATCCAATAATGAAATCGTAAAAGCCGTATTGTCTATTTTCAGTGTCTTATTGGACAAGGCGTAAAACAACGATCCCTGTGCATAGAAACCGGAAGCAGAATTATGACGCCATCCCAATTCAAACTGGTCGGTTTTGATACCGCTCAACGGTTTTTCACTAACTGCTATACTGTTTAACAAGTTCCAATGATCATTTACCAGTTCGTATTTACCAAATCCGTACGATTTAGCCGCATCCGGTACGGCAAATCCCTGTGAATAGGTAAACCAAGCCTGTTGTTTTATATTGATTTTATAAAGCAAACTACCGTTTAAAAGCGTCACATTATAATCGTTTTTCCCACCTTTTACTGCATCGGCGCTGGATCCGTAACCAAAATGCATATAAATCTGCTCTTTAAAACCGATAAAATCATCTACGCGTACATTGGTGTGTTGCTGGCGAATCCCTCCGGAAAGGGTTAACTTTTCCAATAGCTTCCATTCCGCCTGAGCAAATCCCGAAATTCCGGTAATCACCGTATGCGGATACCGTCCCACCATGGCATCGGTTGTATTGATCAATCCACCACTGGCACTACTCGTTTGCGGATTAAAAATAGATTGATCCCCGTTAAAATTATCGCGATCGGCATCCACACCATAGGTCAGCGATAGGTTATCCCATTGCTTGTGCAACACCGCTTTTAGACCATAAACCTCGGTATTACTCCGTGCAGACGACAAAAAACGTGGAATATTGATTCCCGTTGGTGCTTTGGGCACTTCGGCAAATGAAGCCCCGAAATCGATGGCTTCATTCCGCACAAAAGCCTGAAATAATAGCTGCTGACCGCCCAATATGTTTTTCAGGTTGTATTGCAGATTGAGCATTCTCCGAACCGTACTCGGCACAATATCGCTATGCGCACCATCCAATACCTGAATGAGATCCGGGTCGTTTTGCGTAATGCCAGAATAATCTTTTCCGAACGACAACCAACGATCGTTGCGCACTTTCGAAATATAATGTTGAAAATCAAAACTTAATGACTGATTTTCGGCCAGTTTAAAATCCAGACTACCCAATACATCTACCGATTGGTTGTATTGAAGATCTGATTGTTTGACATCGGTAATCACCCGTTTTCCATTCGCATCGAAAGCGCCCGCATTATGTGTATAGGCCGCTCCCAGACGAAACTTCATAAAATGATTTCCACCTTCGATCGATTGGGCAATTCTACTATCATGATCATCACTATGTCGCAAACCGCTTTTAACACCCAAACTGGTTTCAAAAGCCAATTTATCCGATGCCGCTTTTTTCGTTACGATGTTAATCGCACCACCAGTCGCATCGCCACCATAAACAGCACTTGCTCCCGACAGTACCTCGATGCGTTCGATATTAAAAGGATCAATGGCGTCAAACTGGCGGCTCACAGCCCGGGCGCTATTTAACGAAACACCATTTAAAAGGACTAGTACATTACGTCCTCTCATGTTCTGCGCATAATTCGTTCTGCCCTGATTTCCGAAATCCAAACTCGGAATCAAGGCTCCCAGAACCTCTTTTAAACCTGCTCCGCCGCGAATTTGTTGTTGAATCTGTTTACTGTCGATGATCCAAACCGTTCCGGGAATTTCACTGATTTGTTTTGGAGAACGGGAAGAAACAATGATAACTTCCTCCAGTGCTTTTGATTGTAGCGAATCTTTTACCGATTGCGCCTGTAGGGAAAAACTTCCCGAAATTACGGCTACCGTCAACGCCGTAAGTACGTTTTTATTCATGTTGTTTTTTGTTTATTTAAAGCGCTTTATTATTTGTATTTATTCTAAATAAGATTACTTTTGTACAAAGTTAACTGCTGGAAAAATCACAAAACGGACGTAAAAAGGAATATTTATAACGCCAAACGGAATAATTTATATGCAGATTAAAATCGCGTATGGTACGGACATTTTTAAGAAAAAGTATTCCCCCACTTTTGGACGGAACAATAAAAATGACTACTATTCCCATCCACTCGCGCTCGATGAGACCAAATGTACCGGTGTTTTTAAAGATTATTTTTTTAAGAATATTTATGTGAGCTATGCCGATTTACGTTTTAATGATACGACTGCAATTCATTTCGAAAACGATACCGATACCATCAAAATGCATTTTCTACTCTACGGTCACAGTCAGGTGAATCAACCCGATGGTTCCGTGCGTCGTTTTGAAACCTTACAACACAATCTGATTTACAGCAATAGCAAAAACGGAAAATGGAAATGGCATACGCCTGATGGGTTCAAGCTTTTTGAAGTACATATACGCCCCGATTTCTTTAAAAAATACGTCTGTGAAGACGAACCGCATATCAAACGTTTCCTATCGGCCATCAAACAAGAACAAAATTGTACTCTGGCGCGTCAAAATCTAACCATCACTCCGGAAATTCAAACGTTAATTGAAAACATTGTCAATTGTAAACGACAAGGTGTATACAAACGTTTGTATGTCGAATCGCAGATTATTCAGCTGCTATTATTACAACTCGAGCAAATGAGCTGTAAAAATTGCCCGCTTCATTGTAGCCTGAAAGATTCGGATGTCAACAAAATGTATCAGGTTCGCGATTTACTATTGGAAAACATCCACTACCCATTTACCCTATCCGAACTCGCCTATAAAGTCGGAACCAATGAATTTACCTTAAAAAAAGGCTTTAAAATCGTTTTCGGAACAACTGTCTTCGGTTATCTCAACGATTTAAAAATGGAAAAAGCGCAAAAAATGCTGATCGAAAAAAACGCAACGGTTTCGCAGGTTGCCGAATATATTGGCTATAAAAATGCTACCCATTTTACGACCGCTTTTAAAAAGAAATACGGAATGTTACCCAGTGCTTTAAAACGGTAGCTACCGATTGGGAATCAAATACTTTTCGTTTCGATTTTCCGATTTTGAGTCGGCGCTTCACTCTAAAAAATAACAAAAATTTCTTTCTTCGGGACGTCTCAAATCGCTGTCAAAATAGTACCTTTGCGTTTTGCTCGATTTTTTATGCTAAACTCAGAAGAAACCATTGAAGTATTAGGCGCAAGAGCGCATAATTTAAAGAATATTGACGTTGTGATTCCGCGGGAAAAACTGGTTGTAATTACCGGCCTTTCCGGCTCCGGGAAATCATCGCTGGCTTTCGATACCATTTATGCCGAAGGACAACGTCGTTACATTGAGACTTTTTCTGCGTATGCCCGCCAATTCCTGGGCGGACTCGAGCGTCCGGATGTGGATAAAATCGACGGGCTTTCTCCTGTTATTGCCATTGAGCAGAAAACGACCAGTAAAAGTCCGCGTTCTACCGTAGGAACCATTACCGAGATTTACGATTTCCTTCGTTTGTTTTATGCCCGTGCCGGTGAAGCCTACAGTTACAACACCGGTGAAAAAATGGTGAGTTATAGCGATGATCAAATTAAAGAACTGATTTATGAAGACTTCAACGGAAAGCGCATCAATATTCTGGCGCCGGTTATCCGTTCCCGAAAAGGACACTACCGCGAACTATTCGAACAAATCTCCAAACAAGGCTTTGTTAAAGTACGCGTAGATGGCGAAATCCGCGATCTGGAATACGGCATGAAAGTCGACCGTTATAAAACCCACGATATCGAAATTGTAATCGACCGTATGCAAATTGAGAATACGGAAGAAAATGACAAAAGACTAACCGAAAGTATTAAAACCGCGATGTATCACGGTGAAGATATTATGATGGTTATCGAACAGGAAAGCCAGGAAGTACGCTTTTTTAGCCGAAACCTGATGTGTCCCTCAACCGGGATTTCGTATCCGAATCCGGAGCCGAACAACTTTTCGTTTAACTCGCCAAAAGGCGCTTGCGAACATTGTAACGGATTGGGTTTGGTGAGCGAAGTAAATCTGAATAAAATTATTCCAAATCCGAAACTATCCATTAAAAACGGTGGTTTTGCCCCATTAGGAGAGCAAAAAAACTCATGGATTTTCAAACAGTTGGAAATCATTGGGGAAAAGTTTGGTTTTAAACTAACCGATCCGATCGAAAAAATATCGCCGGAAGCGATCGATATGATCCTTAACGGAGGTAATGAAAAATTCTCCGTGGTTTCGAAAGTCATGGGAATTACTAAAGAATATAAAATCGATTTTGAAGGGATTTCCAATTTTATCAAAAACCAACATGACGAAAGTGATTCGGCGACCATCAAGCGATGGGCAAAAGAATTTATGGACGAAGTGGATTGTCCGGTTTGCGAAGGAACCCGTTTGCGAAAAGAAGCGTTATACTTTAAAATCAACGAAAAAAATATTGGCGAACTTTCGTCCATGGATATTGATGAATTGAGTTTATGGTTTCAGGACTTAGAACCGCATTTATCGGAAAAACAAAAAGCGATTGCGACGGAAATTGTAAAAGAAATACGCGCGCGTTTGAGTTTCCTGGTCGATGTAGGACTGAACTATCTGTCGTTAAACCGCAGTTCCAAATCCCTTTCGGGTGGTGAAGCACAGCGAATCCGACTGGCCACGCAAATTGGTTCCCAACTGGTTGGTGTTTTGTATATTCTGGATGAACCGAGTATCGGTTTACACCAACGCGACAACGAACGTCTGATCCGTTCTTTGGAACAATTGCGGGACATCGGAAATTCGGTTATTGTGGTCGAACACGATAAAGACATGATTGAACGTGCCGATTATGTGATCGACATTGGTCCAAAAGCCGGACGTTTTGGTGGAGAAATCATCAGTAAAGGAACGCCACAGGAATTATTATCCGAAAAAACCTTAACTGCCTCGTATCTAAACGGAACAATGGAAATTGCCATTCCGGAAGTACGCCGCGAAGGAAACGGAAAAGTTTTAAAACTGAGTGGTGCCACCGGAAACAACCTGAAAAACGTCAGTGTCGAATTCCCATTAGGAAAACTAATCTGCGTAACCGGCGTATCCGGAAGCGGGAAATCTACGTTGATCAACGAGACGCTTTATCCGATTCTGAACGCACACTTTTTTAATGCTGTTAAAAAACCGCAACCGTATAAAAAGATCGAAGGACTGGAACATATCGACAAAGTAATCGATATTGATCAAAGTCCGATTGGGCGAACACCGCGTTCCAATCCGGCGACGTATACCGATGTATTTTCGGAAATCAGAACCTTATTTACCCAAACTCCGGAAGCGATGATTCGTGGTTATAAACCGGGACGTTTTAGCTTTAATGTTTCCGGCGGACGTTGCGAAACCTGTGAAGGATCGGGCGTTCGTACGATCGAAATGAGTTTCCTACCGGACGTATATGTAGAATGTGAAACCTGTCAGGGGAAACGTTTTAACCGCGAAACCCTTGAAATCCGTTATAAAGGAAAATCCATTTCCGACATATTGGAAATGACCGTAGACGAAGCGGTTCCATTTTTTGAAAATATTCCGAAAATCTACCGTAAAATAAAAACCATACAGGACGTCGGCTTAGGCTATATCACCCTTGGTCAGCAAAGTACAACCCTTTCGGGTGGTGAAGCCCAACGGATTAAATTGGCCACGGAATTGTCTAAAAAAGACACTGGTAATACCTTCTATATATTAGACGAACCGACGACTGGATTGCATTTTGAGGACATCCGTGTTTTAATGGAAGTGATCAATAAGCTGGTTGACAAAGGAAATACCGTCGTGATCATCGAACATAATTTAGATGTGATCAAATTGGCCGATTATATAATCGATATCGGTTATGAAGGTGGAAAAGGTGGTGGACAACTGGTTACCAAAGGCACACCGGAAGAGGTTATTAAAAACCAAAAAAGTTATACCGCTAAGTTCTTAAAAAAGGAATTACATTTATAAAACACAAAAGGCAATATCGTATTGCCTTTTATTTTTTTAGCAAACAAGACACTGTTGTACAATAGGTTACAACAAAGTCATCTGAATTCGTTCATTTATTTTAAAAAAAGGGAGTGCTAAATTTGCATAACGTCAAAAAAGATAATAGTTTTAGACTATGTTTGTCCGGTTTCCGGATAAATATCAACAAACAACAACACTCCTAATTCACATTATTATACCGATATAGCAGTAGCATTTAGCATCACTGCGGGATAAGTATGGCATACGATCTACGAATTACAATACAAAAACATAATAATAATTAATAGAAAAGAGTTTAGATGATGAAAGAACAATTTGAAAACGAAGACGACAGAATACAGGATAAATTCAAGCAAAAAACCTGGAACGAGATACGAACAAACGATTCCTGGGCGATTTTTAAAATCATGTCCGAATTTGTAAACGGTTATGAGACGATGGGACGTATTGGTCCATGTGTTTCGATTTTCGGATCGGCCCGAACCAAACCAGAAGACAAATACTACCTATTGGCAGAAAAAATTGCTTACAAAATCAGTAAGGCGGGTTACGGTGTGATTACCGGTGGTGGTCCCGGGATTATGGAAGCCGGAAATAAAGGTGCCCATTTTGGTGGTGGAACTTCGGTAGGTTTAAACATTGAATTACCGTTCGAACAACATTTTAATCCGTATATCGACCGCGATAAAAACCTTCAGTTTGACTATTTTTTTGTCCGCAAAGTAATGTTTGTAAAATATTCTCAGGGATTTGTGGTAATGCCGGGTGGTTTCGGAACGCTAGACGAATTGTTTGAAGCGATTACCTTGATTCAGACGAAAAAAATCGGGAAATTCCCAATTATTTTGGTAGGTCGTGATTTCTGGTCCGGTTTATTGGAATGGATCAAAACCGTGATCATTGAAAAACACGCCAATGCCAATCCGGCCGATTTAGATCTGTTCCGAGTGGTAGACAACGAAGATGAGGTATTGGAAGCTTTGGATAACTTCTACAAAAAATACAACTTAAGCCCTAATTTCTAATAGGAATATATACGAAAAAAGGGACTTTAAAAGTCCCTTTTTTATTTTTCTTCCGGCATTTCGACCGGTCCGTTCCATTCCATAATTCCGCCCACAAGGTTATAGGTTTTGGCAAAACCCATTTGTTGCATCAGGTTACACGCCTGGCCGCTTCTTCCTCCCGATCGGCAATAAATATAGTAGGTTTTGGATTTATCCAGTTCGTCTACCTGATAAATGAATCCCTGACCTTTATAAATATCGATGTTGATGGCTCCCGGAATGATTCCCTGATTCCATTCGTCTTCGGTACGCACATCCAGAATTACAGCGTTGCTGTCCTGTTGCGCTTCCTGCCACCATTGTTCTTGAGTAATGTCCATTGTTGATTTGCGTTTAAAAGTCAAATGTAGACAAAAAAGTGCAATTAGTTATTGTAAAAATTTGATCATATGATATACATAGTAACGTCACAAATAAACTGACTAAATTTTATTGTATTTTTACAAAAAATGACAAAGATGCCAGATATACCATTAGTAGAAAAACATATCGTTTTAAATTACGATCTAGGTTTTAAGGGAGATTATCAAAATTTATATGCTTTTTTAGATGAACATAAAGCTGTAGATTGTGGTAATTGCAATGCTGCTTTTGCGATGAGTTTTAGTCAGGATGACTTTGATGTTATATATGCCGAGCTGCGGCAAGCGTTGGAACAAAAAATACAGATTGAACCAAACGATAGAATATATATGACAGTTACTGATGCTACCAATAAAATGAAAGGTAAATTTTTATTTGGCTATAGAAAGAGAGCAATATGGGAAGGATATGGAAATTTAGGCATTAACGTTACCGATCAATTTTAAAATGAGTAAAAAAGCTATTTTAATTGATACCGGTTTTTGGTTAGGATTATTTGATCCCGAAGATAGCTATTATAAAGAATCTTGTGATCTCTTGGAACTTATTAAACTAGAACACTACACCTTACTTTTACCATTTCCCTGTCTTTATGAAATTATCCGAACTAAATATGTAAAAAACAAAGTACGTTTAGCAGCTTTTGATTCATTTATAAAGAGTAATACCGTCGAGTTTATTTATGACGAAGCATACAGAGACCAAGCACTTGAAAAAGTATTTTCTTTAAATAAGCATGCCCCCATAACACACTCTCTTGTTGATAGTATTATAAGAGAAATGATTTCGGATATAAATTTAAAATTAGATTATCTAATTACGTATAACGCTAAAGATTTTGCGGATATATGTGCCAAAAGACATTTAAAAATTCTTTCCTAAAAATAAATAACCCGTTGTATCTTTTTATATACTATACAACGGGTTACTCGTTCTATTTATAATCGAATTACAGTCGGGTTAAAATCAGCAAATTTGTAGTTCCGGAAAGTACAAATTTTAATTTCATTGTGGTATTCGTTAATTGCATAATCTCAGCGTTCACAGTTGTTCCGTTTTGATATACAAATGTCAACGCATTATTATTTTTAGTCCAAGCTCCGGTATCGATAGTTTCCTGACAGTTTGGATTGTCGAAATAATGGTCTTTGATTATGTTAGCAGCAAATATTTCAAGATAATCTTTTGTACAACCGGCAGTATGCTCGTAATCATTTATAATTTCCTGATTATTGACAATCGTTCCTTCTTTAGTAAATTGCCAGGTTCCTTCAACTTGTGGCGCTACTTCCGGAGAGGAATCACTGCTACTACTACAAGAAGACAAACCAACGAATACTACCGTTGCCAATAAAGACAGACTTTTAAGTTTAAACATATTTGTAATTTTTAAGAGTTTTATTGTTTTTAATTATTATGATTTAAAACTTCGCAAAAATAAAATATATAATCACATAAATAAACGAATCGGCTACTTTTAATCGGTTTTCCAATTTAATTTTAGAATATCGTTTTTTTAACGGAATAAGCCGAATAAATCCTGATGGTTTCATCCTAAAAAAAGGAGTTAGTAATACTACTTGAGTTTCCTTAAAAATACTTTAACACAAACACACCTCTATATTTTAACAAAATTTTTGTAATATTACTTTTTCAAAATTTGATTTTGACCCGTAATCTCAATCTAACATTACATGCGATTAACATATTTATTTTATTTAACGTTTTTACTGGCTGTTAATAGCCATGCTCAGGTTCAGATTTATATGGCTCCTCCTCCATTAGGTAATGATCTTACTGGCAATGGTAGCTTAGCAAGTCCGTTTCAATCACTCCAAAAAACAAAAGATTATATCCGAACAATAAACTCCGCTATGACGCAAGACATAGAAGTAAATATTCTACCTGGAGAATACGTTCAAAATACTGTTGTTACGTTTAATAATTTGGATAGTGGTACGAACGGAAAGCGAATTATCTATAAAGCGTATGAACCCGGAAATAAACCTATTTTTAACGGAGGGGAAAGAGTTACAGGATGGACTTTAGACAATGCGACAAAAAACATCTGGAAGGTTTCCATTGGCGACAAATATGCGCGTCAGTTATATGTCAATGGAATAAAAGCAATACGCGCAAGAAGTGAAAGTGACAGTCAATTTGTTGAAACCAAAACCGGTTATTTTTCAGTTTGTCATGATTTTTCAACATGGAATAATATAAAAGATATTGAAGCAGTATCGATGATCCGTTGGAGAAAACAAAATATACCTGTGGAATCAGTCTGCGGAAAACAACTAACAATTCATCCGGAATTCTGGAAATTCCTGGCCCATTCCGGTGGTAGTAATCCTGACTTTTCGACGGCACCTGTAAATTGGATTGAAAATCATTACAACCTAATCGACAAAGAACAGGAATGGTATATTGATCGGGTAGCCAAAATATTATATTACAAGCCGGCTAATACGATTACTACAGCATCACAACTGAATAATTTGGAAGTTATCATTCCTAAACTGGAACAAATGGTTATCGGTAATAACGTGTTGAATGTAACTTTTAATGGAATCATTTTTGAATATAGTACCTGGAAAAAACCTTCCGAAGTAAATAGTCAGATGGCAACCTCAAACAATGGATATTGGCCATCACAGGGAGATGAAAACGTAGAAATAGGAGATCCTGTTTTTTATAGTCATTATTTAAAATCATCCCCAATTATAGGAGCATTGTCTTTTACAAATGCCCAAAACATCAAAATAGTGAATTGCACATTTCAACATATTGGCGCTACCGCTATCGTGTTTGGAGAAAGCACTTCAAACAATACTATTTGCAATAGCATTTTTAAAGATATTTCGGCCAGTGCTATTCGCATAGGGGAAGTTTTACGTGATGAAAACGATTCCAATCCGCAATTTACACAGAATAGAGTCGACGCTATAAATAATAACAGTATCCTTAATAATTATATTGATAATGTAGCGAATGAATATTCTTCATCGGTTGGTATATTTATTCCGTATGCAAAAAATACAACGATAAAAAATAATACGATAACTGGATTTCCATATACCGGTATATCCATTGGATGGGGATGGAATATCAATCACAATGTAGGCGTCAATATCGTTAGTAATAATAAAATTGATTGTTCCGGTCAAATACTCCCGGATGGAGGCGCCATATACACCCTTAGCTCCCAAGGTAATGCTACATCAAAATCACAGATTACGAATAACTATATTCTAAATCAAAAATTTTACCGAGGTGCCATTTATTTGGATCAGGCGTCCTGTTATACCGAAATTAAAAATAATGTTATCGATATCAAGGATAATGAAACGATAAATTCCGGAGCCGATTGTGTGGTACAAGGAGTTCGTTCAATCGAATACTGGTATACTTCCAGTTATAACCTTCTAAAAGATAACTATTATAATAGTCGATATCTGGCTCCGCCAGATGCTTCTTCTCCAAATCAAGGGTGTGTTGCGCCACCGTGTGTTGGCAATGTGGTTACAAATAACATTCCTTTCAGCGGTTTTGGAAATCATAATCAAAATAGTATTGTTTTAAATGCTGGTCAAATACCAAATTATAATTGTAATTAATAAACTCATGAAAAAACAACGAAACATAGCTTTATTTGTAGCCTTACAAATTGCAACACTAACAACTACTTATTCACAATGCCCGGTAATATTTCCGGGAGTTTCAGGAAATGGTGCTAAAATTTGCTTAGAAGGTACACCATTAAATAATGATATATGTCTGGAAAATTCAAATGGAAATTTAAAATTCCTGATGAATGGCAATACATCCAATCCGGACTTATTTCGTTTTTCAAAAAATGGGAGTTTAGAAATTGGTAATGAATCAAGTAGTGACCCTCACAGTATTACGATTAAAGCTCCAAATCAACCTCTAGGAGTCACTAGTTTGAGATCTATAGTCTTTGATTTTAAAGATGCTGGTACTGCTAAGATGGGTGTTTATAGAGGCGGAAGTAAAGGTACTTATTTTCAGTTTTATACGAATGATGAAGGATCTGTCGACAATCTATTACCTAGAATGCAGATTAATTCCGATGGAAAAGTCATTATTGGTTCTAATACAGGAGCAATTACCTCGCCTGGCAATTACAAACTTTATGTAGGCGATGGTATCTTGTCTGAAAAATTTAAAGCGGCAATCAAAACGACTGGTCAATGGTCGGATTATGTTTTTGAAGACACTTACAAATTAAAACCATTAGAAGAAGTCGAAGCCTTTATTAAGATTAACAAACACTTGCCGGATATTCCATCCGCGGAACAATTGGTTAAAGATGGTGGCATTGAAATGGGTGAAATGATGGCGAAACAAATGGCGAAAATAGAAGAACTTACTTTGTATTTAATTGAAATGAAAAAAGAAATCGAATTGTTGAAAAAGGAAAATAACCAGTTGAAAAAATCAAGATGAGAAACATACTCTTTTTTTTATTATTCTATCATTCCATGTATTCGCAATGTCTTAGTAATGTAAATATTACGACAGCGAATTATAGTACATCACTAACGGAATCATTAACATATATAAAAATAAACAGCACAGTAGCTTCATCGGCATACGTGAAATTGGATGCTAACCCGAGTAAAGGATATGTAGAAATGAATCCCGGATTTGAAGTTACGCCTTCTACCAACGGGGAATATATAGCGATGGCTTTAGATGGTTGTGGAGGTCTGATTCCTAGCAAGGAGGCACTACCTAATATTGAAAAAAATATAACTGAAACTAATTACAATATTGCAATTTTTCCGAATCCTGTTAATGATAAAATTAACATTCAGTTTGATAATACTGAATCGTCAGTATATGATTTTCAGATTTTTGATCTAAACGGAAAAATAATTTTGGAAAAGAGTTTAAATCCAACGGGTAAAAGCGCCTCTATTGATTTATCTTATTTACAATCAAACGTTTATATTTACAAACTAAAATCTTCTGGAAATACGATAAAAGAAGGTCGACTATTAAAAAAATAAAAAAACACCAATTACATTATATAAATAGTCTTTATTCCTTAATTTATAAAAAAAGTGCTGTTACAAAATCGTAACAGCACTTTTGTTTTAAGCATTTTTTTTAATTATTACGCTTTAATCGAACAACCAATTGCTTTGGTTTCTTTTACCGCTACGTCTTTGTTTTTTAATAAAGCATCCAATGCATTTTCGGCATATTTTTCTTTTACAGCTGCTGCATCGCTATAATTATCGTCGATCGCTCCGATGTATTTTACCACATTTCCAGCTTTTGTTTTTTGTAAAATATACACGTGAGGCGTTTTAGTCGCTCCATATTGTGGATAGATTTTCTGGCCTTCGTCCAATAAATATGGGAACGTAAAGTTTTTCTCTTTGGCACGTACCTGCATCAATTCAAAACTATCGTCTTTTTGTTTGGCCGGATTGTTCGGGTTGATTGCAATTACCGGGTATCCTAATTTTTTATATTTTTTGTCCAAAGCGATGATACGATCTTCATACGCCTGTGCATACGGACAGTGATTACAGGTGAATACTACGATAAAACCTTTGGCAGCTTTGAAATCGGCTAACGACACTTTTTTATTGTCCACATTTTTTAAACTGAAATCGGTTGCCACATCGCCTACCTTATAGCCGGCAGCTGGTTTGATCAATGTAAATGCACTCATAACTCCTACTATCAGTGTCAGTGCTAAAAATTTAATTGCTTTCATATTATATAGTTGTTTTTTAGGTTGATTTAATTCATTACAGATTTTAATTCTTTTTCCAAAGCGTCGTAGGTAAACGACTGTTCGAAAAACTTGCGTTTGTTTCCTTTATAGATTACCGTTGCCGGAATCGCACCCGACCAGGCCGTGTCGACTTTGCTAATCCAGGCGTTGGCATCCGGATCATTTAAATAGATCACCTCCGACTGCATGTTTTTCTTTTTTACAAACGGTAACAAATTGGATTCCACTTTTTGTGGCATATCCAAACTCACCAATAATACTTTTACTTTTTGATCCTTATACGTCGCATTTAACTTTTCGAAATGTGGTAACTCTTCCACACAAGGTACACACCAGGTGGCCCAAAAGTTCACCACATAGGTCGTATCGTTATCCTTTTTTAAAAACGGTTCGAAGGCATTAAAATCATAAGACGGGACTTTGATTCCGTCTTTTTCATATACTTTAATCGGTTTTGGCTGATCGGCTACCACTGCCTTTTCCGGTTCCAGAGCAGTTGTTTCGGGTGGTGTTGTTTCTTTTTTACAGGACATAAAGCTGCAAACAGCCAGCATTACTATAATTTTTCTCATGGTATAAATCGGGTTTAGGTCACTAAAATTAAGCATTCTGACAGCCTCGAAAATAAATTTAACAAAAAATTAAACAAACATTTGTATATACAATTAAAAACATTACTACATTTGTACCTACAAATTTAATAACACAATGAAAATCGAAGACATCATCAAATCTACAAAAACATTATCACTGGGCAAACGTACAGTGTTAAACATTTTGTACACTCAAAATTTGGTTTCCGAGAAATTCGCTGAGGTATTAAAGCCTTATGAATTATCAAGTGAACAGTACAACGTATTGCGGATTTTGAGAGGTCAAAAGGCAAAGCCAACCAATATGTGTGTAATTCAGGAACGAATGCTGGCCAAAACCAGTAACACCACCCGATTGGTTGACAAATTATTATTAAAAGATCTGGTAACACGCGAAGTTTGCCCAGAAAACCGTCGGAAAATGGAAGTAACCATCACCGATAAAGGTTTGGAACTACTCGAAGAACTGGATCCAAAAGTGGATCATCACGAACAACTGTTTGCACAAAACCTGAGTCAGGAAGAACAGGAACTTTTAAATGATTTACTAGAACGCTATCGAACAATATAATCAGAAATATACATGAGTAATTTAATAGAAACGCTAAATTGGCGTTATGCAACAAAGAAATTTGATGCTACCAAAAAAATTTCCAACGAAGATTTGGATACCCTTAAAGAAGTAATCCGTTTAAGTGCTTCTTCTTACGGACTTCAGCCGTATAAAGTATTGATCATCGAAAATCCGGAATTACGTGCAAAATTACAGCCGGTTTCATGGGGGCAATCACAAATTGTGGATGCTTCTCACCTGCTTGTTTTTGCAAATATGACCGATTTCGGAGGGGAACAAATTGATGCTTTCCTAAACAATATTGTGGAAACACGTCAGATCCCAATGGAATCAATTGCCGGATATGGTGATTTTATGAAAAGTAAGCTGACTACCTTGCCTGCTGACAAACTAAGTAACTGGACTTCCAAACAAACCTATATCGCATTAGGAAATCTTTTAAGTGCTGCGGCTGAGTTAAAAATCGATGCGACGCCAATGGAAGGTTTTGAAGCTGAAAAGGTAAACGAAATCCTGGGATTAAATGAACTTGGATTAAATGCATCCTTAATTGCTACTTTAGGGTACCGCCATGAAGAAGATGCGACGCAGCATTATGCCAAAGTGCGCAAATCAAACGAAGAATTATTTATCAATTTATAATCAATTAATTAAACCATTTTAAAATCAAATGAAAAATTTAAAATCAATTGCGTTAGCTTTAGTAGTAGCTTTAGGTACTTTATCTGCATCAGCTCAGACTAAAAAAGTAGATGTTTCTAAAAGTACAATCAACTGGGTTGGTAAAAAAGTAACCGGACAACACGAAGGTACAATCAACTTAAAAGAAGGTGCTTTAGTTTTCAAAGGGAAAAAATTAAAAGGTGGTAACTTCACTGTAGACATGACTACAATCAGCGCGACTGACGTTTCTGGTAAATCAAAAGCTGGATTAGACGGTCACTTAAAAGCTGACGATTTCTTTGGTGTTGAAAAATTCCCAACATCTAAATTAGTTTTCAAAACTATCGCTGACAAAGGTAACGATGTATATACTGTTACTGCTGATTTAACGATTAAAGACAAAACGAACCCTGTAACTTTCGACATCACTGTTAAAGGTAACGCGGCTACAACAAGCTTTAAAGTTGACAGAACTAAATTTGGTATCGAGTACAACTCTGGTTCTATCTTCAGTTCAATCGGTGACAAAGCGATCAACGATGAATTCGATTTAACTGTTAGCTTACAGTTCTAATATTCCCTATAATTGCTATGAAAAAGAAAAAGGTGCCGCTATTGCGGCACCTTTTTTTATGTTCTTAGTATAGGCCTTAGAATATTTTAAACAGCATTCGGATACTGAATACGATTACCAAAAACGCAACCGCCAATATGGCTGTTTTTTGCGGTAATTTCCCGGCCAATCGTGCCGCTAATGGTGCCGCAATGGAACCACCTACGATCAGTCCGATTACAATATACCAGTGACTTACGCCCAACGAAGCAAAAAATGTAGCTGAGGCTGCCAGGGTCACAAAAAATTCTGCCAAACTCACCGTTCCAACCACATAACTGGATTTTCTTCCTTTCGCTAATAAGGTCGAGGTAACAATGGGGCCCCATCCACCACCGCCGAAAGCATCAAAAAGACCTCCTGAAAACCCTAGTAATCCGGTGTTTTTAATTTTTTTGCGAACGATTTTCTTCCGAAAAGCGATCAGTACCAAACGTATACCAATGATCATCGTATAAGTTGCCAAAACACCATACGTAATGGTTTCGTATTTATTTCCGAGGTAAATCAATAGCAATGCGCCACTTACCGCTCCAACCACACCCGGAATCGCCAACCATAGCAATAATTTTTTATTGACGTTTCCGAATTTGTAGTGCGAAAAACCACTGATTCCGCTCGAAAACATCTCTGCCGTATGGATACTTCCGCTAATCGCCGGTAACTTAATCCCGAACAACATCATACTCGTCGCACAGGTCACACCATATCCCAAACCAACCGCACCATCGACCAATTGGGCAAAAAAGCCAACCAGTACCATTCCATAAAATGCCGGCGGAATCTCCTTGATATAGCCATTTAGCTCGTCAACCGAAATGATCGACGACAAACCATATCCAAAAAAGACCGCCAGAAACACCACGGTGATTTCAAACGTCAGTTCCTTATATTTCTTTCCTTCCCTTTTATCGGTTTCTTTTGCCAGTGCCTTGGTTGCTTTGTTTAACGAAACCAGTTTTGCCTGAATATCCCCTTTATGCTGTTCGCGAAAAGCATTTAGATTTTCAATACTATCGCTAATATTTTCTGGTATGGCCTCTTCCAAATGCTCCCGTAAACGACGTGCCAGCACCGGTGATTTCCCATTGGTCGAAATCGCAATTTTAAGATAGCCTTTATTTACGATCGAGCCAAGATAGAAATCACATAAGTCCGGCTGATCGGCGGCATTGACCAATATCCCTTTTTCGTTCGCTTTTTGTTTGATGTTTCTATTTAATTCCGAATCATTAGTCGCGATAATCAGAAAATCGGTCGAATTCAAATCGTTTTCCTCGAAAGACCGTTCTTCAACGATGAGTTGCGGGTGTTTTTTCTGTAATTTATGCAACCCGGAAGTAATCTTTTGCGCCACAACGGTCAGCGTGGTAAACGGATTTTGCCGTAATAAGGTTTCGGCCTTTTCCAATCCCACATTTCCGCCGCCCACAATCAAAAACCGGTAGGAATCACTTTTTAAAAATATGGGAAACAAATTATTTTTCATGCTTTTTAGTTTTTAATGATAGCGTATGGAAAACCGAAAAACGGATGATATCCCGGTCATAATAGTCCGTTCCGGAAGGCCGCTGCTGGTACCAGTTGAGATAACCGGCTTCAACCGCAAAATCCGGATTGATCCGATACTGCAAGCCCGCATACATTCTGTTTTGATCAAAAGTGTTTTTTACAATCTTACTTCCAGCATTCAACAGTATTTCGTCTTTTAATCGCAGCGATAGTCGTTCCTCCCGGGTATCATGTTGTCGCCATAACGGGATGTCCAATCCCAATTGGTACCGAAAACGAAAACTCGAAAAACGATAGCCTCCGGTTAGTTCGTCATTCGCAAAATCGTGCATAAAACGGACTTCCATTTTATAGCGGTGCGAAATTGTTAGAAGGGTTAATTTCTGCTTATTGTCAAAACCGATGTCCGGACGCAATTCTGGAACGATCAGTGTACTTTCGGATTCCGGATCCTGCGGACTTTGTAAAAAATAGGTCATCCCAACCGATACATTCCAGTTTTCGATTACTTTCCGCTGAATGTTACTGCGGAATACCAACTGATGTTGCGCTCCAGGATTGAAAAAACGCCGCTCCTGAACTTCACTCAATAACGCCCAGTTTTCGTTAAACCGAATCGTGTTATGATAGGCAAACCACAGCAATTGCTGGTTCGTTACCTTTTTCTGAGCTACAAGTGATATGGAAAATAATAGTGTAATGAGCAGTATCCATAAGCTGTTCCTGTTAATTAATGGAAAAATATTTCCGAAATGTAAAATCCCCAAATGTCTCATCCTGTAGGCGTTCTTTTATATACTGATCAAAAAGTATATCCAGTTCCGTTAGTATTTCGTTTTCGTTTAATTGCTTTTTATAAATCTGATTCAGACGATTCCCGAGACGGTCGCCACCTAACATCAGGTTATACTGACCCGGTCCGGTGCCAACCAATCCGATTTCCGACAGATACGGTCGACCACAACCATTCGGGCAGCCCGTCATCCGGATACTGATTTCGTCCTGATCCAGTTCGTATTTTTTTAGAAACGGCTCGATTTTCGTAACCAATTCCGGCAAATACCGTTGCGCTTCAGCCAAAGCCAGCGGACAGGTGGGCAATGCCACACAAGCCATCGAACTTTTCCGCATCGCACTATCGCGTTCTTCGATCTGATATTTGGCAATCAGGGCCTCGATTTTAGCCTTAGTGGTTGCCTCGATATTCCCCAAAATCAGGTTTTGATTACAGGTAAACCGGAAATCGGAAAGCTGCAATTGTGCCAGTTCAAAAAGAAATTGCTTCTGATAGGGTTTGATTACACCATGCTCGACAAACAAAGTATAAAACCACTTCTTTTCATGGTTTTGCTGCCATCCGTAGCGATCGTTTCTTTCGGTAAAAGTATAGGATTCTTCCGGTAATAATTCGAAACCAATTCGTTTTTCCAACTCGCTTTTAAAGGTCTCCACGCCGAGTTTATCCACGGTATATTTTAAGCGGGAAAGCTTACGGTCACTGCGATTCCCAAAATCCCGCTGGATCGTCAGTATCTCATATACAGCCTTGAGTGTTTTTTCTTCAGTATCGGTAAAACCAATAATCGTTGCCAGTCGCGAATAGGTATTCGGATTGCCGTGTGTGGTAGCCAATCCGCCGCCAATTGCGATATTAAATCCTTTTAATTCTCCGTTTTTGATAATCGCAATCAATCCGATATCATTGGCAAATACATCCACATCGTTGGTTGGCGGAATAGCGATTGCGATTTTAAATTTTCTCGGCAGATAGCGGTCTTCGTATAACGGATCGGCTTCCGAAGAGCGTTCGTAGGTCTTTTCACCATCGATCCACACTTCATAATACGATTGTGTTTTAGGCAATAACAAGGTGGAAATCCGATCGGCATAATCGTAAATCTGCTGATATAAAGGTGAAACCTGCGGATGCGAACTACAGATTACATTTCGGTTCACATCGCCACAAGCGGCAATTGAATCGAGTTTTGCCAATAGAAAATCCTGAATTGTGGGTTGCAACTGGTGTTTTAGCAAACCGTGTAATTGTATCGTCTGACGCGTGGTGATTTTAATCGTTCCGGTTCCGTATTCTTCGGAAATCGCATGTGTCGCCAACCATTGATCGGCCGAAATAACACCACCCGGAATACGCAAACGGATCATAAACGAATAGAGTTTGTCCAGTTTTTTCTCGGCGCGTTCCGCTCTTCTGTCCCGGTCGTCCTGAACATACATCCCGTGGAATTTAACCAGGGCTTCATCGTCGGGACGTACATTTCCGGTATGGTTATCCGTCAAACTCTCTTTTAAAGTCCCACGAAGTCCGTCACTATTCACTTTTATCGTTTCAATCGGGGATAATTTATCGTTACTCATAGTAGCATTCAATTTAATATTTGTTTAGTATACGTCTTTCAGATAGCGACCTTCTGACTCAAGGTTGTCTAAAATTGTCTTTGCGTCAGCACTACTAATGTTTTTCTCAGTAGCAATGATCTCCAGCAAAGTGCTTTCGACATCGGTGCTCATCGGCTCTTTTTGACCACAGATATAGAGATACGCGCCATTTTCAATCCATTCGTAAACCGTTTTTGCATTTTGCTTTAAACGATCCTGTACATAAATTTTATGTTTCTGATCCCTTGAAAAAGCGGTATCCAAGCGGGTTAACACTCCAGTTGCGAGCCATTCCTGTATTTCGGTCTGATAATAGAAATCGGAGACAAAATGCTGTTCGCCAAAAAACAACCAGTTTTTTCCTTCGGCACCGGTCGCATCGCGGTGTGCCAGAAAGCTGCGGAACGGGGCGATTCCGGTTCCGGGACCAATCATAATGATATCTTTATCCGGATCGGGCAATCGGAAATTGTGGTTTTTATGAATATAAAACGGCAGACTTCCCTCCTTTGGAAAATCGGCCAAAAACTGCGAACACAATCCCGATTTCGAAATACCGTCCACTGTAAACACATTTCGATTCACCGTTATATGAATTTCCCCGTCGTGTGCTTCGGCAGCGGATGCAATCGAATACAAACGCGGTGCGATCGGTAATAACAACCCGATTACCGCATCGAAGGTAACCTCTGCATCAATCGGATATTTTTTTAGAATATCCAGTAAATCGGCTTTGGCTTCCGTGATCGTCACATTTAATACATTCGAAAGAGCACCCAATGATTTTTTCGAAAGCCCTCGGATGTTTTTGGTTTTCAGTTCGCCACTGCGGTAAGTGGCTTGTAATAGTGTCGCAATTTCGAGCGTTTCCGCATCCGAATTTTCCGGATAAAAACCAATCGCATCCCCCGGTTCGTATGCTACCGGTTCGTCGGTTTCAATTTCAATATGGTGCGTTTCCTTATTCGAACCGCGATCGTTTAAAATCACTTTATGACGCACGATACCGGTATACGTTTTCTTTTCTGTAACTACTGCTGCAACCGACGATTTTGCCGTAGCTTTCCCATCCGTTGTTTGCGGAATGCTTTCCAATATATCGGCGAACCATTTTTCAGCAACCGGAGTAAAATCCACATCAGCTTTCTGAAAAGGGACAGCCCGTTTTGCACCAAGTCGGGCGAGTTGCTCATCGATTACTTCACCCGCCTTACAAAACAACGGATAAGACGAATCGCCCAAGCCCAAAACCGCAAATCGGATTTTGGAAAGATTCGCACTGCTGTTACTAACATTGTCAAAAAATTTAACTGCATTTTGCGGCGGATCGCCCTCGCCCTGCGTACTCATGATCACAATCAGGAAATCTTCTTTTTCCAATTTTTCCACCGGATATTGAAATGCATCGATCACTTTCGACTGGATTTTATTTTTCTTAAAAACCGTTTGTAACTGCGTGGCCAGTTTTTTGGAATTCCCCGTTTCCGTTCCGTAAATAATGGTCGGTTTTACGGTAATTAGCGCTATCGTTTCTTTCGATTCCTGAGTTTCGTTTTGCGCCAGAAGTCCGGCCAGATACCCATTCGTCCAGATAATTTCATCACGGGAATACTGTCGTACCAGGTCTTTTAATACGTCTAATTTATTTTTAGCTAGCATGTTGGAAGTTTATAATATGATTATCGAAATACGAGGTGTTTTTAGCCTGCTCGCGGAACCAGGCAAACTGTTCGTGCAGTTGCACCACTTTCCCCACTATTAATAAGGTAGGTACATAACCAAACTCCGGTAATTCTTTGGTTTTTAATTCGGTAAACGAAAACACCCTGGTTTTTTGATACGGTGTCGTCGCTTGTTGAATCACGGCCAGTCCTTTGGTTTGATCAACATTGTTGGCTAACAAATAACCCGCCAATTGTTGCAGTCGTTGTCCACTCATATAGAAAACAAGGGTATCGTCTGTTTTTCCCCAATCGGCCCATTGTTCAGGCGTTACGGATGTCAGATCAAATAAGGTCAGAAAGCGGACACCACGTGCCAATCCCCGGGCGGTTAACGGTATACCGGTATAAGCCGCAGCACCAAAAGCGGCTGAGATTCCGGGTACGATTTCATACGGAATCGCATTCGCTTTGAGCACTTCCAGTTCGTCCAGTATATTCGAAAACAACGAAGCATCGCCGCCTTTTAGTCGTACCACCAGCTTTCCCTGTAGGGCAAATTCAACCATCAACGTGTTGATATCGCTTTGTGGCGTATGGATTCCTTTCGAACATTGCTTACCAACATAAATCGTAATGGCCTCTTTACGCGCATTATCCGCAATTAATTGTGGCGCCACCAGGCGATCGGTCAGGATTACATCTGCCGCTTGAAGGTACCGGATCGCTTTCACACTTATCAAATCGGGATCACCCGGACCGGCTCCGGCTAAAATGACTTTCCCTTTATTTTCTACACTCATTGTTTTTTTAGTTTTCTTAGTTTATTTCAGGATTAATACAACCCTTCGATGGAAAGGTAACGTTCGCCCGTATCGTAATTGAAGGTGACAATTGTAGCCCCATCCGGGACTTGCGGAATTTTTCGGGCAACTGCCGCCAACGATGCTCCTGTTGAAATTCCGACCAAAATTCCTTCTTCTGTGGCCACCTTACGGGCATAATCAAAAGCCTCCTCTTTACCGACCTGTATAATTTCGTCTAATAATTCCGATTGTAAAACCGAAGGCACAAACCCCGCTCCGATTCCCTGTAACGGATGTGGTCCCGGTTCACCGCCACTTAACACCGGCGATAATTCCGGTTCGACAGCGATGACTTTTAGTTTTGGGAATTTTGCTTTTAAAACTTTTGCCACTCCGGTAATATGTCCGCCGGTACCCACTCCGGTAATCAGGTAATCGATACCTTCCGGAAAATCCTGAATTAATTCCTGTGCCGTTGTTTTTTCGTGGATCGCTACGTTCGCCGGGTTATCAAACTGCTGTGGCGACCAGGCATTCGGGATTTGCGCAACCAGTTCATTGGCTTTTTCAATCGCCCCTTTCATCCCCTTTTCGCGTGGTGTCAATTCGAATTCGGCACCGTAGATTTCCATTAATTTCCGGCGTTCGACACTCATCGATTCCGGCATGACCAGAATAACCCGATAGCCTTTAACGGCACCAACCAAAGCCAATCCGATTCCGGTATTTCCCGAAGTTGGTTCGATAATCACGCTACCCGGTTGTAAGATGCCTTTTTGTTCCGCATCTTCAATCATCGCCAAAGCAATACGGTCTTTAATACTGTTTCCCGGATTGTTTTTTTCGAGTTTGATCCATACTTTTTTAGATTCTCCGAAAAGTTTTTGAAGTCGGACAACCGGTGTATTTCCTATAGTTTCTAAAATGTTATTTGCTTTCATGATTCTATTTTTTTAATTGTTTTATATGACAAAATTGATAGGCTCCGGAAAAGGAGCTTTGTTTTTGATGATGATCTCACTTTTGTGATAAACCAGTGATTTTTTGGGAACCGATTGTGTGATCCATACATTTCCGCCGATTATCGCATCGTCGCCAATATGCGTTTCGCCGCCCAAAATGGTGGCATTAGCATAGATGATCACATTGTTTCCAATGGTCGGATGCCTTTTTTCTTCGGCTTTATCTTTGCTTACGTTTAAGGCTCCGAGCGTAACGCCCTGATACATTTTCACATCGTTTCCAATAACTGTCGTTTCCCCGATGACCACACCTGTTCCGTGATCAATGAAAAAACGAGCGCCGATTTTTGCTCCCGGATGAATGTCGATTCCTGTTTTTCCATGTACATATTCCGAGAGCAATCTTGGAACTACCGGTACATTGCTTTTCCAAAGTTCATGTGCCAGGCGATAGACGGCAATGGCAAAAAAACCGGGATAGGCCGCCAGTACTTCATTTTTGGATTTTGCCGCCGGATCGAAATTAAAAATGGTTTCCAGGTCTTCTTCCAGCAAACTATGAACGGTTTCCAATGATCCAAAAAAGGCATTCGCTATGGTTGTGGCTTGTTCTTGTATCAGTACGTATTCCAATAATTCGACTAGTTCCGATCGCAATTCTTGTTCTCTTTCCAAAAAAACAGCGTACGCGTCCAGTTCGGCATCGATGGCAAAAAGCCAATTAAACAGGGCTTCGATCCAGATTCCGGTTTTCGCTTTATCGGGAATTCGTTCGGAGTTTCCCTTATTTTTTCGGTATAGCGGATGTTCCATGATTTTAGGGTAAAAACATTAAAGCACCAACCGTATTAAAGGTTGTTTCATCCACCAGAATGGCACTTCCGTTTCGGGAATTTTCGGCAAACGGATCGAAAAACAACGGCTGACTCGAGCGTAATGCAATCTGACCGATATCGTTGATTCCCAGTTCATGCGTCAGATCGAATTGCCATTGGTTGACATCCCATTTCCTGTCGACTGCCTGAATTTTGACCCGTACCGTTTTAAAACGGTGCTGTAACAAATACGTTTTTCCGATTTGCAATGGCGCCGTATCCAACCAACAGATCCAGGCTTTCAATTCATTCGACGTAAGCGGTAAAGCATTCGTTTTTACAATCGTATCACCCCGGCTGATGTCGATAGTATTCGCCAAGTGAAGCACCACATTGTCTCCAGCCGTAGCCTGATTGACCACTTCCTGGTGTCTTTCGATTTTTACAATCTGTGTTTCAATTCCCGAAGGCAAAATCACCACCGAATCGCCTGTCGTATAAGTTCCGCTTAAAATTTGTCCGGCGTATCCGCGATAATCGTGATTCTCCTCATCTTTTGGCCGAATGACCCATTGCACCTGAAAACGGGCTACAAGATTTTCTTTTGTCGGAATTTCAATATGCTCCAGCGTACTCAACAACGCATCTCCCTCAAACCAGGGTGTATTTTCCGATTTCGCAACAATATTGTCTCCAATCAGCGCGCTAACCGGGATATAGGCAATTTCATCATAAGCCAATTCCGAACGAATCGCCTCAAAGTCGGCTTTAATCGTATTAAAAACCGCTTCGGAATAATCCACCAAATCAATTTTATTGATCGCGATAATGGCCTTTTTGATTCCCATTAACGACCCCACACTTGCATGGCGTTTCGTTTGTGTGGTAATTCCTTTGCGCGCATCCACCAGAACAATGATCAAATCGGAATTTGACGCTCCGGTAATCATATTCCGGGTATATTGCTCGTGGCCGGGTGCATCGGCAATGATGAATTTCCGTTTGGACGTGGCAAAATATTTATACGCCACATCGATCGTAATTCCCTGTTCCCGTTCGGCTCGGAGTCCATCGGTGATCAACGACAAGTCAATTACCACATTTTCCTGTTTGGTTTGCTTTTGCAAAACGCCCAACTGATCGGTATGAATACTATCGGAATCGTAAAGCAGGCGCCCGATCAACGTACTTTTTCCATCGTCTACATTTCCGGCTGTTATAAATTTTAATGTGTTCATTTTTTTAGTTTTTAGAGGTGTTGCTTTTTTAAAAATAACCTTGTTTTTTACGGTCTTCCATCGCGGCCTCCGACAACTGATCGTCCAATCGGGTTTGGCCTCTTTCGCTGATTCGCGTCTGAATAATATCATCGATAATATCCTGAATCGTTTCGGCATCCGACGGAACCGCCGCCGTACAGGTCATATCGCCCACCGTTCGGTAGCGCACTTTTTCGACCACCACCGTATCGGTGGGAAGCGGCTGAATAAATTCGGACGTCGCCACCAGTTTGTCCTGATGTACAATACATTCCCGATTATGGGCAAAATAGAGTTCCGGCAATTCGATCCCCTCTTGCTGGATATAATTCCACACGTCCAATTCGGTCCAGTTACTAATCGGGAAAACGCGGACATTATGTCCCTTTTGGATTTTACCGTTTAGGATATCCCACAACTCCGGGCGTTGTAATTTGGGATCCCATTGTCCGAAATCGTCCCGAACCGAAAAGATACGTTCCTTTGCCCGCGCTTTTTCTTCGTCACGACGCGCACCACCGATACAGGCGTCAAATTCATTTTCCTGAATAACATCCAATAAGGTATAGGTTTGCAAGGCATTACGCGACGGAAAGCGCCCCGGTGTTTCTTTTAGATTGTACTTTCGGATACTGTCTTCGACCGAACCGACAATTAGTTTTTCGCCAATCCGATCGACCAGATAATCCCGAAAAGCAATGGCTTCCGGGAAATTATGTCCCGTATCGATGTGTACCAACGGAAACGGAAACCTCGCCGGTCGGAACGCTTTTAATGCCAGGTGAACCAGGACAATCGAATCCTTTCCTCCCGAAAACAGCAAAGCCGGTTTTTCGAACTGGGCCGCGGTTTCCCTCAGAATGTATATCGCTTCGTCTTCCAATTGTTTTAAATATTCTTTTGTCGTACTCATATCGTTTATTTTAGGGTTGTTTATTGATGTAGTCCACATTCTTTTTTGGAAGTTTCTTCCCACCACCAACGTCCGGCCCGGAAATCGTCGCCTTCATTTATCGCTCGGGTACACGGCGCGCAGCCGATACTTACAAAGCCTTTATCATGTAAAATGTTATACGGTATACCATTTTGTTTGGCGTAGGTTTTTACTTCCTGAGTCGTCCAATGCAATAGCGGATTGTATTTGTACAACTGGTAGTGCGGATCCCATTGCACGATGTCCAGATTGTTCCGGTTGGCTGAGTGTTCCGCACGAAGTCCGGTAATCCAAACCGTTGCGCCGTTTAGCGCCCGTTGTAGCGGTTCTACTTTTCGGATATGACAACATTGTTTGCGCAACTCCGGACTTCCGTAGAATGCATTAATTCCCTGCTCTTCCACAAATGCTTCCAGTTGATTTTGCTCCGGGTAATAGGTTTTTATTTTTTTTCCGTATTGCAACAAGGTCTTGTCCCAGGTTGTGTAGGTTTCCGGAAATAAGCGCCCGGTATCGAGGGTAAATACTTCCACATTGTCCAGATTCTGAGCAAAAATGGCATCGGTAATCAACTGGTCTTCAATACCAAAACTGGTTGAAAACACGATTTTTCCCGTCGTATTTTCAGATAAAAACGTCAGGTTTTCCCGAAGGTTTTTCCCTTGTTTTAGAGAATTGATTATGGTTTCTTCCATGTTTATATTGTTTGTTTTTTAAAAATCGGGCATAAAAAAAGCCCCTTGAGAACAAGAGGCTTATCAACAGGTACTATTATCTTACAGCAACTAATACGACAGACGGCCTCTTGCGAAGTTTCGCATACAACAACACATCATCATCATACAAACTGCAGATGTTGTTTTTTTAGTGAATAGGTTTGTTGTTTTGGTCATTTTTATCTGAATTATTTTTGTAAGTTTTTATTTTTTTGTATTGGGATCAAAAAAAAAACTCCCCAATTGCTTGGAGAGTTTACTGATATTGAAAATGTTTTACCGACATTAACGAATAGCAAAGCCCTCCTCATTATCTGAGCAGCACATACACATCGCCATACATAAAACCGAATTAGTCATCGAAATCATTTGTTTTGATGTTGCAAACATATAACATTTTTTAAATATTCACCAAATAAAAAAATATTTTTTGAAATTAATTTTTCGCAACCGAAACCTAAAAAAGCGAATCACAACTGATAAAAACGCAACAAACACGACTATTCACACAATTTTTATCAGAAATAAAACACAAAATTGGTTGCTGTTTGTGTTCGAAAATCCGTCCGGTTTACTATCGGATAAAAATTTATCGTTATCTTTGTTCCGATAATAATGGCAATGATGTCTGCCTTGAACCGCTTTAAAAAGCTGATGACGTCTGTAACACGGCTACTGCCGGTATAGATGTATGTAATCAAGACAATTATGGACAACAACTTTTTTAAACGACACATTGCTCCTCTTCCGCAATTTACCCTGCTTTTATTTCTATTTCGTTGGTCGATATTGGCCATCATTATTGGCGTGCTTACCGGTTCCTTATCGGCTTTTTTCCTAACAACACTCGATTGGGTTACGAATTACCGCGAACAACATTCCTGGATTATCACGCTATTGCCATTAGCCGGATTACTTATCGGATTAAGCTATCATTATTGGGGCGAAAGCGTCGTAAAAGGCAATAATCTATTACTCGAAGAATTCCATTCACCCAAAAAAGTGATTCCGTTTCGTATGGTACCATTGGTCTTAGCCGGAACATTGCTCACCCATTTATTTGGTGGATCAGCCGGGCGCGAAGGCACTGCCGTACAAATGGGCGGCGCCATAGCCGATCGCTTTTCCCATTGGTTTGAGTTTACAAAAGAAGATCGTAAAATTCTATTGATCATGGGAATCAGTGCTGGTTTTGCCTCGGTATTCGGAACGCCATTGGCCGGTGCGGTTTTCGCTCTGGAAGTCATGATTTTAGGGCGTATCCGTTATGAAGCAATTTTACCCGCATTTTTAGTCGCCGCGATTGCAGATTATACTTGTCTGGCCTGGCACGTAACCCATACGCAATATACGATTCCGTATGTTCCGGAATTGAGTCCGCTAACCTTAGCATGGACTCTCTTTACCGGGATTATCTTTGGTCTTACCGCCCTACTCTTTTCTAAAACTACTCATTTTTGGAGTAAGTTGTTTACAACCCGAATCCAATTTCCGCCCTTACGCCCTTTTGTTGGCGGGATTGTTATCGCAATGGCAGTTTATGTCCTTGGCACCACGCAATATATCGGTTTGGGAATCCCAACTATTCAAGCTGCATTTGACTCCAATTTAGCCTCATATGACTTTATTCTAAAACTGTTGTTCACCGCGTTTACACTTGGTGCCGGTTTTAAAGGCGGCGAAGTTACTCCCTTGTTTTTTATCGGAGCCACACTGGGAAATGCCTTATTCTGGTTTGTTCCACTGCCCATAGCATTACTTGCCGGAATGGGGTTTGTAGCCGTTTTTTCGGGCGCTACCAATACCCCTATCGCCTGTACATTAATGGGTATTGAACTTTTTGGAGTCGAAAGCGGGATTTATATTGCAATTGCCTGCGTAACGGCGTATCTGTTTTCTGGTCATACCGGTATTTATTCCGCGCAAATCATCGGTAGTCCGAAACATGCTTTTTATGGATATCTAAAAGGAAAGTCATTATCAGGCATCAATAAAAACAAATAACAAAAAGCTAAAAATCAACATTTTAAACCAAATAAAATATTTTTTTTTGAAAAAACACTTGTTTAAATGAAAATGATTTTTATACCTTTGTAACATAATTCACAAAAATGAACACTTTTTATAACAATACTTGGTGGTGGAATTTCTTACGTCAAACGTCGTGAGCGATACCTCCTATCTGTATTTTTAAAATCGAAAAATAGATAAAGGCCTGTCATCACGACAGGCCTTTTTTGTTATTCCAAAATTCCAATACTATGAAAAAATTTCACTTACATACCCAATACAAACAGATCCTTGCCGACACGATCACTCCGGTAAGCATCTATCTGAAAATCCGCGATAAATTTCCAAACAGTCTGTTACTGGAAAGCAGCGACTACCACGCCAATAACAACAGTTTTTCGTATATCTGTTGCAATCCGATTGCCACAATTAAGGTTGAAAATGAAACGATCGTACAAAGTTTTCCCGACGGCACCTCGAGCCAAAATGCGATTGCACATCCAACGGATGTTGTTAACGCTGTACAGGATTTTGCAGCGCGATTCGAAGCTGAAAATCATGGATTTAAGTTTATCAACAACGGTTTGTTCGGTTATATTTCCTATGATACTGTGCGTTATTTTGAAAAACTGACCCTAACCAAAAAACAGGGAGATCTGCATATTCCGGATCTGTATTATGCGGTATATCAAAACATTATTGCGATCAATCACTTTAAAAACGAGGCCTACATTTTTTGTCATAGTACCGACAATCAGAACAATATCCCGGAAATTGAACAATTGCTATTGGCTAAGAATTTTGCCAGTTATGCTTTTGATACCGAAGGTGATGTCCTTTCCAACCTGACCGATACCGAATTTAAACAGCAAGTCGCATTGGCCAAACAACATTGTCATCGTGGAGACGTGTTTCAACTCGTGCTATCCCGTCGTTTTTCGCAAGCCTTTAAAGGAGACGAATTCAACGTTTACCGGGCTTTACGCAGTATCAATCCGTCACCTTATCTTTTCTTTTTCGATTACGGCAACTTTAAAATCATGGGTTCCTCACCGGAAGCTCAACTGGTTGTACAGAACCGAAAAGCCGAAATCCATCCGATAGCCGGAACATTTAAACGAACCGGAAACGATGAAACCGACAGCATTCTCGCCCGACAATTATCGGAAGATCCAAAAGAAAACAGCGAACATGTAATGCTAGTCGACCTGGCGCGGAACGATTTAAGCCGAAATGGCCATGATGTACAAGTCGAAAAATACCGAGAAGTGCAATTTTTCTCCCATGTTATCCACCTGGTTTCCAAAGTAACAGGGAAATTACACGACAAATCTACGACAATGCAGACCGTAGCGGCAACCTTTCCAGCTGGCACTTTGAGCGGTGCGCCCAAGCATAAAGCCATGCAGCTGATTGAAAGCATTGAAAACACCTCCCGGAATTTTTATGGTGGTGCTATTGGATTTATGGATTTTGACGGTAACTTTAATCACGCAATTATGATCCGAACTTTTTTAAGTAAAGACCATCAATTACATTATCAGGCCGGTGCCGGAATTGTATCCGATTCGTCTGAAGAAAACGAAATGCAGGAGGTTTATAATAAGTTAGGAGCGCTTACCAAGGCATTGGAATTGGCCACCACTATTTAAACGAAATAAAATAAAAACAGAACCCAAAATAAAGCATCCGATGAAAAAGATAGTAGTCATAGACAATTACGACAGTTTTACCTATAACCTGGTTCATTACCTGGAAGACCTCGACTGCACCGTAACGGTTTTCCGCAATGATGAATTCCGGATCGACGAACTGAAAAGCTTCGACAAAATTGTATTGTCACCCGGTCCCGGAATTCCGGAAGAAGCAGGCTTACTAAAAGAAGTCATCCGAACCTATGCCCCGACTAAAAGTATTCTAGGCGTATGCCTAGGCCAACAGGCTATTGGTGAGGTATTTGGTGGAAGTTTGATCAACCTTGAAAAAGTATATCACGGGGTTGCGACACCGGTTACCATCACGGTTGAAGATGAACCGCTTTTTAACGGATTAAGCAAAAATTTACATGTGGGACGTTATCATTCCTGGGTGATCAACCCGGAAAATTTCCCGGCCGAACTGGAAATCACTTCGGTTGACGAAAATGGTCAGATCATGTCTCTTCGCCATAAAACATATGATGTTAAAGGGGTGCAATACCATCCGGAAAGCGTACTCACTCCAGACGGGAAACACATCCTTCAAAACTGGCTAAACAGCTAATTTACATCACCATATCACTACAATAGTAACCCTTTCTTAAGGCCATTTGCTTTAGGATACAGCCCTTATTATATCTAAAAATCATGAAAACAATATTAAACAGACTGATCAATCAGGAAGTACTGAGCCGTGTGGAGGCCCGGGATGTTTTGGTCAATATTTCCAACGGCGCGTACAATCCGAGTCAGATCGCCAGCTTTTTAACGGTCTATATGATGCGAAACATCACCATCGATGAGCTCGCCGGATTTCGGGATGCCCTATTAAACCTTTGTATTCCAGTAGATTTATCGGCCTACAACACCATCGACCTATGCGGAACCGGTGGCGATGGAAAAGACACTTTTAATATATCGACCTTGGCTTCCTTTATCGTGGCCGGTTCGGGGACAAAAGTGGCCAAACACGGAAACTATGGTGTTTCTTCCATATCCGGTTCGAGTAATGTGATGGAAAACCTCGGCATCCGTTTTAGCAGTGATACCGGGTTTCTGCAGCAATGTATCGAAGAAGCCAATATCTGCATTTTACATGCCCCTTTATTCCATCCGGCGATGAAAAATGTTGGAGGCATCCGGAAGGAACTGGCGGTTAAAACCTTTTTTAATATGTTGGGTCCCATGGTAAATCCATCGTTTCCCAAAAACCAGATGGTTGGCGTTTTTAGCCTGGAACTCGCCCGGATGTATGCGTATTTGTATCAGAATACACCGATAAATTTCACCATTTTAAACAGTCTCGACGGTTATGATGAAGTATCGCTAACCGGGAATACCAAACTAATTTCCAATCGCAGTGAACAAATACTAAAACCGGACGATTTTAACGTAAGTCGTTTGGATCCGGATGCCATAAAAGGCGGAACAACCGTAACCGAATCGGCACAACTTTTCCTGGATATTATTTCCGGAAAAGGAACCAAAGCGCAAAACAATGTGGTCTGTGCCAACGCCGCGATCGCTCTTGCAACGGTACATCAGATTCCGATATCGGACGGATTAGCGATGGCTTCCGAAAGTTTGCAATCCGGTAAAGCCTTTGAAAAATTAAACAAGTTACAACAATTAAGTTCCCGTTAAGATGCATATTTTAGATCAAATCATAGCCGACAAACACAGAGAAGTCGCTTTAAAAAAGAGTCTTATTCCGACCCAACAACTCGAAGCTTCGGTACTTTTCGACCGAAACGTTTATTCTTTAAGTCAGCAACTTAAAAATAGTAAGACGGGAATCATTGCAGAACACAAACGGCGTTCTCCGTCAAAAGCAATAATCAATACAAGTTATGCTGTGGAAGACGTTGTAAAAAGCTACGAAATAGCCGGAGCCAGTGGTATTTCAGTATTAACCGACGGGAAGTATTTTGGCGGTTCACTTGACGATTTGCTACTCGCCAGAGCCACGGTTAGCCTTCCGTTATTGCGAAAAGAGTTTATTATCGACACCTATCAAATTCTGGAAGCCAAAGCCTACGGCGCCGATGTTATCCTATTAATTGCAGCCGTTTTATCGCGTGCCGAAATCAAAATGTTATCCGAGTTCGCCCAACAAATCGGTTTGGAAGTACTATTAGAAGTCCATAACGAAGCGGAACTTGAAAAAAGTCTGATGCCTAGTTTGAATATGATCGGTGTTAACAATCGCAACCTAAAAACGTTTGAAGTAAATCTGGATTACAGTAAGGTATTGGCCGATCGGATTCCGGATGATTTTGTTAAGATTTCAGAAAGTGGAATCAGCACGACAACCGCCGTAAAAGACCTCCGAAATTATGGCTATCAAGGTTTCCTGATTGGTGAAAATTTTATGAAAAGTAATAATTTAGGTAATAGCATTAAAAATTTTATAAATCAGTTAGCTGAATGATTATGAAAAAAGCATTTTTATTAAAAATATGTGGCTTGAAATATTCAGAAAATATTACTGCAATCGCTGCTTTAGAGCCGGATTATATGGGGTTTATTTTCTATGAAAAATCGGCACGATTTTGTAACGATCCACTTCCTGAAATTCCAAAAACGATAAAAAAAACCGGTGTTTTTGTCGATGCCGATTTAAGGACGATACTGGAAACCATCGAACGCTACGAATTACAAGCTATACAATTACACGGATCGGAAACACCAGAAATCTGTGCCGCTATCCGAAGTAAGTCAGGTGTGGAAATTATCAAGACTTTTTCGATCGACACGACTTTCGATTTCCGGAAATTACAGGCTTATGAAACCGTTTGTGATTATTATTTGTTCGACACCAAAGGGAAACTTCCCGGCGGCAACGGTTTCCCTTTTGACTGGACTGTTTTAAAAAACTATCCGTCTGCGAAGCCCTATTTTTTAAGTGGCGGCATTACTATTGATCACCTCAATACGATACAAGCAGCAGGCTTAACACCTTATGCAATAGACATTAACAGCAAATTTGAAACAGCACCTGGTCTAAAAGACATCACCTTATGCAAACAGGCTGTTGCAAGCCTAAAAACCAGAACAATGAAAACAACCTATCACGCCAACGAACAAGGCTATTACGGCGAATTCGGCGGTGCCTTTATCCCGGAAATGCTCTATCCGAATGTGGAAGAGCTGCGCCAACGTTATTTAGCCATTATAGAAGAACCCGCATTTCAGTCGGAATTCCTGGAATTATTAACCGATTATGTGGGGCGTCCCACACCCTTATATTACGCCGAGCGCCTTTCTAAAAAATACAATACCCGAATCTATCTGAAACGCGAAGACCTGTGTCATACCGGTGCGCATAAGATCAACAACACCATTGGTCAGGTCTTATTAGCCAAACGTTTGGGTAAAAAACGGATCATTGCCGAAACCGGTGCCGGTCAGCATGGTGTTGCCACCGCTACGGTTTGTGCCTTAATGGGCTTGGAATGTATTGTGTATATGGGCGAAATCGACATCGAGCGTCAGGCGCCAAATGTAGCCCGGATGAAAATGCTCGGTGCCGAAGTACGCCCCGCCACTTCCGGTTCGAAAACCTTAAAAGATGCCACGAATGAAGCCATCCGCGACTGGATCAACAACCCGGTTGACACCTATTACATTATCGGTTCGGTAGTTGGTCCACATCCGTATCCGGATATGGTGGCGCGTTTTCAAAGTGTTATTTCAGCCGAAATTCAAACCCAATTATCTGAAAAAGAAGGGCGTAAAAACCCGGACTATGTAATCGCCTGCGTAGGCGGCGGTAGCAATGCAGCCGGTGCTTTTTATCATTTTCTGGACGATCCAAACGTACAACTTATCGCTGTGGAAGCCGCCGGAAAAGGAATCGATTCCGGAGAAAGTGCCGCCACTTCCGTTTTAGGAAAAACCGGCGTCATCCACGGCAGCAAAACCTTACTGATGCAATCGGAAGACGGACAAATTACCGAACCCTATTCTATTTCGGCCGGATTGGATTATCCCGGTGTGGGTCCGCTACACGCGCATTTGTTTACCTGTGGTCGTGCCGAATTTGCCGCAGCTACAGACGACGAAGCCATGCAAGCCGGATTGGAACTCTGTAAAACCGAAGGTATCATTCCGGCTATCGAAAGCGCCCACGCCCTGGCCGTACTGAAACAACGAACATTTGAACCTGATGACATTGTTGTGATCAATCTTTCCGGTCGTGGCGATAAAGACTTGAACACGTATACCTCCTATTTCGGATTTTAAATTGTATTAGTTAAACATCAAATTATGAATCGCATCACACAACAACTACAGGAAGACAAGAAAATCCTTTCCTTATATTTTACCGCCGGTTATCCGAATTTGAACGACACCGTTCCGATTATCCAAACCCTTGAAAAAAGTGGCGTGGATATGATCGAAATCGGCTTACCGTTTAGCGACCCGTTGGCCGACGGTCCCACCATTCAAGCCAGTTCGACCGAGGCGTTGGAAAACGGAATGACCACCGAACGTTTGTTCGAACAGTTAAAAGACATTCGGAAAACGGTGAAAATTCCGTTATTGATCATGGGTTATTTTAATCCGATATTGCAATATGGCATCGCTAATTTTTGTCGGAAATGTGCCGAAATCGGAATCGACGGATTGATCATTCCGGATCTTCCAATTGCCGTTTATGAAAATGAGTATCAGCCTATTTTTGAACATAACGGATTGGTAAACATTTTCCTCATCACGCCGCAAACCTCCGAAGAACGTATCCGACATATCGATAAAATCTCAAGTGGATTTATTTATATGGTGAGCAGTGCGAGTGTCACCGGAAGTCAAAATTCCTTTGGAAACGAACAGGAGGACTACTTTAAAAAGATTGCCGGAATGGACTTAAAAAACCCACAGATCGTAGGCTTTGGCATTAGCAATCGGGAAACCTTTTTACAAGCCACACAACATCAAAAAGGCGCGATAATTGGTAGTGCATTTGTCAATTATCTGAAAAAGAACCCTATTAAAACCATCCCGGATTTTATCAAAACTATAGTTTAAATAAATAACTATAAAAAACTCATTTAAAAATAGTTATTGTCAAAACATAGATTTTATCTATTGCAATAAATTTCGATTTTAACGTACAGAATGGGCAACTATAGTGTTGCCTTTTTTTATTGAATTTGAAGTGGGTAAAAATAGGAAAAGAAATTAAATTTTTTAGCATTTTTATAGCAATTTATCCCCCCTATCCTGCTTCCTTCATTCAACATTTAAAATTCAAAACTTAAAATAATCTATCTCTTTTTTCGCTCCCCTTTCATTCAACATTCAAAATACCCCCTTCTTTTCTCTTTTTTCTAGCCTCTTTTGTCTTTTTTATTTTAGTTAAAATAACGTTAAAATAAAACTAAACAAACGTTTAATTTAAACAAGTGTTTAATTTTGTACCCACATTTCAAACCAATTATGTGATGTCTGAATTTAATGATAAACAACACGAGATTCTGCTGGTTGCAGAACGGTTGTTTTCCGAACATGGTTTTGATGGAACTTCTGTCAGAGACATAGCCAAAGCGGCCAACATCAATGTAGCGATGATCTCCTACTATTTTGGCTCAAAAGAAAAATTACTGGAAGCCCTTATTATAGCACGTATATCCGGTTTACGCCTTCAGATTGAAAACTTGCAAAAAGAAGCCCTTACTCCTTTTGAAAAGATCGACAAACTTATCGAACTGTACATCACCCGTATCAACAAAAACAAAGGGATGTATCAGATCATTCACTTTGAGATCAGCTCCAAAAAGAGAGAAATCAACTGTGAGTCCTTCAACGAAGTGAAACGTTATAACCTGGAAGCCCTACGGGATATTATCAAGGAAGGACAAGAAAAAGGTGTGTTTAAACCCAACATTAACATCACCCTGATTCCGCCAACCGTAATGGGTACTTTTTTCCATTTCCAGATGAACCTTAGCTTTTATAAGGAGTTTTTAGAACTGGATACCGAGGAAAAATACGATCACTACATCAAAAACGATTTAACAAAACACATACAAAAAACCATTAAAGCACTTTTAACCTATGAAGAATAGTTCCCTCTGGTTGGGCGCCTTCTTTCTATTTGGTGTTTTCACTACTGAAGCTCAGGAGAAGAAAATGGCATTAGAAGAAGCAATCCAACTGGCTATGACACAAAGTACCGAGGCAAAAATGGCCGATACCAAAGTGGCCACCAAAGCATTCGAAATGCAATCGGTAAAAAACCGTCAATACCCCGACTTAAAAGTCAGCGGACAATATCAGCGCCTGACCAACGCCGATGTGAACCTGAAAATTGGCGGTGGTGGTGAAGAAGGATCCAGTGCGGCACCAAAAGTAAACCAACTTATGCTTGGACAAGCCAGCGCGTCGGTACCCTTGTTTGCCGGATTTAAAATCCAGAACAACATTAAGGTAGCCGAAAACCTGTATCAAGCCGAACAATACACGGCTAAAAACACCAAAGAGCAATTAGCCCTTGATGTAGTAAAACTTTATGTAAACCTTTACAAAGCACAGGAAAGCACACAATTAATTGCCGAAAATATTAAGAGTACCGAACAACGCGTTAAGGATTTTAAAGCGATGGAAACCAATGGCCTTATCGCTCGAAACGATTTATTAAAAGCGCAATTACAGGTATCCAATTATAAAATTGCTTTAGAAGATGCTAAGAAAAACGTCAGCACGATTAACTTTCAATTGGCGACTTTATTAAAATTACCGGAAAGCACACAAATCGTTCCGAATGCCGGTGTGTTTGATAAAAACAACGCTTTGAATGCTACCGCAGAAGATGCGATTAGCGGACGAAACGATCTGGAAGCGATCCGTTCTCAACAAAAAGCAGCCGATGCGAATGTAAAAATCGCACAAGCCAATTACTATCCATCCATTACCTTGATGGGAGGATATATCGCGTTGGATCTTCAGAATGTGATGACCGTTACCAATGCGATGAACTTCGGGGTGGGTCTTTCCTATGATCTGACTTCCATTTTCAAAAACGGAAAAGAAGTCAAAGCAGCGAAAAGCAAAGCCCACGAAGCAGAACAAGCTGTTGAAATGATGACCGACCGCGTGAAAGTGGAAAACCAACAGGCAAACGAAAACTACCAACTGGCTTTAAAACAAAACAAAGTATATCAGGAAGCGGTGGAACAGGCTACCGAAAACTACCGTATCGTAAAAGACAAATACGACAACGGCTTGTCGGACACCAACGATTTACTGGAAGCCGATGTAGAACAACTTCAGTCAAAAATCAACCTTGCCTACTCCAAAGCCAATAGTATCGAGAAATACTATACCGCGTTGGCTGCCGGTGGTAAATTAACCTCAACCGTAACACTCACCAAAAACTAATATTAATAGCTGTAAAGATCATGGAAAAGAAACCATCAAATAAAAAATTCATCATTGTTCTGGGAACACTCGTTATTCTGGGTTCTGTATACGGAATATTCAAATATATGCACGCTCAGGCGCACGAGGAGACCGACGATGCACAGATTGAGAAAAATATGAACCCAATTATACCACGTGTATCGGGGTATATTGCGAAAGTATATGTAAAAGATAATGATTTCGTTAAAAAAGGCGACACGCTTTTTGTAATCGACAACAAAGATTATATGGTACGTGTAGAAGAAGCCAAAGCCGCTTTAATTAGTGCCGAAAGCGCTTTTGAAGTAAGCAAAGCCGATGTTAGCGCCTCTGCGGCGAATATTTCAATTTCCGATGCGACAATTCAGTCGAATGTAGGAAATATCGACGCGGCAAAAATCCGTTTGGGTCGTGCTAAAAATGACTTCGAGCGTTATGAAAACCTTTATAAAAACCACTCGATTACAAAACAACAATACGAGCAGGCTTTAGCAGCGAAACAAGAAGCTGAAAAACAGGTTGAAGTATTGCAACAACAACGCAATGCGAGCGCACACCAACGTGAGGCAGTGGTTTCTAAAACAAATGTAGCCAACAAACAAACCTCGGTTGCGGCGGCTAATATCAAAAAAGCACAAGCTTCCTTAGAAGCTGCTGAATTGAATTTAGGATATACTGTGGTTACCGCTGCAATTGACGGTCAGGTGTCCAATATCGACATTCAACCGGGACAAATGGTACAACCGGGACAATCGTTGTTCTATATCATCAACAACCAGGAAACCTGGGTTGTAGCGAACTTTAAAGAAACGCAGTTAAACAAAATGCGTGAAGGTCAGAAAGTGATCATCGTAGTTGATGCGTATCCGGATACCAAATTCGAAGGAGAAGTAAATTCCTTTTCACCGGCAACGGGAGCACGTTTTTCCATCCTTCCTCCAGACAATGCAACAGGTAACTTCGTAAAAACGATTCAACGTTTACCGGTAAAAATCAAATTAACGCCAAGCAACGATCCGGAAAAAGTAAAATTATTACGTCCGGGAATGAACGTAGAAGTTGACGTACACGTAAAATAATATGGAAGCAACCGGAGAAGATAATTTAGTAGAATATGGCTTTCGAAGAGTCATCATCACCATCACCGCGGTACTTTGTGCCTTGCTGGAGATTGTCGATACTACTATCGTAAACGTAGCCCTAAACGACATGAGAGGTAGTTTAGGGGCTACACTTACCGATGTTGCCTGGGTGATCACGGCCTATGCGATTGCAAACGTAATCGTTATCCCGATGACCAGCTGGTTGTCGCAACAATTCGGTCGAAGAAACTATTTTGCAGCCTCCATTATTATCTTTACCGTTTCCTCTTTTCTTTGTGGTAATGCCTCCAATATATGGGAGCTTGTAGCCTTCCGTTTTATTCAGGGTATGGGTGGTGGTGCCTTATTGGTAACCGCTCAGACCATTATTACGGAAAGTTATCCCGCAGCCAAACGAGGAATGGCACAGGCAATTTATGGTATGGGTGTTATTGTGGGACCTACTTTAGGTCCGCCATTGGGAGGTTATCTGGTTGATAATTTTTCATGGCCGTATATTTTCTATATCAATATCCCATTGGGAATTATTGCAACGGTATTGACCCTTTCATTTGTAAAGAGTCCGAAATATGGTGAAAAATTAAAAGCCAATCAGGTCGATTGGTGGGGAATTGTATTCCTTTCGTCCTTTATTGGTTCCCTACAGTTTGTTTTGGAACACGGACAACAAGACGATTGGTTTGCCGATCCGATCATTGTTACGCTTAGTGTGGTATCGTTCTTCGGATTATTACTGTTTATCTGGCGACAGCTAACGTATAAATATCCGATTGTAAACTTACGCGTATTACAAGACCGAAACCTTCGGGTAGGAACCATTATGTGTTTTATCCTTGGATTCGGCTTATACGGTTCGACGTTTATTATTCCGATCTATACGCAGTCTATTTTAGGATGGACGGCAACGGATGCCGGTTTATTATTGATTCCGAGTTCGATTATGACCGGATTTATGATGCCAATCATCGGCCGACTAATCCAGAAAGGGGTACCGCAATCGTATATGGTTGCCACCGGATTCCTATTGTTCTTTATTTTCACCTTCTGGATGCATAATGTGATCACACCGGATACCGGAACCGAGCATATGTTCTGGCCGTTGATTCTTAGAGGTGTTGGTTTGGGATTATTATTCGTACCAATTACCACGTTGGCGCTATCGACCTTAAAAGGGAAAAATATTGGTGAAGGCGCCGCATTTACCGGAATGATGCGTCAATTGGGCGGTTCGTTCGGGATTGCGATCATCACAACCTTTATTGCTCGTTTTACACAATCGCACCGTGTGGACCTGATCGCCAATTTAGACGGTTCGAAATTCGAAGTGCAACAACGCATTCAGCAATTGCAAATGGGATTTATGTCGAAAGGATTTAGCAGTAGCGAAGCCTTAGACAAAGCGCATAAAGCCATCGAACTGTCGGTTATGAAACAGAGTACGGTATTATCGTATATGGACGTTTTTATGTACCTGGGAATCCTCTTCCTGATCTGTGTACCGTTTGTACTCTTGATCAAGAAAGGCTCCGGCGGTAAAGTCGACATGTCGAATGTGCATTAATTTTAAATACGATTATTTAATTTGTTATAAAACTCCGGAAGTCTTTCCGGAGTTTTTTTATGGTATTATGCTTGCGTTATAAAAACGTTTCGCGCTTTTAATTGTATTAAAAAATACGTACTTTTACAGTATAGCAACTATTTGATTTTAAAATAGTTATTAACCCTAAAAAAAATTACCATGGGATTATTCAGCAACTCCGAGAAGAAAATCATTGAAGAATTCAGCCGGAAAAGTGAAGACCGCTGCAATGATATCGAAAAAGAAATAAATGAACTGTTAGAGGATTTAAAATCCGAATACGAAGAAAACCGGGGCGTCTTATATGAATTCAAAGATTACGTTTCGGAACTCAGTGATAAATTAAGTCCGGAAGACCTCAACCGGTTAATGGATTTTTCATTGCGTTTGGGCCGAATAAAACGATGTGCTAAAAAAGGGGTTGAAGCTTTACGCGAAATCTCCCGCGATCAGAAAAAAATGACCCGCGAAACCTTACGCGATTACGAAGAATATTTCTATATGCATTAACATAAAAATCCCGACTAGTAGTCGGGATTTTTTTATTTCTTACAGTCCACCTTAGCGAGTGGCATACCGGAATTAAACACCAACTTGTCCGGGTTTTTAAAGATTACGGCACCGTTTTTTTCCTCCACTTCACCATAGCCTTCAATTAAAGTGTTGTTTTTAATCTGAAAAGCGATTTCCCGTTTGCTTTGCATTCCTTCCGAAGTAAAGCTATAGGTTGCAATCAATACATCCCCTTTAATCGTTCCGGCAAACGTTCCGGAGTTGGAATCTTTTTCGCTATAGGCATAATCCAGCTTACCGGTAACAGCATCGGATTCCTTTTTAAGGTACATATAAATCGTATTTCCATCTTTACGGTATTCATAACATTCTTCCTGCACCGTAGGCACCATGTCGATATCACGATCCGATATTGTTTCTTTATCCGAATTTTTCTTACACGCCACAGTCAAAGCCAGAAGCGCAAAAATAAATGCTATTTTTCTCATCTCTTTCTTTTTAAAGTCGTTTTACGATTTCTTTTTAAAACGCATCGCTACAATATCATCCATTAACAATACGAGTTTTCCATCGGGCGTTACATCATATTTATTTATTTTCTGCATCATATCCAGAAAACGACGCTCCCCTTCTCCCTCACAAAAGCGCATGGTCATGGCTTTCGGAGCTTCAATCGCAATACTGTTTGGCTCTTTTGTCGAATAACGAGTTGAAAACGGATTACAACTGCTGTTTCCACTCGCCTCTCCGGTTTTGGCAAACGACAATTGTGGTTTGGTGTCGGGATATAATCCCTCAAACGCGATTCGTACTCCTGTGATGTATTCGAGTTCCCAGCCATTGGCCGTCAGTTTATCATGGGCTGCAGTATTTTTTGTGCATTTACAGCCGGCTAGCACCAGAAGCAGTGTTAGCCCTAAAATAAAGGATACTTTTTTCATAAATACAGCGTTTTGGTTCTTTAAAATTACGAAAATTCTGTTTAAAACAACCGTAACCGCCTTATTTATACTGATTTGATTTAGCGTGTAAACACCAAGGTATTTCCTTTACTCAGATTCGCATCATATTGATAGCCTTCGTAATTAAAGCCTTTCAGATCGTCGATTGTCTGCGCATCGGTATCGATAATATAACGTACCATCATACCTCTTGCCTTTTTCGCAAAGAAGCTGATCATTTTTAATTTTCCATCCTTATAATCTTTAAACTCCGGAGTGATAACGGGTACTTTCAACGCTTTTTTATCCACCGCCGAAAAATATTCATTACTGGCCAGGTTGATAAACAATTCGTCTTTTTTCAATTCGCTGTTTAGCGTTTTTGTTATTTTTGGTTTCCAGAATTCATACAAATCTTTACTTTTCCCCACCGGAAGTTTGGTTCCCATTTCCAATCGGTATGGCTGAATCAGATCCAATGGTTTTAATAGTCCGTATAAACCGGACAGAATTCGCAATTTTGATTCCAATACCGGTAATTTTTCCGTCGGCAACGAATACGCATCGAGTCCCACATACACATCACCATTAAAGGCATATACGGCAGGTCGTGCATTTTCAGGGGTAAATGGAGTCGCCCATTCCTGATTACGTTGCCAGTTGAGATCGGCCAGTTTTTCTGAAATATCCATTAATTCCGAAAGCTCTTTCGGTTTCTTTTTTTTCAATACCCGATGTACGGTATTGGCTTCTTTTAAAAAAGACGATTCCGTATAGACATCCGTAGGCAGGGTTGTTTCAAAATCCAACGATTTGGCTGGCGATATTACAATTTTCATGGCATTTTATTTAAGGAACTCAAAAATACAAATTCCGCTTTTAAAATACCCTACGCCAAAATGGATAGTTTCGATACCGGTATCGGATTTATTTATTCAGAGTCCTTCTCCAACATACCATCGTTCCACAGGTACCGTTTTGAAAAACAATGCCCATATCGGATGAGTAAAATAGCGATCACCAATAGCGGAATCTCCAAAAGTAACGCTATGGTTTTTTTATCAATTATATAAAACGCAATCAGATTTATTATTTTATAAATAGTAAGCAAATATCCGGTAGCATGGACTGCCGGTACTAAAATAAACACCGTAGCCATTAATGACAACCATCCTAAAATCACACAATAATCGTCGGAAATAATGGTATTCCCCAATTGTGTCGGTTCATTTAAAAACCAATAAGCATCCTGTAAATTTGTGACCACTATGACTAAAACCAATAGTAGGTTTAGCATTTTTAACACATTTTGTCGCATTGCTTCCCCTCCTTTCTTTTTATGTTTTAAAAACCGTTAAACGATAAAGGGGAAATGTAAAGGTGCTTTAAAAATACTAAAGAACACCCTCATTGACTTATTTGTATAGCAAAATAGGCGTTAAATCTATGGTTAAAAAAAGGGAAATCGCTGCATTTAATTCCCAAGGATTCTTTTCCAGAGTTGGTGTAGTAACAACACGCCTTCCTTTTTGGTTTTCGGAACCTCCAAAGCTTGAAATCCCTTTTCGGAAGGTATTAGTTCATAGCTGAACGCAAATTGCGGATTGGTTTCATTACGGTCCAGTAATCCGAAGCGCAAGTCGTTAAAATAGCACTTTTGATCTTTTTTTGTAACGGTATAATTCCCTTCCGACAAAGCAATCAGACGTTGGATCGTCCTATCCTTTTCAAAACCAGCTAACAACTCCCACTGTTTCGGATACCGTTTAAAAGTGATCGTTTTTGTATCCAAAAAGGAATAGTCACCAATCCAATAATCGTTTTTTGTTTCGGCCGTTGCCGTCCAAAGAATCGTATTTAAAGGAGTTGGTTTGGTTTCGAGTTGTAGCACTTCCATTCCCGAAAGCGTTAGCGCCTGTTGGAATTTATAATATGTAATCCCTTTTAACACCAAAGTCAGGGCGAGATAAGCCGAACTGATTTTAAGTCCGCGGTTGTTCCATAGCGTCCGACTATAATCGGTACGCGCTTTCCGCATTGCCATGATCAAACAAAACAGAAACGGAATTGTATACAACGGATCGACTACAAAGATCGAACGAAACGCAAATTTATACCCCATTGGCCACAACAATTGCGTTCCCCAGGTGGTAAACGCATCCAATAAGGCGTGTGTGAATAAAGCCCAGAAAACCAGACTCGCGCCATTCATCATCGACACTTTGCTTTCAGTTTCCTTTCGGGCAATAAACCAGCCCAGAAGCGGTGCTATCAGGATAAAAAACAGAAGCGAATGACTAAATCCGCGGTGTATTTCCACAGCGGTTAACGGATCTAAAAACAGTCCTAACACCACGTCCAAATCTGGAATTGTACCGGCAATAGCGCCGTACAGCATGGCACGGTTCCCTATTTTCCGACCGAGGATTTTTTCGCCAACGGCCGCGCCAAGTACAATTTGTGTTAATGAATCCATGGGGTAAAGATACGATGAATGCCATTGAGGAGCAAACCCTTGATTACATACCTTGCTGTTTCCCTTACAAATCACCATCCGGAATTATACGATTTCAATACAGTAAAAAAACATCAAAGATTACGTAAAAACACTAATCTCTAGTTGTTTTAAATGCTTTAACTTCACCAATCAACTACAAATCAAATAATTATGAAAACAATTAGTATTCCCGATGGCACGAAAGTAAAACTACAGGCCGTCATCAGTTCCGATGCCGTTGTCTTAACAGGTATTGTTGTAGAAGGCAAAATAATTAGACAAAGTCAACTTTACAAATTCAGTTTCGATTTGGACGATATTACAATTTTAAAAAATAAGATCGTGAATATTGGTACTACCTTTTTTTTACCAGACGGAACCAACATCGATCAGATATTTAATACGACTCAGGTAGCCTACTTTATAGTATATAACAATGAGACTTACGAGTTGGATGTAAAAAAAGAAAAAATGCTAAGTAGTCTTTTTGTCTCTTCCACGAAAGTTAAGTTCATATGAAAACAAATTACCTTATTACAGTGCTAATTATAAGCGGTTTCTTAGGTATAAATGCACAAAATATAAATCTGAAAGATTTTCAGATGTCCAACACCACCAGTCCTGCTTTTCAATTATTGGAAGAAACCGTAACTGATGTTTATACACCGGAAAACGTTAAAGCTTTGGCATTACATGTACAAAATAATTTTGGTGAAAGTCTGGCGATTGAGGTAGCTCCTTATTTTTTTATTAATACCAAAAGTAAAAACCGGACCTATTACCGGTATATCGGTGTTTCTACAGAAAATGGCGTTCAAAAACAAAATCCGTTTAGCGGACTCAACACTACGACACTTTCATTTGCCTATTTAAAAAAAGATTTTGAGAATATTACCGGTGACAAGGAGCATAAAACCTTTTCTATAGGCGCACGAACTACACTACTACGTTTTTTTGACAAAGAAAAGATAAAAACGACAGTTGATAATATTACTAAAGTTATGGCTGAAAACTTTGTGCAAATACTTGAAATCGCAAATATGGATGATGGTCCTGAAAAACAAGAAAAGTTAAAAAAATTGGAGGAAATATTTAAACCTTTACAAAAAACAGTCAAGCCCATTTTTAAACTCGACGGAGCATTGGCCTACAGCAATCTGTTTAAAGAGAATTCTACCGACGGTGGCACCGTGAGTCGTTTTGGTTCCTGGCTAACCGGAGAATTCAATTTGATTTTAAACGAAGATGACGAGAAAAGTGCCACGAATAACTATATGAGTGTTTTGGCCATTGCCCGTTATATCGAAGACGGTTTTAATATGGAAGTTGCCGATACCTATACGACCAGTTATTATCGGGATTTTGGTGGTAAAGTTAATTTTGAGTTTGGAAAATTTACATTCGGATACGAATATGTAAAACGCAATGGTAGCATTAACAGTGAAAGATCCGTTGGTAATATCAGTTTTGCATTGGATAAAAACATTAGTCTGACCGGAGGTTTTGGAAAAGACTTTCAGGTAACCGACAACCTTTTGGCTATATTCGGGATCAATTGGGGGCTCAATCTAGGCAATACATCCACTCCTGTAAAATAGAACATTGCTTTTTATATTAATTGTAAATGGCTATCTGAAACCGAGTTTTAGATAGCCATTTTAATTTCTTCAGTTTGGGGCTGAATTTTGTAATCATGTATTATTTTACAACAATTGTTGGATCCCAAACGAAGTAACCGAATAATTTCATATTGCCCGATGCTCTGTCCATCGTATATAGGGCAAAACTAATATTATAGTTTTCGGTTCCGGGCTTGATCACATCAGCCTGATAGAACCAATAACTCATTCCACTAACCTGTTGAATCGGAAGCGGCGACGCGCCTGCAGAAGGCTGAACTCCGGCAGCAGTAAATACTTTCGAGGTGAAAGGGCCAAATACATCCGTACCGCCAAATTTCTGTATGTTATAGATGATAACCGCATTGTTAAAGTTATCATATTCCGATACGGCATTAAATCGAACCACATCGCCGGAAACTGCATTGATCTCTAAATCTGCGGTTCCACTTCCTTTGCTTCCTGTTAAATTTGAAGCTACCATATACTGATATTGATGACCAATACCGGTTGGTTTTGTCGAATCAGTACTTCCACCTTTCGGATAATCATTTATGATCTTATCCGTGTCAATAATTACCTGAATGTTGGTAATCAAGGCGACATTACTTAATGCCGCGTCTAACTCCTGTGCGTTTTTTAATTCTGCATCCATTTTGATAAAATTTAAAGTTTTGTCTACTCATTTTTCCAGTTTTTCGACTTCCGCTGGTATTGTATTTCCAATCAAAATTACAATAACACACAGTAGCCAAACAGGGTATAAATACCTGATTTTAAATATTTTACAATTAAAAAACACTTTACAAACAATACCGTTGGATAATTTCTTACGTACAAAAACCTGCTTTTTATTGTTGCCGTTTTAAAAAGTCTACTTTTCGAAAATTGTCATGCTAAATTTCTTCTAAATTGAGTTGGACGTTTGCTCTTCAACTTTTAAAATTTAAAGACATGAAAAAAATGTTGTTTTTTTTATTGGCTACAGCGGCAAGTATTTCCCTGGCCAATGCGCAGAAAATAGCGAACAAAGATGTTCCTTCAGTAGTTAAATCGGCTTTACAAAAAAACTATCCCAATGCGACACATGTGAAATGGGAAAAAGAAAAGGATAATTATGAGGCGGGATTTGAAATGATCAAAGAAGATTATTCCGTGCTATTTGATGCTTCCGGCAAGATCGTTGAAACTGAAATTGAAATAAATGCAACGACTCTACCGGCAAACATCCTAACCTATGTTGCACAAAACTTTCCGGGGAAAAAGATTAAAGAAGCCGCAAAAATTACCGATGCCAAAGGTATGATCACTTATGAAGCGGAAGTCGACGGTACCGATTTACTATTTGATCGTTCCGGTACGTTTTTAAAAGCGGTTAAAGGTTAAGCTGCTTAAAATTGGGCTGTTTTGTCTTTGTGATAGTCATCAGATAGAAAACAGCCTGATTTTATTGATCAACATTTTTTAGTTCCCTTCCGGGATCTTTCCATTTGACTAAATTTCTGAAGTATGCCATGTAAATTTATCGGTATACCGAGCCCAAATGTAAACAAATTGTTACCAAAACATTCCACTGATTTTATCGGTAGCTATGGGAAATCGGGCCTTTATAAACTATTGTTATTAAAGACGATACCATTCTACATGAAGAAATAGTAAACAATTATGTCTTCCAAATTTATTCAGCTTTGTATTTCTACTTTTACGCCATGAAAATCCCAAGTTCGAACCTTTTATTCAAATCCTATACTCCGATAAAACTTAGTCCCCTGCCTAAATAACCTTTGTCGTAACTGAACAACAAAACGTTTAAATAAAAATATAGCATGAACACCAAAATTATTACGAATTATTCCAAGCTTCGGATATTCCTGTTTCTTTTACCGCTATCTCTTTTAGTTACCATTGTTGTATTTCTATATGAACAGAATGCACTATCGATTAGTAGCTATACTCAAATTCAAAAAGATAGCTTTATTTTTATTAATCATAATTTGGGCGTCTATCCCAATCTTCAATTTAATCTTACACAATTTGGAGATTGCCTGATTTCATTATCGCTTTTAAGCCTTTTTATTGTGTATGCTCCAAAAATATGGGAAGCCTTTTTGTCGGCATCGCTTATTTCCTGCTTGTTCACCCGTGTCTTAAAAAGTTTATTTGCCGTACCAAGACCCGCTGCAATGCTTGATCATTCTAAATTTATCATCACCGGAGAAACCCTATCCGGAAATAATAGTCTTCCCTCAGGACACGCCATCACTATTTTTACCGCGCATACCATTTTAATGTTTGCCTTTATGCCTAAAAAGTTAAGTCATAAAATTCTGTGGTTTTTTCTGGCCATTAGTATCGGATTGTTACTTGTTTTTACCCGTGTTGGTGTAGGTGCGCATTACCCGATAGATGTGATTGTGGGTAGTATTATTGGTTATATTTCGGGACTTCTCGGTATTTTTATAAGCCGAAAATATAAAATATGGTCATGGGTGAATGATAAAAAATATTATCCTATTTTTATCGTATTGTTTCTGATTTGTGCAGCTATACTGATCAACCGAATCATACATGAAAACTTGATCATATTCTATTTGACCTTGATCTGTTTACTTTTTTCCACATATAAAATCATTAAAGTTTATGTTCAGAAATAGTGTAACCCTGACTCGTTTTGTTTTACTGATGAGTTGTATAACTTTTTTATTTTTTCATTACCCCTTTTTTGCTTTTGTATGTAATAATGTGGAATATAAAAGTCTGAACGGCATACTACTCATTATCAGTCTGATAATTATAATGCTGGTTGCCAATGCTTTTGTGTACTACCTCATCTTTTCCCTTTCCCGTTATGTCGGGAAATTTTTATTGGTACTGACTTTTATCTGTAATGCCATTGCGGTTTATTTTATCAACACTTACAATGTTATAATAGACGAGAGCATGATTGGTAACGTACTCAATACCAACTATGACGAGTCCAGCAGTTATTTTTCGTTCAAACTGGTACTCTATTTGCTTTTTCTGGGGATTCTTCCGAGTATTTATATCATTAAAGTAAAGCTAACCAGCGTTCCTTTAAAGAAATTTTTAATCACGGCGGGACTTGGTTTCGCATTTATTCTGATTTTAGCTTTTGCTAACGCGAGTAATTGGCTGTGGATTGATAAAAACTCTAAAACATTAGGCGGACTTGCCATGCCGTGGTCGTATAGCGTAAATACGTCTCTTTTTTATATCCATAAGCATCAAAAGAATGAACAGGAAATCCTGCTACCCGATGCTACGATAAAAGACACCAAAAAATCAGTTGTCGTTTTGGTTATTGGCGAATCGGCCAGAAGTCAGAATTTTTCTTTGTATGGGTATGGTAAAAACACCAATCCGTTGCTATCACAAACACCGAATGTTTTTCATTTTAATGCTACTTCCTGCGCGACCTATACCACCGCCGGGGTAAAGTGTATTCTGGAACATACCAATACCGACGATTTGTATGAGATCTTACCCAATTATTTATTCCGAAATCATGTCGATGTCGTGTGGCGCACTTCCAATTGGGGCGAACCACCCGTTCATATTAAAGAGTATCAAAAACGGGAACAAATCAACCCAAATTGCCAGGGCGAAGCATGCAATTATGACGAGATGCTCCTAACCGGATTAAAAGAACGAATACAAGCCAGTACAAGTAATAAAGTTTTTATTGTGTTGCACACGAGTACGAGTCACGGGCCAACCTATAGTCAAAAATACCCGGCTCAATTTGAAACGTTTAAACCGGTTTGTAATAGCGTTGAATTAGGAAATTGCTCCAAAGAGGAATTGATCAACGCCTACGACAATACGATTGTTTACACCGATTATATTCTTCATAAGGTGATCGAAAATTTAAAAGAGTTAAAGGACTATAACAGTACAATGCTATTTGTTTCGGATCATGGTGAATCGTTGGGCGAAAAGAATTTATATATGCATGGCCTACCGATGCGTCTTGCTCCAAAAGAACAATATGATATTCCGTTTATTGTTTGGGTATCGGAGGGTTCCAAACAGCTTAAGCCTAACAAAACAGTATCCCAAAACCATGTTTTTCACAGTGTTCTACATTTCTTAGGCATACAGAGTCCGGTTTATGATGAAAGTCTGAATATTTATAAAGATTAATTGGAAAAGCGAACATATATCAGATGTTCGCTTTTTTAGACAATCAGGTCTGTAACCCGACAACGCGTTTCCTGGATCCAACGTTCGGTCATCGTCCGGACCTTTATAACTAGCTGAAATAAAACATCATACAAATCGAATAGCCCGACAATATTTAAAACAAAAACTTGCTTACGAAAAACGTATCTATATCTTTGTAACGCTATCCTCTTTTCAGGATAGATAACACGTAGGTTTATTAATAAGTAATGTTATGGCTATAAAGAAAAATATACTTGCTATCCTGTTCTTTTTTATCTCATCGATGGTTTTTGCACAATCGGATTCGGTTAGAACCTATATTGACAGTGCTCTTATTGTGCTCCGGGAAAATTCATTATATGCCAACAACGTCAATTGGAAAAAAGTAGAAAAGCAAATCTATACGCAAGCCAGCGAAGTCAAATCTAAGGCAAAGGCCTTTGAAGTTTTAAAGATTGCCTTTACTGCATTGGGCGATAAACATGCGAATTATTTTTCACCGGAAGGAAACTCATACCGATTGGACAATAGTGAACTCATGTCGCGGTATACCGATTCTTTAAAAGCGGGATGGAAACGAGGTCTTCGAATAGAAAACAAGATGATTGACGATATTGCCTATATCAGTATTCCTACGATAGGCGTAGGCAAACAACAGGATATTGATAAATACGCCAACTGGATTTACGATGCCGTGAATAGCCTTAGCGCTAAAAATCCGAAGGGATGGATTATTGATCTTCGAATGAATGGAGGCGGGAATATCCGACCGATGCTTGCCGGTTTGGCTATGTTTTTCGACAATGGCACGTATACCTATTATATCGACAAAGACGGAAATGCAACCGATAAAGCGGGATTTTTAAATGGTGATTTCGTTATTGATGACCAGCCACAGGCTACTATCAAAACAAAAATGAATTTGCTGTCCGATGCCAGGGTAGCCCTACTTATAGGTCCGGGTACGGCGAGTTCGGGCGAAGGCGTTGCGCTGGTTTTTTCGCAGAAAAACAATGTAAAATCTTTTGGGACGAACACCGCTGGTCTGGCGAATTCGACTAATGGTTTTGTTTTTTATAACAAGGAATTTTACTTTCTTATTTCGGTAGCCAAGATTGCCAACAAAGACAAAAAATTGTATCCCGAAATCGTAAAGCCACAGGTTTATGTGAAAGGATATGAGAACTTTTATAAGCTAGCAGACGACCCATCGGTAATAGAAGCGATTAAATGGCTTAAAAAGTAAAATAGAAGCACAACCGGAACTGTAGCTTATAACCGGAACGTATTTATATCCTGGAAAGTACCGTAGACTTTGGTACAGATTCCATCTTTATAATTGGACTTCCCTGTTGCTCTTACCCAGATTTCCTTTCCTTGCGCGGTTACGATCTGTAGTTCCATATCCCAGGACTTCCCCGTTTCGATCGCAAGTTTTACCGCCTCTTTGATCTTATCCCTACTCGTGCCTTCTTTATAGAAATTAATGGCACTCGTTAATTCCGGGATATAATCGTTATCCACGCCATGAATCTCTCTTGTAACCGATGTCCAGGACAGTAAACGATGAACTACATCAAGCTCCCAACCACCAATACGCGCCAACGCTCCTGTTTTTTCGACCATCATTTTATACAATTCTTCCGATGCTATTAAGGAATCCCGTGCCTCCGTGATTTCTGTAAGATCCCGGGTAACTTTGGTAAATCCGATCACCATCCCATGATTATCATGTATCGAAGTGATGATGATACTTCCCCAAAACAAGGTTCCGTCTTTTCGAAGTCGCCAGCCCAAATCCCTTGCTACGCCATGTTTCTCAGCTTCAATGATCAACTTTTGTGGCCGTTTGTTTTGCCTGTCTTCGTCAGTATAAAATACACTAAAATGCTGTCCTACGATTTCGTCGTATCGGTACCCTTTTATTCGTTCTGCACCTTTATTCCAATTTTCCACATATCCGTCACCATCGAGAATAAGAATCGCATAATCATCGATCTCTTCCACCATCTTATTAAAACGAATCGCCTTCAGGTCTTTACTCGCCATAGACCCTTCTACAATCGTATGAATCGTTTTGTCGAAGTCCTTGGTTGATGTCTCGAACATGTTCATCCACTCTTTATCAACCGGTTGAATCCCTTCTTTAATTAGATTGACAAGTCCCATCAGGGTTGTCAAGGGCCGCCTTATTTGATGGGATTGGAGCTGGGCTATTTTCAACAGCGAGTCAGTTCGCGCCTCTTTTTCTTCTATTTCATCCACGAGTTTCCTTCGGCTTATTTCATTTTCCAGAATAAGCCCTATCTGACGGGAAAGTGTATTCAGTATTTTTTTTTCAAATTCGGTAACAGTCTTTGTTTTTTTCGCAAATAAACAAAGGCTGCCAATTGGTCTTCCGTCACTCATAAAAATCGGTATACCAACAAAAAACCGAAGTTCAGCGTTGGATAATTCCGGAAGAATGTCAATACAATTGAAGTGCTTTAGGGTATTCTGGATGATCAGCATTTCATTATTTTTTACGACCAGATTACTAAAGATATTGTCCAATATCCCCAGTGGTATCGTTTTCCCCCATTCTAAGTTCAGTTCTTTCAAATGATCATCAAAAAAATGAAGCCATGTTATATCACTCGCCATTAATTCCGCAGCCAGACATACCACCTCCTTTAAACCTTTCAGTTCATTAGGTGTTATTGGCGTTGCACCATATAGTACCTTAACGTTTCCATTCCTCATCCGTTCGCTTTTAATTTTTCTTCACACTAATCCCATCGGATTCCTCAGAATTCACCACTCTAAATACTAATTTTGGACTTTGCCACAATTTAGTAAAAATCTATTGATATTCTTTAAATTGGCATTTAAGTCTTTATTAAAAAGTTTAGCAATATAATCTTTTTAAAATATAAACGTTTTTGATTGCTCTATCGTGTACCGCCTTTTCCGGGAATAAATAAAAAAAAGCCTGTAATCCAAAACATTACAGGCTTTTTATTTCGAATCCGAACACAGCTTTATCTAGTGATTTAAGAGCATTGAACCGGTTTTCTACTTTCAATAATAATTATGACGGCCGGAAGGCAACAGCATCCACTTCTATCAACATACCATCCAAGGCGAGTCGCGGAACCGGAATTAAAGTACTGGCAGGAAATTCATTATTTGTCCATACTTTATGCATTTCTTCCTTCCATATCGTAAGTTTCTCCTGATCATGATCTACTATGAGTATGGTGATTTTAAGGACGTCATCTGCTTTTAGATCGTATTCCTTTAGCACCGTTTGTAAATTTTGTAACGCAAATCGAACCTGAGTTCTAAAATCATTCGAAAGCGTATGTTTTATATCCTCTCCGCCACTTTGTCCGGAGATGAATATATAGTTTCCATTTCCCGTAGCACTCGTAGCATGCGAAAAAGCAAAAGGTGTCGGGTCGAAAAGTGTTTTTGGGTTTTTATGGGTGATGTGTTTCATGTTTTCTTGAGTATTCGTTTTACGATTTTCGGTTTGGGAACAGCCTGAAAAAACTAAAATAAGGATTGCTACAATTGGGAAATACCCCCTATTCTGTAAATTGTTTTTGGCATTAATCATGGTTGACAAAGAATTGCTGTATTTGAAAATTTTGAGTCATTGCTGCTTTAATTAGTAAGCAAAAATAACCGCTATAATTTTTGAAAACGTATACATATGTAAAGGCTTTTTATCTTTTAATGCTTTTGCTATTCTCATTTTTATTTAAGTTAAAAATAGAGAACTCTATCTATTTATTTATACCTTTATCAAAAATTTTCGTTAGTCATGGGTAGAACGATAACGGTAAAAGAACGGATACTTGACACGGCATCCCGTCTCTTCTATTATCAGGGGTTTAACAGTACAGGTATTAATCAGATTATTGCTGAAGCCGGTGTGGCTATTGGCTCTTTATATAAACATTATAGTTCGAAAAACGATTTATTGTATCAGTATCTGAAACAACAGAATGCTTTCTATTTTGCCAATCTTACCGACTATTTAAAAGAAGAAAAAAAACCGTTACAAAAACTTCTTAAACTGGTCGATTACCGGATCAAAATCCAAAATGAAGCCGATTGTTCGGGTTGTCATTTTATCAAAATAAATGCCGAAATCGGGCGACAAGATAATCAGGTTGCCCAATTGGTTATGGACCATAAACAACGACAACGGGACTTTCTAAATGAGCTAATTTCTGAAATCGCTTCCGTACATACTCTTCCTATGGAAAAACACAATCTGGCAAATACACTTTTTTTGATGATCGAGGGCGCTATTGTTTCCTCCAGTATTCATGGAAATACCAACGATTTAAAAGCAGTTAAAAAAACTATTAATCAACTATTCTAATTTTTTTTAAATAAAAATAGATAGATCACTCTATATAAAATGAAGACAAAAAATAAAAAAAAGATTGCACTACTTGTCCTACTATTGGCGCATCTGATGACAATAGTTGATATATTTATTGTAAATATTGCTATTCCAAGCATTCAACAGGGACTTGGCACTACCCATTCGGAAATCCAATTGGTAATCGCAATGTATATGATTGGATTTGCTTCATTTCTCATCATCGGAGGCAAAGCTGGAGACCATTACGGCAGAAAAAACGTATTCCTTTTGGGTACAATTATTTTTATGATCAGCTCTGCATGCTGCGGTTTTGCGGCCACATCCGAACAACTTATTGCCTTGCGTTTTTTTCAGGGAGTTAGTGCCGGTTTGATGTCACCGCAGGTGTTGTCCTATATACAAGTTCTTTTTACCAACCACCAGGAACGGACCTATGCTATTGGCTGGTATGGTATCGCTATCGGGATCGGAACCATGTTGGGACAATTTCTTGGCGGTTTTCTTATTGAACTAAAACCTTATATTATTGATCAGTCCTGGCGCTATATATTCCTTATCAACGTTCCTATTTGTATAGTAACCATAGGACTTGCAAATAGTTATCTCAAGCCTTCAAAAGATCAAAACTCCATAAAAATGGATTATGCAAGCGCCGCTATCTTATGTATAGGACTTGTGTTTCTTATTTTTTCGCTTACCATTGGTTTGGAGCAAGACAGCAATCTTTACAACTACGGCCTACCCGTCTCAATGCTGTTTATTACCGGCTTTGTTTTGAGACAAAAAAGAAGGATGAAAATACAAAAACAAACGCTGCTCAATCTTACACTTTTTACTTTTAAAAATTTCAATATGGCGGTGGTATTGGTCGCCTTATTTATGTTGATGCTTGATGCTTATTTTTTTGTGCTTGCCCTATTTTTACAGGATGGACTAAAATTAGCTCCTATGGATGCTGGATACTTCGTTGTATTTCAGGGAGGCGGTTTTATTCTTTCGTCCCTCTTTGCTGCGAAATGGGTGCTGCGTTTCGGAAAAAACGTTTTGCTTTTTGGAGTATTCTTACTTATTGTCGCACTGATTTCACAACTTGTCCTTTTCTATCAACAACAGATCGGATTTACGGGCTATATCATAATGACAATACATGGCTTCGGTGTGGCTTTGGTACTACCATCTTTTGCTAATATTGCCCTTAAGGGTATACCCGAAAACATGATTGGAAATGCGTCTGGTGTTTATTCCACGCTGCAGCAATTGTTTGGCGCCATAGGAATAGCACTCACAGGCGGTGTATTCTATTCTATACTAGATGATAATAGTGATTTTACCCATTTCTATAAGGCGTTTCAATACGGTTTATTGCTACATTTATCTTGTTTGATAGCCGTTTTATGCATCCTTATCTATTTACCGAAATCAGTACTTCCTTTGGGAGTTATGAAAAACAAAAAAGCCTTGTAAACAGTTAATTTACAAGGCTTTTAGTGGAGTCGGAGAGAATCGAACTCTCGTCCAAACAAGCAATCGAAGAGCTTTCTACACGCTTAGTTTCCGATTAAATTTTCGACAAAAAGCAAGGCCGGAAACCGCCACTTTTTGCTTAGCTTTATCAGTGTCAGAACGGATTTAAAGCATTACCATTCCTAGGTTTACTTTTACGGTTCCCCTATTCCAAACGCCATAAACCAAGGCTTTTGAGGAGAATCTAGCTTTCCGACCTTGTCGGAACTAGGCAAATCGTACTATAATTCGGATTAAGCAGCTAAAGCGTAATTATTTTCGCCGTTTATAAGTTTGAAACATGATATTTACGAGCTGTGTCCCAGCGCTCGACGTGCTTACTGTCCAATTCCACTCGCTGTCAAAACCAGTCGACCCCAAACAGTTGTTCTTACTATACTCAGCAAAAACCAGACCGCAAATATAAATGATTAAATTTTCAATTAAAAATAATTGCACCACTATTCTTTAAATGTTACATTTGGGAACTATTTATTAAAAACAAACTAAACAACCCATCGAGAGTTACATTAATAACAGTTTTCTTACTGTTTTGATGCTAATTTCTCAAAGCTCTTACTGTAAAATGAAAATTGGAATTATTAAGGAACGAAAAAATCCGCCAGACAGACGCGTGGTTTTTTCTCCTACAGAACTCGTTACATTAAAGGAACACTACCCGCAGACGGAAATTAAAGTTGAAGCATCCGATATCCGGATTTTTAAAGACGAAGAATACAAAGCCTTAGGTTTTGAAGTAACCGAAGACATGAGCGATTGCGACGTGTTATTAGGTGTAAAAGAAGTACCGGTTGATGCCCTGATCCCGGACAAAAAGTATTTTTTCTTTTCGCATACCATCAAAAAGCAACCCTATAACCGAAAGCTGTTGGTGGCTTGTCTTGAAAAAAACATCCGACTAATTGATCACGAAACGATTGTAAACGAAACCAACCACCGATTAATCGGTTTTGGTCGTTATGCCGGAATTGTAGGTGCGTACAACGGTTTTAGAGCTTTCGGGATTAAATTCGAGCTTTTTAATCTTCCAAAAGCCGAAACCTTGGCCGACAAAGCTGCTTTGGTGGAACGCCTGAGAAGACCACTTTTACCTCCTATTAAAATCGTTTTAACAGGACATGGAAAAGTGGGTATGGGTGCAAAAGAAATCCTGGATGCGATGAAAATCAAACAGGTTTCGATTGAAGATTATCTGACCAAAAACTTTGCTACACCGGTTTATACGCAAATCGATGTGTTGGATTATAACAAACGTAAAGACGGACAAAAACTGGACAATCAGGATTTTTACCGTAATCCGCAGGATTATGTTTCCGATTTCGAACGTTTTACAAAAGTATCCGACATTTTTATGGCGGGTCATTTTTATGGAAATGGCGCTCCGGTGATTTTAACCCGCGAGATGTTAAATACAGCAGATAACAAAATCAAAGTGGTAGCCGATATCTCTTGTGATGTGGAAGGACCAATTGCCTGTACGCTTCGCGCTTCTACAATAGCCGAACCAATTTACGGGTATTACCCAAGTGAAGGCAAAGAAGTGGATGTAAACCATCCGGGTGCGATTGTGGTCATGGCGGTTGACAATTTGCCATGCGAACTACCCAAAGATGCCAGTGAAGGTTTTGGAGAAATGTTCCTGCAACACGTAATTCCTGCTTTTTACAATAACGATAAAGACGGAATTTTACAACGCGCTAAAATAACCGAAGGTGGAAAACTAACCGAGCGTTTTAGCTATCTTCAGGATTATGTAGACGGTAAATAATAGTACTTTTTATACACAAAAACACCTGACCTGTTTTAAAATGGGCCAGGTGTTTTTTATTTGTAACATCAAAAAGCAAAGCTTTTATATGCTTCCTTTTAATTGATTAAATAAATCTTTTTGATAATCATCCAGATCATTATAATCCGTTTCTGCTAAAACCAATACTTCTTTCGCTTCCATCAAAGTAAGCTCAGGAAATAGCTCCCGTAATATAATCATCGAATTCATCGGGCTATTTTTTTCTGCCAATTCATTAAAGATCGTCAAAACATTTTTTCCGTCTTTTTCTAATTTTAGATATTTTTCTCTTGTATCCATAATATTCTATTTAATTTCAAATTTTTTCACAAATATTTCCATAATTTCCCCTGGTTTTCCACCAATGCTTGCTGGTACATCTATTATTTTCTTTTCAAACCCCATTCTCTTAACCATAGCTAAAACATCTGGATTTATAATTGAAGATCCTCCTAATTCTACATTAGCGATATTCAAGGACTTGGCAATTTTATAAGATTTTTCCCTGAATTCAAGAAATGATTTAAGTGCATCACCGCTTTTATCCTTAATATAAAAAATATAGCTCTGAACTTCATTATTCGATTTAGTCATGAAACCAGACACATATCCTTCTGTCTTAGATACAAACTCAAAGGTTATGGTTTCCCCAGACATAAATTTAGCAATACTCGCTTCATCAAGTCCCATCTTGAGTAGCTCGTCATTTACTTTCCCCAGTTTCTCTACATCCCCAAGTAAGCTTTTTAATTTCGAATAATCCTGTTCGGCTAATGCCTTTTCCAATTCCATTGCCAACTTATCATCTTTGGCTAACAATTTAGCTTGGGCAAAGGTTTGTTCCAGAGTCGTAATATCCGCTTTACTTAATGTCCCTAAATCTTCAATCAGACGAGTGGCTTTTAATTCCAACAGGATTCCTTCAAATGTAAGTATTCCTTTTCTAACAGCAAACACAAGATGTGTCAAGAGCTCTCCAGTTTGCAAAAGGAAAGGTATTGAGGCATTGGCAAGTCTTTTGGCTTGTGTAATACCTTGTAATACGCGTTCATACTGGGCTTGTACTTCCGCCTGTTTTAGGATATTGGCTTTTATTTTAGGATCTAGTTTTTCAATTTGAGACAGCTTTCCTTTTAGTATATCTATATTTTTAGCGGCATTAAACTCTTTCGTTGCATCGGCAATAGGTCCGGCGGCTTTAAAGGCACTTTTAAGAGCTGCAGCATCGACCGCCGCACCCACTATCGCGATCATCACCCATACCAAACTTGGGTCATCACTCAATGCGCCTACATTATACGCGGCTTTTTCGGTTTTGTAGGTTTCTATCGTTTCATATACGGTATAGGCACTCAGCGCAAAATTAGCTCCTAAAGCTACCAATGCCAAGGAGCCGGTACCCGCAGAAGCGATTGTAAGCACGATCGCACCAAAGACAATAGCAAGATTTTTTATAAATTCAAATTGTTCCACCTTGGCTTTTTTATCCGTCAGAATCGCATCAAGAGTAGAACCCGGAGCGATACCCTGCGATTTCTTACAACTGTTGTACAGCAAATCCATTCCATAAATTGCCTCCGGATTCTGGATTATTTTCTGCTGTATCGTATCGATACTCGCTTCCTTCTCCTGAATATAGTTTCTTAAAAATTCTTTGAGTCTGGCGGTATCCGAAATTTCGGCAAAAGCCGGTTTATCAAACTGTTTTTCTTTAACCAAATCGTTTGGTATCGTTCCAACCAGCGAGTCGGCGGTTCTTAATTTTTGTTCCCCTTGCTCCTTTGCTTCGTAATCTACATCTACATCAAAAGCTTCTCCATTTCTTCGGTAAGTTGTGGCACCAGCAATTTGCGAATTACCCGCCTTATACATTTGCTTGGCTCCCGTACCTTTGAGCTGATTGAGTAATTGCTCTAAATAGGCTTGACTTTCCAGTTTGTTTTTCTCTTCAAACAAAATGTGCTTGTACTGTTGCAACTGATCGATAGCCGTATGAAGCGCTTCCCGTTCAAAGGCTGCTTCGTATTCATGAATCAGATCTTCAAATCCTTTAATACCACCTTTATAACCTGCATTTTCCAGAGCTTTTCGAAGTTCCTCTGCCTTATCATTCATAATTTTAATGGTCACAAAATCTGGACTTGTACTGGCTAAACCAACCCTTTTCGCATAGTCTTTATAAAGCTTATACAATTCTTTAAAACTAGGTGTGGAAAGTTGTTTTTCCAGATCGGCTCTTATTTTTTGATCCGATTCCCGCTTCGCTTTACTTTCTTTATAGTTTTGTATCGTGGCCTTAAATTCGCTTAGACTCATTGTACTTTTACTGGTTTTGCTGGCATAATCCAGCATTTCAAGAACCGTAAGATTGTCAAATATATATTGTGCAACAGCCAGTTTTTCTTCCGGAGTCACCCAACCTCCTTCTTCGGAGGTACGGATAAGATTTCTTACCGTTTCCGGGAAAGCATCATACTCTTTCTGTATTTCCGCTGCTGATTTTTTAGGTTGTGCCGTACCCGTGCCATTTTCGTGGCCTGTACCGGCTTCTTTTCCGGTACCGCTTTTTTCGGTCTTTGTTTCTTTTTCCAGCTCACTTTTATCGGATTTCGGAGTATAATTAATGGTTTTACCTTCTTTTAGTAATTTGACCATACTTTCATCGAAAACTCCCGTAAGCCTTGCATAATTAGGTTTATCTTCGGGTAATACTACCTCCGATTCATTAAGAACCCGCGTCATAAAGGCATTAAACTGCTCTTTAGTTGTGATCAACGAACCATCATAATCGGTTTGATTTTCATGGAAGTCTACGGTATAATTACTTTGGTTTTTATATACGACCGGGAATCGGAATTTCCCACCAGGAGGCGGAGCTTGCGGTACAAACTGAGGTGTTTGCTGTTGCTGTTTCGTATTATTTTGGGTCGTTTGTCCCCTTGTTGATTTTGCATTCCCTTCCTCCGATTTCATCTCATCATACTTTCGCACTTCATCAATCGTCAGGGTATCTTTATATTCCCGCTCCTTTTTTTTCGTATCCGGATGGTTTAGATTTCCCGTTTGCTGCAAACTTTCCTGAAGCTGGGTATGCATTTTTGTCGCTCCATCCGTATAGGCAGGATTCGCCCCATGAGCGGCTGGTGCTCCGGTATTTCGCGGTCCTTTACTACCGCTTTCATTTGACTTTCCAAAAGCTCCTGAATTTTGCCATGGGGAATTGACATTCCCGGTTTCGGAAGTATGCAACGGTGTAGACTCCGTCTGCTTTTTCTTTTGTTCAGTCTGCTGTGGATTACTTTCTTTATCAAAAGGTGTTGTCTCTTTCATGCCGTCAATTTTAATGGTCTTAGTGGTTCTTTTATCATACAGAATACAACTCCGATTACATTAGCTCCCCTCCTTTAGGTTCGGATAATCTATTAAAACCGACCTTATTTCTCTATCAGACAAGGATGTCCTGAATGCTTAAATTGTTGTTTTACCCCTCGTATGTCATTTCTTTCGGAATCAAAATTCAGTCATTTTTATTGCAATTAATAGTTTTTGAGCGGGACAATTCTGTAGTTGCGGTAGATTGTCTCATTGGATAAAATGGTCGCACTGATACCCCTGTAAACACAAAAACACCTGACAGGTTGAAATCCTATCAGGTGTTTTACGGTTGTGAAAGTCAGTAAAAGTACCTATTCCGGTTTTCCGGTAGTACCAACAGTTTTAGGGTGGTATTGATACAATAGCTCCATAAAGGCTGTCTTTTTTAATGGTTTTACCAAATAATCATCGATAAAGGGGTATTCGTTTATCTTTTCAATATCGGTAAGACTCGTCGAAGAACTCAGAATAAAAACGGGAATATTTTTTACAAAATCCAGTTCCAACCGGCATACCTCATCCATGAACTCCCAACCGGTCATCTGAGGCATGTTAATGTCTACAAACAACATATCCGGCCAGGTTTCACTCTTTTTTTCGTTCGACTGAAAATAATTGATGGCCTTGAGGCCGTCTTCGAAACCGATAACTTCCGTGTGGGCATCGGGAAACTTCGTTACCATCTTACTGAATATAAAACGGAATATCGAATCGTCATCGATAATAGCAATACGTAATTTTGTCATATATTATGGATATTTAGGGCTTACGCATTAGTTAAACTGGATATAAAAGGTACTACCTTTATCCGGTTCGCTTTCCACATATATTCGTCCTCCCAACGACTCGATCTGATGTCTTGTCATAAAAAGCCCGATACCTTTACTGTCGTAGCCGGTATGAAAGGTTTTTCTGAATTTGAATATATGAGCTCCATGTCTTTCAAGATCAATCCCTACTCCATTATCACTAATACTCAGACAGCTTTTTGCTTCTTCGACATAGGATCTGATAAAAATATGAGGTTTTCTACCCGGCAGGGTGTATTTTAGCGCATTACCGATCAGATTGTGCATAATACTTTCCAGATAGATCCTCGAATAGGAAATTGTATTGATTTCAAAATTTGTTTCGATTATCGCGCCTTTGGCATAGATTTCTGCCGAAAACTGCTGAATCGTCTTTTTATAAAGTCGTTCAAAATTACATTCTTCAAAAGGAAGCGATTTACTTCCTCGCACCTCAAGGATTTCGATCAGCTCTTCCATAATTGCGATAAGACCGTCACTGGACGATTGCAGGAGTTGCAAGCATTCTTTTCGATCGGTTTCATTATCGGCATGTTCAATCTCGGCTACCAGCATCTGAATATTCCCCGCTGGTCCACGAAGGTTATGTGCGACAATCTGATTGAACTCTTCCAATTGTCGCAGTTTCGTTTCCAGATCGATCGTCGCAATCTCCAATTGTCGGTTATTACGCTGTAATGTTTGTACATATTTACTGTACAAGGTGATATCCTGAACCTGGGCAATAAAAAACACCGGATCACCCTGTTGGTTGCAAACCGTCGACATGGTAAGCAAACACCAGATATAATGCCCTTCTTTATGGATATACCGTTTCTTGATCGTATAACTTTCGTTTTCGCGGGATTTTAACTTTCTTATATTTTCCTCAACAAGCAACAAATCGTCCGGATGGGTATACTCCTTACAACTCATCCGCGCCATTTCAGACAAATCGTACCCCAACATCTTCGTCAGGGTTTTATTGACATCGATACAACGACCATCAATATCGACCAAAGCCATACCCAATCCCGAATGTAGAAAGGCCTGATTGAACTTTTGTTCGTTAATCCGGACTTCTTCTTCTATTTTCATTCGATTTGTGATATCGGTAATGATCACCGCCGCTTTGTCTTTTGAGGAATAAATAGGCCTTGCCTGCATCCGGTACCACAGTCCGCTATTGATCTGAACCGGGGATTGATAGTCCATACTGAGGGACATATTCTGACTTAAAGAATCTTTGATCAATATCACAAAAGAATGTCCGAGTTCACCCGGAAAAAGGCTTTCCAGATTTTTCCCCAAAAACATCGAGGGTTCGTAAAAAAGCTGGTCTTTATCATTCGTCCAGCAATTTAAAATCACCCCGTCGACACTCACTTCAAAGATCATATCGTCTATTGAAGCCAGAAGTTCGTCCAATTGATTTTTCCGTTTCTCCAATTTCTGACTTTTCGTTACAATTCCGGTCACATCAAAAAAACTGATCATGACATATTTTGTATCCGAAATCGCAAGAACCCGTGCGCTAACAGACAACCAGATTAGTGATTTCATTTCGATTGCCACTCCCAATAGCTGATCTTCGATTACTGTTTCGTCTTGTAAGGTAATTGAAAACGGTAGTTCTTTTTTATCCAACGGCATTCTGTCTTCGTTGTAAGAAAGCCGAAACAATTCAAAACAACTTCTGCCGTGATACTGTTCCGCGTTAAGGTTAAAAGCAACAATGGCATTTTTATTCGCCCGAACGATGTTCCCTTCAAAATCTACAATAAATACACCTTCCTTACCGATACTCTGCCCCTTGCTAAATATCGCATCATCCCATGTATTCTGAAGTTCTGCTGAATGCATATCTCTTTTCTTAATTAACAAACTACTAACAGTTTAAATGAAGGAAGTCTCCTGTTGAAGACAAATATTGTGAATACTGTTATCGTTTTTATTTTATTCTGTCCGTTTAATGTAAAAGATTCAAGTCGCCTGAATCCAGGCCGGATGCTTCTCCGATAGGCGAAAGATACATTTTTAATTGCTTAAGACATTTGATCCTGTCAACTATTTCCGATAAACTTTCGAATATTCCGGACATTTGTCGGCATTTTAAAAATCTATTTTTTAATCTGCGCCTTATTTTATTTTATGCTTTAAAGTTGGTCGTTAGCTGTTCTCACGCTACAATTTAACAATAAAAACCTGTTAATCAATACAATATTCATTATTTTTTATATCTTAATATTTTTAGGATAAATGATTCTTACCGCAATGATGAGATACAGAATTTATTCGTAAAATTGAACATACCAAACCCAATATGATAACAAGCGCTTCCCCTATAATCAAGCACCTCGAAAAATTATGGAGGCGTTACTCCATTTTTATAAACAGGGGAACACATACCGGAAAGAAGTATCCCAACAAAAATGAAATGTGGAAAGACCGCTTTTTCACACAAATTATAAAGTTTGCGGTACCAACCGGTATCCTTGCCCTGATTCCAAATGTGATCCTCGAATGCTATCACCACAGTTATCTGACTGCCATAACCGACGTATCAGCATTTGTCTCCATAGTGATTGTCGTGTTACATAAAAAACTGGATATCCGGTTTAAAAAATTTTTCGGTGTTACGGTAATGCTGACCTTTTCGATTGTAAAAATCGTAACCTTACATTCGCTCATGTTTGGAACGGTCTTCCTTCTTTTACTCAGCGTATTTGTTACGCTGTTGTTTTCTAAAAAAATGGCGTATTTATCGGTTGCTGTCAATTCGGTAATCTGCATCGCTTTTGGTATTGCCTTATACGAAGGATTTCCAATATATCGGTTAGAATTAATGAACGACAATATTCCCGACCGATGGGTACTTTACACCTTTAATTTTATATTCTCGAATCTGGTGATGGTAGCCGTCATTTTATATATCATCCGTGGTTTCGAAAAAACTATTTTAAAATCGGAAACCTTATATCAGAAACTTCAACAGGAAGTGCAGGAAAAGATAAACCGGGAAAACCTTTTGGAAGATGCCGTAACCCATTATAAAAGCCTGTTTATTTTCAATCCGTTACCCATGCTGATTTACGATCCGCAAACCCTGCGGATGCTCCATGTAAACAAAAGTGCGGTCGACTGTTACGGGTATAGTACCAAAGAGCTTCTCAACATGAAAATTAATGATCTGATTCGATGTGATGATGCTGTTTTCCGAAATAAAATACGTCAGGATTATGTACACCAGCGGGACGAGCATTATTGTAAAAACGGAAACTGCATACAAGTCGACATCAATGCCAGTAATATCCGACTCAACGGAACCTGGGTGCGTCTGGCCATTGTGAGAGACATCACTTCCGAATCGGCCTATATCTCTGCCATTGAAAAAAAGAATGAAAAACTCCGGGAAATCGCCCATCTGCAATCCCATGTCATCCGCAATCCACTATCCCGAATCATGGGCATTACCGAGCTGATCAAATCCGATCCCGTTGAAGGAGCCGAACTGGAAGAACTTCTATTCTACCTGAACCATTCCGCCGAAGAACTCGATATCGTTGTCGCTCAGATTATAAAGCAAACCGAAGCAGAACTAAAAGATCTTTTCAATCCCTAAACTGATGAAACAATTAAAAACAGGACAGTTTTTCGGTGAAACCAACAATCGCCTGGAATGGGGAGGCCTGATCATTACCGATACCGAATATACGCACGAAAAAGTAGACTGGCATTACCACGAAAAACCCTATTTCACCTTTATCATAGAAGGAAAAGTTCTGGAAGGCAACCGGAAAGAAGTTTATGAATGTAGCGCGGGTTCCTTACTTTTTCATAATTGGGATGATGCACATTACAATACCAAACCACCCGGATTTACACGTGGCTTTCATATTGAAATCGCACAAGACTGGCTCGATCGTTTCGATTTGTCGCTCGACACGCTACAGGGAAGTATCGCTGTAAAAAATCCGGATATAAAATTGATGTTCTATAAACTTTTTTACGAAAGTAAAATACACGACACCGCCAGTCATCTGGCAACCGATGCGCTACTTATTGACGTATTGGAAAACATCAAAGGTCAAAATAAAATCGCTTATGCCTCCCGTCCCGCCTGGATAAAGTCACTGCTGGAAATACTACATGAGGATACACTTCAGGATCTTTCTCTTGCGCAACTGGCGGCACTTTTAGGCATACATCCGGTTCATATTTCCCGGTATTTTCCAAAATATTTTGGTTGTTCACTCGGAACCTACATCCGCAAGCTGAAAGTCCAAAAATCGCTTGCTCTGTTACCCGAAATACACAAACCCCTTACTAACATTGCTCTGGATTCCGGTTTTTCCGATCAAAGTCACTTTATCCGCTGTTTTAAAGAAAACATGGGAATGACACCTTTCGCCTTTCGTAAACGGATACACTTCTGATGTTAATTTCATCCTATTTTTAAAAAAACCTATTGCCTATTTTTACCGCATCAAATCGAAAAACAAATACAGTATGAAAACACGCTTTTGGTCAATCATCGTCCTTTTAGGACTATCTTTCAGCGTTGCGGCACAACACAACAGCACAACGCCCGAAGTAAATACAAGTCCCGTGCATCAAAAGAACCTTGGAAAAATCGTTTTCCTGTCGAAATCCATTCCTTTAGAACAACTATCGGAAGCAGATTTTCTTAAATCCTTTCAAAATAGCGATGGAAATGATTTGTATCTCCGCGTTTTTATGCAAAATTCACTGGTCAATTTTTTACATGCTGTAGACACGAATCTACCGGTCGAAACATTAGTCCAAAGTGGAAATTTTCAATTTTCGTTTTATGCCGACGACAAACTGCTTTATACCGAAAATCTGAATACCGGTGCGGGAACGTTCGAAAGCAAAACCAAAGGCATCACGTTTCAAATTCCCCTCATCAGCAAATCGGGAGAAGATTCCTGGGGGCGTTTTTTATGGTCGCGATTCTTTTTTAACGGTGGTGGTGAAGAGGCTTTCTTTTCCGGAAAACACAAACTTACCGTCGAGATCCGTCCGTATCTGAAATCCGGTACGACCATCAAAACCGGAGCACTAATCGCACAGGGAAGCCTTATCATAACCGCCCCGATAATTGCATTATCCGAAAATCAGATTGCGATTCAGAAAATAGCGCCCGAAAGCGATTGGTCATTGGCAACCACAACATACGACACGACGACGATCCGTGTGTTAAACCGGAAAATTCAGGAAAAACGTTTTAAAGACATCACCAGTATTGTCGTCATCCAAAACGGGAAATTACTACTCGAAGAATACTTTAATGGCAGTAGCCGCAGTACACTCCACAACACGCGCTCAGTTGGCAAGTCCTTCGCTTCCACCCTTATGGGAATGGCAATACGCGACGGCCATATTAAAGATGAAAACCAAACCCTGAAGCAGTTCTACAAGCTGAAAAACTTTGCGCACTATTCTACTTCGAAAGAAAACATTACCTTAAAAAGTCTGCTTACGATGAGCTCCGGTTTTGACGGATCGGATCAGAATCCGGATTCGCCTGGTAATGAAGAAAATATGTATCCTACGGACAATTGGGTACAATTCGGATTGGATCTTCCGATGGATGCCGAAAAACAAATCGGTAAAAATTGGGATTATTTTACCGCCGGAGTTGTCCTTTTGGGTGATATTCTAAACCAACGCGTACCGAAAGGATTGGAATCCTATGCCGAAACCAAACTATTTCATCCGCTGGGAATTAAAAACTACCAATGGCAGTATACGCCACAAAACGTAGCCAATACGGCGGGAGGTTTACAATTGCGCTCCCTCGATCTGGCCCGCTACGGACAATTATATGCCAATAAAGGTTCGTGGAATGGAAAGCAATTGCTTCCAACAGAATGGGTTCAAAAAAGTTTTACCAATTATTTCCCTGAAGATGCCAACACTCCGGGCTACGGGTATTTGTTTTGGAAAGAAACATTTACGGTAAAGGGAAAAAACTACGACGCTTTTGCCTGTAGCGGAAACGGCGGTAATAAAGTTTATATTTTCCAGAATAGTCCCCTTGTGATCGTTATAACCGCAACAGCTTATAACAAACCGTACGCCCATCCGCAAGTACGCCGGATGATGGAGGAGTTACTATTACCATCTGTAATCACAGAATAGTATAGCTATAAAACCGATTGATGAAAAAAGTTATTATCGTAGGAGCCACCTCAGGAATAGGAAAACAACTCGCCCTGCTTTATGCCGCAAACGACTATAAAATTGGCATTACCGGCCGACGAGTAGCGTTATTGAACGATCTGAAGGCAGAACATCCGCAAGCGTTTGAAACCCTCCCAATGGACATTACACAAACTGACACGCTTTGCCAACAATTAGAAATGCTCACCAACCAGCTCGGCGGACTTGATCTGTTAGTACTCAGCTCCGGAACCGGTGAACTCAATCCCGAATTGGATTTCGCTTTAGAACACAACACCATTATGACCAATACCCTCGGTTTTACCCAAATCGTAGCTTGGGCTTTTCGGTATTTCGAACAACAACAATCGGGACATCTGGTGACCATTACATCCATAGCCGGATTACGGGGAAGCGGTCTTGCACCGGCTTATAATGCCTCGAAGGCCTATCAGCTAAACTATTTGGAAGGCTTACGGCAGAAAGTGAACAAAAGTAAACACGGGATTACCATTACAGATATCCGTCCAGGCTTTGTAGCTACCGCCATGGCCAAAGGCGACGTTCAGTTTTGGGTTTCCAGTTCTGAAAAAGCCGCTAAACAAATATATCAGGCGATCGATCGGAAAAAAGAGGTGGTTTATATCACAAAAAGATGGCGATTGATCGCACTATTGCTAAAAATACTACCGCGGAGTCTTTATAAAAAGATGTAATTCCTATAAATATTCAGGACTTTATACGATGGTTTATTTCCTGTAAAAAGTCCTGAGATATCGATTAGTCTTCAAGTGGAAAGGAAATTCCAAATGCTGCCGCACCGGAAATTTGTCTTACCGATTCATGGAAATAATAGGCAAATTTTACATCAACATTATGTTTACGTCCCAATGCCACTCCTAATGTAAAAGGAATGTGCATTAGCACTCCGTTTTTACTGATCTGACTTTCTTTGGTATGCGTATAAAAAGATCCTACAGACATACCTACTCCAACTTCGATAAAAGGAGCAACATAAGGAACAGGTGCTGCAAGTCGAACCTTAGTTCCTAATATAGCAGCGTTTGCTTTAAGACTATATACTTCCTGATTCGGGTCTTTGTCATCCGATGCAGCCGAAGCAACTACCATACCGGCATAAGGAATCACCCCAAACCAGCTACGCGGGCACCAAACATATTCGCCCTGAGCATAAAATCCCGAACCGGTCATCTGAGGTCCCTCATCATATGACGTAACAATACCAAGTCCGACGGAAGCGTTAATAGATTTCCCTTTATTGGGTTGTGCAAATACCGGATGCAATACCACTCCGGAAAATAAAAGCATACTAATCGTAAAATACAATTTTTTCATCACCTACTAGCCTAATAATTTTAGCCGGCAAACTTAGGCATATTCAAAGAAATATTCGAAAATTTCTCTATAAATGACAATCATTGTCTGTCGACAGACCGAAAAGTGCTTATATCAAGCTAATTAACTTCCTAAACTTTATTATTTCCTCAAAATGTCCCGCTTATATCGTTCCGAATTGGTTTACGATTGATCTTGTTTTCGTTTTGCAATCGCTACAAAACCGGCTATAAAAAAAGCAATCGCCAGAACGAGTAATCCGTATTTCAGATAGAAATTATTCGTGTCGGTATTAATTTCCAGAATCAGAAAAAGCAACCCGATCGGAATGAGCGCACTTGATTTATGTTTCATAATTCTTGTTTATAATATCAGTATCCGGTCACCTAAAAATGTTACATCCATCTGCATACAACACAAAGCAATTCCGTATTATTCAAAACAACTTTCATTTACTATAGTGCTATTTTTTATATTTTAGCCAAAAGCAAATTGCTTTACAATCATCATCAATCCATCCATTTAATCATGAAAAACAATCTAATGCTAGTACTTTGGGTACTACTCTCCAATCTCCTATTCGCTCAGGAATTTGAACGAAAGGTCGACAGTATTATTCAAACCGAATTTAAAGAAACACAAGGTCCCGGCGGTGTTTTTTTAATTGCCCATAAGGGCAAACCCGTCTATCGGAAAGCCATTGGCAAATCGAACCTGGAACTGGAAACAGACCTCAGTCCGGAAAATGTATTTCAGATCGGCTCGATGACCAAACAATTTACCGCCATTTCGATATTACTGCTGGAACAACAAGGCAAGTTAAAAGTGACCGATCCCATTTCTAAGTACATTCCGGAGTATCCGAATGGAAAAAATATCACGATTCATCAGTTGCTAACGCATACGTCCGGAATCAAAGATTTCACCAAAATGAAAACCTTATCGGAGATTGCTCAAAAAGAAATGACCGCCAAAATGGTTGTCGATTTTTTTAAAAACGAACCCGTTACGTTTCAACCGGGAGAAAAATTCGATTATAATAATTCCGGTTATGTACTTTTAGGCTACCTGATCGAACTCACTTCCGGTAAAACTTATGAAAACTATATACAGGATGCTATTTTTACTCCGTTGGGAATGACGCATTCTTATTTCGCCAGCGATCGGAAAGTAATCCCGAAAAGAGCCTACGGTTATCATAAAAAAAGTCAGGGGTATGTCAACAAAACCAGTATCAATTTTAGTGTTCCGGCAGCTTCCGGCGCATTGATGTCGACATTGGAAGATCTATTGAAATGGCAAAATGCCTTACATCAGCATCTACTGTTAAAAGCCGGTAATGCGGCAAAAGCATTTCAAAAATACAAACTAAATGACGGGCAGGAAATCGAATATGGCTATGGCTGGCATTTAAAAAACATAAATGGAGTCGCCACACGGGAACACGGTGGTAGTATTTTTGGTTTTAAAGCGATGGGTGTTTATTTCCCTGCGGAAGATCTTTATATCGTAGGATTAAGCAATTGCGATTGTAATTCCCCTACCCAAATCACGAGGGACATCGCCGCATTGGCTTTAAAAAATCTGAAAAAATAACCCTTTTACTTATAAAAATCTAAAAAAATCATCGTAACGATGGTCTTTTTTACGTTATATCTATTTTAAAACAGGTAATTATATCCTATCCTGATTCTGAGAAAAAACAATCCTTTGTACTATCTATACTATAACGTAATACCCAAAAATATGAACGATCAAACAGAACTTACCCTAACCGAGACAAACATTACAGAATGGATCGATGCGAACCTTTCGGCTCCTTCAATGTTAAAAGCACAAGCCGCAACAACCGACCGGGCGTGTTGTAAAGCCCTTTTCCTGGGAACAGACGACAGTGATCCAAATGCTTCCGGAGAAGCAATATTTAGCCGCAAAAATCTTCCAATTGCCGTTGCTACGATTCTAAAATTTCTTCAAAAGAGATCCGATTTTTATCCGAATACACAGAATGCCAAAATCATACCCTATACGCTCCACCAATTCTATAACCAATTAAATAATACTCCTTTCCTAAGACTAATGGAAAATAACTCCATCCAGAAAAATTTTTCCAATAAAAACTATCCAAAAATTATGGATGATTTTATGACACTCTTTTCGGATTATAGTAATGAGGATAAAACAAAAATCCGGAATGCTGCCCGTGAAGCCATTCAAACACAATCGTTTGATGCCGGAACCAATACCTATCAAAACACATTTTACTTATTACTAATCCGAAATAAAAACAACCAGAGTGCCGACATCTGTATTTACAGCGTTTCTTTTGATATGGAAATTAATGCAAACCAGCCTCAAATAAAAGGCAATCAGGATTATAATTTTTCTTATGCTATTTATAACCTATCTTCAACTATGTTAGATGGTATGGCTAGACCAATGTCCTTTCTTCCAAAATCCAGTGTAAACGAATGGATTACTGGCAATTCCTCTCCAAAAAACGCAGCGATAAACCTTTGTTTTTAATTTTCCAGATCGGAATTACAACAGATTTTATGATCATAGTGCCCGATTCCCATAGTTGGTAAATCGGGTACTAATATCTTTCACTAAAAACTTGTTTTTTCTCTAGTAAGGGATATATTTGTAAAAAACGACATTACTTATGACAGCACTGGAAAAACTCAAAAAAGTAAACTGGCTTCGAATTTTATTGTTCTACGGAATTATACTGGTTGGTACTTATTTTGCGCGGAAACTTCCAAATGTTCTGAATCTGCTGTTAACCCGTATCACCGACATCCCTTTTACGTTTAATTACAATCATGGGATCGTTACGTTGGTAACGGCGCTGTTGTTCTATAAATTTAGTGGTGTAAAGCAGGAAATCACCCTTTTGGGAAACCAACAAATTAAAAGTCTGCTATTTCCTTTTATCTTATTACTATGTTATACCGGATTTGGAATTACCAATGATAACGGCATCAACAACCATCTATGGGGTTTATTAATTTGTTCGTTTGCACTTATCTATAATTTGATGGAAGAATATGCCTGGCGTGGTTACCTGATTGAAAGTTTGGGAGCTACCCATTATGTCTTAAAAAGTCTTATTTCCGGTATTGTTTGGGCGATCTGGCATCTATTAATTTTTAATAATTTTGATCAGTATGGCGGGTTTTGGATTTTTCTGGCTTTCTGTATTGTTTTTGCTTTTATTCTGACATTTGCCGTAAAACGCACTCAGTCGATATTGGTTGCCGCAACCATCCATGCTTTTATAATTCAAACCAATATGGCTGCTATAATTTGCTTCGTTGTCTTTATACTGTTGCTACTGACGTGGAACAAGACATTAAAACGTACGACTTAAAAAAATAGACGAATACTAATACCTCCACTCTACATATAACGGTTTGATCATCCAGGGAAATTTGATAACTGAAAAAGAAAAAGGCGATTTATAGATGAGTAAATCATACGCTCTTTTTTCGACCTTTACTTCATATTTTTCACTGTTTTCGGTAAGTATTCCATTTCGGATCAGCCAATTGCCGCGAAACCCTTCAATCGAACTCGAACCGATGGCCGGCCAATAACTGATAGCTGCGTTAAACAATTCTTTGATGAGTATTCGCTCCTGCTCCGATATTGCAATGGTTTGCGTTATAACCGCATCCGGAGCCATACCACAAAGGACTTTATTCAAAAACAATTGATGATCATCAGTAGCTTGATGTCCCGTCACCAGATAGTTTAGGTACAATGCTGCTTTTTCGCGATGCGCCTCACAAGTGAACACTTTATTTTCGATAAGTCCTAATCGTTCCAAAAACATCGGAAAATAGGCATTTATTAAAACCATTCCCGCAGTATTTATAGGCAAAGTAGTCATTGTATTTTCTGAATTTTAAGTTTCTAAAAGTAGTGGCAACCATTGGCGTACCGTTGCTTAAAACCACCTGTTTTAATTGTCGTATGAAATCACCAATATATTGTGAATGCAATCATTTTACAGACAAAACCCGCTGCTATTTTTACTTTTCAGCATCCCAAAAAAATAAAAGTGGCAAAGGACATTTCGGTTCCTTTACCACTTTCAGACGGGAATAATCATCACTTCATTCCCAATAAAAATCAATCAAAAAAACAAACTTATTTTTCCATCCCCTATGTATTTTTTATTGCTCTTGAATTGATTATTCCACACCACCGCCTAAAGCCCGATACAGATCGGTTGTGGCATTGTATTTTTCCAGATGGATGGCAATCGTTTCCAGATCATTTTGCAACTTGTTATTTTGCGCGGTAATCACTTCCAGATAATTCGCCATACCATTTGCGTACAACTTCATTGCGTCATTAGTCGCTTTGTTTAATGCCATTCCTTTTTCTTCCGCTAATACCAATCGTTGTGATGCTCCTTTCGATCGGGCCATTGCATCGGAAACCTCACCTACAGCCTGGAGAACCGTTTGTTTGAATTGAATCGCCGCCTTATCATGTTCGATCAATGCCGTTTTATAGGCCGTTCGCAGCATCTTTTTCTGAAACAACGGCTGCGTAAGATTCGCCGCAATATTTTTAGTAACCGATCCCGGTAAGTCAAACCAATCTTTAAATTGCATCGAATTCGTTCCAATTTGCGGTACAAGACTCAAACTGGGATACATGGCTGCATTGGCAAGACCGGCTTTGGCATTTGCTACCATCACGGCATATTCTGCAGCTTTTACATCCGGTCTCCGACTTAACAAGGCGGCCGGAACTCCGGTTGTGGCAAGATCTTCCGGAAGTACTTTTTTCAAGCTTTCGGCTCTGGCAATACGATCCGGATATGCACCACATAATATACTCAGGGCATTTTCCTGTACGGCGCTATTTTGCAATGCCAATGGTAGCAACATTTCGGCCGTTTTCTTTTGTGCTTCGGCTTGTTGTACACCCAGCGAATTAATTTGTCCCGCATTATATTGCAGTCGCATGATTTGTAACGTTCGGTCGCTCAATTCGATATTCGCTGTTGCGATCTTTACCTGCTCGTCTAAAGCCACCAGGTTATAATAGGCCTGAGCCACCTGAACAATGATCCGGGTTTTTAAAGCCGCTACGTTTTCCTTTTGCGCAAAATAATCGGCACGGGTTGCGGCTTTCATCATCGACGTTTTGCCCCAGATGTCCATTTCCCAGTTCAAACGTAGGCTGGAAGTATAATCATCGATATAAGGCGTACTTACAAACTGTCCCATCAGCGAGCCGTTCATACTGTTTTTAGACTGCCACGCTCGGTTGGCGCTTCCGCTTAACTCGAGTGTAGGCAACCATTCCAGTTTTGCCTGTTTAAAAGCAAGATTCAATTGTTCGACAGTCTTTAAAGCAACTGCTATTTCATTGTTTTTTTGCAAGGCCTTTTCGATCAGTGTGATCAATTGTTTGTCCTTAAAAAAGGTTCTCCAGGGAAGCTGAACCGTATCGGCGGTGAGCTGTAATTCCGTACGGTATTTTTCGGGCAAATCGAGCGCTGGCTGTTTGTATTTCTTTCCAACCACACAGGAGGAAACCAGCAACAGTAGCAGAACTCCCGGAATCAGTTTTTTTATATTAAATACGTTTGTCATTTTTCTTTTTTATTTAATTCTATCGAAATCCTGTTTTGGCCCGGAGATTTGTTCCTGCAGATATTGAAACAGCATGTATAATAACGGGATCACAAAAACACCCAGCACCACTCCACTTAGCATTCCCATCGCGGCACTGGTACTAATCGAACGATTTCCGGTAGCCGTACCACCGGTAGCCAACATTAGCGGTATCATCCCCACAATAAATGCCAGCGAGGTCATAATAATAGGTCGTAGTCGGGCACGGGCGCCTTCAAAAGCCGATTCCCGGATGGACAATCCGCTTCTTCTGCGTTGTACGGCAAACTCCACGATAAGAATTGCATTTTTGGCCAATAATCCGATAAGCATAATAAGTCCAACCTGTACGTAAATATTATTATCCAGTCCGATGGCTTTAATTCCCAGATAAGCCCCCAGAATACCGGTAGGAATCGATAACAATACCGCCAATGGCAACAGGTAACTTTCATATTGTGCCGCCAAAAGGAAATACACAAACAACAAACAAAGTCCCAGAATCATCATCGTTTGATTTCCGGCTTCATTTTCTTCCAAACTTAAACCGGTCCATTCATAACTGTAATCCGATGGCAATTTATTGAGTACATGCTCCATACGTGTCATCAGTTCCCCGTTACTCACACCCGGTACGGCATTCACGTTAATCGTTACGGCATTGTAAAGATTATAGCGACTCACCGATTCCGGTCCGTAAACTTTTTCCAGTGTTACCATCGTTTTTACCGGTACCATTTGTCCCTGATTATTACGGACGAAAATCTCATTAAAAGCCTGCTCGTCCATTCGGAACACCCCGTCGGCTTTGATGTTTACGCGGTAAAACTTTCCAAATCGGGAGAAATTCAGCGATTGATCTCCGGAAAAATACGATTGGATTACATTTAACATACCACTCACACTAACACCCAACTGTTTGGCTTTATCTTCATCGACTTTTAATTCCAACTGCGGATAATCGGCACGAAAAGTAGTATACGCAAACTGAACCCCGGGAACCTGCATCAACTGTCCGATTACTTCATCAGTCTTGGCTTTTAATGCCTCCGGTCCTCTGGCCATTCGGTCCTGAAGTACGATTTCCGCCCCACTCGTCATTCCATAACCATCTACCGGCGGTAATCGCATGGCCATTAATGTCCCTTCTTTGACATGGCTTAGTTTTTCGTTGACAATCCCCATCAGGGCATCGATATCCTTAACGGCCCCGCGTTGTTCAACGGGTTTAAACTTTACAAACCCCACTCCATAAGATGGTCCGGAACTATTACTTAATATATTAAAACCGGTAATCGCGGTATTGTCTTCTACGGCTTCTATCTGCGAAAGCAGGGTGTCAATTTTTTTGATCACTTCTGTTGTTGGCCCTAATCCCGTACCCGGTGGCATGGCAAGGGAATACATAAACATCCCATCGTCTTCCATTGGTACAAAACTTTTGGGCGTACTGGTAATCGACCAGGTTGCTACGGCAAACAAGGCGATAATAGCACCCGCTGCCAACCATTTCCGACGCGCCAAAAAGCTGATCGTTTTTATATAACGTCCGGTTAGATTCGAAAATCCGGCATTAAAGGCGGTAAAGAAACGTGGTCCGAATCCGTCTTTTTTATGTTCTTCTTCGCCTTCATGTGTTCCGGCATGCGTATTTTTTAATAAAAGTGCACAAAGTGCCGGCGTTAGTGTTAAGGCATTGACAGCCGAAATAATAATCGCGATCGCCAGTGTATAGGCGAACTGCTTGTAGAAAATCCCCGCCGATCCCTGCATAAATCCAATCGGAATAAATACGGCCGACATCACAAGGGTAATCGAAATAACAGCTCCAGTGATTTCGCTCATCGCACTGTGCGTCGCCTCTTTTCCGGTCATCGAACTTCCTTCCATCTTACTATGCACCGCTTCGACCACCACAATCGCATCATCGACTACAATACCAATTGCTAATACCAAAGCAAAAAGCGTCAATACATTAATCGTAAAACCAAAAACCAACAGGAAGAAAAAGGTCCCTATAATTGCTACCGGAACTGCAATCGCCGGTATTAAAGTGGAACGAAAATCCTGCAGGAAAAGAAATACAACCACAAAAACCAATAAGAACGCTTCGATCAGGGTTGATTTCACCTGACCGGTGGCGGCATCCAGTTTTTCTTTGGTACTCATTATCTTCGCATACTTAATACCCGGCGGAAACGATTTGGACAGTTTCTCCAATTCTTTATCAATCCCTATTTCGATGGCATTGGCATTCGATCCTGTGGTTTGAATGATCGCAATCGTTACGGCATTTCGGCTGTTGGAGCTATTATTTCCGCCATACGATATGGAGCCGAATTCGACACGGGCAATATCTTTGAGGCGTATCAGGTTCGTTCCGTTATTTTTAACAACGATATTGTCGTAATCTTCCGGCACGTTTTTCTTTCCTTTATAACGCATTACATATTCCAGTACGGCATCGGATTCTTCACCCAACTTTCCGGGAGCCGATTCGAGACTCTGATCGGCAATTGCAGCCGTTACATCGGCAGGTTCCAATCCGTATCCGGCCATTTTACGCGGATCCAACCAAACCCGCATGGAATATTCCTTACTTCCGAATATCTGAGTTTGCCCCACACCCGGAACCCTTTTCATTTGCGGAATCAGGTTGATGTTCGCATAATTCTGCAAAAAGGTTTCGTCGTATTTTTCATTGTCTTCCGCAAAGAGGTTGAAGATCATGATCATACTATTCTGCTGTTTGGAAGTCGTCAGTCCCATTCGCACCACTTCAGCGGGCAGAATGGGTGTCGCCTGTTGTACCCGATTTTGAACATTTACAGCTGCCTGATCGGGATTTGTCCCTTGTTTAAAGATTATCGAAATCGAAAAACTTCCGTCGTTACTGGCAGTCGATTTGATATACTGCATGTCTTCTACGCCATTGATTTGTTCTTCCAACGGCGTAACTACCGAACGGATTACCGTTTGGCTGTTACCTCCCGGATAAGAACCGGAAACCGTAACAGTTGGTGGCGAAATATCCGGGAATCGCGTCACCGAAAGTCGCGAAAGCCCCATGACACCTAATATGACAATAACGATGGAAATTACCGTAGCCAGTACCGGTCTGTCTATTATTTTTTGTAACATGATCTATTTTTTAAATCCGATTATTTACTCGTGTTGCTTGATTTTTTGATTTTAGGAACAACCATCATCCCCTCAGTTAAGACATCAATCCGGTTGATGGCAATTTTATCGCCCGGTTCTACTCCCGATTTCACCAAAAAAGAGTCAACGGAATTACCCGAAATCCGGATTGGCACCATCGCAACCTTATTACTGTCGGCCAGTTTGAATACAAAAAATTTGTCTTGAATATCTTTTACACTGGTACGGGGAATCTGTATCACCTTGTTTTGTGCATGATCAATAACCACACGTCCTGTTCCGCCGGAACGCAAAAGTTTATCCGGATTGACAAACAGGGCTTTCATTGGCATACTACCGGTAGTACGGTCGATGTTACCACTGGCGGTTTCCAGTTTCCCTTTGTGTTCGTAAGTCGATCCATCAGCCAATATCAGTGTCACACTTTCCTTGGCATGCGCCTCTTTTTTATAGGCGATATAATCGGATTCACTCATCGAAAAGTAAACACTAACGGTATTGATTTCCGACAAGGTAGTTAATGGTGTCGCATCGGATGGTGTCACCAGATTTCCGATTCGGTTTGGAATACGGCTTATAAAACCGCTTACCGGTGCTTTGATCAGTGTAAAATCGGCATTGATTTTTGAAGAACCCAAAGCCGCTTTTGCCTGAGCTACCTGAGCAGTTGCAGCACTATACCGGGCTTGTGCTTCTTTAAGCTGAATCTCCGAAACCACTTTTTCGTAAACCAGCGGTTTTAGTTTTTCCATTTCGATTTTAGCCGATGTCTGAGCCGCCAATGCCGCTTTAAGTCCGGCATCGCTATTGGCAACCTGCTCCTGAAATACCTCATCTTTTATCCGGAATAAATTTTGTCCCTTTTGAACATAATCGCCTTCCTTAACATAGACAGCCTCCAGGTAGCCACTTACCTGCGCTTTTATATCAACGTTTACACTTCCCTCTATACTACCGGGATAGGTATTGGTAACGTTCGCTTCTCCGGCTATTAGTTGGATAAAATCGGTTTCCAGCGGAGCCATTCCGTCCATACCTTCTTCACCTTTTCCACCACAGGACGCCAGCAGCAGCAGTACTGAAAAAAGAGACACAACCTTTCCGGTTGGAAGCCATTTTGTTATTTGTTTTTCCATATTGTATCGAAATTATTTTGAGAATTTGACACAAAGAAAAACCAGTTCTAAAGAAGATTTTTTTTAATGTGAACGAAGCGGAAAAATTTGCCGGTGAACCGTTTTTAAAGGGAATTGAATCGAATGCCTGTTTTAAAAAAAAGCAGATGCAGCTTGTTATATTACTTGTTTTGATCGACTAGTAGTCCATCCAGTTTTTAAATTGCGGGGCCTTTTCACGGCTGATAATTACTTCGCGATCCGGGTATTTTTTAAGGACAATTTTTAGTTTTCCATTAAAATAGTTTTGAACCTGTGCCACCGAATCCATATTGATAATATACTGTCTGTTGGCTCTAAAAAAGTGTTTCGGATCCAGTTGCTGTTCCAATTTTTCCAGCGGTTGGGTTACGATTTCAAAATCGCCGTTAAAAAGATGCGCCTGAGTGGTATTCAATTCCGAAAAAAAGAAAGCGATCTCGCTCACTATTACGGTTTTGTAGCCATCCCGATACGGCAATAAGAAACGGTTTCGGAATTCTTTTGGTTGTATTTGAGTGAGCAGATTTTCGATAATCGGGTTTAAGGACTGTACTTCCCGCATGAGTAGTTCGTAGCGGTTTAGAGCCGTTTCCAGTTCCTCTTTTTCGATTGGTTTTAGCAGGTAATCGATACTATTATATTTAAAGGCACGTACCGCGTATTCATCATAGGCTGTTGTAAAAATTACCGGGCATTTCACTTCTATATGATTGAATATTTCAAAACTCAATCCGTCTGCCAAGCGTACATCCATCATGATAATATCCGGTTTCTCATGTAATGCCAACCAGGCTACCGATTCTTTTACGCTATCCAGAATCGCCAGGATTTCCACACCGGGCCGTATATCCAGTAATAACCTTTTTAGCCGGTCCGCATTTGGTTTTTCATCTTCTATGATTACTATTTTTTTTATTTTCATGATAACAAGGGTACTTTAACGGTGAATAACGATTCATCTTCTTTAATAATCGGTTTTTTGACGGATAACAAAGCATAACGACTCAGAATATTCGTAAGTCCTATACCAGCCGAATCGGCTTTAGACACGAGCGGTAACAACGTATTGGAAACCGTCAGATAGGCTTCGTCGGATTGTATCGTTATTTGCAGCGGACTCTCTTTTGTTGTCCGATTGTGCTTCAGGGCATTTTCAATTAGTAATTGCAAGGTCAACGGTGGAATCTGCAAGCGCAGGTGTTCCTGATGCACGGTAATTTCAAACGATACGCCTTGTCCCATTCTCTTTTCGATGAGAAACAAATAGGCATTTAGAAATTTTAATTCTTCCCCTAATGAGATGAGTTTTTTTCGGGAATTGACCAGTAAATAGCGGTACACTTTCGACAGGTTTTCGGCATATTCATATCCCAATTGCTGGTTTTCGAGGATCAGCTCCGAAAGTACGCTGAGGTTATTAAATACAAAATGCGGATCCAATTGTAATTTAAGTGCCTGCAATTCGGCTTCGGCTGCCGCTTGTCGATGTTCGGCCGCTTTAATTTTATGTTCAACCGCATCCATAGCAGTTATTTTCCAATTGGTAATCAGAAAATTACCGGTATTTATAGCACTGATCATCAATGCTGTCAATACCGTAGCGATGATCCATTGCCAATATCCTTTGACTTCACTGATGGAGGCTTCCACATCGTTTTCTTCCAGGATCAACTCGAATAGAAAATGGGTGAGCAACGTCACCAGCAGTACGCCGAGAATCTGTACCAAACTCTGTACAACCAGTCTTTTTATCGGATCGACTGTCCAGGGCATTTTCCGGTTAAACCAACGGTCGAGAAACAAACTTAGTTCCGAAATAACAGCACAGAAAAGAATAGAAATCACAAATTCCTCCACAATTTCCGACGTCGGTCTTTTAAAATAATCCGTCCAATACGACGAATAGGGATCCATCATATAGGAAATCAGATACGAGCCTATAAAAGCAAACAGGATCAGTAATACTCTTTTTCCTTTACTGGTTATCATGGTTATATCGGATTTGACGCTTGGTTTGCAAAGATACTAAATACGATACGGTCTCGAATATATTATCACTATCGCGCATACTATTATCGTTTTTTGAACGCAAGGTACATCTTGGCATACATCTCGTGCAGGCTTTATAGGTAAAACGTATAAAAAAGCCTTTGAAACGGCAAAACGCTATTGGTGAAAAGACAGCATAATTTTCGCTTACTATTGCGAACGACAATTTCATGCTCCTTTTGATTGTCCCAATAAAAGGGATAGTATCAAGACGAACCGTGAACAAACGTTTTTCTAATCGATTATATTTTTTGCCGTTTGGGGTGGCGTTTCGATCGTTACACCAATCTGTTCGAAAATGGTAGTATCGATCATCTGACACATAGTATTAAGTGCCAAATCGTTGGCTTCCATTCCAAAAGGTTCTTCGATTTCATCGGCAATGGCTTCAAAGGCAACAAATGTATAAGCAATAAATACTACGATAATCGGTGTAAACCATCCCAAACTATCGACCAGGGCAAAAGGTAGTAAAAAACAATATAAATATACCGTACGATGTAGCAATACCCGATAACTATATGGAATAGGAGTTGCATGAATTCGTTCGCATCCACCTAAAATATCTGCCAGTTTGTCCAGATTCTCATCAAAACGGCTTTGCTGAATGGAATCGATCCGGTTGGAATTTTTAGCCTTTTGTATCCACTCTCCTAAAAGATTCAAAATAATAGCCGGTTTGTAATTTGCCTTCGCTACTACTTGCAGTTGTGCTGTATTCAAACGCTTTTCGAGATCCGCATAGGGATTCGTATGGCGTAACTGATGTTTTAAAGCATATGTAAAAGCACTCAGCAGTTGAACAAATTGATAAACCGAATTGTTATCGGCTGGTGTCCCAAGTGTTAATGCCTGACGGGTCAGTGCGCGTGTCACATTCAATAAAGCGCCCCAAAGTTTTCGACCTTCCCAGAAGCGATCGTAACTGGCACTATTCCGAAACCCCAAAAACAACGCCAATACAAAACCAAATAAGGTCAACGGAGCGGTGTTGAGCGGCACTTTAAACGACAATATTGTTCCGTGGAAATAAACCACCGCTATCGACAAAAGCAACATTAACAACAAACGGGGTAATAATCCCGGTAATACCGAACCATGCCATACAAAAAGCATTCTAAACCAGTGTTCTCTTTTTCGTATAATCATATGATAAGCCCCGCGTTTTTTGTCGTCCGGAAGCTTACAAATTTACAAAAACAGTCCGTTCCAATAAACCGAATCGCCATAGAAATAGTATCGAATAAGTACTTTAAAAAGTAAAATAAGCATTTTCGCTTTAAAAGGAAATTTTCTTACATTCGTAATCCAACTCAATATTTCATCAAGATGAAAAAAGGCATCCTCTTTCTCTTAACTGCAATTCTCTTCGTTGCTTGTACTCCCAAAAAAGAACCTGTAAAAGTGATCACAGGAAAAGAGTACGAACTAAAAATTGCCAGTCCGCAAAAAGCTGTTTTAGTATTATTTCCATGCTATCCCTGCGATATTGCCAATACCAAAACCGAGGCTAAATTCCTAAAAGATATCGAAAAGCAAGGGATCACCACCCTACTTTTAAATTACAATCTAAAGCTTTTTTTAAGTGACGCTGAAAAAACGGAATACGCAAAAACACTCAACACCATATTGAATCAACACCATGTTGCTACAAACAATCTCTACATCGGTGGTTTTTCCGGTGGTGGGAATGTGACCATGCTATTGTCTAATTATCTGATCAAAAGCAAAAATGCAATTCAGCCCAAAGGTATTATGGTAATCGATTCTCCAATCGACCTGGAAGCGTTGTATAACGACTCCCAAAAAGATGTTGCGAGAAATGCCGATACAATAGCCGTAGCGGAAGGTCGCTATTTAATGGAATTGTTTGAAAACACCTTGGGAAAACCTACGGATCATTTCGAAAACTACAAAAAAGCCTCACCTTATCTGGTTTCCTGTAAGGCGACCAACAATATTGCATATTTAAAAGACATTAAAACCCGTTTTTATTCCGAACCGGATCTGGAATGGCAAAAGCAGCAAAAAAGTAGAACTTACGAAGACTTAAATGCCTACAAGCTTGAACAAGCTTCTAAAACCTTACGAGAATTGGGTAGTACGCAAACCGAGTATATTGCTACTCAAAACCGTGGCTACCGCGCAAATGGCGAACGACATCCACATTCCTGGAATATCGTAGAACAAGGTAGTCTGGTGAAATGGATGACCGAGTAATCCCTTAAAAAAACCCATTATCAGTACTCTTATTTACTGATAATGGGTTTTGACTTTATTCAATATTGATACGAAAACTGCTTTGCCCGTATTACTTTTTAAAAATCAGATCGATCGCAATACCAAGGAATACGATTGCTATTCCGAAAGTTAACAAACCTAACATATAAGAGAAAAATGCTTTGATATAACTAAGTGGTTTCTTTTTATCGAAAAACTGACCGATTGCCCAAACGGTGTACGCTATGATGACAACTGTAAAGGATTTCATCATCGAAATTTTGGTTATTCCTTCGATGAGTGCGCCCAATGTTAACATCAACATTCCCATTCCGATTAAAAAACACAACAGGATTACGATTTCAAATAAATTGTAATTGTATTTTCGGAAAAACAATTTGAGCCATCCCGCGATAAAAACACCCATAATAATATTGGCATAACCGTAATGGCTCTGTATCCAGCCAAACATTACGGTAATAGACGATTCTTTGACCTCCGTATAGTTGATATAGCCATCTTCAATATGAAAAAAATGACTTACCAAAGTATAAATCACGGAACTCATCACAATAAATAAAATCGGTTTTACCAATCGGCTACGATTTTCCGACAAATAGGCGCGGATATTTTTCCCGGGTTGTAAAAGCAACTCCCGCATCGTATATAAAATACCTCTTTCAAAATGCAAAACATGCTCGATTTCATGCAGAATATAATGTGCATCGATACGTTTAAGTTGTGCCGGCTGACCGCAATTGGAGCAATACTTACCGGTTATAGCTGTGGTACAGTTTTTACAATTATCCATTTTTTAGTTTCTAATTACATCTCAAAAATATTATTTAAAGCGTATACTCACTAAAAAATAGTGCGGTATTTTAAAATGTGATCCTAAATTTTCGGGTTTTATGTCCGATTGTACTACTTCGCAATACGAACCGGAACCATCCTTATGCATGGTAGGCGTTATAATCGCAAAAACAGCAACTTCATTTCCGGAATCAATCGTAATGTCCAAAGCTTCTTTACGCCCGAAAAAATCTTTTAAAGCATACTGATCCGCTTGGTCTTCTAATTTAAAATAGGATTTTTTACTTCCGAATCCCGGACCTTTAAGGTAGGTTTTTAATTGTCCATGGGCCATACTAAAGAAAAACTTCAGGGATACCTTTTCCGATTTCACTTTAAAATAATCCGATTCACTTCCGTCAAAAAGGCTCGCTTTCCGAATCATTTTTCCATTTTTAAATTCCTGTAATTCCACTTGATAATATTTCCCTTTTAGCGCATTACCTTCAAAATGTAAGGTTTCGATATAACTATTTTCAAAATCCATCAGATCCTGAATTTCAGCATTTTCGCTACCGTAAGTATTGGTTAGTTTTACGGTTTGTTGCGCCCAGGCGGCATTTGCGACGAATACAAGTAGTAATAGAATACGTTTCAATTTTAATTTGTTTTTTGGTTACTTAATTGCGGGAACCAAAATAAACTAAAATTTCATTATTCTGAGAAAAATATAGTGCCTTACGTCTTAAAAATTATTCGAGTTCTTCACAAACGTGTTGCCTGCTTTCGAGTAATTGCACAATTGCATTGGAATGAAGTATATTGTTTTCGATCCGCAAGATTCGATCACAATCCTCCAAATCGAAATTGATTTTATATTCCGGAAACTGACCGGAAAGTATACGTACCACCTCCCGAGCTTCCGAATGACTTTTGATACTGGTCTTGAAAATCTTGATCATAATAATTTCAATTTACTTCGTCTTTGTTTTTTTCAGAAAAGGATTAAACGATAGTCCAACATTAAAATAGAAAGTCGGATCCGCAGTTAGTTCGAAAACTGCATTATTAAAGGTATTTCCCTTTTCAAAAATGCGACTGATTGCCATCCATTTTAGGCCGGTTCGTGCTGTGAGTACCAAGTGTTCCCCCAACAACTGTTCGTATACAATACCATTGTTAAGATCAAGTTGGCGGTATTCGTATTTTTGCGATGTCTTTTGCGGATTTACACCATATAAATAGAAGTTGGTTCGATCTAATTCGGTTCCAACCGATAAACGCCAATTGGTCGCCATTTGCTTTCGTAGCAACATCTGTTTGGGAACAATCATATCGATCATAAAACCCGAATTAAATTTATGTTCGAATGTAAAAATCGGAATCACAGGTACTTCCGAACTCGGATCGATATTGACTAAAATCCCGGCCATAAGTTTGGTTTTGGCATTTGCTTTTAAAATTAAGGTTCCCGAAATCAATCCTTTTACCCGTTCGAAATGTTGCTCACTTCCATCGACAACCAAACTCGAGGTAAACACCGCCGTTTTGCCAAACAATTTTGAGAAATACGAAAGATTGAGCGTTTCATAATGATAATGGTAGTCCTTTTGAAGGCCATCAATACCAGCCGCTGGCAAAGTCAGATCGGTTCCTGTACGGGTGTAATTATAGGCTAAGGTCATTCCGAGCATCCATTTTTGCTTTTTAATAAAATTAAAAGTGCTACTCACCTTCAGTTGCGAAAAGTCGGTAACTTTACTTTCCGGTACTGCTGTATTTTCCAGTTTGGATGTGTAGGTGTAGGGCGCTATCGTAGTATATTCGACATTAAAAGGCCGTACCAATGCAAATTTAGCCGCAGTATACGCCATTGCTCGTCGTGCCACACTCACACTATCCTGTTTTTTGGTGTCGTTTTCCTGAGAAAGTAACGGCGTTGTAAAACAAAAAAGCCCCACTGTAAAAAACACATTTTTCATTGTTATCATTCGTTCTAAGATTGTAAAACCGAATTGTCCCAAATAGTCTTTTGGAAAAGAATAAACAACCACAATTCGCGTAATAATTCCGGCAAAGGAAAAGATTAGGCCTTTTGCATTTTATTTTTTATACCAACCGCCCTGCAATTTATACGTAAAGGGTACTTTGTTGCGTTTTGTATAAAACGAATGGCGTTTCGTATATTTTTTTTATAGCATAGCACTTTCAACCTACATTTGATCCTGTTATTTTTTTAAAACATGGAATACAATACACAGGAAGTCCGCAACAGTTGGATTATCCGATTTATTATTGATACCGATTACCGGATTTTACGGCATTTCGTACTTTTATCGGGAATTCTGGCCGTTATCGCATTTTCCCGTGAAATAACGGAATACCCAAGCCCGTACCATTATTACCGACTGGCTTGTATATGCGGTTCAATTATTACGATGAGTTATATCAACATGTACTTTCTTGTCCCTCAATTTTTCTTTAAAGGGCGCTACCTGTTGTATCTTTTTCTATTAGTACTATTGGTTATCGCCTGGTTGATGATCATTGGAGGATTACTCAGTGCTTACAGTCCCGAATATATTGTGATACGGCATCAACATGAGGATCATATGCGCGGTTATTATGAAGGTACCGTCATTTTACTGCCGATTATCCTGGTTACGACAATGATCAAATTATTTCAACGGTGGACCATCGATACGGAACGCATCAATGAATTAAATAATATTACGCTAACCATGGAGCTAAACGAACTTCGGAACCAGATTAATCCGCATTTCTTGTTTAATATGCTCAATGGAATTAAGGCCCTGGTGCGAACCGATGTCGATAAAGCCACAACGGTAATCCTGCAACTGTCTGAGTTTTTGCGCTACCAGTTGTACGAAAATAATGAGATAAAAATCCCCTTAAAGTCGGAAATTGACTTTTTATCCAACTTCCTCGAATTGGAAAAAATAAGACGTGATAATCTTTCCGTGACTTTATCCACCACAATTGATCCCTCGGTTATAAACAATATGCTATTACCCCCGAGTCTTTTTACCATTTTTGTAGAAAACGCCGTCAAACACAGCATCAATATAAGTGGCGCCCAGTCTAATATTGCCATCCGAATTGAAACTGACGAAACCCTACTTTGTTTTTACTGTTATAATTCGATTGATCCCGACTATATCCCATCCAACGATAAAAAGAAAGGCGGCTTAGGCTTGGTAAATATCAAACGCCGATTGGATCTTTTATATGGAAAAGCCCATAGCTTAACCATCACTCATACAAAATCGGCCTATAACGTTACTCTAAAAATCCCCTATGAACTGTATTCTATTAGATGATGAACCCTTGGCACGAGCCGAAATGGAAGTGCTTATTCAGGAAGTGTCGAATCTCACCATACTCGGAAAGTTTGCCAATGCGCCCGCCGCACAGCAATTTTTAAGCACCACAAAAGTCGACCTTATCTTTTTGGATATCGAAATGCCAATGGTCTCCGGACTGGAATTTGCAGCACAACTACCAAAAAATACGCTGGTTATTTTTACCACGGCTTATCCGCAATATGCCTTAAAAAGTTACGATTTGGACGCAATTGATTATCTGTTAAAACCAATTGATAAATCGAGGTTGCAAAAAGCCATTCAGAAAGCCGAAACCTATGCCAAACTATTGACCGATACCGCCAATACCACCACATGGGAATCCAATACAGAAGATTTTATGATCATTAAATCTGACCGTCGGTTTTATAAGATCCATTTTACGGATATTTTATATGTCGAAGGACTCAAAGATTATGTCGTTCTATATACCGGCACACAAAAATTAATTACCGCGATGAACCTCAAAACAATCCATCAGAAAATGCCTCAGGATCTTTTTTTACGTGTGAGCAAATCGTATGTGGTGAATATAAAACAGATTGACGCTTTTGATCACCATAACCTTTATCTACGTGATAACGAAATCCCTTTGGGTGAAGTGTACAAAAAAGATTTTTTTAAGGCCTATTTGGGCGATTCCTTATATCCCGATACTTAAAAATCGTATTCGGAATTTTCAGTACACCGATAAAAACCTCTTGAAAGTCACGTATTTTTCGCTTAACTTTCTACAAAAATAAAAAGTGATGACAACGATACTAATTGCTGGAATCGGTGGTGTTGGCGGCTATTTCGGCGGACTATTGGCAAAAGAATTCCAAAGGGATCCCGATGTAGCCGTTCAATTTCTGGCTCGTGGCAAAAACCTAAAAGTTATTCGTAACGAGGGGCTTACGATTGTAAAAGGTTCGGATAACGTTACCGTTTTTCCGCAAAAAGCAAGCGATACGGCTTCCGATCTTGACAAAGCCGACTATATCCTTCTGTGTACAAAAACCTACGATCTGGAAGCAACACTATTGCAACTAAAAGATTGTATCTCCAACAAAACCGTTATCCTTCCATTGCTTAACGGACTGGACAGTACCGCCAAAATCAAACCCCTTTATCCAAACGCAATGGTGTTGGAAGGCTGTGTGTATTTGGTTTCCCGCTTGTCTGCTCCCGGAATCGTAACCAATAGCGGTAACATCGAAAGTTTGTTTTTTGGTTCCGATACCGCAACAGACGAGCGCCTTTTGCGACTGGAATCCCTTTTAAAACAAGCCGGAATTCAAGCGACCCAAACACAGGAAATTGTATCAGTACTTTGGGAAAAATTTATATTCGTATCGTCCATAGCTACAGCCACTTCTTTTTATGATCAGTCAATTGGTGAAATCCTTGAAAATCCAGAAAAACGCGATACATTAATCCAATTACTAACCGAAGTCTGCTCTTTAGCAAAAGCCAAAGAAATAGCCATACCAGAGAATAGTGTTGTTAGTACTTTAGCAAAAATAGAAATGCTTCCGTTTGCCGCAACCTCATCGTTACATAGCGATTTTAAAAACGGAAAAGACCAAACCGAATTGGAATCTTTAACCGGCTATGTTGTTTCCGAAGGGTTTACCTATGGTGTCATGACTCCGGTTTACGAAAAATTATATTCGGCTTTACAAGCCAAAAAGAAACCGGTCTTGTAATTCGAAGACCGGTTTTATATTGATCAAAAACTGCATTAAACGGGGACAGAATCCAGTTGTGCAGCAGTCAATTCGTTTACTATCTTACTAAACGTTTTTTGTCCTTTATCATTATCGTTCAAATAATTATAAGCCGTTTGGATTAACGAATCAATATTCCCCGGATCGATATTGTCCATTTGCGTTTGATCCTGAAAAATAGGCGGTTCCAATCGGTAATACGTAAGTCCCGAAGCCGTTAACGCCTGTAATTGTTGTCCTGATACCAACTGTACCGACTCTGTAATGATATTCACAACAGCACCCCGTCCATTGTCGTTCCCGGACAAATCCTCCAGATCACTGGTAATCCACGGCATATACCCCCAGTTCCCATTATCCGGATCCGGATCGCCCTGATCAACAGTCACTAGTCCGGCGCCACAAGCATATGTTCCTGTTCCCAGAGATATCAACACAATATCACTCAGATTGGTTGCCAATCCGGTGCGAAACGCTTCCGTTACCGCCCATATGGCAGGGTTGTTCGACATTACACCTCCATCGAGTACCCAACGTTCCTGCGCATTCGAATTCGAATTTTGTCCACCGCCCACATTACCTACCGGAAAATAAGTTGGCGCTGCACTCGTTGCCCGAGCTGCTTCCCATACCTTGTAATCGTCGGCAGGAGCGTTGGCCGCATCCATCCAATTAAATAAATACGGCCCGTAATCCTGTCCCAGTATCGGATTCGGTATTGTATTGCCACTACTGTTAATCGTATAACTGGTTGTAAACACGTGTTTGGTTCGTCCGTTAAGCGCCTTCATATTGGCTTGCGCCGCACTTAAAGTCCCCATTCCGAATTGTTGCTGCAAATACGGTTCGATACCGTTACCATTACCATCGTCACCATAATACTGTGCATAACAGTCTGGTATTAATGATTCTTGTGGTACAAAAATTTTACTTCCGTCGTTCTGATAGATATTCAAAACCTCTTGCGCCGTAAAAGGTTTGTTTCCGTTTATCGGTGATGTTAATCCTGTGGCGATAATCCCTCCGGTTGAGGTTCCGCCGATGATATCGAAAAGTTCGTAACAACTTTTATTGAGTTTGCTTTCCAATTCGTTAAGAAAATAGGCTGGTATAACCCCTTTTATACCACCGCCGTCTACTGTTAAAATAACTACTTTAGCCATAACTTTAGTTTATTAGTGTTGATTTGGTTGCTCTTGATTTAAAAACAAGTTCCTAAAATTAACCGATCGAATGCAGTCCCGTAAACGTATAATCACCTGTTTTCACCTTTGATACCGAACTATCAAATATCCGGTTTCTGATGCCTTTCACGCTTTATTGGTTCGATTCTTTAAAAAATAGCGGTTGTTATTTTCCACCTGAAAAGCAATCCGAATAGCTAAATTTGAATTGTTTTAGCGGCTTTTAAAATGAAATATCCTAATTTCGCAACGCTAAAATGAATAACTGTGTGCCACGACACCCAAAATAGAATCACCTACTTCGACGATACCATACTGGAAACGATTTCGCTACCGGAGCGTTTTACATTTCCATTTTTCTATGATCCGCATCCGCTGACGCAAATTGCCGCATCCGAATTACAGCAATACCTCGAAAGTCAGACGGCTATGGACCATAATTTCGGACTTAATGAAAATCAGGAAGGAATCGTTATCGGAAAAATGTTTGGTGTACTTGTTGTTCGGGATACTAATGGCAAGACCGGTTATCTAGCTGCTTTTTCCGGTAAACTGGCCGGTACAAACCAACATCCGCGTTTTGTGCCACCCGTTTTTGATATGTTGCTTGAAAACAGTTTTTTTCTAAAAGAAGAAACCATTCTAAACAACATTAACAGTCAAATCGAAACACTAACAGCCGATCCGTTATATCCTCGTTTAAAAACCGAACTGGAACAGTACACGACACAATCGCAGGAAGAAATTACCGCTTTTAAAAAACAGCTAAAAGCCAACAAAGACGAGCGAAAAAAAAGCCGTGAAGTCCAAAAAAACAATCTCACGGCATCGGAATATGCTGTTTTCGAAGCCGATTTGATCAAACAAAGTTTACGCGACAAATGGGAATTACAGGTGTTAACTCACAAATGGAACGAACGTTTGAATGCAACCCGCTTACAGTTAGCCCAATTTGACGATCAGATAGAAGCGTTAAAAAAAGAACGCAAAGAAAAATCGGCCGCTTTACAGCAACAACTTTTCGAACAGTATTCGTTTTTAAATAAAGACGGAAAAACCCGAAGTCTGCAATCCATTTTTAGTGAAACGGTTTTTGGGAAACCACCTGCGGCGGCTGGCGAATGCGCCACTCCGAAATTATTGCAATATGCTTTTATCCACGGTTTAGAACCTTTGGCCATGGCCGAATTCTGGTGGGGTGCCTCCCCAAAATCGGAAATCCGGAAACACCGGCAGTTTTATCCGGCTTGCACCGGTAAATGTCAGCCTATATTAAAGCATATGTTGGAAGGCATTCCGATGGATGCTAATCCGTTATTAAAAAACCACGGGGAAAATACCACCCTGAAAATCATATATGAAGACGACAGTCTGGTGGTTGTAGACAAACCGGCCGAACTCCTTTCGGTTCCCGGCATACAAATCCACGATTCCGTTTACACCCGACTCAAAACAACCTGGGGTACCATCGAACCGTTGATCATTCATCGTTTGGATATGGCCACTTCGGGACTTTTGGTTGTCGCCAAAACCAAAGAAGCCCACAAACACATTCAGCGTCAGTTTTTAAAACGTACGGTTGTCAAACGTTATACCGCTCTTTTATCCGGATTGGTAAAAGAGGACGAAGGCGAAATCCGACTTCCGCTACGAGGTGATCTGGACAACAGACCGCGGCAATTGGTTTGTGATACACATGGTAAAAAAGCCGTTACTCTTTGGAAAGTCGTAGGGCGACAAACGGAGACAACACGGGTTCATTTCTGGCCACTAACCGGTCGAACACATCAGTTACGCATGCATGCCGCTCATGAACAAGGTTTAAATGCCCCGATTGTTGGAGACGATTTATACGGAACCGGAGCCGACCGTTTGCATCTTCATGCGGCTTATCTCGAATTTGTACATCCCAAAACCCGGGAAACACTTCGCTTTGAAGTAGGTGAATCCTTCTAAAATTATTCTTTTCGGACTACCGGAATACACAAGGTAAGAATGCATTTTTGCTCCGGATGGTCGTTGTAATTATTTCGGATAATTTCAAACGGCAATTGCTCCGCCGGGCGGTATCCGTTTTCGTTCATCCAGATATAAAGCGATGACCAGGCTTTTTCAAGATCGGAAAGGTCAATCTCAAAATTGGCGGTTATACATTTTCCGGGAGACAGGTTTTTAAAGAAAATACCCGGTTCGGTTTGCGCTTCCCGATCGACCACTACGCCAATTTCCATTCGGACTTTATCCGGAGCTGTAATTTTAAAACTATCGTGGTACATCCGGATCACCTCGATTTTGTCGGGACTTGTCAGTCCATTTTCCAAAGCCACTGCAATCACTTTCATAAAAGCCGCATCCAGATTTTTCACCCCGATATGATTGTGATAGATCATTGGAAACCAATCCATTTCCTGTACCGTTATTACTGCATTCATTTTTATCCAGTTTTTAAGATTTTCGATACGCCAAATATAACTTTCAAATCCCTGAAAAATTTGTCCATTTGTGCTATCTTTAATTTTGTCGTACCGACTACTACGTTGTTTTCGGAATTCCGTAGGACTCACCAAATAGCGTTTTTTAAATGCCTTCGTCAGGGCTGCATTATCTGAAAACCCATATTGGAACGCTAAAGTTGCCATAGTCTCCTTTGTATCCCGGAGCAATAACGCCGCCACTTTTTCGATCCGCTTTCTATTATAAAACTCCAATAACGATTCGCCGGTATAGGCTTTAAACAACCGCTGAAAATGATAGGACGAATAATGCGCAACCGCAGCAATTTTTTCTACCGACAACGGTTCATCGAGATGATTTTCGATAAAATCCAGGGCTTTTTCCAGTTGCTTTAAAGGTAAATCAGACATAACTACTACTACAATTCGATCGAAGGTAGTCAAATTGAATTAAAAAACGCTACCGTTTTCGCGGTAGCGTATAGCAGTTACAAAAAAGTAAACGTAATTAGTGTAATTTATAGGCCACGCCTACTCCAATAGCTGACACTGTAAAGTTGTCGGATATGCCACGGTAAAAGGCGAATAGATCGAAATTATCTTTATTCCATCCCACTTTACCCTGATAATACAAACCACCGTCGGCGTTATTCAGACCAATTCCATAACCGATATCGGCCGTGTAGAAAATATTGTGATCAAATTTTCCACGTCCCGAAGCTGCCACTGGAATATAGCCGAAATCGTCGTAGGTAAAATCCATCCCCGCCACCGATTGTGTTTTACCAAAAAAACGGGAATATCCGGTTGCGATACCCAAATCCAGGAAGTCTTTTACTTTATAAAAGTAAACGGCGCCATCTATTCCTAAATTAAACGAAGAAACATCAGCGGCATCGCCAATCGGAAAACCGGCATGTACACCCACTCTGATATCCTGTGCACTCATACTTTGAGAGAACCCGGCTACAACGGCAACCAGGAACAAACTTTTCAATTTTGAAATCATATTTAATGCGTTTAATGTTATCTATTAAAAATAACCATTTAAAACCGCTGTATTTTACTCAAAATCACTATTTTATTGACAAAATAAAAATGCGCCTATTTCACTTCAAAAAACGCAAAATGCCCTATTTTACTAGGGTTTCTTTTATCTCGTCTAAAAAGTTATAAACCGGAAACGCATCCCCCTGATTGGTCAGCACAATAATGGTTGTATTATTTTTTAAATCGCGCCAGAATAAACTTCGAAAACCGGCCAATCCGCCGGTATGCATCGCTATTTTTCCGGTTTCTTTATTTTCGACAAACCAGCCAAAACCATACGGTCCCGACTTTCCATCCAGAAAAACCGGCAACTGGTACATTATTTCCGTGTTTTGTTTATTGAGCAAGAAACCGGTTCGCAACGCCTTATCTAATTTATATAAATCGCCGGTTGTCGCATAAATACCACCATCTCCTGTAGTCAATTGTGCATAATCGTCTTTTACTTTATCCTTATTATAACCGATGGCTTTATTGGCACTATCCGGTTTTACTTCGTCGTACACCTCCGTATGTTGCAGTTGCAAAGGTTGAAATATATTTTCCTTCAAAAACTGTTTTACCGATGTTCCGGAAACCTTCTCGATGATCCATGCTAAAATGATATAACCGGTATTACTATATTGATACTGCGTACCGGGTACAAATTGTAGTTTCTGATTTTGTAACCAGTGCATAACGTCTTTATTCGTCAGCTCACGTTTTCCGGTTAGCACGTTCTCATAATCGCACACACCCGAAGTATGCGTGAGCAATTGTCGGATCGTGACTTCTTTGACATCATCCGGCAAATCATTCAGATAGCGACTTACCCGATCGTCGTACGACAATAACTTTTTTTGTTCCAGCAACATGATACCGATGGCCGTGATGGGCTTGGCCAGTGAAGCAATATAAAACGGAGTGTTCATTTGTAACGGTCGCTGACTATTCAAATCGGCATAGCCCAAAACCGTATCACAAATAACGCTGTCGTTTTGTACGATTAAAACAGCACCGTTTAATTTACCGTCCTTATAGTAATTTTGCACCACTTCCCTTGTGGTTTGCTGATCAAACTTGCTGCAACTACTCAAAAAAGAGCTACTCAAAAGAAGTAAAATGCTTATTTTTTTTATCATCGGATGGTTTTTAGTATTGGATGCCATAATCATCTTGATCACAACCCTTTATTTTTCAAAACCTAAAATACAAAAAAGGACTTTACGTTTCCATAAAGTCCTTTTTAAACCGAAATCCTTTTTCTTTTTTATAATTCCACGATTGGTTTTTCCAGATCATGGTAGAGTAATATTTTCCAATTTTCCGTCCGGGCCTCTTGTTCCCATTTTTGGCGTAACTCCATCGCTTTTTTTCCGTCATAATCCGTTTTATAGGCGATATGGTATTTCAAATAAGATTCCTGCGGCAGATTATCGCCACCATAAAGTGCGGTTTCGCCGCCCTCCCGAAACCAAAACACCTGATGAAACGGTGAATGTCCACCGGTAACTTCAAAAGTAATATAGTTGCCTATTTTCCCCTGATCGGCATTCATATAGTGCACATTTGACAATTGTTGTAAGGCTTTTATCGTTTGTAAATTAAACGACGGATTTTCCGGTTGCGACAAAGCATAATCCATTTCCCGTTGTTGCAGGAATAGCGTCGCTTTCGGAAAATAGGTCTCAAAATGATCGGCTTTAAAAAAGCCCAACCCGTCGGTATGATCCTTATGCAAATGACTCAACAAAACCTTTGTGACTTGTTCCGGTTCGTATCCGGCGTCTTGCAATAACGAAACCAAAACCGGTTTTCCGTTACGCTCGAAACCCAGTCCGGCATCAACCAAAACCAAATCGTCCGGAAGTTCGATCAGAAAAGGAGTTATTGTCATTTTTAGCGCGCCCGGTTCACCCATCGAAACCGTATCAGCCAAGGTAAATTCTTTTACTTTACTGGCCCAAAAAAGACCTTCTTTTAGGGGTATGATTTTCATAATTACGATCGTTCTTTAATATATACTTCTTCTTTTATAATGCTATTCGTTTTCATACGTTTCCAATAGAGGTAGAAAACCAGTATCGCTACAATTCCAATCGCGCCCTGGAAAACCACAGTTAAACGCACCCCGATTGATTCGGCCACAACACCCGCCAAAAGACTTCCTACCGGAATTAATCCCTGGTACCCCATGATAAAATAACTGATTGCACGCGAACGCATACTCGGATGTGCGTGGGTTTGAATATAGGTATTGATCGCCGATGTTTGCGCCATCATTCCGATACCCGCTACTACTAATAATATTACCGAAAGCGAAATCATATTGGAACCCGCCAGTAACATCACGCTACTTCCGAGCATAAAACCGGCTATGATAATGATTTTTATAATGTGATCGTATTTTTTAAGATTCGCCAGATACACGGCACTGATCACCGCACCAAGACCAATGGCACTTTCGAACAAACTAAAAGTGCTGGCTGTTCCGCTAAAAATATCTTTGGCAAAAATAGGCATCAGCGTATTAAACGGAATCACAATCAGACTATTCATCGATAGTAACAAAATTAGGCTGATCAATTCTTTTTCGTGAATCAGATAATGAAAGCCTTCTTTTAGTTCAACCCATACATTATTGACCGGTTCGGTGTTTTCAGAAATACGGATATCCATCCGGTACAAACAATACAATACCGGAATATAACTTAAAAAGTTTCCGATAAAACAGAAATCCTCGCCAAGGGTTCCCAGTACCAAACCCGCTAAAGCCGGACCAATGATCCGCGCCAGATTGGTCATCGTCGAATTTAATGCAATGGCATTGGGCAAATCTTCTTTATTCCCCACCATATCCATCATCAGGGTTTGCCGACAAATCACGTCGAATGAATTGATCATCCCCTGAAGCAAACTTAATGAAATCAGTGCCGGAATACTATAAAATTTAAAATAGATCATTACCGCCAGCGCCCCCGCCTGTAGCATCGAGATCACCTGACTTTTCATCATAATTTTAAAGCGATTGTGTTTTTCGATATAACTACCGGCAAAAGGCGATAGCACCAAAGAAGGAATCAGACTGGCAAAAGTGACCAGCCCCAATAAAAAAGCCGATCCCGTAAGTCGGTATACCAACCAGCTTACAGCCGTTTTTTGCATCCAGGTTCCCATTAAAGAAATAGATTGTCCATAAAAGAAAAGCTGGAAATTTCTATACTTAAGTGACCGGAACATATTCATTTTTACATCATTTTACACTGCAAAGTTCCCCATAATTTTTAAATTTGTAAAACGCTATTTTTCTATATCATCAATCGATAAAACCGATTTACAAATGGAACTACGCCAGCTTAAATATTTTATAAAAGCAAAGGAACTGCTCAACTTTACCGCGGCAGCCGAAGCGCTAAACATTAGTCAGAGTACGTTGTCGCAACAGATCAAGCAACTGGAAATTGAACTCGACACACCGTTATTTAACCGGATTGGCAAACGGATCACCCTCACCGAAGCCGGTGCTCTTTTTTACAGTTATGCCCTCCAAACCGTTAACAAAGCCAATAGCGGGCTAACCTTATTAAAAGACCTTGGCGAACTCAAAACCGGCGACCTGTCTATTGGCGTCACCTATGGATTACGCCACCTGCTAACACCGGCATTAATTGCTTTCCTAAGCGATTATCCCGGTGTTACCGTAAAAGTGTCCTTTGGCACTTCGGAAGAATTACACGACAAACTAATCGGTTTGCATTTGGATCTGGTTCTGGCTTTTGAAGAAATTGTAGCCGACGAAAATCTGACGTATACACTGCTATTCGAATCGCCATTGTGTTTGGTTGCCGCCTTAGACAGTCCGCTGGCGAATCAAAAAGAAATCGATTTAACGGCTATAAGTCAGCTGCCTATCGTATTACCCGCAGCCGGTTACAGCACCCGTAAATTTGTGGGTGATATCTTTGTCAAACACAACATACACCCGAAAATATCGGCCGAAATCAACGATATTCCCACTTTACTCGATCTGGTAAAATCCGGAAAATGGTATACCATTCTGGCAAAAACCACCGTTGCGATCGACAAAGAGCTGGCGATCATTCCGATTAACAAAATCAATATGACCCGACGTGCGATGATCATCACACATCAGGATGCCTATCAGAAAAAAGCCGCCCGTTATTTTCTGGAACGGCTTACGGCGCCACTTTCCAAATTCGGAGTATAAACAAAAAACCTGTCGGGCGGAACAATCCTGACAGGTTTTCTATTTCCGGCAAATGGTTTCTACTTGCCCGGTCTTTCCTCTTTCCTCTTTCCTCTTTCTTTCTCTATTCGTCCCCGCTATTCATCGTTTTCATCAGTAAAGTATAGGCATTTTGGATGACTAGTTTGGAATCCGAATTGATTTTATCCGATACAATTTGTTGCAATCCATCTTGTGTAATTCCGGTAACGACCGGTATCATGGCAAAGCGATTTTCAGGTTGTGCTTCGAAAACGTATTTTTTGCCTTTCCAATCGACCACACTACTTTCCGGAACGGTAAGTGCTTTTTTATAGTGCACCTGAATGGTACCATTTACAAAAAGACCTGGAAGTAACGCCGGTTGGTACGATTCCAGTTTACAGATCACCTCAGCGGCGCGATCCTCATTTAGGGACTGATTAATATAAGCAACTGTCGCCCGGTATTTCCGATCCGGTTGATCATTCGTGTATACATCCAGTTTTTGTCCTGTTTGCAAAGCGGCGATGTCTTTTTCAAAAGCGCTAAAAGACAGTACCACATCCTGCATGTCGACCAACTCAAATAACATTTCTGTTGGTCCGACATATTTCCCGATATTGATATTTACTTTCGACACCAATCCGTTTACTGGCGAGACAATTGCAATCGACTTACTAATCGTAGCTGTAGACAACCGTTGGATATTGATCCCCAATAACGACAACTTTTGTCCCAGGGAAGTCATGGCAATTCGCTGCGTTTCGCGTTCGGTAGTGATTTGTTCCAACAGCTTATCGCTACTGGCTTTTTTGGCGTTCAGCTCTTTCTGGCGGTTGAATTCCATTTCGGTCAGATTGCATTTTTCTTTAGCCGTGAGGTAATCCTGTTGCAACTGTATAAACTGCATGTCTTCAATTTGCGCCAGTAGTTGTCCTTTTTTGACGTGCATACCCGGCATTACATTTGTTTTTCGGATATACCCACCCAATGGAAACGTTACATCCACGCGACTTTGTGGTGGCACGATTACGGTCCCCTGTAACGTCAACACGCCGCTAAGTTCTTTTTCCGAAGGTTGTCCTACGGTTATTCCGGCATTTTGAACCTGTGCAGCACTCAGATTTACAATACCCGGTGTTGCTGTTGTCGCATCTTTTGCCATTTCGCTTTCCTTTTTACCACAGGAAACCAAAATCAGCAATACTACTACTATGGAACTACTATACTTTTTCATGTTAGAGGTTGTTTAAAGATTGAACCCGAATCACAGCCTTATTAAAATTATTGACCGTATCGAGGTATTCGTTTTTGATCGTGATCGCCTGATTGACTACCATTACCCATTGCAGGTAATCGATATCCCCGTTATTTAACTGACTGTTTGCCGCGTCGATGATGGTCTTGGCATTTTCCAGTCCCTGAGATTCATAGTAGTACAGACTTTCCCGGAATTTTTCCAGTTCTTTTACAGCATTTAGTTGTTGTGCCGAAAGTTCCGTTTTTATGGCTTCGGCCTGAATTTTATAATACTCCCATTCGGCTTTGGCGGCTTTACTCCGCGCCGACTGGCTTCCGAAAAACAACGGCAGACTTATCCCGGCATTTATATAACTAAACCGTTGTTTGCTATCGTAATACACCTCCTGTCCCGATGCATTGGTTTGAAACCCAGTAATACTAAGGTTATTATACCCCAACGTGATATCCGGTAACATTCTGGCGCGTTCGGTTTTCCAACGCCAACGGGCACTTTCGGCTTCGTGTTGTGCTACTTTTACGGCCGGAAGAATTTCAGCAGATGTTTTTTCGAACACTCCTTTTTCGTTCATTTTTATGGATACTTTTTCCGGAACATAGGGAATACTATCCTGTAAAACCGTATTAAATGATCGTTGTGCGATGGCAATATCCTGAGCGATCATATTGAACTGATTCGTATAAAACTGCCGTGCCGACTGTGAGGCACTTTTCTCCAATACATTAGTTTCACCGACTTTAAACCGCAGTTTCGACTTCTCCTCCATCAGACGGTAAATACTATCGGCATACTGCAATAACTCTTTTTTATGCTCAAGCCAGAGCAACTCATAATACCATTGGCGTACCTGTGCTTTTAGCTCCAGCTCCGTCAGTTGTGTTTGCGCCTGAGCCATTCGATACCCTTCGGTAAACGCCTTCTTCTGACGGGAATATACCGTTGGAAAATTAAACGTCTGGCTCACTCCAAAACGGGTATCCTTAAACTGACTATTAAACTGTCCGTAATCGACATCCACATTGGTTTTTGGAATATCATAAGCCGACTGGCGCAACCATTCTTTCGATTGTTCGTTATGTCGCGCCGCCTGAGTTCGTTTGTTGTTTTTGATTGCAATGGCAACCGATTTATCCAACGACACCGGAACCGTTTCCTGTGCCCACAACCCTCCGGAAATCAAAAATCCGATTAAGAAGAGCAGCATATTATTGTTTTTATTTTTTTTCATTTTCTTTTGAAATAGATTCGTATCATAAGCCATTAGGTAAATAGCCGGCAACACAAATAAGGTTAGTAAAGTAGCTGTTAACAAGCCGCCGATAACTACCGTCGCCAGTGGACGTTGTACTTCGGCACCAGCGCCATTGCTCAATGCCATTGGCAGAAATCCTAAAGACGCGACCGCCGCTGTCATCAATACCGGTCGCAACCTATTTTTGGTACCGGTGATGATCAGTTGTAACGGATCGGTGATTTCGCCCTGTTTTCGGATCCGGTTAAATTCTGAGATCAGCACGATTCCATTCAGAACCGCCACACCGAAAAGCGCGATAAAACCAACTCCGGCCGAAATACTAAACGGCATATCCCGTAACGTCAGTGCTAATACCCCACCAATAGCCGATAACGGTATGGCTGTAAAAATGATGATCCCTTCTTTAAACGATCGAAAAGCGAAATACAATAGCCCGAAAATTAACAGCAAGGCCACCGGAACCGCCACTCCTAGTCGGCTTTTTGCTTGTTGCAGGTTTTCGAAAGCACCGCCATAGGTAACATAATACCCGGGATCGAATTTCATTTGGGCACTTACCTTTTGCTGTAATTCGTTTACAATACTCTGCACATCGCGACCACGGACATTAAACCCAACAATAATCCGGCGTTTGGCATCCTCCCGCTGAATCTGATTAGGCCCTTCCACCTCCTGAACCGACGCCACCTGATATAATGGAAGCTGCATACCAGAAGCTGTAGCCACCAAAAGATTCCGAACATCATTAATATCTTTCCGACCGGCATCCTCTACGCGTACCACCAGATCAAAACGTTTTTCCCCTTCGTAAATATTTCCGGCCACAGCACCCGCAAATGCAGCATTCACCGTACGATTGATATCCTGTACATACAGACCGTATTTTGCCATTTCGGCCCAATTATAATCGATTACGATTTGCGGCATACCGGTTACTTTTTCCACATATAAATCGGCTGTACCCTTTACAGTACGGCTAATTGCCCCCAACTGATCGGCATATTGCGCCAATTTATCCAGATCTTCTCCATAAATTTTACAAACCACATCCTGCTTGGCACCGGTCATCAATTCGTTAAAACGCATTTGCACCGGAAACTGAAAACCTGTAGTTACCCCCGGAGCCACTTCCTGAACTGTGGCGGCCATTTTTTCGGCCAATTCGGAAAAAGAAGAAGCACTTGTCCACTCCGATTTATTTTTGAGTACAATGATCATATCACCTCCTTCAATCGGCATCGGATCCGTCGGGATTTCGGCACTACCAATTCGCGATACCACGCGATTTACTTCGGGATACTGTTCCTTAAGTGCTACGGATATTTTCTGAATGGTTTCGGTAGTTGTGGTCAGATTGGTTCCGAGTAACAATCGGGTTTCAACGGCAAAATCCCCTTCCTCCAATTGCGGAATAAATTCGCCTCCCATTCGGGTAAACAACAATACCGCCAGCGAAAACAATACGATTGCAATCGCTATGATTCCTTTTCGGAACGTTAACGCCCTGGAAAGCAGCCTCTCATAAGCGGTTTCCAAACGCGCCATTACCCGGTCGGAAAGATTCGGTTGGTGGCTTATTTTTTTACTGATAAACAGCGCGCTAACCATTGGCACATAGGTTAATGACAGGATAAAAGCACCGAGAATTGCAAAAGCCACCGTTTGCGCCATCGGTTTAAACATTTTCCCTTCAATCCCTTGTAATGACAAGATTGGCAGGTAAACGATAAGGATAATAATCTGACCGAAAACAGCTGCATTCATCATACGGGAAGCCGATCCGGTTACTTCCGTATCCATTTCCTGTTGTGAAATTGTGTTATATAGCTGGTATTTTTTTTCCGAATGCAAATGATGCAAAATGGCTTCTACGATGATCACTGCACCATCGACAATCAATCCGAAATCCAGAGCACCGAGACTCATCAGGTTACCACTAACACCAAAAGCATTCATCATACTAATTGCAAAAAGCATCGACAATGGTATTACCGAGGCCACTATAAATCCGGCTCTCAGATTTCCTAAAAAGAGTACCAGCACCAAAACGACAATCAACGCCCCTTCGATCAGGTTTTTTTCCACCGTACCGATCGCATTATCGACCATTTTGGTTCGATCCAGAAACGGTTCTATTGCAAGACCTTCCGGAAGGATTTTTTCAATTTCGGCGACTTTATTTTTGACATTTTCGATTACATTGCTGGCATTTTCACCTTTTAACATCATCACGATTCCGCCAACGGCTTCCCCGCGATCGTCTGTTGTCAACGCTCCATACCGGATGGCTGCTGCCATTTTTACTTCCGCTATGTTTTTTACCAGTACCGGCGTTCCGGTCTGAGTTGTTTTGATCACAATATTTTCGATATCGCTTATATTCCGGGCCAGTCCTACGCTACGGATATACGAAACGGTAGGTCCCTTTTCGATATAGGCCCCACCGGTATTTTGATTACTCCGGTTTAGCGCTGTAAAAACATCACTAATGGTCAGATTATGCGCTTTTAGCCGTGTAGGATTAACAGCCACTTCATATTGCTTTAGTTTTCCGCCAAAGGTTGCCACATCGGCTATTCCCGGTGTTCCGAGTAACTGTCTTCTCACCGTCCAATCCTGTATTGTCCGCAATTCAGCGAGCGAATACTTACCTTCAAATCCTTTTTGTGGTTTGAGGACATACTGATAAATTTCGCCCAATCCGGTCGTTACCGGTGCCATTTCCGGTCGGTTGGCATTTTCGTTGATCGCCACCTGTTGCAAACGTTCGGTTACCTGTTGACGGGCCCAGTACACATCGGCTTTTTCATCGAAAACGACCGTAACAACCGATAAGCCAAATCGGGAAATACTCCGGCTTTCTTTTAGTTTCGGGATATTACTAATCGCCTGTTCGATCGGGAACGTAATTAACCGTTCCACATCTTCGGCTCCCAAGGCGGGTGCCGTTGTAATAATTTGTACCTGATTATTTGTGATGTCCGGTACGGCATCGATAGGCAAACGGGTTACTTCATAGGTACCATAGACTACCCATACTAGCATGAAGATCCCAATTGCCAGTTTATTTTTAACTGAAAATTGAATGATTTTAGTAAGCATAACTTCATTTGATTTTATAGTAAATGCCCCAACAGGCAGCATTGCGCCTTTGGTTTTTTTTTAAATCCGATAAAGAAGTTATGCGATAGGAGGACGAAACAAAGCACCCAAATGTGGATTCGGGTGCAGACTCGTGTTATAGGTAATTTTTAACCGGGAAGTATCCGGAATACTATTTATGGTCGTTGTATAGACAATACGGTTCGGAATAAACACCAAATGTGGGACATGGTGATCCACTTTTTTAAAAGGCAACTGCATATCGCGATCGTCGTCAGCATCGTTAATATCGTCACCCCAATAATGCATGGCCAGAAAATCGACAAAGCCAAGGCTACCGTTATCAGTCTGGTGTTCTTCGAAATGTTGAAACAAAACGGGCATTTTGAACAACTGCACAAAGAAGCAATTGTTCAGGCTAATCAGCAATACGAGTATGTATACAGCCAGTTTTTTCACAACACAAAATTAGAAAGTCCTGTTACGGAAAACAAGTCAATTCCTAAATTTAACCTATAGTTTAAAAAGAGTTTAAATTGCATCAGAGCGGCAATGACAATAACGGCACCTTACTTCCGGACGCCATTGCTCTGGTTTTGCTTTTGTGAAGCATAGAATCCCAGAAGCCATACTTATACGGTACCATGATCAACAAATCGGTTTCAGACGCTACGATTTCATCGCGAATGGCTTTAATTATTTCGGACGACTGTACGTTTTTATAGGTATGGTTTACTCCGGATAGTGTTTCTTCCATCGGGTGATTTTCGTCTTGTTGCTGTGTTAATTCCTCCGATTTCTCCCGAATGTGGAACACCTCAACCGTTGCGTGATAGTCGGCGGCAACTTCCCGTACCCTGTCGAGTACCGTTTTATGGACACCTCTTACCACATCACAGGCGAACAGGATATGTTTGATACCGTTATATTCGGCTCCTAAAGGAATACTTAGCACCGGGAATTTCAACATACTAATTGCCGCAGTAGTTGTATTCCCCAGCAAGTCCTGTTCAATCGATCTTTCGGCCATTCCCATCACCACTAATTCGGCCTCAAACTGTTGAATGCAATTTATCAATTCCTGATAGAAATTACCCGACACCACATGTGCTATCACTTCAACATGATACTTTCCGTTTAAGGCTAGTGCTTTTTCGGCTACTTTGTTTTTTTGTGTCTGAAACATTTTGTCGATTTCCATTGCCGACAAGCGGGCATTTTGAGCATGAATGGAAGTGTTATACAGATTATAAAGTACCAGTCGGTAGTCTTTTCCGGTAACGGCTTTTGCAATATAGGTAACAGCATTTGTGGCTTCGGCTGAAAAATCAGTTGCGAGAATAATCGTCTTCATAATTATAGGCAGATTTTGAGTTAATCAGCCTGAATTCGGGCTATTCAGGCTATGTTTAGAATTCCTTAAATTTAAGGATTCTAAGTCGAACCCGTCTGATTTGAAGTTATAAAATCCTGTTAAATTGTTCTTAATTCCAACTAGCAAAAAGCCTCCTATATAAATAAAAAAAGCCGGTTAACCAGACCGGCAAAAAAATGATATAAATCCATTTTTTTTGGATTAAATATGAAAAAAATAAATTTCCTGATATGGAAAACTTAACTAACTCAAAACTTTTTTCATATCAGATTGACCTTTAAATGCTATTGGTCGGTCATATATAATTTTAACAGCAGTAGCCTCCATTTTTTATATGCATCCTTTAAAAAACGAAACTGTAAATCCAGATTTATAAATTTTGAATTATCTAATTTGTTTTAGCGGGTATTTGCGTTGCTATAGTACCACCAAAAATTCATCAACAAAATAAAAGCACCTCAATCCTTTTTCAAAAGGAATAACTTCTTAGTGCAGAAAAACAAACGCTTTTTCCTTAATTAAGCTTTGTTATTTTAATTTAATTCCAGCATTTTTTATCAATTTAACTGATAGTTCTATTAATGTGAATCAAAACAACACTTTTTTTTATTTAATCTCACAAAAATTAATTTTGATAACTTTTAGCTTTTTTTATAACTAAAAAGCTTTTTTTTAAATAAATTTTAACTATTTTTGTTTACGTAAAAAATCAAGATGACTTGTTTTGTCAAATTTGATGTTACAATCCTCCCACAATAATGTCTTCCAGAATTATCTTTATGGGCTAAAAGTATCCCATAAACTTTTATCTTAATTTTCAGGAAGACCATCTATTTCCCCTCCCTTTATATACCCCCCACACCGATTGCAAAAAATAGTATTAATCTAAAAAATTAAATGTATGAATTACCTATAAAACCCATCCGTCTGCTCCCAACTATCACTACTATTGAATAACTATATTGTCATAATGCGAATGACATGATGCCTCATTTCTATCATTCCATTTTTACAGTATTGTCACATCTATGATATTACCGCAAAAAACTGAATACTTTTTGATCGCCAGGTCTATTTCTTTCAAGCTATTCCAAAAGCATGGAAAAATAAATCCAGGCAATGTCAATGAGAGTAAAATCATGTTTAATTTAAAAATATCCTTTATGATGGAAGACCGTGTATTTAATTCAAAAGAAACCGCTTGTTGTTTAACGAATGATCTGGTAAATGATATTCGCATCGTACATTTCCAAACCAAACGTTCCATTTCAAAAATAAAAGTATCCCTTAATTATAACCTCATTGTTTTTCCAATAAAAGGCATGAAAAAAGTAGCGATAAAACGCGCTACTATTGCCCTAAATCCTCATAATTTTATGATCTTTTCTGCAGGCGCTCAATTTGTTTTTGAGACGACCTTAAAAGAAGAAGACTATATCGAAGGTGTTTGCATAATGTTTAATAATAAAGTCTTGAATGATTTTTTACTAAAGTATCCTGATTTTCAAAAAATAAAAAAGAACCGCAGTTCACACTATTTAGAAAACTATATGGAATGCGAAAAAAGTAACTTTATTCGGGATTATTTTCTGCCTTCTTTAGAATATATTACCCATAAGGAAGACGCTCCTGAAAATATATGTCTGGTAAAATTCGAAGAATTTATGTTAGACCTATTCAGTAATGACCCGGATAAAATTAACTGGTTTATTAATTTAATATGCCATCAGGAATCAACAATACAACAAATTGTAGATAGTAATGTTTATAAAAATACCAGTATCGCCGAAATGGCATCGTTGTGCAATCTGAGTTTATCAACTTTTAAAAGACATTTTATCCAAATCTATGGTATGTCGCCCAAAAAATATTTTTTAATGCAAAAAATGAATAAAGCGACCATCCTACTTCAAACAAAAAGTAAAGAACATATAAAAGTTTATGATTATTTAGGATTTAATACCAATGAGAGCTTTATTAAATCGTTTAAAAAACACCATGGCGTAACGCCATCTGAATATAAAAAATCATTTTCTTCTTATAACTAAATCCGTTATTGTTTTGCGAAGCTTCATCAATTGAATTGTTCAAAAAGCGGATTCGTAATTTGCCATTTTCTTTCCCTGATCTGTTAGAAGGTCAGGGATTTTTTATACGCTTTATTGTTTTAGCAAGCAGCTCAATAATCAGTAGGCATTGGCCTGTATACTGTCTGAATAAAAAAATGCCATCTGATATCAGGTGGCATTTTTCAACTTAGAGTAAGTGTTTTCCGCTATTACGCAGAAATCCGTTACATTGAATGTTTATTTTAGTTTAAATCCTTATTTTTCATCTTTTTTTAGAGTAATATATAAAATCACTATTGGTTATCCGAATCCAACACAATCCAAATCATTTCAGGATCAAATAACTATCTCCTATTATAATCGACCAATTTAAGGCTCAGTCTTTACTACTTAGCTATTGGAATTTTAAGCTTCGTTTGTAATTTCAGCGATATGTATTGATGAGGGGAAGGAAAACAGCCTTATTAATGAATAACAATTTGTAAAATCTCATAAATACAAACCATTATTTCATATATCCCCCATTTAGGCATTCCTTCCCCGTCAATACAAAAAACTTACCAAAATAATTACAAGTGAGATTAATTAAGAACGTGGTACAATGTTAGAACTTTTTACCATTTAGGTCCTCAAATCTGATCTATTAATCTTTAAAATTGGACTTTTTATACCTGTTTTTTTCAATATATTTGTTTTTTAGTCCAAAAAGCACCATTTTAATTTATTTTAAAAAAAAGTTAATTATCAACACATTAAACAGTATCAATCGCGTTTTATCATTATCTTTATAATAATAAAGCATTTTTACAAAGAAAAGCACCTCACCTACTACAGCTAAAAAGTCTTTAACCGAATAATTTCAAAATAATTACAGTATGAAAAGAAGCAGCATTTTAACCGTAGTATTCCTGGGATTGTTTACAGCCTTTTCAATTTCGGCACAAGCACAGGAAAAAAAAGAAAGCGTAGGCGACAAAATTGAAAAAACCGCTAAAAAGGTAGGCGATAAAACTGCCGAAGTAGCCGTGAAGGGAACTTCTAAAATTTCGGACAAAGTCTGGAAAGGTAAGATGGCTCCAGACGGAACGGATGTTTACATTAACAATAAAAATCAAAAATACTATGTAAACAAAACGGGTAAAAAGGTTTATTTAAAAGAATCACAAATTAAAGATCGCCCGGAAGACAAAAAATAATAATAGCCCCCCAAAAGGAAACGCCTCGCTGTTTAAAGTGGTAAACAGCGAGGCGTTTTATATTATGATGCTCAATATTATGAAAACATCGGCTTGTATTTTTTCCAATTGTCAGCAATGATTAGAATATTGATTAGGAAAAGTACCAACACCAGAGGAAGTCCGGATGGTTCAAAAGTAAAATTATGGCATACAATTCCGACCATAACCGGCAGTATAATAACCGCTCCTAGAGCGCGTGTTTTGGGAATGATAAATAGCAATCCACCGATAACTTCAATAGCACCGGCCAAAGGCATCAACCATTTAATAGTCATAAACGCCTCGATAATTTTCATTTGCTCTTCGCTCATTTCCTCCATAGGCATATAGTTCAAAAACTTATTAAGCCCGGCGTTGATGAACATCAGCCCGAAAAGCAAGCAGACAATCAGTTTTATTATTTTCATAGTATTATGGTTTTAGGATTCGCTTTTGGAATTTTTACTCCGTACAAATAGAGCCACAATAGCAGTTGTCACAATACCCATCATTAATGCCCCGATAACACTCTGCTTCATATAATTATCCAAACTAAAATAAGCCTCAGCTGCTTCTCGTGTTTTGTGATAACCGGTTTTTAAAGAGTACTCAATAACATTTGGAAAATATTCCGGCGTGATAACACAAGAGATGATCCACTGCGTTAGTGGACTAAAAAGAGCGACAATTAACGTAATACTTAATCCGCTTATAAAACCTTGTTTATAGCTCATAACACCGTTATAATAGTGCTTTTTCTTGTCTTTTAACGCCAGAACATATACCCAAATAGCCGGAATCATAAAAAGCATCGTCAGGTATTGGTGCTTATCAATATGCTTGCTATGCAACCCACATAGTTTTTCCAGTACCATCCATAACAGGGACACTATAATAAATATAAAACCCCATTTGATTTCAATCTTGATTTTAGCCATTTGTTTTTTTATTTTTAGATAAAACACAATACCAAATTAACAAAAAAATCAATTTAAGTCATAATTTTTTATCAATTCAATCTTATTGAATCAAAAAAAGCAACAATACTACCAATTTAAGACACCTTACTTTTTAGCTTTTACAGTATTCTTATAAATCTGTCCGTTTTTCATAATCAGTAAAAAATTCTTTTCCGGATTTGCGATCAAAGCCAACTCTTTTAACGGATCACCATCAACCAATAGTAAATCGGCCAAAGCCTGCTCTTCCAGAACCCCCAGTTTACCGGGATACGGATTGCGCAAACCGGATAACTGCAACAACGCTCCGTTATCTTGAGTGATCATCTTTAAAATTTCGGCATTGCTAAACCATTTTTGCAGTCGTAAAATATAACTATTTTGTTCTCCGTTTAATTCCGGCTCAAAAAGGAAGTCGGTTCCCCAAGCCAATTTCACCCCTAACTTTTTCGCCAAAGGCCATACTTTATTTTGCCCTTCCAATACAGGTATCCGCTTTTGCTTGCGTTGTGCGTCCATATTGTCGTTGTTATCCATTAAATTCTGAAGACTCAACCAAACGTCTTTTTCGGCCAATAATTTTAAGGTTTCCTCATCCAGCATCTGACCGTGTTCGATACATTTTACCCCCGCTTCAACAGCACGTTGCACCGCTTTAGGCGTATAGGCATGCACCATAACATACGTCCCCCAGTCGGAAGCCGCTTCCACGGCAGCCTTCATTTCGTCGAGTGTGTATTGCGTCACATCAATCGGATCATAGGCAGACGAGGTTCCGCCACCGGCCATTAGTTTAATCTGACTGGCTCCAAAACGCAGGTTTTCCCGTACGGCGGTTAGCACATCATCGCGACCATCGGCAATAAAAGTAGCGCCCACTTGTTCGGCGCGGGATGGTTTTCCGAAAAAGCGACGGGAACGTTCGTTAGGCGCTCTAAAATCACCATGACCGGCAGTCTGACTCACCACAGCACCCGAAGGCCAGATACGCGGTCCGACAAGTTTACCGGCATCGATGGCCGCTTTTAATGGAAAAATAGGCCCACCGGCATCACGGACACTCGTAAATCCACGAAGCAACATTTGTTGCGCCGACTCTCCTATTTTACGAACCAGAAATTCTTCCGTTAAATCTTCGCCCATCAATTGTGCCATCGTAAACGTACCAAAGGTCATGTGCACGTGAACATCGATTAAACCAGGCATTAAGGTTTTTCCACCACCATTGATTCTTACAGCATCCTTATCGACCGTAATCGCCGAAGGACTAATTTTTTGAATTACCGAACCGGAAACCAGAACATTCATCGGTGCTGTCAATTTAGTGGCTTTATGGTCCAAAAGTCTGACATTTTCAATCAGAACCTGCTTCGTTTGTGCCAGAATCAAACCGCCACTCATCAAAAATAGTGTTAGTATGTACTTAAATCGCATAAGAAAATAGATTTTGGGGTTATAACTATTACATATTGCCCCTAAGATACTCCAAAAATTAGATTTTGTCTAATAAATAATCCGGCCGTATTTCAATCCATTCTGTATTTCCTGTTACCATTCCCTGTTGAACCGCTATACCGACAAAGACAACGCGTTCGCATAATTTTTCCCATTACGGAAACTCGTAAGGAAATCAAATAAAGCGCGTATAAATTGCCTCACCGTAGAAACAATAAAAAAATCAATGCCAATTAAAATCCCGCCTTAATTTTTCAATAGGCAACCGAAGATATTGAGTCATTACTCAAAATACATTTTTATTAAACCTTAAATCATCAAAAATGAATATCAAGAATTCACATTTATCACTCATTACAACCCTTACAATAACACCATAAAGCCGAGAAAGAAACTGCTCGTGATGAAATCACAACCAAATACGAAACTCCCGTTTCTGAAACAGACGAAATAAAACGTTACTAACCAAATTCAAAAAATAAATGATGTATAACGACAAAATAGAAAAACTCATAGCATTAGCATTAGCTGATGGTGAACTAACCGAAAAAGAAAAACAAATCCTCTTTAAAAAAGCCGAAATCGACGGAATTGACCTCGACGAATTTGAGATGGTTTTAGAAGCGCGCCTTTTCGAAAAAACAAATCACAAAACACCGGAACCTATTGCCGCTCCAAAATCTGATAAGTTGGGAGATGTAAAAAAATGTCCCGCCTGTGGTGCCATTGCAGAGAGCTTTGCAACAAAGTGTTCCGATTGTGGCGCTGAATTCAGGAACATCGAAGTATCTGGCAGTATCATTCGATTTTTTGAAAAACTCGATGAAATAGAAGCGACCAGAAGTGCCGGATTTTATTCTCAAAATACCGGGAAGAGTCTTAGTTTAGGAACCTTTTTATTATGGTTTTTCTTTTGGTATATTTTGATTTTTATAAAAGGGATTCAGCTCATTCTAGCCACATCAAAACCCGCAAGATGGTCGACCACCGATGCCCGAAAAGAAGAATTGGTACTCAATTATCCGGTTCCTGTTTCCAAAGAAAATATATTGGAATTCCTTACACTCTCTGCCAGTAAAATTAATTCGTCATCCTATCTGACAATCTTCTCCGAAGATACCAAATACAAAAATGCGTGGAATAAAATATGGTTCAAAAAAATTGAACAGATCAATTCTAAAGCATCCATTTCGATGAAAGGCGATACCAACACATATGCCGAAGTACAGACTATTGTTGAAAATGCCCGGAACATTACAAAGGAGAACAACAAAAAAGTTTTCCGAGTATTGGGTACAGGTGCTATCCTTGTTTTTGGATTAATTCTTTGGGCGGTTATTTCAAATAGCATTAATGAAAGTAGAAACAACACCTATGCGTCGGTAGTAAACTCTGCAGAAAAGTTAATTGAAAACGAACAATATAACGAAGCGGAAAAGCTATTGGATGAGGTGGATCAGAAACACAAAGTTGCAATTAAAAGTAAAATTCAACTTTCTAAGCTTACAAAAAAACTGGACGAATTAGAAAGGCTTATTCCAAGGAAAGAATATAAAAAATTGAAATTAGAATTGGAAAAATTGAGATGGGTTAGAAACAGCTCCGATTATGAGTATGACTCAAAAGAAATAGAACGAGAATCGTATAAAATCTTTTTGGAGAGAAAAGAAGCTCTCAATAATCAATTACCGGAACACAGAAGGATAACCCTTGAAAGTGAATATTCATTATAAAAACAAACCAATGGCATTATTTGGCAATAAAAAAGAAGGCGGATTAATGGATGTAATCCGCTGCGACGAACAGGAATATTTAGTTTGGAAATGGCGACCATCAGGAGCCGTCAATTCTACAAATAAAGAAAACGCAATACGTTACGGCAGTAGCTTGCGGGTAAAAGACGGTGAACTTGCTGTATTTTTTTACAAGCAAAACAACGGAACTATACAGGACTTTATACATGGTCCACACGACCAAACAATACAATCTGCCAACTTCCCGATTCTTACCAACATTGTAGGAGCCGCTTTTAACGGGAGTTCTCCGTTTCAGGCAGAAATCTATTATATCAATCTTTCCGGGAATGTACAAATCAAATTTGGCATTCCCTATTTCGACCTTTATGACCCCAGATTTGCAGATTTAGGTATTCCATGTGCTGTTAGAGGAACGTTGACTTTTAATGTGACCGATTACAAAGCCTTCATCAAACTGAACCGTTTAATCAATTTTGATTTAAACGATTTTAAAAATCAAATCAAAGATTTTTTCCAGCGGAAAGCAAAGTCCGTAATCATTAATGCATCACAGGATAATAATTTACCCGTAATGCAAATTGAACGAAAAATCGATGAAATAAGCGACCATATTCAATCTAAATTGGCCTCCGAATTAGAAGATCATTTTGGCGTAAATCTGAAACGTTTGGATATAGGAACAATTGAATTAGACAAAACACACTCCCATTATCTACAATTGAAAAAAATGACCGCCGACCAGCAAACCAAATTTGCCGAAGCTAAAACCGGTATAGAAATTGAGAATCTTTCGGAAATTACTCGAATCCAGAGAAAAGATATGGAATTGGGTGTTGAAGGTAAAAATTTTGCGGTTCATCAACTCAATCAGCAGACTGATGTTTTAAAAACAGCGGCTCAAAATCTAGGAACCATGGGAAATGTCGATTTAGGCGGCGGAGACGGTGGTTTTAATCCTTCCGGTTTAATGGTAGGAATGGGAATTGGTAGCGCCATAGGTGGACAAATGGGACAAATGATGAACAACATGAGTAGTATGCCACCGCCACCACCTGTCGTAATGTATCACGTAGCACTAAACGGTCAGCAATCCGGTTCTTTTAACCTTGAACAACTAAAGCAATTTGTCCAAAACGGACAGTTTACCCAAAATCATCATGTTTGGAAAGAAGGAATGGCCGGTTGGGAATTATCCACGAATGTTCCTGAAATTGCTATGTTATTCCATTCCATTCCACCACCACCGCCCACAACAATTTAAAAACAATCGAATCAAATGAAATTAGATCCTATAAAAACCAGCATCGCAATAGCTGTAAGCGCTTTAATCGCTTACGGCTTCTATACCCTAAATACAAGCGTAAATAAAAATTTAGTAACCTTTGGCAGTTTCATTTTCCTGACAACTACGTTAATTTTAACCATAGGAGCACGTTTTACACTTCCGAGGACTACGACCATGGCTAAAACCCTTTCCGCCATTTTCTTTTTAACAGCACTTGCCAGCAATCTTATTTTTTCATTCGCAATTTTTAAAGACGACCTTTATATCATCATAAATGGAATTTTGTTTTTGATTTATTTACTAATCTATTATTTGATAGGACAAGCGAAACAGTAAATTTTAATATCCAATTAAACGGATCGACATCAACAACGAAAACCCTTAAAGTTTCCTAAGCTGCCGGGCCCCGAACGAATGAAACATTTAAAAAAGGACATCGATACGTTAAAGGGGGCGGCGTTGTTAAAGTAGTTAAAAAATAAAACCTCGGAAATCCGAGGTTTTTTTAGTTACTTTAATATTTCCTTTAAAAAATACAGGCCTTTTGAAGTAAATTTGAATTTATTCTTATGTTCATTAAGGTATTCAATTAAGTTGTTTTTTACTAATTTTTCCCTTGAATCAAGACTAATTTTGGTTGAATCGTATATAAGAGCCGTCGTAAGAGGACTGGTCTTTAAATACTCTTTATCATTTATCGCTATATCCTCATTTAATAGATTCAATTGATAAATATCTTTCGGTGAGAGAGAAAGTTTAAGCATAGTCCCGGTAACACTGTCTCTTATTTTATTTCCTATATAGTCTACGCTCATTGATTGTTCTTTATCTATAATTAAGTTTTCGTTTTCTAAAGACAAGCGCTCGTTTTCTAAAGACAACTGCTTGTTTTTCTCAGATAGTTCATTGTACTCAGTAAATAGCCGTTCATTTTTTATAAATAACCTATCATAATCTCTTTTTATTTTTTTCTCTTGCGTTGATATAAATTCATTTGTAGAATTTAATTCTAAATTATAACCCTCGAGTTCTGTGATCTTGTCACTTAAGGATTTTTCTTTTTTTACGGCTGTTTCCATCTGATTTTCTAGGAATGATATTTTGTTGTTTAAATCTGATTTTTCAACATTTCCAGACCTAACATCTTCATTATCTCTTTCTAATTGAAGTATAGTTGCTTTTTCCGTTAGTTCATGCCGCTTAATCTCATTATATATATCTTTTCTTTTCTTTTTTGCGGCTGTATGGAACTTCTCAATGTGCATAATTCCATAAGGAAGTATTATAGTGTATGCTATTGATATAAAAAGAGGAATAATTATTGCCCAATAACTACAATATTCACTACTTATAAGCTCTACAGTATTTTCAATTGACCGTTTGGAATAAATGAAAACAACAATTGGCTTCCAATTGTATGCAATAAATGAAAAAATAAAAGCACCCGTTATAGGTGTTTTGATTCTTTCTCTTGATGTTTCGAGCATCTCTCGAAAAAAAGAAATTAATTCGCTCATTTGTTATTATTTTAACAAACATAACAAACTTTATTTTATCAGATGAATAAAAATCGAAATAGTATTGACGTAAATATTAAATCGGATACAGAAATGTAAAAGTGATAAAAAAATATAAAAGTCAGTAGAATCTATTTTTTTATTGATCCAAAAAAAGGGGGGCAATTTTAAACATAAAAAAAGCGGCTTTATTTCTAAAGCCGCTTAAAGTATTAAGGGTGAATGATGGGTCTCGAACCCACGACCTTCGGAACCACAATCCGACGCTCTAACCAACTGAGCTACAATCACCATTTGATTACGGGTGCAAATATACGGCAATTTCCGTATCACGCAAGCATTTTTTAAAAAAATTTACATCAAATTTCCTAAACTACTGACAGCCAAATATCTTTCCGCCGTAAAACCTTCCGCATAATCCGTTCCAATGAGTCGTCCCAGGTCCTGCGAGCGATAATGCAGGCTATCCAAAAAGTTTTTTGTCGCAATTGGCGTCGTCGGTTCGTTCGAATTCGGCTCGTAAAACTGCGAACCATACGCTAAAATCGCCTCCACTTTTTTATCGATAAAACCCGTCACGTCTACTACAAAATCCGGCGTGATATTTTTCCACTGAATATAGTGGTACACCACTTTTGGTCGCCAGGCTTCCTGAGCCACTCCATCCACTTCCGTTTCGATACGGCGTAAACCCGAAAGGAAACAAGCATCAGAAACCAATTTGCTTCCTTTTCCATGATCAATATGTCGGTCGTCGATCGCATTGCACAACACAATCTCCGGACGGTATTTTCGGATCATTTTAATCACCTCTAGTTGATGCGCTTCATCATTGACAAAAAAGCCATCACGGAACCGCAGATTTTCCCGTACAGCGATTCCCAGTACTTCGGCCGCTTTACGCGCTTCTTCATCGCGGATTTCGGCCGATCCACGGGTTCCTAATTCACCACGTGTTAAATCGACTATTCCCGCTTTTTTACCCAAACTAATTTCTTTTGCCAAGGTTGCGCCACATCCCAGTTCTACATCGTCGGGATGCGCTCCAAAGGCTAGTATATCTAATTTCATTTTCTTTTTTTATATCAAATTATGTTACTATCTTTTTCATGGTCATCGATTTATTAAAGGTCTCGAAAAATTCTTTTTCCGGTACACTATCCTTCGTTATTCCACAACCAATATAAAGATGGATATTTTCTTTTTTTATTTTCATACAACGCAGGTTCACATATAAATCGGAATGCTCACTCCTACCCGTCGAAAAATTTTTGTTGAGTTCGCCCAAAAATCCCGAATAAAATTCCCGGTCGTAATCTTCATTTTCCAATATAAAATTGCGAGCGGCTTCTTTTGGCAATCCACAAACTGCCGGTGTCGGATGTAAAATTTCAAGCACCTGTTTCAGACTCTCTTTGTCATTTAAACGCGCCGAAATGTCCGTTTTAATGTGTAACAAATTACCTGCTCGGGCCGTATACGGATTGGATATTTTTTCTTCCGATGCCCAATCTTTAAGATTGTCCAGAATAAACTCCGTTACATACTGTTGTTCCTCGATTTCCTTCGGTTCCCAATGTACTGCTTCGGTTCCTTCATAAAGTTGCGTTCCGGCCAGCGCCACGGTTTGCAACTGATAATCTTTTACTTTTAGCAATTGCTCCGGTGTAGCCCCCATCCACATTCCGACTTTCGGATGGTAAAAGCAATATTTAAAGGCATTCGGATAATTTGCCAGTAACCGCGGAAACAAATGCTCCACATCTTTGGTGGTACCTCCTACTTTTTCCTTTCGCGAAAGCACTACCTTTTTAAAATGTCCAGCATGTATCGCAGCGACACCTTTTACCACCAACTCTTCAAAATGCTGTTTTGCCGTTTCATCATAGTCTTGTGAAACAACTCCTTCATCCGAAATAACGGGTAACTCATATTTTTCCGTTATAATCTCCGAATGCTCTTCCGGGATCAATACATAATTTTCACCATCGAAAGGCGCCATTACAAATCCGGTTTCGGAAAAACTTTCGGTCAGATATACATGATCATTCACCTGAAAAAGGCCAATGATTTCGTCGGATCCAGGTTTTGAATAAATGACAAATGGCAGGTTTTGTCCCTGATGTACTTTTACTTTCAGAAATAAATCGGTCATGACGCTCTTTTTGGTAAAACCATATTGGTGAGTTTACAAAGGGAGATCAGGTTTCCTTCTTCATCGGTAATTTTGATTTCCCACAGATGCAGGCTACGTCCTTTATGGATAATTCGGGCCGTTCCGTAGACAATTCCTTCCCTTTTGCTTTTGAGGTGATTGGCCGAAATTTCGATACCACGTACCTCCTGCTTTTCCGGGTCGACAAACATGATAGAAGCGGCACTTCCCACGCTTTCTGCCAACGCTACCGTAGCGCCTCCGTGTAACAAGCCCATCGGTTGGTGTACTCTTGGATTTACAGGCATTTTGGCTACTAAAAAATCTTCTCCGGCATCTATATATTCAATTTCTAAGGTTTGCATCAATGTATTTTTCGACAAATGATTGCAAAGCTGCAGTACTTTTTCTTTATCAAATGACATAAACTATATTTTGAATGGTAAAAATACAAAATCAAAACTGAAGTAAGAATAAACTTAGCCATCGAACGTTATATATAAATTGTAATTTAAGTATAATTTAACATCCAAAAATTAGTATTTTTACCAAAAATCAGAAACATGCGTCATTATTACTACGTCCTTGTCACCCTATTACTTATTGCCCTGAGTTCTTGTCGAAATGATTTTTCTTTCGAACCGAGTACCGGAAATCTGGAATTTTCGAAAGACACTATCTATCTGGATACCGTTTTTACGAATATCGGTTCCAGCACCTATACGTTAAAAGTGTACAACCGCAGTAACAAAGACATCAAAATTCCGAGTGTCCGATTGGGACAGGGCGATGCGTCCAAATACCGATTAATGGTCGACGGAATTCCGGGTAAAGTCTTTTCCAATGTAGAATTACTGGCCAAAGACAGCATGTATATTTTTGTGGAAACAACGATTAATTACAACGATTTTTCCGCTCCGGATGCGCAGTATTTATACACCGATAAAATCGAATTTGATTATGGTACCAACTACCAGAAAGTCGACCTTGTAACACTGGTAAAAGATGCCTATTTTATCTATCCGGGACGCACCAATGGTGTGTACGAACAGGTTGAGGTGGGCGTTGATGAAAACGGTAATACACTAACCACCCGCGGTCGGAATTTAAACCACAGTCACCCTACCAACGGCGACGAATTCCTCTGGAAAAAAGACAAACCCTATGTAATATATGGTTATGCCGCAGTACCAACCGGTGAAACGCTCAATGTACAAGCCGGTGCCCGGATTCATTTCCATGCCGAATCCGGTTTGATCGTACAACAGGGGGCGTCATTAAAAGTAGCCGGAACCAAATCGGTTACCGAAGCCTTGGAAAACGAAGTCATTTTTGAAGGCGACCGATTGGAACAGGATTTTTCGGAAGTTCCAGGACAATGGGGAACCATCTGGTTACGCAACGGTAGTACGGCACACGATCTAAAAAACCTGACGATTAAAAATGCGGTTGTCGGAATTCTAACCGAAGGTAACGACGGAACCGACGAAACCCTAAAATTGACCAACGTACAGATTTACAATAGCGCCAATGTCGGATTATTGGCTCGTAATGCCCATATCAAAGGGGATAACATCGTGATTAATAAAGCGGGACAAGCTGCTCTGGCTTGTACGTTTGGTGGAAAATACCTGTTCCGACAGTCGACTTTTGTGAATTATTGGTCGCGTCCGAATCAGGTTGCTGTGGCGATCGATAATGGTTCTGATCAGCAATTGATTCCATTGGAAATGGCGCAATTTGACAACTGTATTCTGTTTGGATCGAGCAATATTCCGCTTTCGATGACGCGAAACAATTCGCAGACCTTCAATTTCCGATTCAATAACTGTCTGATCAAGTTTTTCGACGTTGCCCAGCAATTTACCAACAACAACCTATACCCGATCGCCAACACGACCGATTATAGCAACTGTCGTATTGCTGTCAATTCCAACTCGTTTAAACCGGATTTTAAAAATCCGAATAAAAACCAACTGATCATTGGTGATCATTCCGATGCAAAAGCTTTTGGAACCGTTATGAGCAATCCGTTTTTAGAAGACATCCTTGGAAATGTACGTCCAAACGGAGGTTCCGATCTGGGTGCTTATAACCACGTGGTATTCGAGAATTAACCGCTAAAAAATATAGCCGCTTAAATTGTCTAATTGACCGAATTAGATTAATTTTGCATTTTTAAAAACAACACACTAACAACACACACAATGATTCATTTCTTCGGAAACCAGACCAACACGGTTTTTGCAGTACAATCGCAAAACGAGCTTTCGGCTCAGGACATTACGAAATTAAACTGGCTGTTTGCAAGTACTTCTGAAAACCCTTGCACAGTTCTTAACGATACAAAGGCATCTCTGGATGCTTTTTTTGTTGGTCCTCGTGCCGCCATGATCACGCCATGGAGTACCAATGCCGTTGAAATCACTCAGAATATGGGGATTTCCGGGATTATCCGTATCGAAGAGTTTGAAAAAGCAACGGCCGATTTTAATGATTTCGACCCTATGCTTTTCCAGAAATACAGCAGCCTGAACCAGGATATCTACACCATTAACATCCAACCGGAACCGATATTGGAAATCGACGATATTGCGGCCTATAACCAAAAAGAAGGTTTAGCGTTGAGCGAGGAAGAAGTAGATTATCTAAATAAATTATCGACTAAATTAGGTCGTAAATTGACCGATTCGGAGGTGTTTGGTTTTTCACAGGTGAACTCGGAACACTGTCGTCACAAGATCTTTAATGGGACCTTTGTGATCGACGGCGAAGAAAAACCGACTTCTCTTTTCAAGCTGATCAAAAAAACATCGGAAACCCATCCCAACGATATTGTTTCCGCGTATAAAGATAACGTAGCCTTTATCAAAGGCCCAAGAGTACAACAGTTTGCGCCTAAAACCGCAGACAAACCGGATTTTTACGATGTAAAGGACTTTGATTCCGTGATCTCGATAAAAGCCGAAACGCATAACTTCCCCACCACCGTAGAACCGTTTAACGGAGCTGCAACCGGTTCGGGAGGCGAAATCCGCGACCGATTAGCCGGAGGACAAGGCTCCCTACCATTGGCCGGAACTGCCGTATATATGACCTCTTATTCCCGATTGGAAGAAAACCGTCCGTGGGAGCAGGCTATGGACGAGCGTAAGTGGTTGTACCAAACTCCAATGGATATTCTGATCAAAGCTTCTAACGGAGCATCCGATTTCGGAAACAAATTCGGTCAGCCGTTGATTACCGGTTCGGTATTAACCTTCGAACACGAAGAAGAAGCCCGTAAATTAGGTTTTGACAAAGTGATTATGCTTGCCGGAGGAATCGGATACGGAAAAGAAAGTCAGGCGAAAAAATTAAAACCATCCGTGGGCGATAAAGTAGTCATCCTTGGAGGAGAAAACTACCGAATCGGTATGGGTGGTGCTGCCGTTTCATCGGCCGATACCGGCGCTTTTGGTTCCGGAATCGAATTAAACGCGATCCAGCGTTCGAATCCCGAAATGCAAAAACGTGCGGCCAATGCAGTACGTGGTTTAGTCGAAAGTGACCATAATCCTATCGTATCCATTCACGATCACGGTGCCGGAGGCCACTTAAACTGTTTGTCGGAATTGGTGGAAGAAACCGGAGGTAAAATCGACCTGGACAAACTTCCTGTTGGCGATCCTACCCTATCGGCTAAAGAAATCATCGGAAACGAATCTCAGGAACGTATGGGGTTGGTAATCGGTGAAAAAGATTTGGACACCTTACAACGTATCGCCGACCGTGAACGTTCGCCTATGTATGCCGTAGGAGATGTTACCGGTGATCATCGTTTTACATTCGAATCGGCTACAACCGGTGCGAAACCAATGGATTTTGCCTTGGAAGACATGTTTGGTAGTTCGCCGAAAATGATTATGAGCGACAAAACCATAGTTCGCAACTATAAAGATTTAAACTATACTACTGCTTCGATTCCGGACTATCTGAACCAGGTAGTACAATTGGAAGCTGTAGCCTGTAAAGACTGGCTTACGAATAAAGTAGACCGTTGTGTGGGCGGACGTGTGGCTAAACAGCAATGTGCCGGACCATTACAATTACCACTAAACAATGCGGGTGTTATGGCTTTGGATTTCCAGGGCAAAGAAGGTATCGCTACTACAATCGGACACTCTCCGGTTTCGGCTTTGATCGATCCGGTAGCCGGAAGCCGTACTGCCATTGGTGAGGCTTTATCCAATATTGTTTGGGCACCGTTAAAAGACAATTTAGCCGGAGTATCCTTATCGGCCAACTGGATGTGGGCTTGTAAAAACGAAGGCGAAGATGCCCGTTTATACGAAGCGGTAAAAGGTTGTTCCGATTTTGCTATCGAATTAGGCATCAATATTCCAACCGGAAAAGATTCCCTATCGATGAAACAAAAATATCCGAATGACGAAGTAATCGCACCGGGAACGGTGATCATTTCGGCAGCGGGTAACTGTACCGATATCACTAAAGTCGTAGAACCGGTGTTACAACACAATGGCGGTGCGATTTACTATATCAACCTGTCGCAGGATGCCTTCAAATTAGGCGGTTCTTCATTTGCTCAGATTTTAAATACCATTGGTGATACTGCACCAACGATTACGGATGCGGCTTACTTTAAAAAAGCATTCAATACCATTCAGGAATTAATCGTAAAAGGACATATCCAAGCCGGACACGATATCGGCAGTGGTGGTTTGATCACTACCCTTATGGAAATGTGTTTTGCCGATGTAAACCTTGGCGCTTCGTTTGATTTATCCGTTTTAGGAGAAGCCGATACGGTAAAAGCATTCTTTAATGAAAACATCGGATTGGTATTCCAGGCTGATGCAGAAGCAGAAGCGATCTTAAATAACAATGGCGTTTCCTTCTTCAAAATCGGACAAGTGGTAGCCGGGAACACGGTAACGCTTACCAACAACGCGGATACTTTTACGTTTAACGTAGCCGAATTACGCGATACATGGTACAAAACCTCTTTCCTTTTGGATCAGAAACAGTCTAAAAACGGAATGGCGCAAGAGCGTTACAACAACTATAAAAATCAGCCTTTACACTATACGTTCCCGTCCCATTTCGACGGAAAAAAACCGGTTATCGATGCTTCACAACCACGTCCAAAAGCCGCCATCATCCGCGAAAAAGGAAGTAACTCCGAGCGCGAAATGGCCAACGCTATGTATTTAGCTGGATTTGACGTAAAAGACGTTCACATGACCGACTTGATCTCGGGTCGTGAAACATTAGAAGACATCCAGTTTATCGGCGCCGTAGGTGGTTTCTCAAATTCAGACGTTCTGGGATCTGCTAAAGGTTGGGCTGGTGCTTTCTTATACAACGAAAAAGCCAATACCGCACTGAAAAACTTCTTTAAACGCGAAGACACCCTATCCGTTGGTATTTGCAACGGTTGTCAGTTGTTTATGGAATTGGAGCTGATCAATCCGGAACACGACGTACACGGAAAAATGCACCATAACACCAGCGGTAAACACGAAAGTATCTTTACATCCGTGACCGTACAACCGAACAACTCCGTAATGCTATCGTCTTTAGCCGGAAGCACATTAGGCGTTTGGGTATCGCATGGCGAAGGTAAATTCAAACTACCGTATGCCGAGGATCAATATCAGATTGTCTCCAAATATGCTTACGAAGGCTATCCGGCCAATCCAAACGGTTCGGATTACAACACCGCAATGCTATGCGACACAACCGGTCGTCATTTGGTGATGATGCCGCATATTGAGCGTTCGACGTTTCCATGGAACTGGGCGCATTATCCGGCCGGTCATCAGGATCAGGTATCGCCTTGGCATGAAGCTTTTGTTAACGCCAGAAAATGGATTGACACTAAAAATAAATAAAACAAAAAACGCCCCGATAATCGGGGCGTTTTTTATATCAGACCGAACAAATCGTTGTTCTTTTCTCTTTTCTCTTTATTCCTCTTCCTCCATTGTATGGGACTTGGAATACGTACGCCATTTCTCGATACATTCTTTCATATCCTGAGGCAATTCGGTATCAAAGCGCATAAACTCTTTCGTCGTTGGATGCTCAAAACCGAGTGTTTTCGCGTGTAATGCCTGACGTGGTAAGGTTTTAAAACAATTATCGATAAACTGTTTGTATTTCGTAAACGTCGTTCCTTTTAAAATCAGATTTCCACCATAACGCTCGTCGTTAAATAACGTATGTCCGATATGCTTCATATGGGCACGAATCTGATGCGTACGTCCGGTTTCTAGAATACAGGAAACCAGGGTCACATATCCAAAACGCTCCAGCACCTTATAGTGCGTCACCGCGTGTTTTCCATAATCTTCACTATCGTAAACCGACATCTGCATACGATCTTTCATATGACGTCCGATATACCCTTCGATTGTACCGCTTTCTTCTTCGATATTTCCCCAAACCAAAGCCACATATTCCCTTTCGGAAGTTTTGTCGGCAAACTGCTTGGTCAGATACGCCATTGCATGATCGGTTTTGGCCACCACCAATAAACCGGTGGTATCTTTATCGATACGGTGTACCAATCCCGGACGCTCACTGCTATTCATCGGAAGTCCTTCAAAATGATAGGCCAACGCATTCACCAGCGTTCCGGTATAATTTCCGTGGCCCGGATGCACAACCAATCCGGCTGGTTTGTTGATCACAAGCAACTGATCATCTTCATAGACAATATCCAACGGGATATTCTCCGGGATGATTATATTTTCGAATGGCGGTTGCTCCATCAGGACACGCACCACATCGAATGCTTTTACTTTATAATTGGATTTTACCGGAACATCGTTTACAAAGATATTCCCATTGGTCGCTGCCTGTTGAATTTTATTTCTTGTTGCATTTTCAACAAGGTTCATTAAAAACTTATCCACCCGCAAAGGCGCCTGTCCTTTGGCTGCTTCAAAGCGATAATGTTCGAACAATTCGCCTTCTAAATCGGCATCTTCAATATTATTATTATTCTGCATTACTTTCTGTTGTCTGTTCTTTTGCCGGAATACTGTCCGTTGTTGTTTCCTCTACATATCCGGTTTTACCGTCTCCTAAAACCAAATCGATTTTAGATGCTTTTAATACTTTATCACCGGCTTTTAATGGTTTTCCGTTTTGTTTCATTTCCAAAACCACATCTTTAGCCATATACGGTACGTATTTGATTGTCCCTTCGTCCAAACCTAAAGCGCGTAAGGTTGATAACGACTGACGGTAGGTTTTCTGGATCAGATCGGGAACGGTTACCTGCGAATATCCGCCTGAGTTTACTTTTACATACACCTTACGACCGTCTTTCACCGTTACACCCGGTAATGGATCCTGTTCCACAATGGAATACGGTGGGAAATCCGCTCTAAAATCAACCGTGTCCAATAAATGGATTTCCAGGTCGATATCGTTTAATTTCTCTTCGGCTTTTTCAACGCTCATTTTGCCCAGATTTGGTACTGGAATTTCTTCCCCGTGATTGGTGGCATACCCCAGCCATTGCATTACTAAAACCACAAAAATGATCACGATAATTAATGCTAATGCTAAATGTTTAAAGAATGTAAAACTAGTTAAAAACTTTTTCCAGCTCATAGATATTCGAATTTTGGCAAATATATAAAATACTGAAGGTTTTACTTTCATAAGCCCTTATATTTTATACAGCAAACCAGAATGATTCAACAAATAATAATACTTTTGTAGTATACTAACTCATTATTCAAACGGAACAAAATGAAAAATGTTGCCATTATCATGGGAGGCTATTCCAGCGAGTACCAAATCTCCCTTACCAGTGGAAATGTGGTCTATTCTTTTTTAGACAAATCAAAATACAACGCCTACCGTATCCATATTTTCAGAGACAAATGGGTAATGGTCGACGACAATGCTACCGAATATCCGGTTAACCGTCATGATTTCACCGTGGTTTATCAAGGCAACACCCTGTCGTTTGATGTTGTTTTTAATGCGATTCACGGCACTCCAGGTGAAGACGGACTTATGCAGGCTTATTTTGAGTTATTGGGAATTCCGCAAACGTCCTGCGACTATTATCAGGCGGCGTTAACATTTAACAAACGTGACCTCTTATCGGTTTTAAAACCCTATGGTATCAAAACCGCTACGTCCTATTATCTGAATTTAGGCGATGCTATCGACGCTGCGACAATCATCGAAACCGTAGGTTTACCGTGTTTTGTAAAACCGAATAAATCAGGTTCCAGTTTTGGAATTTCCAAAGTAAAAACCGAAGCCGAATTGTTACCGGCAATCGAAAATGCGTATAAAGAAGATAACGAAATCATTATTGAAAGTTTCCTTGACGGAACAGAAGTTTCCGTTGGTGTGATCAACTATAAAGGAACGATAACCGTTTTACCGATAACGGAGATCGTTTCCGAGAACGATTTCTTTGATTATGAAGCCAAATATCTTGGCAAATCACAGGAAATCACGCCGGCACGAATCAGCCCGGAGTTAACCGAAAAAGTAAATGCAGTGGCCAAACGCGCCTATGAAGTGCTAAAAATGAAAGGCTTTTCGCGTAGTGAGTTTATTATCGTAAATGGTGAACCACATATGCTCGAAATGAATACAATTCCGGGATTAACCACCGAAAGTATTTTACCACAACAAGCCCGTGAAGCCGGAATTTCGCTTACGGATTTATTTGACAACGCGATTGCGCTAGCCCTGAAATAATATGAGAAAAGCCATCTTTCCCGGATCATTCGATCCGATTACTCTGGGACATTACGACATCATTAATCGGGCTTTGCCGTTATTTGATGAGATCGTCATTGCCATTGGTGTAAACGCCGAGAAAAAATATATGTTTTCTTTAGAAGACCGTTTAAAATTTATCACCGATGCTTTTCAAAACGAACCTAAGATAAGTGTGGTTACCTATACCGGTTTGACGATTGACTTATGTCAAAAGTTAAATGCTCAATTTATTTTACGCGGACTTCGCAATCCGGCCGATTTCGAATTCGAAAAAGCCATTGCACATACCAATCGTAAACTATCTCAGATCGAAACCGTGTTTCTATTAACCGCTGCCAGTACATCCTATATTAGTTCCAGTATTGTCCGCGATGTCATTCGGAATAATGGCGATTATCGTGTCCTGGTGCCCGAATCGGTAGTTCTAAAATAAAAAAAGTCGCCATATGGCGACTTTTATTTTTTATAGGGACGGTTACTATTGTTTTACAATTTTCTTAACCAAAGTACCTTCTGCTGTTTCTAAATTCAACATATAAATTCCAGTTGCAAATCCAGAAATATCAATTGTATTTCCATTGCTTACAGAAACTGCAAATTGTTTTCCGGAAACGTCTACTAAAGCCGCTTTGTTAATTTCCAATTCGTTAGGCATTTGTACTGTAAGAGAACCTGAAGTTGGGTTCGGGAAAACAGATACTAATTTTGAAGCGAATTCATTCACGCCAAGTGTTGTTCCAACAGCGTTGATCACCATGTGTACATCCGGGAAGTTAATTGCCGCTACGTCAGTCGGAGTAGTAATACTACAAGATGTAGAAGCGATATAACTTGGTCCTGTTTGTGGTGCTGTATTCGATCCTAAGATGATTCGCACTCCAGTTGCTCCAGCAGCATATCCTACTTCAACAACCAATGTTGAATTCGCAGGAACTGTACCTGTTAATGGAACAGAAACAATAGTTCCAACATTAGCCGCCTGAACAGTATAGTCAGCCTGTCCTAATAACGTATATCCTGTTGTAGGGAATCCTGTAGGGAAAGAAGCCGTAGTAGTATACGCCTTAACCGTTACAACATAACCATTTGGAGCTGTTAATGAATTCACCCCGAACTGAATAGCTGATAAGTCAAAACTTGAAGTTACCCCCATTGAAGCCAGGTTAAAAGCTCTGTAATAACGGTTATCACTTGATGTAGCCGTACTGCTGTTTCCACAAGCTACCGTATTACCATTAATGGCCTGTGAACTCGAATGAGTTAGTACAGTTTGCGCATTCAACGCAATTGATGTTAAACAAAATAATACTAAAAGAGTAATTTTTTTCATATTTAAATGTTTTTTGAGTTATAAGCGCGAATTTAATCATAAAAAAAATAATTCCCTACAAAAAGTAATTAATTTAACGAAATATCTTATAAAATTGATTATTTAAAAATTATATTCGTAAAAAAATAATTAAATAAAGTAGAAATTACAATCCTAAACTTCGATTTCGACTTACAATTTCAGTAACAATACAAACTAGTTTTATTCGGAAATCGAATAATTCACAACGCAATAAATCTTACATTTACCGCGAACAAACACAAAAATTACAAACTGCATTATTCGAATGAAAAAAACGCACAAAATAGCATTTCTTTTTTTACTGCAATGCCTCCCATTACTGGCGCAGCAGAAGTATGCAACACCTTACGAAAAAGGTAATGGAAATCAGACGGCTACCTATGAAGAAACGATAGCCTATTACGAAATACTGGACAAAAACTTTGAAAGCATTTCCATGCGAACGATGGGATTAACCGATAGTGGCGAGCCATTACATATTGTAACTTTTAATCCCGGAAAATCGTTTGACTTTCCAACCCTGCAAAAAGACAAAGCCATTCTTTTGATCAACAATGGAATCCATCCCGGTGAACCCGACGGTATTGACGCGACCATGATGCTTTTCCGCGACCTGGCTACCGGAAAAATTGCACTTCCTAAAAATGTGGTGGTGGTAACGATTCCTATTTACAATATCGGTGGTGCGCTAAACCGGAATTTCACCTCGCGTGTCAATCAAAACGGACCGGAGTCTTTTGGTTTCCGTGGTAATGCCCGCAATTATGATCTGAACCGGGATTTTATCAAATCGGATACCCGAAATGCCCGTAGTTTTGCCGAAATATTCCAATTGGTTTATCCCGATGTTTTTATCGACAACCACGTAAGTAATGGCGCCGATTATCAGTATACGCTAACCTATATCGCGACACACTATCAGAAATTAGGTGGAAAAGCCGGAACCTATTTTAACAGCGAAATGTATCCCGCCATTTTAAAAGATTTACAAGCTAAAAAGATCGAACCGGTACCTTATGTCAACATTTACAATAAAACGCCGGAAAACGGTTTTGCCAAAAACATGGAAACCGCTCGTTTTTCGACAGGTTATGCGTCTTTATTCAATTCGTTTGGTGCAATGGTCGAAACCCATATGCTTAAAAAATACAGCGACCGGGTAAAAGTGACCTACGAATATATGTTGAGTACACTTCGCTATACGGACACACATTATCAGACGATAAAAAAAATCCGACAGGAAACATTGGAAGCGTATAAACCAAAAGAAAAATATACGGTAGAATGGGAAATCGATTCGGCCAAAGTGACGCAAATTCCATTTTTGGGATATGAAGGAAAATACAAACCGAGTGACGTTTCCGGAAAGCCGCGTTTGTATTACGACCGCACTAAACCGTTCCAAAAAATGATTCCGCATTATGCACTTTATAAACCGAAGAAACAGGTCACAATCCCAGACTATTATGTCATCCCAAAACAATGGTGGAATGTAACCGATTTGCTTAAGCTGAACAACATCACCATGAAACGCCTGCAACAGGATAGCATCATCACCGTGGAAAGTTACCGAATTGCCGATTATAAAACCGGAAATTCGGCTTTCGAAGGACATTATCCCCATTCGAATACCAACGTCCTGAAAACAACAGTAAAACAGACTTTTAAAAAAGGAGATTATCTGATTCCGACCCAACAAAAGAACGTCAAATTCCTATTGGAGACTTTGGAACCCGAAGCGGTGGATTCGTATTTTAACTGGAATTTCTTTGATGCGATTTTACAACAAAAAGAATACTATTCGCCTTATGTTTTTGAAGATGTGGCCAAGCAATTGTTACTTGAAAATCCGGAGCTAAAAAAAGCGCTGGACGAAAAGCGAAAAAGCGATCCTAAATTCGAAAGTAGCGGCGACGCCCAACTGGATTGGGTCTATCGCAATTCGAAATACTACGAAAAATCACATATGCAATATCCTGTATATCGCATTATACATTAAAAAAAGCCGGAGATTCCGGCCTTTTTTATTCGGTTACCTTTTCGGTTTCGAACAATAATTTGATGTTTTCATAGGAGTTGGTCAGTGCTTCTTTAATTTCATCCGGTTTTAACCAGGCTACTTTTTCGATTCCTTCTTCAATCTGACCGTGAGGGACACCGTCAAAATCCGTTTTCATTTCAAACCAATGCGTTACTTTTAATTTATAACGGCCATTTCGCTTGAAAACATGATAGGTTTTTTGTAATTTCTGTACAATCTTTAAACCCGTCACGCCGGTTTCCTCCTCCACTTCACGGATGGCGGTTTCGTCGATTTCCTCGCGTTTTTCGATGCCTCCTTTTGGCAGGTCCCATTTCCCATTCCGGAAGATAAAAAGTACCTCGCCTTTTTTATTGTAAACCAATCCGCCACCGGCTTTTACCACCGGAATTTTGGCTTTTAGTTTTTTCATAATTTCCTTTTCATCAGGATAATACAAAAAAGCTTTTGGAATCTTATTCTGAAACATTTTTACAATAACTTGCTTGATATCCACACTTTCTAAAAGAAAAAGCTGAAAATCGGTTTCTTTAACAATTTGATTTGTCAAGAAAAGTGGTTTGTCGTTCACAAAAACTTTATACATTTGTACTATGATTTTTAATACAGACACAGCTAAAAAAACTGCCGAATTGCTTTTACAAATAAACGCAATTAAATTAAATCCAAAAAATCCTTTTACATGGGCTTCTGGATGGAAATCGCCAATTTATTGCGATAACCGTATAACCCTTTCATTTCCACCGATCCGGAATTATATCCGCGACGAATTTGCCAAGCATATTGAAAAAGAATTTGGCAAGCCCGATGTGATTGCCGGAGTGGCAACCGGAGCTATTGGTATTGGAATACTGGTAGCAGAATACCTTGGACTTCCTTTTGTTTATGTACGCCCGGAACCTAAAAAACACGGTCGCCAGAATCAGGTGGAAGGTTTTTTACAAAAAGGACAAAACGTAGTGGTTATCGAAGACCTTATTAGTACCGGAAAAAGTAGTTTAATGGCGGTTGAAGCCTTAAAAGAAGCCGGCGCGAATGTAAAAGGGATGGTAGCCATCTTTACCTATGGCTTTGATTTGGCTCAGGATAATTTTAAAGCCGCCAATGTCGACCTTTATACCCTTGGAAATTACGACACGCTTTTGGAAGCGGCTGTTGAAAAAAAATACATCACCGAAGAAGAACACGAAACCCTAAAAGAATGGCGTCAGAGCCCTTCAACCTGGGGAATCGAAGCTTAAGAAACCTAATTTAGCAAAAAATCAATACAGAATATGAATTTAGAAAGCCCAAAAGTTAACGTAGAAAAATCCGCTCAGTATTTATTTGATGCGCTTACCGATGTAAAAAACTTTGAGAAATTAATGCCTGAAAACATTGCTAAATTCGAAGTATTGGACGAAAATGCTTTTATTTTCGGATTAAAAGGTATGCCGGAAATCAAATTAAAAATGAAAGACAAAGTGGCGCCCAACAAAGTGGTTTTAGGAGCAGCGAGCGACAAATTACCTTTTACACTAACAGCAAACATCAATACGTTAACAGCAAACACATCGGAAGTTCAATTGTTATTTACAGGCGAATTTAACCCGATGATGGCGATGATGGTGAAAGGACCTATCGGTAAATTTATCGAAACCTTGGCCGGAAACATGAACAAACTGTAATCAAAAATATACCGCAGTATAAAGCCTTTTAGTTTTGAACTAAAAGGCTTTTTTTATGAAATCGAAATTGAATTTGTCGTAAATTTGGTTGACATTCATAATTATAACTCACGTAACATAATGGAATTAATTAGTCAAATTATTAACGACTTAATAGATGAAGAAAAGTCTTTGAATTCAGCATTATTAAAAACTAAAGTTTTAGCAAGTAGAATACAAAACCAAGAATTATTAAATTGGGTAAACAATGAATTATCAGGATATAAAAACACTATTGAATTACCAGACTATCGTAAAGAAATTCAAAATGAGCTTAAAGGTAATCTTCTTAATGGATATACAAAATATACAAACATCCAAATTCCAACTACCGGTTTAGATAAGATTTTTGAAAAAAATCTAAGGACTACTAACTTCACTGAAAGTATTTCCTCTCTAGAAAGTTTAATAAGCAAGGTAGAATCATCAACTTTAAGTGCGGCAGTTAGAGCAGAATTATCCTCAATAATTGAAGATAATATGCAAAGTATGGGAAATCCATACCTTCAAATCATCTCAGTATACAAATCTATATCTAAAAGTTCAATTATTGAAATCATTACAAACGTTAGAAACAAATTATTAGATTTTATGCTTAAACTTGATGGTGAATATGGAGATTTAACAGAAATAAAAGATTTAAAAATGAAAAAGGAAGAAATATCATCAATTGTTAATAATACAATTATTAATGGTGATGGAAATATTTTAAACACAGGAAAAAATTCAAAGATTACTAATTCTTCAAATATTAATAAATCCAATAAAGACGATTTAATTAATCATTTAAAAAATATCGGCTTAGATGAAGAAGACACCAAAGAAATTGCTGAAATAATAGACATAGAAACTCCTGATTATCAAAATGGAAGATTTGGCATTAATGTAAATACTTGGATTGCTAAAATGATAAATAAAACTATTAATGGTAGTTGGAATGTTGGAATTGGAGCAGCAGGCACATTACTAGCTGAAGCAATTAAAAAATATTATGGAATGTAAAATAACTGTGCATAACTATGATTTTAAGAAATTGAGGTAAGTAAAATTTAAAAGTAAGTTTATATATTTGACTTCAGCCCTAATGGAAAAGTTAAAGATATGACTATCTAATTTCATAAAAACAGACAGGAAATTCACATACGCAATACAACTCAAAACATGAAATCCTATAAAATTTTACCAGTTATTCTCGCTCTATTCTTCGGAAGCAGCCTATTAGCACAAACCAGCCGTTTAAAAGCGCAATTCCAGGAAATTGTAAAAGATAAAAAAGCGACCGTTGGTATTGCCATATATAACTTTACTACCGGTGACACGTTGACCTTTAATAACAATCCGGAGTATCCAACGCTGAGTGTGTATAAATTTCATGTCGCATTGGCCGTTTTGCATTTGGTTGATAAAGGCACTCTGAAACTGGATCAGGATATTTTTGTAAAAAAATCCGAATTATTGGAAAACACCCATAGTCCGCTTCGCGAAAACTACCCGTATGGCAATATCAACATTAAGCTGAGTGAACTTTTAAGTTATATGGTTTCGCTAAGTGATAATAATGCCTGCGATATCCTATTCCGACTTGCCGGTGGCACCAAAAAAGTAGATCGTTACATCAAAAACCTAAAGATAAAAGACACGCGAATCGCCGCTACGGAAGAAGAAATGCACCAGAAATGGGACAATCAGTATCTCAATACAACCTCGCCTCTAGCAGCCGTACAACTGCTGCAAAAGTTTTATCAGATGAAGATCCTTTCTCCAACCTCCTATGATTATTTGCTAAATGTAATGTTGAGCACCAAAACCGGTCCGGATAAAATAAAAGGATTGTTACCCAAAGACATACTTGTGGCGCATAAAACCGGAAGTTCCTTTCGCAGTGACGCAGGTTTAAAAGCAGCCGAAAACGATATCGGAATTGTTTTTCTTCCCGGCGGACAAACCTATGCCATAGCCGTATTCGTAAAAGATTCCATGGAAGACGATACGACCAACAATGCGATCATCGCCCGCGTATCGAAGGCTGTATTTGATCATTATTCGATCAAAAAATAGTTTTAGTAGAACTTTCCGTCTACATAAAACCAATGGCCATTTTGTTGTTTAAAAGTGGATTTTTCATGATGCACCTGTGGCTGTAACGTCGCATCCAGAAAGTATGCTTTAAACTCCACTGTTTTTTCGGTAGCTTGAAGTACTTCCAGTTTTAACCACTGATTCGATACCGCCCATTGTTCCACTTCTTTTTTTGAATGGTATTTCCGTTGGGAAATATGCGTGGTTTTGAGTAGGTACTCAATCTCATGAACCGCGTAGGCCGAATACCGGGAACGCATTAGCGTTTCGGCAGTTGGAGCTGCTTTAATTCCTTTGATATACGGTTCGCAACAATCGGAAAACGGGATTGAATTCCCACAATAACAATTAGTCAACATTGGTATCGGAATTAAATTTTTGCAGAATCAATTTCAATTTGGCTTTGCGATCGGATTCCGAACGCTGTTCCCGCAAACGCTTTTCGTTGATTTTCTTACTGTGTTTTTTTCTATTTTCTTGATTTTGCCGACTCATTACAGAAAGGGTTGTTTGATTTGTTGCAGGGTTTTATTGGTGGTGATCAAGGCTTCCGTTATTACGCTTCGTAAGCTTTCAAGATCGTCATAATTCAGATAATCCGCCCAACTATCCGTTTCAAAAAGTTTTTTGATCAATTGTATGCGTTTGGTGGTTTCCGCAGCATTCCGCAAAACCGCTTTACCATCGTATTCCGGATTGGATTTATGCTGAAAATGAATGGTATCGGTTTCGGAATCCCATTCGATATAAAACAAATTTTCAGTTTCATTATTCGGATAAAAATCCGTCCATTTTGCATAGCCGGTTTTGGCGACACTATTATTCGTTTTTCCATCTTCCAAAGGCATTAAACGCCAACGACAATTGGCAGCTCTTCCCCAATGGTTGGAATTTCGGTATACACCTTCATTGGTAAAATAATAGCTACTACCCGATTTGCTGTTATAATGGAAATCTTTCCCTTGAACCGTATCGGGAGCAACCTCATTAAAAATACAAAAGGTATGCTTAAAAAAATTGGTTTTATTGTACACTTTCCGTTCCATGGCGCAAAGATACTAAATGCGGATTTAAGAATTTTAATTGGTGTTTTGACTTCTCCCGCTTATATTTGTAATACTAAAACTACTTTTCCACTCAAACAACGAATAATTATGAAAGAGACCCTACTCACTATTGGTGCCTGCTATGGCGGTTTAGCCGTTATTTTCGGAGCTTTTGGAGCCCATATATTGCAGAAAAAACTGAGTACCAAATCACTTAGCAGTTTTGAAACCGGAGTTAAATACCAGATGTATCACGCTTTGGCATTGGTGTTTATCAGCAATCAATTTACTTTTTTAAAAACAAGTGAAACCTTAACGGCCTGGTTTTTTATCATCGGAACTTTTTTATTCTCGTTTAGTATTTACGGTTTGTGTCTGAGTAGTATTGGCGGCAAAAAATTAAAATTTCTTGGTCCGATTACACCAATTGGCGGCTTACTATTATTTTTAGGATGGTTTTGCATGGCACTTAGCCATATCGTATAAATAAAAAAGGACTGCAATAGAGTGCACCCAAAAGTTTAGACAAATTTATAATTAAATTTGACAATAATGAGCTCGGTATTTTACCGGGCTCATTCCATTTAAATTAAGTTTAATCCTATCATTATTGTAATAGCTTATGTA